>Ga0214543_1001981_pt1 | contig 40227 bp, 11 predicted proteins | sample CNSS2metaG_FD_160094 | JGI IMG/M metagenome (GOLD analysis project Ga0214543, IMG submission 160094) | Root nodule microbial communities from cowpea collected in UCLA plant growth center, Los Angeles, California, USA - CNSS2 | ecosystem: Host-associated > Plants > Roots > Nodule | place: USA...
ACGTGTGTGTGTATATATATATATATATATATATATATATATATATATATATACGAGATAATGTTATCGATTGAACTAAGAAAATTATATTTTAATTAATAATTTTATGTATTATTAGTGAAAAAAATAGATTATAACTACTCCAAAAATCATGAATTTTAAATTATCATTATTACTGAATTCAATAAATTTATCAAGATTTTTGTCTCGAATATATGAAAAAAAATTATTATTGTACATGGATCAATCTCTCAACGTCTCCGATGATGGAATAATGAAATTTATTTCTTACAATCTTTACTATTTCATGACATTAAAATGTTTGCGAATTATACATTCTAAAAAAAAATTGTGAAAAATATTTTTCAAAACAAATCTCTGATTTTAGAATAATTAATCCAGACTAAAATAACATTTTAAAAAGTTACTTGTGTTATTTCACAATAATTGGTGAAAAAAGAAATAATAAAAGTGCAAAAAGTAAGAGCTTTATATTTATGGATTTGAAATCCAAATTTGCTTTTGTGGGCATCATAGGCCAGTTCTGGCCCGTTCTTCCTCTTCTCCACATTGTTTTCCTACTCTCTAAATAAAGTGAGACAAAACTTGTATCGCCTTTTATTTTTTTTATTTGTTGTCATTTTCGAATTAAAATTTTCAAAATACATATTTTTTTCATTTGGAATTATTATTGAAATATATATATATATATATATATATATATATATATATATATAACCATTCCAAAAATGGAATAAATTTTTATGTTCAGTAACGATTATTCTAAAGTTTTTTTTTTTGTTTTACTTTTTAGAATAGCTATGTTAAAAAATTGAGTGCATATTATATATATTTAGAAATGGAAAACTTATTATTTATATTCCGGAATATAGTACATCATTTACGTCTTAAAATATATTCTAATTTGTATAAATGTGTCATGGAATGGACATTCTTAATATAAAAGTATATTTCAAAATGACTATTTTGAATTATTGAAAAATTACGTTTCAAAATAATCATTTCGAGCTTTAAAAAATATATTTTAATATTGACATTCTGGAATACAAAAAATACATTATGTAAAATGAGATGTACACAATTTTTTGAATTTATTAATATTTTTTAAATTAAAAAGAGTGTAGGAGAACTTTTATGAGATTAATAAAGAACGAACTCAAGTGACGACATTGTTTAGCTTAATAATAACAAAAAAAAACACACACACACACACATAATATTAACGTAGTAAAGATTGTAATATTAACAAAATTACTAATCCTGAAAATAATAAGAGTAATCATAACAATAACAATCTTAATACAAGGAAGAACTAAAACAATAAAATTGGTGATAAGTCATTGGAGTAATCATATCAATGATTATATTATTGTTTATATTAGCAATTGTGCATGTCAAGTGTGATTGTATCCTTAACATTTTTTATAAATTACATTACTTCAAAATCAGTTACCAGAATCTTAATACATACAATTTTTTTTCCTTTGAAAGCATGCACTAAATTGATGCAGACAAAAGGTTCTGCATTCTGATTTCAGTGACAAAAAGCATTGAGAAACAGTAACATTCTGCTAAGCTTTGAAGGAGCAAGATCCCAAGAATACAATTTCATTGCATACTCAATAAAAAGGAGAGCATATAACAAACTTTGGTACCTGTTTTAGGCAAAATGCCAATAATAACTTGCCCATTGCACTACCATGTATACAAAAATAAGATGAAAAATAGTAACAGTAAACATGAATAGTTGAATTCAATAAAACAAATTGAAAGAATATGTAAAGCATATATTTGCTATAAGGTCATTAATTCATTCATGGTTCTCCAGTGCAGTTACTCACTAGCATTCAGAAATCACTGAACTCAAATTGCAGCACTCACTTCTCTTACTCATTCTCTTGTTGTGTGGACTCAATCAGATTCAGCTTTGTGTTTGTGATCAAAACCAACTTCATCTTGGCTTGAAGATTCTTGCACCATTTCTAGTCCTTCATCTTTTGGACCTCTCAAAGAATTATTACTACCAGAGAAGGAACTTTCTGTGGTGTCCCTGTTCAGCCATGCTTCATGTAGTTGCAACACATACTCCAAATGCCACAACACCTCCCCCATGGTGGGACGGCTCTTTCCATCATCAGCAAGACATTTTTCTGCAATCTCTCCAAACTTGGACAATGATTCAGGACAATAGTTTCCTCTGAGATGAGGGTCAATGATCGTGTCAAGTGATCTTTGCCTTTGCCATCTCATTGCCCATTCTGCAAGATTGATCTGATCTTTAGGCAAGGTGGGGTTTATCACAGCTCTAGCACAAACAACTTCAAACAACACAACTCCAAAAGAGTATACATCTGATTTCTCAGTCAATTGCTGCCTTCTGAAGTACTCAGGATCAAGATAGCCAAAACTTCCTTTAACAGCTGTGCTAACATGGGTGTGTTCAAAAGCTGGACCATCTTTTGACAAGCCAAAATCAGCCATTTTGGCCACAAAGTTCTCATCTAGCAGAATATTTGTTGTCTTGACATCCCTGTGAATGATTCCTCGGTCAGCACCTGTGTGAAGGTAGTGCAATCCCCTTGCAGCACCAATGCACACTTCTAAGCGCTGCTTCCAAGGCAATGGAGGGAGATCACTCCCAAATAGGTGGCTTCTGAGAGTTCCATTGGCCATGTACTCATAAACCAAGATCATTTCATTATTCTCTTCACAGAAACCAATTAAGGACACCAGATGCCTGTGTCTGAGTTTTGACAGCATCTCAATTTCTGTCTCAAATTCAGCGAGCCCTTGCTCAGACTGAGGGTTGGCTCGCTTAATTGCAGCCAGAACACCATCTTCAATCTCCCCCTTATACACCTTTCCAAAGCCTCCAACTCCAATCACCAAACTGTCATCAAAGTTGTTTGTTGCAGCATTGATTTCTGCCAATGTAAACCTCTTCCCAACTCTGACTGAGGCCACGGATCCATATAGCTTCTGGGTTCCTGCTGATCCCTTCCCACCCACAGAGTTGTTAACAGCAGCTCCTCCATAGAGAAACAATGGCCTCCAACCCTGAGGGTTGTTTTTGGTGTCACTTGATTCCTTCTTCCTGCTTTTACAGAAACAGAACACAAGAACTATAAGTGCAACTATGGCTAATAAAGCTACACCTGCTCCAACTCCCACCCAAACAACCATTGCTTTTGATTTGCTCCCTGGATTTCCACCTATGTCAAACCTCTCAACACGGGCAAGATTTCCATTTCGACTAAGCTTGAAAACCTCCAGACCATTCAAGAGAGCATCGGTTCCTGCAGCACCAGCAGCTGTGTCAGGACCCAGTTGAACCCAAACCGTATCAATCTTTGATGACACAGGATCAAAATAGTCCAAGTGATATGCTCTATTCATCCCTCCAGCACGCACAAACACATCAAAATTATCCGCAGCTGTCCTATTGTTTATGTAGATCCTAAATATTCTCTCATTTGCCCTGTCATAAACCAGCTCACAGAAATGCAAACGGATCAGATAATCAAAGTCGGGATCTACTTCAAATTTCCATGACATGTTGAACCTTTTGTCCAAGACTTCAGTGTTGGACATTGCCCTCGCAGTTTCATACACCAGGAGAGGAGCCACCGAAGTATCATTCACGGAAGAATATGTAATGTTAGAACTGTTCTTAATTCCAGACCCAGCATTTTCTATGATCATATAACCAGAATCCACTTCCCATGTTCTCCAAAGATCACGATCCTCGTTGGACTGAACCTCAGGACCACCGACATTCAGCCTATACATGGTCTCCATCCCATGTCCGGACAAATTGAAGTTTCCACCACCAACTTTACTAACTGAGCCAGCAAAAAGCTCACCCACAACTGGGACAATCTCAATGGCATTGATGAAGCCAAAGGAGCTGCTGGCTGGAACGAACTCAATCACAAGCATATCCCCATTCACAGTCAGAATATATTCTTTTACCAAGAAGAATGAAGTGGCATTTCTTCCAGAATTCAGCAAGTTCATATTCTTGTGGGATATCTTACCAGGAACATCAAACTCTGATAACAATTTCAGACCATTGACCACAACACCAAATGAAGACTCGTTCACATTGAAGTTGTCAATCGCAAAGGGGTAGAAATGGAACCTAACAAAGTAGTTTCCTTTAACATCTTTGATTGTGTAATTCAAAGGAACAGTGAAAATTCTGGCTGTCTTATAGAGAGGATCATAGATTGAACTGCCACTTAACGTAGAAGTGTTGGCAACAACACTGGGGGTGCTTAGGGTGACATTGTTATCGGTGGCCAAGTCCCCCACCCATCTTCTACCATCCACATTCAAAGAAGAGTTTGAACCACAATTTAAGAGAATAGACTTTGTTTGAGCATCAACAGTGTTCACTGTCACAGACACTACCACAAGAATCAGAACAAAATAGAGTCCCTCCCCAAGGACATTCACCATTGTAACAATTCCCCCGATAAGACCTTTTATTTATTTTTAGTAAAAGAAGCAGAATTTGGAAAGGGAAAGCTAACAAAACAAACCAGATACAGAGAAAAAACAATATAGACCCAGAAAGCCAACACTACCCAATCAAAGAAACAATCTCGTATTTCCCAAGATCTTGAATATGGAAGCACGAAAGTTGAAGCCTTTATGGATGTCCGTTTTCCACACCATGGGAGACACTACAATACAAAGAGAGGAAAAGAAAAACCCACCTCCAGCTTTAGCTGAACACAATGAATCCTCAACAAACAGAAACAGCAATTCACAGATCTGAACTTGAAAGGGCAAAAGAGCAATGCAAGGAGTGGCAATGCACTATGAATGACAAAGAAAGACAACAACTTAGCTAAGTTGTGATAAGGAATCCAGAGAAAAATACTAGAAAAACAAAGATGTCACCCAAGATGGGCTCTTTCCTGAATAAACAAACAAAGAAAATCAGAACATGGGTGTGGTTGGAAACAGATTGGAAAAGTTGCAATTCATCTGTGCTTGGTTTTGTATCTTTTACAATAAGCCAAGAATCGGAGACTATTTAATAGGTACTTTATCTTTTTTTCTCTTCTTCTAACTGATGTGTCATAATTGTTGGTAACAGTAGCAAAGTTTCCCTTGATTTGATTTGACATATAAAAAAGTTTAAGGTAAACTTTTTATGTAAACGAACCAATTTTGCATTGGTTTATTTTCAGATATTTATTATCCTGATATCAACATGTTGAATGACTGCAGAGATGCATACAAAATTACACTCAGTTAATGATAATTTGAAAAACTAATTTCATGATTTTAAGATATTAAATACAAAAGTTACATTGATAATCGGATTTCAAACTCACGGTTTTGTTATAAGACACGTTTTTTAACTAGAATTAATGCGCATGAAATATAAATTTAAACTAAACTGTCCATATCTAATATCATAATTCTTGATTCATGCCCAATTAGTGGTAAGATAGTAAAAAGAGTGCATTTGAAGAAAACCGTTCATGGAATTTTAAAACTCTTAAGATACTGGCTTTTTTGGGAAGAGAAAGAAAGTAAGATATCTACAAAATTAAAAGGATGAAAGTACTATTTCTTCTTTTCTTTATTTGAAAAGTGGTTTTAAATGAAAAATGCGAAAGAAGGTAATTTGAAGAAAATGGTTAGTACTTGATTGAGAAAATTAATAAGGGAATAGGGAAGGCAATGATTGATGGGAAGGGTGGTTCCATAATCCATAATTTGTGATGATAGTGAGATGGGATGGGTCACATGCCATTGTCCTCCACATCATCAATTGTGCAATTATCTTCCTCATGCCCATAACTCACTTTTTCTTTTTCAATGATTATTATTTAAAAATAACTAGTCTATTAATTTTTGATAAATTTTAAAATTAGTTTATTTTAAAATTTTAGACCAATTTTGTTATTTATTTTTTGAAATATGTAGATTTTGTCATTTTAATTAAATTTTGTTAAGTTTATTTGACATTTCAAACACGTTTCATAATAGTATTTGACTTAACATTAAAGAAAAAATGTATCAAATAATATAAACAAATCAAATACAATCCTAAAATACGTATGAAACATCAAATAAATCTATTAAAATTTGATTAAAAAGACTAAATTCACATATTTCGAAAAATGAAAGGTTAAATCAATTTAAAATTTTAAAATAGATTAATTCTAAAATTCACTGAAAACGATAAATTAAAAACATATTTATCCCAAATAATTGTATTAATCAATAGATATGTTTTCATATGAAGTTTCACTTACATAAGCCGATTTAATGGTCAAATCCAAAGAATAAATAATATCTTGTTTAATAAAATAAAACCCAGAAAAAAAATAATTATTTGAACTTATTTTGAAATTTTTATTTAGATATCTAACTAGCATTAAATGCTTTAATTTTGAAAGTCTCAAAATTTGGAGATATATTTATTTACATGGAAATTTTAAGAATAAATTTAATAATGTTATGTAAAAGAGTGCGGTGCGCCGAATGCGGTGTCTCATGTTATTGTTCCGTACGGGGAGTACCCCTTTAAGGGTCCTTCTATTTTGCTTCCACACTACCCTTACACTACTATACTATACCCTACATATTTTATATGCCCTTCACTTCAATTATTTCACACTTACCAATATATTGCTATTACTAGGGTTAGACTAAACTCGAATAGTTCGTACCAATAAAAAAATCATCATTGCTATCCAGATACATTCACTCTACCACCACTCTTCAATTTTCAATTTATTCTATTTTTGTTCAAAGTATTTTTATACGATAATGAAAATGCCACCTTAGTTTAATCTTTGGCACCCGAGACACTGATAAAATATTATTAATTAAAGTCTGTGTGTATTGTTAATTATATATTTTTTAACATTTTATTCATGGCATTGTGTATACATTAAGAAACAAGACTATTATGAACGTTTGAGTTACAATATAATAATATTGTAGGTGTGTTAACATAAATAGTATTCACTTGAGGGAAAATATAAGAGAGAGTGAGTGGATGGGTTTGAGAGGATTTAAGAGTGAATTATGTGTTTTTTTTTAAGAGATTTAGAGGTGATTGGAAATAAATTTAGAAGTGATTTTGTGAGAATTTGTAAGAGATTTGATTGATGTGATAAATTAAAAAGTATGTTTTAATAGAAGTATCAGTGAGATTACCATTTTACCCTTAATTTAATAAGTAGTATAATTTAATATTTATATGAATAAATATATTTTCATAATTCTTTTAACCACTAAAATTTAAACAAAAAATTATGAAAGAATTTTTTTTAACCCATATCTATTCCATGGCACGGAGATCGGATCTCTCCCAACTAAGGACCCATAGATATGTTCCATTACAATGGAGATCAGATCTCTCATAAACAAACCCTACAAATCTTCCATTACATACCATGCTACCTTACCAACATGCACGTGAAAAAAGAGAGTAAAATTGACATTTACTAAGTGAATTCACTCAAATCTCTTGCATATTAGACGAGATTGTAATCCTACTACATCTCGCTAATCACCGCACTGCCTTTCTCTTAAAACTTGCCAAAAGAACACATAAATTTAACTAAAGGTAACTTATACCGATACTTCACAGACTTTTAAACCCAATAAGTTAAATATAATAATTAATTTGTTTTGGTAACATAGGAGTATCAATTAGTAAAAATATTTTATATGAAATGTATGAATAAACATTATAGAATATTCAATTTATTATCTAGGTCTTTATAAAAATATCTTGATCTTTTACCGTGTGTTTGTTTGAGGGAGTCGATTAAATATACTGATTTGGGTGGACGGATAAATAACTTTTTCTTATGTTTCATTGCAGTGATTTAAAAGGAAATGAAGGAATGAATTTGTGAAACAGTATACAAAATTCATCCCTCCTGATCTGCGAAGATTTACAACAATAAATGATATATAAATGATATTTTTACAGTTTTATTTTTTTGTGTTTTATTTCTATCCGTGATGTTTCAAATATTAGTCATAATATACATATTTTCTTTTTCTTTTTAAATAAATAAATAAATATATATATATATATATATATATATATATATATTAGTAACCGGTTCCGTAAGGTTACATAGTAATGTAATAATTATTAATTAATAACATATATAATATAATAATCAATAATAATAATATGTAATAATTAATTATGTATATAATAAATGTTATTATTATTAATATATATATATATAATGATAATAAATAATATAAAGTAATTAGATATAATAATAAACAATAAAATTTGTCTATATAATAATTAATAATAATAAAATAAATTACTAATAATAATTTTAAATAATATAATTATTATAAAATTAATAACACTAATTTAATATATTTAAATTTTTTAATTTTTTTTAATTTATCAAATAATAGTTTTTAAATTTTAATATTTTGTCTAATTTAAAAATTACTTCATATATTTATATGGTTATTTTAGTAATTTTTAATTTTTATCTATTATAACTTTTTATTTTATTTATTTTATCACTCAAATCATTCACTAAATCTCATAAAATTTATTTTTAAATCTATTCACTTCATCCTCTAAATTCATTCAAAAAAACATACATATTTATCCACCCAAATTTACACAAATTCATCTTCACATACTCTTTCGACTCCATCCACACAAGAAAACACAGTCTTAGTTTTCTTTAATATAATATTTTACTATTTTTCTTTTCGCCAGATAACCTATTTTACAAAATGTTAAATCACCCTGACACATAATACAACGTAATATTGTTGTAATATATTTTGACGACGTGACATTAATTACAAAACTTTGATAATTAAAAACAAAACTCCACAATACAATAATCAATATGATAATATTTTTATAAGAAAAGTTGCATGAAAAATACGAGGGAATCCATGTACATGTTTTCAATTACATTTCAATTCTGAGAAGGACAAGGTTTAACTGATCTAAGGATCGAAAATATGCTAATTATATCATCAATCATTAATAAACAGTGTTTGATGTTGAATGAAACATCTCAATCCATAATAAAACTTGTCGGTGACTTTTTTTAATACACTAAAATGTGTTTTGATCAATAATAATAAGGGATTAGTCTATTTCAAAGACAAAACGATTGATTTGATTTATTACCAATATGCTATTGAAGACGATTACATACAATGTCAAAGATTTAATAAAGCGTTCACAATATAAAAAAATACAGTAAAAGACAAAAGTATTTATTATATTATTGTAAATGAGAAGTATTGCCAACACTATCTCTAATATGAGAAATTATTAGATTAAAAAAATATAAATTATATGTCATGAGAAGATTAGTCATAACCACTTCCAACCACTGCTACACAACTGCTTGTACATATCCTACATATTTTACATATTAAATACGAAAATTGAACTAAATTTTTTTATTTAGAAACCCACACACTGTTGCATAGAACATAAATTACTGCTATGTTTGAGTGTCCCAAAATTACGTGGAAAATATGTACTTTTTATTTTGATAGCAGAGGAAATTAGAGAAGTTCACTCGTTTGATAGCACAAGAATGCAACCCCTTTTATTACTTTTTCTGGTAAACATGAAAATGAATGGAAGATACTGTGTTTGACATCTAATATAAATTGAATTTACAGGAGTCCAAAACTGTACAAAAAATGCAAACTTGATAACATTCGGATTTATTTTACATAATGAATCAAGTCATAACATAACCAACTATCACTACAACATAATCAAGACTTTTTCTTTCATCCTCTTTAATTTCCACTTTTTAAAAATATAATTAATATTTTTATCCATTTTCTTCTTTTCTTTTGCTACCTACCTTATTTTCATAGCCTCTGTTTCTTTTCTCCCTACTAAATACCAAGGTACATGTTTCTGTCTACCCCTCCACCACAAAACAGATGCAAGTGAATTTTTCTACATTTAAGACAGGTAGCTACAACCTACACTTAGCCATACCTAGCTCACATGTCCCATTTTGAGAAGCATCTCAAGAAGTGCATGTGAATGAACAATACACAATAACGGTAATAACCATTTTAAACACAAATCATTGAATGCCAAAGAATATCATACACTTGTGCCTATAACCCAAAAGTATCAATAAGCCATGTAGAAATTCATTAAAAAAAAATGTACAAAAGCTAATAAATTAGCCCACATGGAAGGCAAAGTAAGAATTACAAAGAGAGGAAGCAAATTTGTGAGATACTAGTCAACCAGCCTAAGCATGTCTCCTAGTATGATACAGAATTCGTGTACGGAAAAATCGGTGTTATCAACTGCACAAGTTGTTGGTTCTTTTGTGGTGCTGTTTTCCTCAAAAATGCGTTAAGGAGAACAAAAACCCAGCAGCTACACATCAGCCAGCTGCTATATTATGTGAACAACTGTACAACTCGTTACCTGTATCTAGTGGAAGATTTGCACATAGCTCCTCAATGTAGTAATTTAACATAAGACAGCATGAACTAAAATAATTTATGCAATAGCATTGCCATTGCTTCAGTTATAGACATGAGAAGTGAACCCAAAAAAATGAAAAAGAAACGGAACTATCATAACTCTAGCATCTCTTCTGATCTCTGTATAGACGAAGCTAATAGAAAGAAGAAAAAAAATGAACCAATTAACACTGTAGTGGCGTTCCGTGAAAAGTTACTTGCAATCTCCACATCCTGCGTGGTTGATCAATATGATCATGTGGGGGCTTGCGTGATTTGCTTATCACGACTCTGGGTCTTACGAATCCAGAGCGCGGAAAGATACAGTTTGTATCAACAGTGTCTGTCAATTTACCTGGCCAAACAGTACAATTAAACAAGTTTTCTACAGTCTCCACTCAGTTCTCTTCTTACAAGCTCCAAAATCTCAATAATCTGCAAAATGAACAGATAATTATTAAATAGTTATATGTTGGGACTTCTGAAGACCAGGCGGCACACACTACACACTATTCTATTCATATGAACGGAAAACCTCTAAACTTTCTTCAGAAAGAAAGACTATTATTGGACAGGACAGACACAAACTGAAAAGAAAATTATATGCCCCTATGTTTCTTTGAAGACTAATAAAAACTTCTGCTTGGAGCTTCATAATAGTTATCTATCTAATAATACACAATTCTTAGTTGAATGAAGGGGTTGAATTAGTATGCCAGCTGTACACAGTTCCAGTTTACCAATGCTAAAAAAGAAGCTTGTTCACCCGTGGCGGTGATATACACTAACAGGTTATCCTAAGCCTATTTCTGATCCAAATCCATGTTCATTCCATGGAGGGAGGGATTCCCATTATGTTAGAAACAAAAAAAACCTCCACTCCAGGTCCAAACTAAAGTAGCAAAGAGATAAAAACTGGATTAGATTAAGTGAAAATGATGTATTAAAGAACTGCGTGATATTAGTTAGTAACTAAGATGAATTTTATTTGGAAAATATAGAAATGACCTCAGAACAGAATACCAGGGCAATTGAGATGCTTTGCAATCTCCCACTAATTTTTACTCACACCGTCTTCCACTTCCTCTATCTACTCCCCTTCCCTTGTATATAATCACAAACCACAATAGAATTTCCTTCGAGTTTCACGGTTGCCATTCTGGCAGTTGGTTACACTAGTCATGTCCACTCTGCTATGTGCCGGAGCCAAACATCAATAAAGAGCCCAACTCTCAACCCTCTTCATCTCTCCCTATCGTACAATTATATGAAGTGAAGAGTGATATTCTCTGTGTGTGTGGGGTGGGGGGAGCAAGCCAGTGAACATGAGTTTAAATGCGGGTTATCAGAAATGGAGACCTACAGAAGTGATTTGATTGTACTCGTAGTCAATGTAGGTCGTCATAAACCAACCTTCATGTTTAGGACTGAACATTTTTTTATCATACCTAACTAAATCACAAAAGCTAGTTTAAGAGGTTGGCAAGTCATGTAAGGATTATTCTTGGCCATTTTTCTAACAAATATAACCAAGATAAATATGACAAAAAATAGCATATTAAACACACAAAATTTGCTAGATATTCAATTCTCGAACCTAAAGACAAACTTCAGGGATTTTCCTTTAACAACAGTTAACATTACGTAGTTATTGTCTTGACTCAACACAGAATGGTACAGTTTATTTTAAGATCCTCAAAATAGACATTGATATGGAGAAATAATCAGGAAGATAGATAGACTCAATACAACACTTCAATCATGACGAAGTACAAACATTAAAAAGATGTGCGGAAAGCAAAAGGTTCTTACCCCAGGGTAATGCTGTAGTATGGGTGAATAATGATCAAGTGCAATGTATATTTTTTCAAGGAGCCTAAGAAGAGTATCTACCTCGTCCCCCAAAAGATCAACCTGAAACAACAAGTAACTGTACATCAAATATAGGTGGGTGGGTGGACCAATTACAAGATTTGAGGATTAAAATAGAAAGTTAACATAAGAACCCCAAAAACTTAGGAAACTCTTCCATAAAAGCTAGCTTAGAGAACCAAGCCACTTAAAAACTCCACAAAGTATCTTATACTACTTGATGTGGGACTTAAAAACCCATAATACCAAATCCCTGCCATTACACCGTTCCTAAGAAAGAACCAGCATCTTGGTGGCTAACACACTACGACACTTAACTTAGCCTTTCTGGTAAGCCCCTTCGTGAGTAGCCTGCTCTGAGGCACAAACAACCAACTATGATACCAATTGATAACACCAGAGTACTTGCGGAACCCTTTCCTTAAAAGCTAGTTTTAAGGGGAGAGAACTAACACTTAAATACTCCACTGAATATCTAATACAACTTGCTCAAGGTGGAACTTAGGCATCTCATGCATCATAGTTCAGAAAATAATGTTTTCTAGATGAAACTTAGATATCTTTTCAAGTTGAGAATTAGCTGTATCTTGGTTCTCCAGAATTTTACAGCATATACCTTATAGGCTGATTCACTCACATACAGGCCTTGATTGCAATCTAGTTTATTTTGCACATGTTCTCTCTCTCTCTCTCACACACACACACACACACACACATACACACACTTTTTCTCTCCCCTAGGGTGATACTACTAGGTATCATCACAAGCCACAAGTACAACTCATGAACCACCCATGGGACTTCTCTTTTTTTCCGTGAGAGCACAACAATTGCTTGACCTCTCCAACAGGTGCTTGTGCTTCCCTGATATGTGAATCACACATTCTCATCCCAAGTGGTCAGTGAGAGTTTCCACTTAAACCAATACCTTGCAGGGTCCACTAGTACTATCTAATAATGAAATTCAAATATCAGCCTCCATTGGAGCAATATAGGTTACACTTATAAAATAAAGTAAAATTCAGAAACACATAAACCTAATCCAATGTCTCCAACACCATCATGACAAAAGTGAAAAAAGACAACATAATGTTTTGGATGAGATACCTCTGTTTCAGCCTTCGCGAGATCAGAAGATCTTGTTTCTAGACGTTGCTTGTACACCAAACCCATGGTTTTAAGTACGTTGGCTTGGTTATTGATCCAATGAAACTCAGATCTTATGTTTTCAAGCCTGAAAAGATTATTAAATATATGTCTTAATACTAAGTTAATTCCCAATTATTCCTTTAATCAATAGACGCAGTCATAGAAACATAAGTTTATGATAAATTAATGTGATAATAAATAAAAAGACCTTGACACAATTAATGCATACCTCAAATGATTTCTTGAAATATCTTTGTTTACTCTAGCTTCAAAATCAGTAATCATCGTCAACAATTTATGCATGAGATTAATGGTAGATTCCATTTGCTTCCTAGTTTCCCTTTCTTTAGCCTCAAACAAATTCAGTGCTTCTTGTTGTTTTTGTGTAAGAGCAAAATGTACTCTTCTTTCTTCTTCAATTTCTCTAAGTTTGTTCGTTCTTTGTTCAAGATTTTTATGCAGCTGATGCATTTGCTCATCATATTGTTTAATTTCTTTCAAAGCTGCAACCAGGTTGCCATTAGTGACATCCAATTCTTCACTTTTCTCTTCTATTAATTTATGTTGTTGGGCAATCTGAGCTCTTAAACTGTCAAGTTGTTCAGAGGTAAACTGCACTTTTTGTTTCTCTTGAACCAAAGCATCTGCTGCTCCTTTGTTTAACTTCTCCTTTTCTTCCACAACTGATTTAATTGTAAGCACTTCATATTTTAGTTTCTCCTTTTCAGAAACTTCCAATTTTAAAGCTTCATCTGCATTCACCAAAGTTTCTTTAAATATAATATGATTAATATCCAATAACCCTTGCATCATAGTTGACTCCATTTCTGCTTCCTCAATTCCCAACCCACTAGAAGCTTGAGCACTGTGGGAAGCTTCTTGGAGTAATACTTCATACATTTCTTGCATGAAACTACTCTTCAGATGTAATTCTTCAGAGAAGCATCTAAACTCACTAACAATACCTTCAAATAAACATTTATATACATCTTGAATAACTGAAACTTGAGAATGTGCATCCTCTATATCATCCTCAAGCTTCTGAATGGTTTGTAACAATTTTTTCTCCACCACTTGCTCCTGTGACAATTTTTCCTCTGCAGCAGAAACCTGGGAAGAAAGACTCCTAAATTCTCTTTTCTTATCCGATAGAGTCTCCTTCAGTTGATGATTCTCAGATTCTAAGAAATCCAATCTATCCTTTAAACTGCTAAGACATTCAATGTTTTCACTGAATTGATGTACTTTCTCACTTCCATCAAGGATTTCATTCAATTTTGCGATGGCATCAGGGATTTTTTTCTTCAACAGCTCAAACTCCTTGTCCTTCTTCAGTGGAAAAGAAGAACCTCTTTCTTTCAAAAGCTCCCGTCTCAAGCGAAAATTCTCTTCAGTCTTCTCTTGCACCTGTGATTCATGGTTTCTTCTCATTTTGGTAATATAAGCAATTAAATCTTCTTTAGACATGTGCTTTAGTGAGGCTGAATCCAAATTCTCAGGCTTGTTAATCTTTGACTCCTGTTTGCCATTTTCTTCCATAGCTGAGGGCGACAAATCATCAGTGGAAAGCTTCACATGGAAATGATCAACCTTCTTATTATGACACCATTCCTCAGCATTCTCCAAAGATCCATGAGAAAGAAGGTGTCCGGTTTCAGAAACAGAGAGTGTTTTAAAAATTGAATCCAATTCCTCACGCAAACTTGAGATCTCTTTATATTGGTTAAAACAATTTCTACTTTCTGAGTCAGAAAGATCCCACAGTTTCTGTTCAAACTCCTGTTGCAAACCCCAGATACCGTTGCTGATCACCATTCGTTCAATTTCTGATTGAAAGTCCTGCTCCTGCTGCCATTCAGAAAGTGATGCTTTTGATAACCGATCCGTGACTTTCATTCTGACACTGTCTACAGCATCCTTTAGATTTTCCAAAGCTTTATTATCAACACAAATCCATTTTTCTGCCATATTCTCTTGCAGAATACCACTTAAACCCACCAAATCAGAACCTGAACAAATTGTTCTGATGGGACTAGCCCCCTTAATTTTATTTATTTCTTTCTTTAGTTGACTTAAGTCCTCATGTACTGCAATTTGAAGACTGTCTACAGACATTACATATCTATCGGGCTCTACAAGATTATCTGGAAACTGATGTGCAGCAGCTTCGTGGGATTCATGATGATGCAATGAAGAGCAGAATGTCTTAGTTTCACCTGAACCCACATGAAGTCCATGTAGAACTTTCTTTAGCCCGATCACCTCCAATTCTTTCTCAGTGATTCGCTCGGCTGCCTGTTCCTCAACAGCATTAACCATGCCCTTTATGACTGAGTCACTCACCATCCTAGATATTATCAGCCGCTCGTCAAGATCCTCCAGAAAGGAATCCATTTCTTCAACTATACCAGTGTGGTCGTCCACATTCTCATCCTCTTTACCATTATCGTAAATCCTTTCTTTACCATAATCATAAATATTTTCACCACCCTTCATAACTGCGACGCTCGCCACTGCCACTTTTTTTCCTCTATAAACAGGAATCAACAATTTGGGGCCATTTGAAACACAAACTCAAGGCAAACCCTCAAATGTAACACACCGCCTGCCAATGTAGGAAACACATGCATAACAATTAGTAAACTTTACAAACTGAGCCATAAAAAAAAGGTTAGTAATACAAACCTCAACAATAACTATTTAGAGTAAATTCCTTAAGACTTCCTCTAATTTCTATCTTTCTCTCTTTTTTTTCAAATCGTACACAAATCCCCTTAACTGATTGTAAAACATGACAGTGACACCTCTTATGCATTGCAATCCCTTAACAATTAAAAAACATTGGGGTATCCTATGAGGTTGGTTGTTGCAAAACTTTACAAAACAGGAAAGTAGAGCGCAATCTTTAAAATACCATGGCCGTCATGTAATTTACAATTATAATTACAATTATTCAAATTGAACAAAAGTTCAGTCGCTATGACCCCAGCCCCCTCCAAAAAAAAAAAAAACTTCACTCACATCCTTTCACTGCGATCACTTCCAAAATCATTAAGACAAAATTCAACAATCAATACAGCGAAGCAAAGTCAAAATTCTTTTACCAGCATAATTTTCTGAACCAAAAAACGACCCACGAGTTGAAATTCAAGTGACACGAAAAACTTCAACGTCCAGTGGCACTTAACAGGAGCTCCAATGCAGGTGGAAGGACGTAGAAACAGTCGAAAACAGAGAGAAAGAAAAAAAGAAGAAAGGTAGTGAGAAACTTACAGGGGAGAATAAAAGAGCAATCTTGCAGGCGTACGAGGCTGAATTAGCGGACAAAAGAGGGAGTTAGAGAATCCCGAGGCGACAGGAAAACGTTTGGAAAGAGGAAGAGTGCAGGTGGGGGCACGGTTGAATTGTGGTAACGGCCTTTTCTAGGGTTTAGGAGCAGAGAGAAGACGGTGAAAAAGTTGCAGAAGCAAAGATTTGGTAAGAGCGGGAGAAGAGTACGTAAAATACACCCTAGTTAACCTCCAATTTACAAACCCACGTTTCACTATTATTTGTTATTATTTATTATTTATTACTATTAATTATTTAGCAAAAAAAATGTTGCTACTATTAATTACCATTGTTAAGTATTACTATTTATATATATAAATAAATTTATTTTTGTTGATACCAATATTATAATAAATAGATGCTTCCACTGGGTAAGAAAAAAATAGTATAATTAAGTATTATAATAAGTAAATAGTTATATAGATTATAATTTAAATTATGACATAAAGTTGATTTAATTACTGATTATTTGTTGTCAAAGTTTATTAAAATTGAATTTAGATATAGACATTACAAAATTAAAACTAGCCCACATGTACAAGTGGATCCAAAACTCAATTTTAATTCCTCAAACAATATTTTGAGTTGGAGTTTTATGAAAAAGAATCTATCTTATTAAAGATTGTCAACCAGGATTTTTCTATTAGTTTAGAAAATTTTAATAGTTGAGATAACTTCTATGCTTAATTACAAAAACAATGTGTTGGATGTAGGTTTTTTGAAATTATTTATTTTGATTGTGTTTTTTAATCATTAAAGGGTTTGCTAAATTGCGCTTATCTTTTTTTTTAATTTAGAGGTGTTTCATGATGATGAAATTATAGGAAGTGATAAAGGAAATAAAATTCTGTTAAACCTAGAAATGGTAATTTTATCGTTGATTTTCAAAATTATTACAGCGTTGTACTTTCTTTTTATTTGGTATAGATGTTGATATATATACAATTTTTCATAATTTAATGAACAAAGTATTGTACCGATTATGAAAATTAAGGGATAAATTATGTTGACAGTGAGAAATTAAATAATAAGTGGTTTTTTTATCGGGACATAACTTGAATGTTTACATCTTTGTAATGTATATTTTCGTAAGTATGTGAAGTTCAATTATTCGTGTGAAGGGTTATTTTTTACCAGTATAATTATCTGTGTTTTAAATATTTGTTTTCATTTTAATAAATTTTTATGTAATAACAAATAATTTATAAATTTTGAGATAGTTTCCGTTTGAATCATAAACTTGCTACTTACTTTTCTTTAATTTATCTACTGTCTTCAAAGTTTTGTATAAAAACGATGCATATTATCTTTTTATTTTATTTCTTTTTACGTTGAAAAGCTTTAAGAAGGTGACTTTGATTGAGATTTACATATTTAATTTATTTTTACAACAAGTACATTGTTTAATCTAAATTTCAATGAAATATTCTTTATCATTACAAAAAAAAAATGATCAATTTTAAGAATAAAAAATATATTTAAAAATCTATTTCGAAACTAATTTTTTAATTAATTTTTTTTATAGTTAAATTTTTTATAATTTATATTTATAACAAATTCATATATCAATTCATAATAGAAAGAGCTTACAGAAACTATTTTATAAATTTGTATCTAAATTAGTTATTATAATAATTAATTATTATTTTAATGAGACAATTTATTTTTGTTTTGATTTTTTAAATAAATTTTGTTAATTATTATTGATATTACGAATACAATAGTATCACGATATTTAAATTAATGTTTGTTTGTTTTATTTTAAGTTTGAATTAATATATTATTGTTACAATTATATTATTTTCTATTTATTATGTTAATTAAACATTTAGAGAGAGAAAGGGATAAAGTTTCACGTGTATAGTTGTGTCCATCTTTGAAATAATTGTTTAGCATGAAGAATACATACATATAAAACAAACACAATATTAACTCGTACAAATCATAGATCACTTCCGTTACATCAATTATTGGAATACTAAGCACAATGACCAAAAAAAAAAAAAGTACATCAATAGTGAAACAATAGTTAATTAATTTGATTATATATTGATTATGATGATAAAAGTTAAAGTGAGGGAGAATATATGTGTTACCCACTTTGTTTGTACATGGCTAAGACAAAGTAAAGTTATAACTATAATTATATTTTATTGATGGAGATTGGGTAGTTGGATATGAAAGTGATAGTGATTAGTGGGTGAAGAAATTCCACATAATATTTAATAATATTTAATGTGTTTTTTATTCCGATAGTAATAAAAGTTTAACTTAAAATCCTATTTATAAGATTTGAGACTAATTAATTTGAATTTTCGTGTTAATAGAATGTAAATAAATTTTTATTTTAATAATTATAAATTGTTACGTTTTAATATTTGAATTATTAACTCCGTGTATATAAATAATATTTGTTTAAGTTCGATTCAAACTCAAAGAAACAAAAAAAAAAAAACTAAAATTGAATAATTATAATGTGAGAAACAAAAGTGTAATGGAGTGAATGAGTTTATTTACATTTTTTATAATAAAAATGAAAAACGTTGATTTTTAGACAAACTAATTGTTGAAGAAAAGGTTATTTTATTCTAATGATGTTTTTATGTTTTTGTTTTTCGTGAAAACAATTATCTTTATATCATAATCTTTGATGTGGTGAGCAGAAAAAATAATTTAAAAAAAAAATGTCCCCACAAGACATGCACACAAATAATTTGTTGAACAATCATGGCCACATCATTATCATAATGTTCCATCTTGTTGGCTTATGTTTCAAGTTTCAACTTTTAACATTTTACAAATTTTTATTTTACCCTCTTTGACTTTTTGCAAATTTGTAACATGTAATTATCACCCATTAAAAAGTGTACCACATCATTTTTATATTGTTATCGTGTCACACATGTTATTATTTCCATATAGTATCATCAAATGGAAAAAGCTTGGTGATTAGTACCAATATATAAAAATAAAAATACACTTAAACACTAATTAGACAGTATTATGTTAATAATTTGTTATTTAATTCCTTAAATTCAGATAAAAAGAATCCTGTTTATTTAAAAATAACTAGTCGTCATTTTTTTCTTAAATTGATCCTTTAATTTTAAATTTTGGTTCTCAAATTTGAAACTTTTTTTTTTTATGTCTTGAAATATTCTTTTAATAAAGTTAATACATTTTTAACAACAACAGTTATATACGACTAAAATGAATTATTTGAAATTTGATAAAAAATATTTACATATTTTTAAAAACAATTCCTTTTAAATTTAGGAAATAAAAAAACTTAGTTTGAACTTGAAAGAAAAAAATTTAAAAAATTTATAATAGCAAATGAGATCTACAACCAGGGGTTGAAGAACTAAACATATTTCAATTTGAAAGAGAGAAAACAAAATAAGCATTTAAGTTTTAAATAATTATACTGTGAATATGAATTGTTGTGTCCCAATGGGTATCATGTGATATGAACGTATTATTATTATTTATTATTAGGACCGACACATACATGTGCAGATATCAACATTATATAGTATTTTGAGTAATATACAAAAAAATTGTTTTTCATTACCATAAATAGACGTTTTTTTATTTATAAAGCACATGCATTTGTCTGTTTTGTTATTTTTAAGAAATTATTTGGTTTGTATTTAAAGTTAGGGTTAAGTACGATTTTAGTCCTGAATTTTGATTCAAAATTGGAAATTATTTATGTCTGAAACTTTGATATATTTTGGTTTTTAAGTTTAAAAAATGAATGAAAATAGTTTTTTTTAACCCAATTACGTTAACTTTATTTTTACGTGTTGAACGTATTTCATATTAGTATTGGAGTTGTTTACACACCGTTTGACACATTTTTGGTTCAATATTTTATAGAAAATGCGTTCGACACCTAAAAAAGGTTAATGTAATTGGGTTAAAAGGACTATATTTATTTATTTGTAAAATTTAAAGACAAAAAAGTATCGAAGTTTCGGACACAGATGAATTTCAATTTTGGGTCAAAGTTCAATAACTAAAAACATACTTAACCCGTAAAATTAAGAAAACTACGAATAACTTTTTATTAAGAATAATAAGTAAAGTAAAAAAAAAAAAAAGTAGTATAATTTTCAAATTAGGGAAAATTGAAATATTTTGTTGTTGTTAAAGTTGGTGTTATTTACACTTAGAAAGGAAGAGGGTTAAAGTTGTGGTTTCATTACAATGAAAGCTTAATGACAAAGGAAGGAAAAGAAGTTAAAAAGCAGAAAAGGGTGAGAAGAAAAGCACAATAGGTGATAGAATCCAAAGATTTTGCTATTTTCACATTTTTTTTTTGGTGATAGAATCCAAGGTTTAATGTGTTAGTGTTTCATCACGAACTTTTTTCAAGGGACTAAACAAGCAAGAACGACGATTTTTTTTTTTTCTGTTTCACTGTGAAAACTCACATTTTAATCATTATTTTATATATAAATAGCTACTGATAAATTGGCTGTGATAGTTTATCACTATTTTTAAGGTTCATTTTGCAAGATCCTAGATATTTGTGAGTTTCAGTGGATTATATAACTTTTAATATCTTTGTAACTTTTATTTCAATTTGAGAGTTTAATAAAATTCATATTTTAATTAATGTTTAATTATACGATTGGTAAAAATGCATGTGTTTAATCTTTAATAATTGTCACCTATATTTATTATAATACAAATTTATGTTAATATATAATTAATCTTAAGCGGTGTCTTTTACATTTTTTTAAATTTAAAATCCTTATTGTCAGTTATTAAAGATGAAGCAATTGTTTAATTATATACATCATTAATAAAGTTTAAACAAAATTAATAAATTTAAAGATTTCATTTTAAAGTTATTATTCTTTCATTGTAATAAAAACAAATATATTAATATTTATTATATTAAATTAACTATTTATTGTATTTTGTTTATTCTTGTGTTTATCTTAAATTTGTCAACATGTTTTAATAAGAAAGATTTATAAGAGTCTGTCTTAAATTTATAATCACATATATGATCGGATATTTCCCTTATTTAAAGGGATTTTCATTTCATTAGAGTTAACAAAGATACTCTTAAATGGATATTTCCAAACACATAATTACTTCAACTATAGTTGTGGTCCAGACCAAAAGACTGCATATCAAGTACTTTTTCACAGCCATTTTCTTTTGTTTAATCCTTCACTACTTTGTTTTAAAATTTATCACATCATAAAATTAAACTCAGAAACATAATAGCTTATTTTAATGTTATTCTGCAAATTCACAGAAAATAAGTACATATTTTGTGAAAATTGAATTGAATCAAACACATTTTACTTCACAAAGAAGACAAGATTTTCAAGAAGTAAGAATGTGTGATACAACAATGAAGGGTTCCTGAATTTCTACAGATACAAAATTGTACTTAAGTTGACGAGTGAATTGAAGGGATTGGTCAAAATTCTCATCAGAAGCATCCAGTGGTTTAAGGGGGTATTGGAGGCATGATATGTTCAAAGATTACTATGTAAAGATTGTAGCTGAGAGATAACTTCCTTTCTGACTTCATTTCTTCTTATTTTCCCTGTTGTAGTAAGTGGAAATGGCTTTTTCCATGCAATAAACATTTTTGGTATCTTAAACCTGAAAAGAGAACAAAAAGAAATCATCACTTGCTTCCTTCAACCAAACTATTCTCTTACAAACATGGATTTTGGAGAAATACCTGCTTAAATGATTTTCTATACAATGTAGCTGGAGATTCTTTCTAGATAGCTTAAACTCTTCATTTGAAACAATCAATTGCTCTGACCATTGCCAATTTTCTCTAAGTTGGATACATGCTGCTACCATCTCTGTTAGGTGAGCATCTGGGATTCCCACAACAACAACACTTGTAATCCCTGGATGCTGTAGTAGAATTGCCTCAACCTACATCAAACAAATAACATGTTCACTCTTCCATGGAGTTGTAAATACCATAAATAAAGTAAAGACAAGCATTTGACTGAGAAAAAGAAGCATTTGTCATGAACCTAACAGCTTATTCTCTTGGTTTAAGTTTGTTCTTTATGATAAGGAAACAAAGTTAGGTGACACTTCTATTACCTCTTCAGGGTAAATGTTCTCCCCACCACTCTTGATTCGACCATTTGTTCGACCAAGAAGCCACAGATTACCATAATGATCAATCGATCCAATATCACCTGTGTCAAGCCAGGCTTCATTGTTCGGGCTTAATGGATTTGTGTGAGTTTCCCAATACCTAAGCATTATGTGTGGTCCTCTAGTTAGAATTCTTCCAATCTGACCAGAAGCATCTGCACTTATCTTCAGTTCTACATGGGGTGCAGGCTTGCCAACACAGACACCTTGTGGCTGCTGAATAAACTTGGATCCTGCCACACCAAATGATTGAAGGGACATGTTTGTCTTTTCATCCATTGGATCATACAGCATCAGGAATGTCAATGAAGAGCAGGTTTCTGTCATTCCTTTGATAAATGAAACAGACAAAGGCTATAAGATCAGACCAGTGAATTTCCATCTAATATACACAAGAGAACATAGAGAAATTTAAAAAATGGTCAAATTTCAGTGGCCATCACATCATACATTATAAATTTTTGTCATTTGGTATGTTGTATTGAGTAAAGTAAACATATACTGATAAAATAAAAAAAATAAAAAAAAGAGGAGAAAAGTGAAACTTTTGATCTTGTCATAGAGAAAAAACAGAAGCACACGTTCTTCAATGTAGACTTGACTATTTGTTGGCTACTAAATCAAACCAGTGATTTCATCGATACAGATTTGAGGATGCCATTCCTTCGTCATGTTCTTGACCTATTAGCCCAGCTAGATAGGTACAGAAAGAATCAATGGCTTTCCAATACTTAATAAAGCAGGTTGAATTAGGAAGATGATGTACGGCCATATTTCTGGTGACTATGTAGGAGATAAACTTTAAATGGCTTTAAATGAAACTCCTTGAAAATATATATATATATATATATACATATATATATATATATGTATATATACATATATACACATATATACACATATATACATATGTATATATATACACATATATATATATATATGTATATATATACACATATACATATATGTATATATATACATATATATATATATGTATATATATATTGGCAGGTGCAGGTTTCTGTTTCACCACACACTTTTAAACCGACATATATAAACTGGGATGTTAATAAAAAGAAAACATTAAGCACTGGGAACATCTGCAAAGGATTTCAGTTTCTTGGCACATCGGTTCAAATTAATGGGGCTTTCAATAAGCAGTGCCTTGCTATAATCTTTCAATATGGAATTGAGTATATTATAGAATTGGTTTCTAATATGGTCTGCTTGACTGTTCCGAGGTAAATTGATTACTTGAAGTGTGTATCCAATTAGTTTAACAGGTCCTGCTGTAAATTACTTGTTCTCATCATGGTATTGATTGTTGGCTAAATATTTTCCAATTTCTTCTAAGTTCTTGTCTTTCCTTTTCCCTCTTCTCCCTTAATTTTGTATCATCTCTCAATCTCTAGATTGTTTACTAATATATTTTTCTTCTCCCAGCTACATAGATTTTCTTATTCATATTTTCAAGAGTAAAAAATCCATCAACCTAAAAGCACTCACATGCAAAAGTACGTTAATAGAAGTTCAATTTGATATGCAAGTTTTTACGATCTAAAATTAGACAATAAAGTTTCTTCTACCCAGCATAAGGATAACAAAGACCTACCATAAGCTGAAATAAGTTTAGCTCTGTGAAAGAATATGCTTGTGTCCTTGATGAGCTCATGTGAGAGGCTTCCACCCCCATTTAGTATTTTCTTGACAGTTTCTCCTCCTTTCCATATATCTTTGGGCCTAAAATTATCAAAACAAATATAGATTGAGAAAGTTGAAAAAATGTATTCACAAACTCTGATACTTGGCTTCTAAGGTAAGAAGATAGCAAAACATTTATGCAGAAGAATTCCTAGCATATCAGACATAAAAAGGATGAAAGGGAGTTTGATCAATAAACCTGACATCTTTAGAACATTTATCTTGTGCAGCTGAAATATAATTTCATTTTAATGTAGGTTAAAAGATTGAAATACTAATTTAGCAATAATTACTTTGTGATAATCTTTGTTTCAAAAAAGGACAAGTGTTGTTCCTATTGACTCTGGAATATACCTAATTACAGAAATCAGACTGGCCATTATTGCAGGAACTGTGATAAAAGATGTCACTGCATATTGTTCTATGGCACCAACAGCTGATTCTGCATCAAACTTTGGCATCAAGACATGACAACCTCCAACCATAAGCATGGTCATGGCCGATGACAAGCCACCAATATGGCATAACGGAGCAGTATGCAGATAGACCTGTAACAGAACAAATGCCATTAACATGGAAAACTTAATCATTCTTCACCTGTTTCAGCAGGATTTACCATGTATCTTGCACAGATGTAAAATCTTAGGATCCAGATCCTCTAAAATAAGCAACTTGCTTTGGGGTGTACAGTGAGAAATCTCAGTCGTTGATGAGAAAATTAACAATCAATATTATGTGCACATACATAACAAATTATTCATGTTGGGATATCAATCATTGATTTTCTCACCAATGATTAAAATTACTTACTTTATCTTTTCTCACTTTAGAGAAGCCAAATTCAAAATCTTAATATTAACAGCCTCGTTGTAACACGGAATGACATACATCATCCTCATTGTAGCCAACTATGGCAATCTTCGCTAAGGATTGTATGATCAAAGCTCCATGACTTAGAGTGACTCCCTTAGGCTTTCCCGTCGTTCCTAGAGTCAAGAATACAACAATTTCAGGAGACAAAAAGAAGGTATGTTTGATCAGAAATTAACACCCCTAGAATAATATTTACGCAGTAGCACATACACTACTACTAAAAAGTCATGTCAAATTTCTAAATATCTGCAACTAACATGTCAAAGCAACTTTGGACATATTGATTGTATATTTCTTTTTAAACTCCTAAAAGTGAACTAAAAAGATTTCATGAGTTTGGAAAGAAATATTTCCAATAACTACAAATCTTCTGCTCTTTTTCACTAAGTACCTCAAAAAGAATCTGCTCCAGTGCCCGTATTCACAGATTACAGGTAAATCAATCTAAAAAATTAATTCCATTTAGTTAAACAAGTTTCTATTTTGCAGAGGGAACCGGTATGGCATACACAATAGTTATTTTCATCAATCATGTATGAAATCAATTTCTAGAAGTCATTTGACGGCGAATTATTCAACCTAACTTGCAGTTTGTTAGTGAGTTAGTTCATCCACATGTATACTTTCAGATAGCGCAGAAATGATTGCCTTCTTCTGTGGAAAGTTTCTTATCTATTTTCTTTTATGTAGACCACGATTAATTGGAGTCCTGAGGAAAAGCATCTGAGTGAGAATCTTGAACCTGAAGTAAAGCATATTATGACAGTGCCTTCAGGTGCCCATGAGTAGTCAAATGGTTCAAGCTTTGCAGGATACCTCTTAATCATTTCTGGAGTGAACACTGCAAGGCAGTAAAATCAGTAAGTTATAAAGATCATTCAAGTGAAAAAAGGTTTAACATATATTTTTCACAATGGTGACTAAGCACCCAGTAATGTTCCTACCGTTCCACTTAGTAAAATCTAAGGAAGCGGAATCCAACAAAATATGCCACTTCAGAGATGGAATATCATTTTGCTGAAGTTTTGAGTACCATGTGGAACTGCTCTCGTCAGTCACTAGCAACACTGGCTTCACTGCAGCCAATGCTAATCTTGCCTCTTCAAAACTCTGCAGGAAAGAAAATTGTTTTAACGCATAACTTTATGATTGGTATATGAAACAGATTATGAGAGAAGATGTTGCAGATAAAATAAGGGAAAAATAAATTTAGTTCTGATACTTTTAGTCAAATGTGGTCTGTCTCTACATTTTCTCATTGATGAATATAGTCCTCAAAATTTAAAATCATGTGAATTTTGTCCTTCTTAGTCCAAAAAAACATGGTGAATTATTTTGAACACAGGGCTAAATTCACATCTGATTTAAAGATTGAGGACCAGACTTCGCGATATGAAGTATAGGGACCGTGACCGTGTTTGACTGAAACTATGGAGACTAAAATCACACTTTTCCCAATAAGGGAAAATAGCAACCAGTACAAGGCTGAACGAAAACATATTAACTTTTAAGGTGAGCTAGTAATGAACGATAAGAAGTTGAGTTGAACATTGTTCTGAAATACCATATTGGCATAAAAATGGTTTCAAGATAATACCAAGTTTTTTTTCTTTTTCTCTTTTGGAAAAAAGTGAAAAAAAAAAGTTTAAGAATAGCACACAAGTCAAAACTAAGCAATAAAGTCTACAGAAAATTTACTCACCCATCTATAGTTCAGAGGAGCAGCTATTCCTCCAACAAATGCAATGGCTAATAGCCATTCCAGATACCTATCACTGAAATAAAAAAAAAACAAACTCTATCATCAACAAAAGTAAATTAGCAATAATTAGACATTTTATAGGATAGGATAACGTGTTTATAGATTATACAACAAAGACAAATCCTTATTGTTGTTGCAAGGGAATTACTGCCTCCTAGACCTCTTATAAGCCATAAGAAACAACATAAATAACAAATATAATAATTTAAATCACCTAGAATCTTTGCATCAACAAAGCAAAAACTGCAGGTAAAACAGTTCGTATTGTCTGCATTATCTTGCTCGAGTACATTCAGTTGTAAACGAGAAAAAGAAACAACACACCCTCATTGATTTTTTTTAAGGTTGTTTCATTTTTAAGTAAAATCTTATACCGGTCTCGTTAAATAAGTGGGCTCCTATTTGTTTCCAGGATCAACACGACAATTAATTTACAAGATAACGATGAAAAAAAAAATGTCAACAGAAGTTTGAAAAAATATATTTGGATCTGTAGACATTTCACAGTAGAAATTTATTGCATTGTTTGACCTTAATAAGGAAAAGCTAATGCCCATGTCATCATCATCTCTAATTCTCAACACAAACCACAAAGAGGGGGCCAAAGAGTCAAATTGAAACGAGAACAAAACAAAATCACAACCAGTGCTGTGCATTATTAGGAATACAAGTGTGATTTTAAATTCCATATTTATCAGAAAAGAGAAAATAGAGCAATATATAAGAATAAAGATGCATAAATTTCTCTAATAATGGAACCCCTTCTTTAATCATAACATGCATGGTCCAAAACAAGAAACTATATAAAATTCTATTACGAATTGTAGTGTAACTTGGAAGTTCATATTAGATTGAATTAAGTAAGATGAACTATATACCATTAGAATTGTAACTTTCTAATTTGGAACTTTGTTTGAGGAAACTGACCGTAATTAATGATTAACCACTAACGCTAGCAGATGCAAAAATCAAATTAACACTAAGGAAAATGAGAGATTCTCCTAAAACAGTTGTAGAAATTCAAAACTGATACATTCTCATTCTTTGTACTTCTGAGGTAGTAAAAGAAATGGGAGAGAAAAACTAAAAGTGAGAGAGCAAAGAAAAGGTACCTATTGTAAGCAGAAATGGCAACCACGTGACCAGGTGCGAGTCCAAGGTGGAGTAGGCCTTGGGCCAAAGACAACACTTCCTCAACCAACTGTTGACCAGTTTTGCGGCGGTTTCCGGCGACAGTGACCGGAAAATGTCGCCGGAAGCCAAGCAAGCGGCTCAGACATTGGCAGATATGAGGATGAGAATAGTTAGCCATGAAAAATGTGTTATGTTTGAATTATGTTTGTATAGAAAACGTGTTTTCACGTGCAATGCACCTTTGTTCTTTCTTGTCTCCTCAAAAATTTCTGATATGCTTATCCTCAACATCACCATGTGTCACTTTTCCATTGGTACCTTCTAAATTTCCCTATTATCTATTCTTCGTATCATTAAGAACATTTCCGTGTAGAATTTTTTCATCACGATTTCTTATAACAAAAACATTATTTTATATGAATTATTCAAAACTAAATAGAATTATTTATATATATATATATATATATATATATATATATATATATTATGTTTTTTTTTTATATTTTCTAGAACATTGTTGAATATGTAGAGGAAGTTAGGGCTTATGCATGTAAGCATTTACTGATTTAAGGAAAAGTTTGGTTTTGTTTCTATAATTTTTATTTATTTTTAATTCTTACAAAGGCGCATGATGAATTGATAAGACCACATGATATCTATTTATTAATTTCATTTAACTCGGTGTTTCTCTAATAGTGGTTAACATAGCAGTAAATGTACAAAAATATTAGTAATTTTAACTAATATTAATGAGCTTTTACTTTTGTGTTTGATTAAGTTGTTCTTAATATTAGTTTAGTTGCTATTTAGGTATAATTTTTAGTTTTAGACGTTTATTATAATTTAATTGGTTAAGAAAGTATTTGAAATTTTTTCCTTGTCTTTGAACTTGTCTATATTTTTCGGTCTTGTTGAACATTATTCGATCTTTCTTAATATTATTCAGTCTTGTCTAACATTTCTCGATTTAAGTTAATTTGACGTGTTACCCTAATCATTCTTGACTTCTGGAATTGTTCACTAAATTGACCCTAAATTTTTTATGAATATAAGAAAAATAATTTATTTTCTTTATCAGGACAATATTAGATCCCAAAATGTTTCTACAATGTCAAGATGATCGCGTGATATCTATTAATCAGTTTCATGATGCTAGAAAGTCTTCAATTCACGATCAATTATTGATCATGGTTTTAAAGGTTTGTTTACAACTACATTCAACACCTTGTTTTTGAGAAAGTAGTTAATTCATAAACAAATCAATATATAAATAGAATTTTTTTTTGTGTTCACATCTTATAATATTAATTCTACCCTTTATAATATAATTATTTATTAATTTTTTAAAACTAACGGTTATTTTTATCTATTTTTTATAAAATTGTTTGTCTTTTATTTTATTCATCAATAATAAATTTCTTTATCCATTTCACTTTATTTTTAATAAATATAAATTTATTGTATATATTAACTTAATGATATTGCACTATTATCACCTACTAACATACTATCATTCATATTTAAAAAATATGTACACACATACACGATATTACAATAAAGAATACAATTGATATAATTGATGCACAATCCAAATATGATTTTCTGGGATGGAATTTGTGGTGGCATCTTATGGGTTTTCTTGTTTGTTTAAAAATATTTTTATAAATATTTAATAAAAATGTCAATTTTAATAAAAATATCATCATAAGAATTATACAATAAGTGAATTGAGTCTGAATTTAAAGAGAGACAATATTGTTTCATTTTTATAAAATTTGGAACTAAATTGAAAATAAAAATAAATATAGAAACTAAATTAAATCATTTTGACACATTACAATTATAGATGACACGTGTACAAATATAAAATCAAAAAATCAAAAATTTTAAACTGACACAATAATCAAATTGAATCATTTAAAAAATACAAGTATGAAACAAATAAAGAATGGAAAACTAATTTAATATCACTTTACAAATAATTTAACCCTAATTCAATTGGTTTGAATTAGCATACACACTCTCGCATTTGTGTGTACGTATTTTTTAAATATGCATGATATTATATTGATAATTGATGATAATGTAATATTTTTAAATTAATATATAAAATCAAATTATATTTATTAAAATAAAATGAAATATATCAATGAAAAAATAAATATTAATAAAAAGAAAAAAAAAGTAAAAATAGACCATTTTTAGAAAAATATCATAAACGTAACTGTTAATTTTCAAAAATATAATAAATTATTATATTTTAAAGAATAAAACTGATACAAAAGATCAAAACTTCTTTTTATATATATATATATATATATATATATATATATTTTTTTATATATTTAAAAGAAGACAATTTGTTTACCGATAGAAAAAGATAAACTTTTTTCCAAAAATATCAAAGTGGGGAATGATTGTGAGTTTCAGCTTTCCGCTTACAATAATTCTGTCAAATTATCGTGTCAGGGAGATGAGATACGACGCAGACAGAATTCATAAATGTTGACGACTTAGAAAGGTATTTGGTAATAAATTAAGTAAATATTTTTCATAGAACAAAATAAAATAAAATATATAATAAAGAGGTTTTGTAGTTGTCGTAGGGCAGTCCAATTCTGACATCCAAACTATCACCACCTTCCTCGCATCGCTCACGTTTGGTGGATTACAAGCTCACCCATTTCGATTCGTTTGTTTACTCGTAAGCTTCACTTGATCTCAAATCCGTGCTCACCAATTTTCTCCTTTTCTTTTTCTTCAATGTCTTTGATTTCCCGTGATAAGACTCGTTTGTTCCATGCAAATGTAGCGCCTCAAGATTTTTTTTTCTTCTTTTTTTCACTCTCCTGGAATCCATTCTTAATCGACAATTTTACCGAACTCCTAGGAGAATGCACCGATCGCGTCGTAAAGAAATCTGAAATCTACTATTGCTGATAAAAAAACTTATTGCTGAGAACCAAAAAAACATTGTGGTAGGTAGGGTTCAATGTTCATTTTTTTCCCCTTTGATTATTAAGGGATTTCGCATCGCTTGTATAATGATATGGAGGATGCTCCAAAATCTTTTTTTTTTGTCTGTCTTGTGAGGAGGAGCGATTATTGAAGTTGGTGCTTTTGGTATTCTAGTTTTTCTTTTCTACTTCAAAGAGCGATGCTTGGTATGTGTTTGTTTGTGTGTTATGCTACTATCTGTAGACCTTGTATATAACCGGTGAGAAAAAAAAAGTGTGGATGTTTGTAAAAGACTTCAAAAAACCGAGTTCTGATTGTGTGATCACCTCTCTTTTCTTCAGTTGTATAAGTCTTTGGGTTGCCTTCTCTTCGGAGTATAACTGGACTACTTTTTCTTCGTAACTATTTTATTTATCATGTGATTATCTAAATCTTATTTTCTTCCTGTGGTGTAAGACTGAATGTAGAGGACATGTTTTGCAACTGGATGAATACGACTTGGTTCTGTAGGTTCTTCTGTGTTGTTTTCCTACCAATGTTCTATTGGTGGTGTTCTTCAATTAGAATTATAGTTTATTGCATGATTATTGAGATGAAACTTCATTTTTTATTAGGCAGCGGTACCAAAAGGCTAAACCACCTAGAGTATTCAAGTTTTTGTCCTTACGGTTTTATTGAGTTTTCAGTTTGTTGGCTCAATTTGGAATTGAAAAACTTAAAACAGATTTTATTTTCTACCTTTACAGGTTGTTTTGCTTGACTATTGTAGAGGTTGCAGCCTTGATGATTGTGGGCTTTAGGCTTGTCAATAAATAACAGCCGAATGGAACATGGAAGACCTGCAAGTAATCTTATGAAATTTAATGTGGCATACTTTATCAGTAAATATTCTCTATGACTTGGGAATTTAGGGTTTGGAGGGAAAGGAGGGTATACCTTCATTTTTTAAATGGAGAAAGTTGTTAAACATTTATGAAAGATGAGCGGGGATGATTGCAAAATGACTTATAATATCTTGTTTTACTCCTTTTTTTTTATAAAAAAAAGATATCTCATAGAGTACTTACTTAAAACAGTAAGTATACCCTCCCTTCCCTAGCCCCCAAGTCCTCTATCCAAACATGGCCTTAAAAAATTGAACATATCTGTAAAAGCTTTAAGGTTCTTTAGAATGCCTATGAAGTGTATTTGGGGGACATTGCAGAGCTATTATAACTTATTTTTTCTTGAGAAGTTGAATGATTGGAACGTCTTTTACAGGTAGAAAAAAATTGAGAGATTTATTGCTTAAAAAAGAAAATCGTTGTTGTGCTGATTGTAATGCTCCAGATCCTAAATGGGCGTAAGTGTTGCTTTTATTCCCTCATTTGTTTATGTTAATTAGCATTATCATACTTGTTTTGGCAAACTGATCGTGAATATGACATAGTTAAGATTGAAAATATGAGAAAAAGTGCTTAAGAGATTCATTGTCTCTCAACTAATTTTTTTTATTTATAGAAAAAATTACACAAGGAGTATATAGGTAATTGGTGCTAACTACTTTAAATACCTATTCTAACAACTACCTATATTTAATACATATTCCAACAGACGTAAAGTTGTAGGAAGCTAAGTGCTTGTAAAATAAATTAAAGAATTCCTCATGAATATCACTCTTTCAATTGTCAATTTACTTTTGATAACTGCTTTTCAGGTCTGCCAACATTGGAGTTTTTATATGCTTAAAATGTTGTGGTGTGCACAGAAGCCTCGGTACTCATATATCAAAGGTAAACCATTCACCATCATTCTTAGGTTGTGTCATTGTTATGGAATTGATGTCTGGATCTTAGAATTACTTTTTCATCTCGTGCCAAATATTAAATTTGATTTTTGTATTGAGTATCTTCTCCTTTTTGTCTTCAACAAATTTAAAGGCTGATAATTCGTATCTTGGGGTTGTTATTTTTCAAGAACCTGTGTGCTATAACTTTGATGTGATATGAAGTTCTCGTCAAGATAAATAAGCTAGCTTTTAGCTTATTTGACTAAAATAATTTGTTTAGTAAACTAGCTTGTTGCATTAACTTGTGGGGATTTTTTGAAATGCTAGCTCATCTAGCGATTGATCTTACAAGCTCCCACTTCTCTTTTGTTCTCAGTTTCACCCTCACTATCTTATTATAATTCCTCCTTCACTCTTCTCGTTAGAAAATCCTTAACCCACTCTCAAACGTCATGAAAGATTGAGAGCATTTGGATGCTTGTAACTTGTATGTCTAAACTATAGAATCAATGGTCAAGGTTAATCTTTTTGCTTTTCAAGGTTTCTAATGTGACAAAGCATATAGTGATGTACTTCAATGACTTCAATGGTGTATTACCTCTTAAATATAGCTTGGTAATGTGTGTTCATATGTGAGAGTTGTTAGGTGGATTAGAGGTGGTTTAAGGCATCTTAGGAGAAGGCCGGGTTGTCTTAAGGGCTTTCAATGGAAAGACACGTCTTGTGGCAGAGGTACTCACCTGATGGCTACGGTGAGGTGCATATTGGCAACACATATCTCAACAATGTCAGTTGCTTGCCGTGTTGAACACATACTTCAGAACAATACATTGTAATTTTGGAGAGTCAGATATGGCTCTGGGATTGAGCCTTTCTAGGGGGTCCGTTCTGGATTAATTAACTTATCAACTTCTTGTTTTCTTTCTTTTAGTTAACTTTAGGCTTTCAGCTAAATTTTCAATTTTCAATTAATTTATATGCTAGTTTTGTCAAATACACTCATGGAGAGAAAAGAATCGGCTTTTTGTATTGTTTGTATTTCAGTTCAAGATTCAGAAGACATGTTTCTTTGCAATGAATTGTACTTGGACTGAATGTGTTAGATACATATGACAGTTGGACATTGGTAATGAAAAATGATATCTGAGTTAAAAAACATCGCCATGCTTCTTCGTGTCAACTCTATTTCCATTTTAATGTATTCATGAAAATTTTTACTAACCATGTGTTAGGATCCTCTTTTCAGAATTTAAAATGTTAAATTCAGAAATGGCAAAGACATATTTACAACTCTCGGAGTCTCAGTTAAAAAAGATGCAAACTAACCAGTGTGGCCAAAGTCATTGAATTGGATTCAATACCAAGAGTATGCTGAACGTTTTGAGAAAATTACTAAATTCATGAGTTGTGTCAATTGCACGTCAGTTTCACCCTACGTTTTCATTTTTGTTGTTGAAGGTTGTTTCTACACAAGCATGAATAAGACTAGACTGAAAGGTTTATGTTCTGTAAGGAACCTTCGCTATACTATATATGAAGAGTAACTTTATTTTGTTCTGAAAGATGAATACAAAGTTTATACAATAGTGACCTCGCATACCCATGGGTACCATTCCCCAGAGCTAAGCTTCTTCAGAGGAAATGTCCTCTGTTTATTTTCAAGAAATAACATCTGGAAACTAAGCTGACATGGTAACGGAACTGAATAACAGCAAAAAGATAAACCTAATGATTGCAACAACCCTATCCTAATTAATCCTCCTTGTTAACACATACTGAACTGGTTTTTTCTTCTGCTCCTTGTTCCTATATTTTCTCATGTACACTCCAAATGTGGGGCTTATCATTCTGAGTTAGGGGTCTTGCATGTTCAGGATGAGTTTTCAACATTAAACAACCTTAAAGTTTGGCATGAAGTCAAGCAATCAAATCCTTAGATTTTAGCAAATTGACTGATTATTGTGTTCTGACCTAGTTTTTTTCCGTGGGCTGTCTATCAATGATGGAGATCCAACTTTTCTTATCGTTTACCTTTTTTGAAGACGATCTTAAGTTGACTCATACCAATCTAGTTAAGAGTGGTGTGTATGAGTGCTGAACTCATTTTGTCTGACAGCATTGTTTTTATTCTTAGGTTTTGTCTGTGGCATTGGATGACTGGTCAGAGGATGAAATAGATGCAATGATAGAGGTTGGGGGAAATGCTTCTGCTAATTCAATATATGAAGCTAATATTCCTGAAGGAGTTACAAAACCCGGACCAGATGCTGATCATGAGCAGCGTTCGAACTTCATAAGGTTAGATTTGTTTTCATATACACAATGCACTGTATGTATTCTGTTCTTAGCTTCTTTGATTCATTTTGAAAGTTTTATTAGCACCATGAAGTAGGTAATGCTAAAGGCTATTGATTCTCACTCTGATATTTGTTTGACCTTTTGCATCATGGCTTATTTTCTTGATTTTCTGCTCTGGTTTCAACGAGTTTAGTGAGTGAATTCATTAATAAATTGACTTCTTTTTTATTTGTGACCATTGGAACTACAGGTCAAAATATGAATTTCAAGAATTTCTGAAACCGAGTTTGCGCATTATATCTGGAAAAGGCAGTCTAGAATCAAGTTCTACAAAAAGTGCTAAGGATAGTTTTAGAAGTACTAGTACAGAGAGAAAGGTAACTTCATGTTATGTGTTAGTTCTTCAGATTATCTGACTACTTTTATGTAGTGGAGGGAGAAATATAGGGACCAATTTTGGATAAATTATCGTTTTGTTTGTAAAATAATTTTTTATTGAATTGAGGTGTTGTTGGACCAGATGAAAAAGCCTTTCTAACAAAAAATAGTTAATATAGATGAGATGAAGCATGCTGCATTATCCAACTTTACTAGTTTCACGGCGTTGGCAATGCAGTTATCCTCACGAGTGATTTCCTTATAATGTGACTAATATTGGTGTCAAAAACAGGAAGGTATGGTAGAATTTATTGGACTGTTGAAAGTGAAAGTGATTAAAGGCACAAATTTAGCTATCAGGGATATAAAGTCAAGTGATCCGTATGTCATTTTGAGCCTTGGCCAGCAGGTTGGTGTAACTTAATGATCTTGGGATACTGTTGCTCCGTATCTTCTATTTATAGTTGTAAAATCATAGAGTTATAATTTTCTTTCTGAAACTAATTTGCTGCTATATCTTAATGCCCATAGACTGTCCAGACATCTGTAGTGAGTAGTAACTTGAATCCAGTCTGGAATGAGGAATACATGCTGTCTGTTCCAGAGGATTATGGACAGATGAAATTGGTATGTTAGAATTTTGATGTTGTGAAAAGCAGACTCTATTTTATGTGTGTTTTATCATATATAGCCACATACTTAAATAAAATGAGCTCCTCATTCCTCAGCTTCCAACACCTTTTAACTTGCAAAACAAGTTACTTGTATTGCTTGCAACATAATCCCAATCAAATTTACCTTCTCTTGCATCCTTTCTCTCTGTTGGAAATTAAACAGTTCTATTCCGAATACAATTTGTAATATACCTATTTGAAGCAAAACTTTTAATTTATGATGAAAATGAATTATAAAGTTACATAAACATTATCCAAGTCTAGACATTCTTCATTTACCTGGTTTCAGTTACATAAACATTAATTATTACTTCAAGCACCACTGGAAGTTTTTCTTCCTCTTCCCCTCAAAACTCTTAAACTAATAAAGACATCTGTTGTGGTTGATGAATGTCTAGTATCTATTTGATGTTCAGATGTTTATATATACATATGTTGCATCTTGCTTTATGTGTTGCTCTTTCGACGTGAGAATATAACTGATTTTTGGTTTGAAAACATGACTCTATGATATCAACTGGCTGTGCTGCAGAAAGTATTTGATCATGACACATTTTCCGCTGATGATATTATGGGAGAAGCAGACATTGATCTTCAGTCTCTGATAACATCTGCTATGGCATTTGGAGATGCTGGAATGTTTGGCGATATGCAGATAGGAAAATGGTTAAAATCCGATGACAATGCACTTATTGAGGATAGCACAGTCCATATTACTGAGGGTAAGGTTAAACAAATGATGTCACTAAAGCTCCAGAATGTTGAATCTGGAGAATTAGATCTTGAACTCGAGTGGATTCCTCTTGATCAATAGGGACTTGATTGCTGTTAGCCTATGTATTCTCTTGAACAAATGTCTGTAATTTTTTCTCTTCACCTTTTCATCCATCATCCTAGAGGAACAAATAAATCTGTAATTTTCCTATTTAGTTTGTCTCTTAAATTATTTGTCCAAATAATTAGTAATTTTTCTTCAAAAAAAAAAAAAAGAAAACCCCTTTTTTGTAGGGGAGAGGTAGTGGGACAGAAAACATATACTTTTGCTAACGAGTAATGTTTACCTTTTTTGTGCGCAAATGCCAGTTACTTTGCATACATGCCTTGTTGATGAACTATTAGAAATTAATAGTTTTCTTCTTTTTTTTTTCTTAAGAATTAATCTAAAATTTTCATTGCACTGATTTCTTCGTACAGAATACTCTTAATTAAATTCATTTCTTTTAAAGCAATATGTAGCTGACAGACTACTTTGATTTTAAGTGTTTGTAAGTATTTAATTGATACTGCGGTTGGTTTTTGAAAAAAATATACATTTAAGAACTGTTATTGTTCAGATTATTCTATTTTATTAATCTTATGACTTGGTTATTGTTTAAAATAACTAGATTCTTTATTCTCTTTTTCATCTGTTTCTCACTTAGGACTTGTTTGATTGAAAAAATAAAATGAAAACCAACTTTTAAATGTACAGTAGTTGATATAATTATCATTCTCTCTCTCTCTCTCTCTATATATATATATATATATATATATATATAGAGGAAAACCTCTCCAACAAAAAACAGTAATTATAACCCATTTATATATCAAACATGTAAAAGATTAAAGATATGTAGATTACCATTTTAATTTTTTTTTTAAAAGGAAAAATCAGATGGGGTGGCACAAAAATCTTGATAAATAAATATGTAATATAACTATTCTTTTTATTATTATTATATGAGTATTTATTGGGTTAGGTTATCCAATGATCTAATATAACAAATTAATTAGGTTGAGTTTCTTTTCTGAGTCAAATTTCTTTTCAATATGACTTAAATGACGAATTTTTGTCTGTTGCATTCGATCAGAATTATTAAATAATAAAGATATTATTATTATTATTATTATTCATTTTATTTTATTATTCTATTAATTAAGTATAATTTTAAAATATTAAATTATTCAATTGTTTTCATATTAAACAATATAGCATGTGTTTTAAAAAGTTCTAAAAAATATTTTCAAATACAATTTTGACAAAAATAAAATTAAAACTTGTGACACAATTCATTCCAGTGAAATCAAATATGAATTAGTTAGATTTAGTAAAAAAAGAATAACAGAAATTTAACCTAACTTAATCTCTAATTTTTTTTTATTAAATTTATTAGGTTGAACGATATGATTGTTCAAACTCTATTTCATCTTATGCAAGCCATTTACATATTAATTATAAATGATAACATCATAATAATAAAAGTGAGGGTAGGAGGGAATACATGCTATATATTGGACCATCATGTTTTCATGAGTCACAAATTTACATGCTAATCTTTTTTCCACTTTCAGCAATTTTTCTTATTTAAACTTACTTCATAAAAATATCGCTCTAACTTTTTCCTATTCTAAATAATTGATTCTCTTTCACACTTCTACTCTCTTTTTTTATTTATCCCATAGCAATAACGAATGTTCTAACTCAGTTTAATCTTGTTTTCATCAAATAATCATTTAATTAATCGTAAAAATTGTAAATTATTTAATATAAAATCTGAACTGTATTAAATAAATATTTACGATTTAATTTGAACTAGTCTTTTGCTATTATAAAATTATAAACTATTTTTTTACAAAATTTTTTTGAAAGATTTTCTTCCAAACAATTGTTAAAACATTTCATAATAGAAAATTATCAAATACAATATATGATATGATATGTTAAAAAATTTGAAGTTATATTTTGTATTGATCTATGTAAGACACTGCAATTTGTGACAACATTTTCTATTTAGGGGGTTGCACCCCCAATATTTCTTCTACACCTCCAAATATTCACGGTTTTCCATTTATGTCCTTGGAAAATTAAATAAATAAAAAAGTTTAATTAGGTAGACACAATAATTAAACAATTATGAATGACAGAGTTAGTTGGGTGCCTGAATTAATTTCCGGCCAGTGGTTTATATACCCTGCACCCCTCTTCGGTTTCACTTACACTTACTTTCACTTTCACTTTCACTTTCACTTTCAGTGCAAAAAATTTCGTTGGTGGTTGAGGTGTAAAATTTTCAGTCGAGGGTCCACTCCTATTTTACCATTTGCTTTGCTTCATTTCTTCTCGGAAAAAGAGGTACGTGCATTTAGAATAGAAGTTTATATTTGATAAGTTTATCTCTGAGATAAATGTTGGTGCATTTTTAATATTTCATTCTTACATTTTACGGAAGTCAATACGGAAGTGTGAAGTCAAGTTATTTTTTCATATATGGAAGTCGACTTCTGGAAGTGCATATGTAAAACGGAAGTCAACTTCCGGAAGCCAAATCTAACTTTACGAAAATGAAATTATTTTTTCTCTTCTACGGAAGTCGACTTCCAGAAATGTATGTGTGAAACGGAAGTCAACTTCCGGAAGTGTATGATTTAATCGGAAGTGGAAGTGACGTGTAAAATTTTTATAGTGTTACGGAAGTGGACTTCCGCTCTTTTAAGTCAATTTTTCGCCCGGAAGTCGAGTATATTAAGTCAATTTTTCGCCCGGAAGTCGAGTATATGTTTGGTAAGTAGTGTGATGAGTAAATTTTTTCCACTTCCGTAGGTAATGATTTATCTTGTTTTTCCTTTTTTCCACTTTTGATGCTTTCTATGTTCTACCATGCTTCTTTTTTTTTTTTCACTTTTCC
>Ga0214543_1001983_pt1 | contig 40219 bp, 19 predicted proteins | sample CNSS2metaG_FD_160094 | JGI IMG/M metagenome (GOLD analysis project Ga0214543, IMG submission 160094) | Root nodule microbial communities from cowpea collected in UCLA plant growth center, Los Angeles, California, USA - CNSS2 | ecosystem: Host-associated > Plants > Roots > Nodule | place: USA...
ATGGCGTGGTGGCTTTCTATTTCCGTTCCTTCAGATTTCAACATCCACATTTTTCTTCCAAACTCTTTCTCTTCGATGGCGTGGTAATGGCTTTCGATGGATTCACAGACCTCCACAAACCTAACGGTTCCACCCTTTAAAAGCCCAACTGCACGTGCTCAAAATCAAGGAAAAAAATTAAATTTATTAATTATAAATTAAATTTAACACGTGTCACCATCTGAGTAGACACGTGTCATCAGATGACCAACCTAGGTGGAACGCCGTTTGCCACACAGTCACAGACTTAACGCCGTTCACAAATTAGGGACTAAAGTCAGTAGTTCCAAAATCACGAGGATCAAAATGGTTTAACTTTTGGGAGAGGGACCAATTCCAAAAAACGATAATAGTAGAGGGACTAAAAACATAATTAACCCTTAAATATATTGCTAACCGTGTAGCGCTTAACTTGCATAATCTCTGTTTAGATGATGTTTAGATGAAGATTGAAGGAGTGAACACGTCTCTCATATAAAAACTAATAATTAGCGCATTCTAACAACCCAACCAAAAACACTTCTTTTTTACTTTAATCAATTATAAAAATAAAAAAAAAAAACTATTTCTAAGGAGTTAGTTGCTACGTTTAATTGTTTATGCATCCTAATGTTAAAAAAAAAAACATGAGAGTTCGAAACAACATATTTATTTAGACTACAAGTTCAAATTACTTACCTGTACCATACAAAATAAGGTTTAGTTTTATTGGTGAAACCTACTTTCAATATGGTATAGCTGTGTTAACAAAGTCATTATTCAAGTTTTGCTCCACCATCAGTATATTTCTATCTATCATTGGTTGATTTTAATAATGTGTTAAATTACAGAAAAATTAAAAACATATATTATTAGTATGAAGTTTTTATATAAAATCAATGAATAAAAAAATTATATTGATTATAGAATATGTGATTCGATAGTTGTATAAAAATATTTACTCTTTTTAAGTTACAATAAAATATTGTTTTTCTAAGGATGTTAGTATGTGGTATATATATATATATTGTTATGAAATCAATATATGTTCATTAACTTGTTAATAGTTATTAATAATTGATTATTATCAATGTTATTATCAATGATACACGAAAAAATATAAAAAAAAATGTGTTTTTCATTATCTCTTTATCCTTCTCTTCTTCTCTTTATTAAAGTTTTTTTAAAACTCATAAAGTTATTGGTATGTCTTAGTTTACCTTTATATTGTTTCTCATTTCAAAACACACAATTTAAAATGAGTTATTAACTATCTCATATTTTGCATTTTCTAACACTCTTGATGTTTTAGTTATCATGGAAAATATATTTCTAATGGGTTGAAAACTCATTTCAAATTATCATGATTTAAAATGTATTATTTCTCATTTCAAAACACACAATTTAAAATGAGTTTGTATATTTCATAAGAGTAAAAATAGTCATCACGTTTCTGAGATATTATCTGTTTTGGAACAGCGTGAAGCTCCGTCACAGTTTTGTCTTTCAAAGACTTCTCAGAAGGTAAAGAGAGATAGAAGTATTTAATCTACGCTTGACCTTAACCTCATAAGCAATGCGAAACTTATTGGATACACCATAACAACTTTCATGAGTTTTTTTTTTTCGTCTTTCATTTACAAATGATGATACTTGGTTCACTGGTTGTGTATTTCTTTTCTTACCATATATATGTTAATCATTATTAACATTTCAAATTATACTAAAAAAAAACTTTTTATAGTGTAGTTAGTGCAAGGTATAATAACTAAGGGTGGCGACAGTGGGCATGGTCGGCGACGGCGGAGACGCTCCACAAAGGGTTATAAAAAAGAAAAAAAAGGTGACATCAGTGTTTAGGGTAGGTGTAGGGAGAAAAGGTGTTTAATAGGGCTTTCTGAGGTATGGGCTTAGGGAGAGAAGCCCACAAAGTTTATTTGGGAAAGAAAATGTATGGTGGTCGCTTATCCTTTGTGTGTCCTAATTAATGTTATTTAATTAATATTTTTGAAAGAGGCTTTAAACTTAAGTTTTAAAGGGGAAGTGTGTGTGAGACTAGGTCCCTCCAAATCCAGTATTCCATCCTTCTTCGTTTTTCGCTGGTCTCTCTTCTTTCCTTTCCCCTCTCTTTCGAGGGTTTTTCTTTTTCTTTTCTTTTTTTTCTCTTTAATTTTTCCTTTTATTTTCTTTTTGCTCTTTCTCAGTTTTCCTTCCATTTTCTTTCAATCCCATTTCTTCTTCCTCTGCAACCCTAACCCTAGAATTCAAGATGCAGCAACAGAGGTTAAGGCAGCATGCCATGATGCAACCCTCTCTCTACCATCACCCCGCTCTCCTTACTCCTCCTCAGGTTCCACTTTTCCTTCTCTTCCCTTAATTTTCACATTTTCCCATACTACTTATTCTTTAATATTTTTCACCTTAATTCTCCGCAGTATTTATCTTCTTACACCTTTGATTATTGCTCGCTCTTCAATTTCCTGCTAATGATAAACTTGCAGTTTTTTTGTTCATGTAATTTTTGTGATGCGAACTTTTTTGTCGATTTGGTGTTTGTTTACTAGTTTAGACCTTAGGTATTTCTATGGTTTGTAAATGTTTTTTGTTTGCTTAGATTAGTTGAGAGGTGAGTGTATAATTTTGCTATTAGGAACTCTTTTTTTCCTTTTTTTTTTCTTTGTCTTTTTACATTTTTATTTTGCAGATAGAGCCTATCTTGAGTGGAAATCTGCCACCTGGCTTTGATTCGAGTACATGCCGCAGTGTGTGAGTGTTAATAGGCATTTTATTTTATTTTTTTTAAATTAATATCTTCAACTGTTTGTTTATTTTGGTTTAGTCATTTTTTCCATTTTAGGTGCCTTATGTAACTTGTTGACGTTATTGCCTCCAAGAGATTATGCTTAGCTTGATTTTTTTTTTTTTTTTTAATTTCATGTGTTTGTTTTTTTTTTTTTTTTTTTTTTTTTATTTTTTTTTTTTTTTTTTTTTTTTTTTTGTGATTTTGTTTTTTTTTTTTTTTTTTTTTTTTTTTAATTTCATCTGTTAGTCTCTGTTTTTTTGTAGTTAGTGAATCCAATTCGTTGTGTCCTCTTATTGACTTAAGCTTTTGCTTTGTGTGTTTCATTTTAAACATCTAACCACTTTTGAGGATATGCAGTTATGTCGGCAACATTCATCCCCAGGTTACAGAACCACTTCTTCAAGAGCTTTTTTCGGCTGCAGGTGCCCTTGAAGGATGCAAGCTTATCAGGAAAGAGAAGGTCAGCTTTGTAACTATATAATGTTATCTTTAAATACAGGATAAATTGAAGGACTGATGATGTATGATATAGTTCATGATTCCCGTTAGCTTCTTGTAGTGCATGACAAGTACTATATTCACCAAAAAGTATTGTTTTCTGCTTTTCTTGTCTCATTTCAATTTTCAATAATGATGACATCTGCATTATTTTGTCTTGTTCAGTCATCCTATGGTTTTGTGGACTACTTCGATCGGAGTTCTGCTGCATTTGCTATTGTAACTCTCAATGGGAGGAATATGTATGTGGGATCCTAATTTTGAGTTATGGTACAAATTTTATTAATTTAATAATTTAACACAAACACATTGCCTGCAGTTTTGGGCAACCTATTAAGGTTAACTGGGCTTATGCAAGCAGCCAGAGAGAGGATACCTCAGGTTATGTTCTTGCTGATCATGTACTCTGAGGTGATTTTGTTGTGCTGTTTTGTGGAAAGGGAAATTGACCTTTTTCTCTTCATTTGGATTCAGGTCACTTTAATATTTTTGTTGGTGACCTTAGTCCTGAGGTCACAGATGCGACGTTGTATGCTTGCTTCTCTGTATATCCTAGTTGTTCGTAAGTTTTTATGTACCCTTCTAGTTTCCTTCTCATTGCTTGACTGTTTTGTGGTTTGCTAGGGATATTTTTTTAAAAGTGCAGATACATGAATGTATATGTAAATTCATAATTGTAGTATGATGATGATAATTTTGGTATTTTGCTTACAGTGATGCAAGGGTAATGTGGGATCAGAAAACAGGCCGTTCCAGGGGATTTGGATTTGTTTCTTTTCGGAATCAGCAGGCATGAAATCATCACCTTATTTCTACATTTCTTATCTTTCAGTCTTCGTTTTTTTTTTGCTTTCTGTTCTAATATTTGGTTGTTTTGGTTTTGTGATTCAATTTATCAGGATGCTCAAAGTGCTATAAATGATTTGACTGGTAAGATCATTTCGTTATGTAAATGCTAGTTTTTCCTTTTTTACCTTTCTTCACCTGATGTATGAATGAATGTTGCGAAGTTTGTATATAGCAATCTAGTCTTTGTTACTATATTATGTTTTTTCTATTTTCGTATAATCTAAATTGTTTAAAGCTTGCAATAACCATATCTTGGAGTTCCTTTCTTTTTTATATACAATTATATACTAATCTAGCATGCGCATGATTCCTATGATGTAATAAAAACATTATATGTGGGGATCTCATAATGGGATGCAATAATGGGGTGTTATGATTTCTGCAGATCAAATAACCATTTTTGGTATAAAATCCTTGAACATAAATTTCCTTGGGCTATTTGACCCATTATATCACTGTTTCATCAATTTGTGTTTACTGTTAATCATTGTTGTTTAATAACGTTGTTCTTGTGCCCCACCATAATGCCTACATAAAGCACTCTTTGGCCCCACTGATATAGAAATTTCTGCAATGGCGGTGCCATAGGCTGCGGTGGTGTGTTTATATTGCAAAAGTTCAGTTTCTGCATTGATAACCTTGTTAATTGCATTAGATGCTTCAATTGTATTTAAGTTTTTTATTGTTAATTGTATTAGATTTGGTGCTTCAATTGTTTCTTAAGTTGTAATTCCCCCTCTACTCTTCAGGAAAATGGCTTGGAAGCAGACAGATTCGTTGTAATTGGGCAACAAAAGGGGCCAGTGCAAGTGATGAAAAACAGAGTTCGGATTCCAAAAGTGTCGTGGAGTTGACTAATGGAACATCAGGTGAGTTTATAAGTTTAGCAAACTAGGTGACTCCTCATTTACCCTTTACTTTTTGTGGTTTACGGTTGTTTTGGAGTCAATTGAATTCCAGTGTTTTTATCATGTACATATGAAATCTATTATATTTTCTGTTGGAAACCGATTCATTTTTTAATGTTATTGGAATTGTAAGTAAATTTTAAACGCATGAGTTTATTTCAAATATTATATTTTTCAAGCAGCTGATATACGTGTATCGATCTTTTTACAAATGTATCTTTTGCAGTTATATTGATACTTTTCCATCAATTGATCATAATGGTGTGATTGTAGATTTTGTTTCGTGAATCATCTTTACTTATGGTTGCGTTTTTTTTATTTATTTTTGTAGAAGAAGGCCTGGAAATAACCACTGATGATGCCCCCGAGAAGAATCCTCAATATACCACGGTTTATGTTGGCAATCTTGCTCCTGAGGCAAGGGTTATATTTTTTAGACTTCTTACCTTTTTGTATTGGCAATTTTATAGCTTTGTGCATAGATGGAGAATGTTTCAATACTACATTATTACATATGTATAACTTAGTCGTAAATTCTGTTTGTTGTAAAATGGCTGCGGTATCTCAAATTTAGGATATGAAATGAAAATTGCAGGTCACTTCTGTTGATCTCCATCACCATTTTCATTCACTTGGTGCCGGAACTATTGAAGATGTTAGGGTGCAACGAGACAAAGGTTTTGGGTTTGTGAGATACAGTACCCATGCTGAAGCAGCTCTTGCAATACAGATGGGTAATGCTCGAATTCTCTTTGGCAAACCTATAAAGGTATGTTACTAATTAGCATATTTGTATGTTGAATTCTAGTATGTTGTGAGCTGTGTATTATTTATGGTTTTTCGTACGGCAAAATATTCTTCGATGGGGGTTCCAATTATTTGAATGTCATCTGTGATTTTTTTTTTTAAATTATGTAAAAAGCCTACAATTTATTTATATTTCTCAGAAGTCAGAACAGAATCCCTCGTTCCCTAAGATCTTACATCATAAATAATTTGATCTTTGGAACTCTTATCAGAAGGCTCTGGAAATGTGTATACTCATGTCAATTGATATTTTACAGTGTTCATGGGGTAGCAAACCCACTCCTCCAGGAACTGCCTCTACTCCTCTTCCCCCTCCTACTTCTGCAAATGTGCCTGGTTTTTCTCTTGCTAGTCTTGCAGCATATGAACGCCAAATGGCTTTGAGTAAAATGGGTGGTGCACACGCCCTTCTGCATCAGCAAGGACAGCATGCCCTAAAACAGGTAGCCATGGGAATGGGTGCTCCAGGGGCTGGTTATGATGCAAGGTTTCAGAACGTTGCTACCACCCAGCACCTAATGTACTATCAGTAAAATGTGTTGTGTAACTCCCTGCGATAAAAAAGGGAGGATTAAAACCGTAAGAACAGTTCTACAGTACCCGTTTATGTCTTCCTCTTCTCTGCTTTTCTATCTTTAGCCTCCAAAATTTTCTTTTGTTCTTATTTATGGTCGGTACACTTGTAATGCTACCGCTGCGTGCATGAATGGTGTCTTGTATTTTCTAATGACGATCATTCCATGGTTGTATTGTTCGTTAACCTTTGCGGTTTGGGATATTAAACTTTGCTTAGTTCTGTATTTCTGTCTTTATTAAGTACAAAAACTTGTCATAATCTACCTTTCCTCTTTCTAATGTTCCAGAGAATTCAATACTTGCTAATTGTTTCTTTAACTTTATCAATACGCAGATATATTTTATTTTTTACAATTTTAGTTGTGGAATTTTTTTCTTGTAAGTTGGGATCAGATTGTGTATTATTTCAGAGAGGAAACGTTGCCCTTGCATATGTTCACAAGTAAGCTAGTCATCTTTCTGAAGTATGGAAAATTAATCATATGAGCACGAAAGAATAATAAATTAAACTAAAGTATATATGTATAATTGGCATTTAGGCTACAAAGTACATTGATTTTTATCGAACTTTCAGATAAAGTTATTAAAATTTCCAGTGCAATGTTTTTCCAGTTTGTATGTCAACCAAGCAAAAGAAAATTGCTTGTTATATTCATTTTACAGATCAGATCGTGTTTATTTTAGTGTAGTCAGTATCGAATACATTTCGATCGAATTCAATAGGTTTCAACTCCAATTCGATCGAATTCAATAGGTTTTAACTCCAATGTATTCGATCAAATAAGTATTTTAAATATATATTAATATTTGAATGAAAGTTCCTTGACTTCCTTTGTAAAAAAGACTTATGATGATTATTCAATATTTTTCTCATTATTTTATACATGTGTTATATGTATTAGAACTAGTATAAGAATTTAAAAAAGAAATTGAGAATTTTGTTTTGTTCAGACGATAATATCTATGAAAAAAACCATTACAAGAAAGTTTCCATATGATATTCGAGAACTTCAAAAAGTTATTCTCAATGCATGTTGAGTTTCTTCATTTTTAGAAGTTTAAATTGACACTGAACTGTTATATGCCCAGAATATTAACTTGCACAAGGTAATATTTGCATACATAATTTAATTATTGTTTATTCTCCCTAACTATGATGTGGATCAAAAAGAGTTTTCTCCTTGAAGTTCCGTATTTGTTTGAAAGTCTCATTTTTTCCGCATCATAATTTTGTACGATTACCTTAACAATTGATTCTAAACATTGACATTATGAGAAAAGTGAAAAAAAAAAATGAAAAAAAAATGAAAAGGGAAAAAACATAATGGTCTTCTAAGAATTTTATTCAAATATTCATGCATAATTAACGTTCAAAACAAAACTCATAACATGTACACTCTTTTGACGACGAAAAAATGAAGAAAAGGTGAAAAAAATGAAAAATACAAAATATTCCTTTCAACATGTTTCACTTTTACCCTATCATATATAATATTTCAATTCAAGAAAAAATCATTCAAAAAGAAAAAAAAAAGTTCAAAAAAGAAAAAATAGAAGCCAAATAAAGATAAACATTTGAATCTCATCATATTCTCCCAAATTTAGCTTTGCATCCACGTGGTGTTTGAGGGCACGTCAAAATTATGTTCAGAAACTCCTTTTGAATAATAACCTCTCTTTGGAAATGGTTAAGTATTCATGCTCTTTCAGATCATGATCAATGTTATGTGCTTTTGTAGCAATAACAATTTTTTTATGATGTCATTGCTTTCTAGTCCAAACTTTGGGTATTGGAAAACATTAATACATAATGACTAGTAGAATAGTGAATTCATTATACATTTCTATTATCTAAAAGAGTAGTTGAGTAGTGAAAGTTCCTTTCGTATCTATGCAGATGGCTTTTCTTTCGCCCTCCTTCTTAGAATCTGTTAATATGTTTTAAAACAGTTTTTCTGTTTTTTATTCTACAATTACTTCTTTTTATCTTCTCTGTATATAAGGAACTTCGTTCCTCTAAAACAATAACCATTTGTATCCATCTTTTGCTTACACCAATAATAAGAGATCTTTTTCTTCGCCTATGCTTTAGCTTTTTCTGATCACCATTCTGCTATCACGATCTTCTGCTAAGCACCTTGCTGTTTTTCTTCCTCCTACATTTCAGCTATGAGGGAACATGCAGTCTAATATGGTATCAGAGCTCTTCGATTGAAGAGCTCTGCTGCGCCCGATTTGCTTACTCTGATTCTTTCATCTGTCTTGCTGTTCTTTTCTTTTTCTTTCACGGTTTTATCTTCCTTCTTTCTTCACCATGACTAAAGAAGAGATTTCTAAAAAAAATGTCCATCACTAGTGAAAGTCATCTTTACCTATATCCTGGAGAAAGTCCAGCGGTTGCTCTTGTATCGCCAGTATTAGATCTTGAAAATTACCATTCATGGAGCAGGTCTATGTTAACAGCCTTGAGTGCCAAGAACAAACTACAGTTCGTGAACGGGGTCGCTACTGAACCAGAAAAAGGTGATCCTTCACATAATGCCTGGATAAGATGCAATAATATAGTAGTTTCTTGGCTTGTGCACTCTGTTTCACCTCAAATTAGGCAATCTATTATGTGGATTAAGAACGCTGAAGAGATATGGAAAGATCTCAAGGTTCGGTTCTTTCAAGGTGATCTACTCCGCATTTCAGACCTTCAATCAGACGCGTCACAGTTAAAACAAGGGGACCAAACTGTTAGTGATTATTTCACAAAATTAAGGGTCATCTGGGATGAACTTTAGAACTTTCGTCCATATCCCATTTGTAGCTGCAAAGATCTTTGCAAGGTTTAGTCATCCAAAGGAAATCTGAGGATCGTGCGATGCAGTTTCTGAGAGGCTTGAATGAGCAGTACGGTAATATCAAATCTTATGTTCTATTAATGGATCCTTTACCTCCTATTTTGAAAATTTTTTCCTATGTGATGCAGCAAGAAAGACAATTGCTCGGGAATCATATGATTGGTAATCAAGAAAATAAAATTGTGGTCGTTGCAAATAATTCAGCAACCACATGCTCCTTTTACGGGAAACGCGGTCATGTTGAATCCGTTTGTTACAAAAAGAATGGGTCCTAATAATAAAGGAGGAAAGCGTGTCTGCACCCATTGTGGTAAAAATGGTCACACTGTGGATGTTTGTTATAGGAAGCATGCATTCCCACCTACCGGTCATAAAACCTTTAGTACTAAAGCCAAATCCAACGAACCCAAGAATGATGAAGATGACCAGGAGGTGAAATTTACTCAACAACAATATCAAGCTTTGATGGCTTTAATCAAACCTGGGGGTGATTCTGATAACACCACTCATAAACAAAGTCACGTTGGTAGCATCTCCTCTAACACTGTTGAGCCAGGTAATATATTTAATTGTTGTAGTTTCTTTCATAATAATGAGAAATGGATTATAGATTCAGGGGCTACAGATCATGTTGCCATAAACCTTGATTCTTTTACTTCATATAAAAGGATTAATCATATCAAAATAAACCTTCCCAATGGTACTTGTATTAATGCCACTCACAAAGCAGATATCAAGTTGAATAATGGTATTATGCTGCATAATGTTCTCTTTATACCCGATTTCAACTATAACCTGATATCTATTTCAAAGTTAGTAGTAGATTCTCAAGTACATGTTGTTTTCACTAACTCTGACTGCCTCATTCAAAACCAAGTGAGCAAAAAGATGATTGGTTCAGTTAGCTTTCATGAAGGACTATACGTTTTGTCTGACTCCAAGAATTCTGTTAATTCTGCTTGTAGTAATACGTGGCACAGAAGGCTAGGCCACCTATCTGATCAAAGGTTACACATCTTGAAAAGTAAACATGATTATATAGATATCAGAAATGAACACTGTGATGTATGCCATATGGCAAAACAAAAGAAACTTTCTTTTTCCAATAGTCAATCTCGTGCTGATAAATGTTTCAATCTCATTCATGTTGACATATGGGGTCCTGCACCCACTCCTTCTTTACATGGTCATCGCTACTTCTTAACTGTCATTGATAATTTTAGTAGGTACTCTTGGATATATCTCATGCATAATAAATCTGAAACCAGAACACATCTCACTAATTTCATTAACTTTGTTGAAAATCAGTTTGAAACCAAAGTGAAAGTGATTAGGAGTGATAATGGCCATGAATTTAAAATGAATGAGTTCTTTAGCTCTAAGGGCATTATACACCAAACCAGCTGTGTAGAGACTCCCGAACAGAATGGGATTGCCGAGAGAAAGCACCAACACTTGCTCAATGTAACTAGGGCTTTACTTTCACAATCTAAAATATCAACACATTTTTGGTCTTATGCACTCACTCGTGCTGCTTTCTTGATTAATATAACCCCTACTCCTTTTCTCCAAAATTCTACTCCCTATGAAAAATTACATGGTGATTCTTATAATTTTAAAAATCTTAAAGTGTTTGGATGTTTGTGTTATATGCAAACTATATCTGCTAAGCGTTCTAAGTTTGATCCTCGTGCAAAACCTGGCATTTTTCTTGGTTTCCCATCTAATACAAAAGGGTACATAGTGTTTGATTTGAAGCATCATGATATCAAAGTGTCTCGTAATGTCTTGTTCTATGAAGATGTTTTTCCTAGCTGCATTAACATTGATGATTCTGCTGTTAGCAAAACTGATATATGCTTGCCTGTTAATCAATCATACAACTATACTTTTGATCAGCTCAATAATGCATATAGTGATATTGTTGGTGTTGAGCAATCTGATATCAGTGAACAAATTAACACGTATGCACATTCTGAAATCATTACCCAAGTTAACAACCCTGAACAATCTAGTACTGTTGACATTAGTCATAGAAGATCTCACAGAACTAAAAATATTCCTGCATATTTGAAAGATTATCATACAGATTTAGCTTGTGTCAAATCTTCAAAATACCCCATTCAATCATATGTTTCTCTATCTAGGTTATCTTCTCATTTCCAACAGGTCACTCTCAACATTGATAGTCACAGTGAGCCAAAATCCTTCAATGAAGTTGTTCAAGACTCTAATTGGAGAGATGCCATGGATACAGAGTTAAAAGCTCTTGAACAAAACAAGACATGGACGTTAGTCAAGCTCCCTACCAACTGCTCCTCTATAGGTTGTAAATGGGTCTACAAGTTAAAACATAAAGCTGATGGTTCTATAGAAAGATATAAAGCCCGCTTAGTCGCAAAAGGATTCACTCAACTCGAAGGAATGGACTTTCATGACACCTTTGCGCTTGTGGCCAGACTTACAACAGTACGTATGATACTTGCTGTGGCTGCCATTAAAAATTGGCAATTGATCCAGCTTGACGTCAATAATGCGTTCTGGCACGGAGAGTTAGATGAAACTATATATATGGATATGCCTCCTGGAATGACGAAAACAGATCCTCAACAGGTATGCCTTTTACACAAATCTCTATATGGCCTCCGACAAGCTAGCCGTCAGTGGTATGCTCAACTATCATCTTTTCTTCTTAGTCACAATTTTAAACAATCATCTGCTGACCACTCCTTGTTCATTCATAACAATCAAGGTAAAATCACACTTCTCTTAGTTTATGTTGATGACATAATTGTCACAGGAGATAATGTGGAAAATACCCATCGTATAACTGCTTTACTTGATCAACGTTTTAAACTGAAGAACTTGAGAAATCTGAACTACTTTCTTGGCTTTGAAATTGCCCGAGGCAATAAAGGAATAATTCTTTCTCAAAGAAAATACACCATCGACTTGTTATCTGAAATTGGCATGTTAAATTGCTCTCCTGTGAGCACTCCTATGAATTTCTCTATCAAGTATCATGCAGATGGTGAAGCCCTTCCTGATCCTACAACCTATCGTAGACTCATTGGGAAGGCTTTTTTGTATTTAGGGGTCGTTTTAAATTCAAATTTGTAAAAATGGGTCCGTTGAATTTTTTTTTGCAAAATAGGGTCAAATCGTCGTGGCAGAGGACGACATTAAAGGTGAAGTCGTCCTCCACCATGCCGGTTTCTTTTTTTTTTTTTCAAAAGACAAAACCGTGCTTTCAGAAGCCGGTTTCTATTTATTTTAAAAATGAAGTCGTCCTTGGATCTGACGACTTCACTTTTTTATTTTTTTTATTTTTATTTTTTTTACATTCAGCTTTATATATATGTTTTTAATTATATATTATTTAGTTTTTGTTTACTCATTTGTTGTCTTTATAGTGCTTTACCCTCTTTAAATAAGAACAATTGTGTCATAATTTAAGATACATGAATCAACCTAATGAAAATATGACACTTAATAATGAATTTTTCATTTATCGTTTTTGCAAACATTTCATCCTATCCAAATCTAAATTTTTCCAAAACGATTTTCATTTGAGGTTATGGTCGATGGAATCTGAAATTCTGTTTCCCTGTTTAGAGGGTATGATTTAAACAGCATATTTTTCTCATGGAAATTCACAAACCTTTTCGTTTTATTTTATGAGTGCTGAAAATTTCATTAATGGCTACGAAGTGAAGCAAAATGGAAGAAGAAGAATACATTATATGGTTATGGCATGGCAAGTACATTACTAAATATCATGAAGAAGGTGACAATGTATTTAAAAAAAACTAAATAATATATAATTAAAAATATATAAATATAAAGCTGAATGTAAAAAAAAAAAACCAAAAAGTGAAGTCGTCATACCCAAAGACGACTTTACTTTTAAAATAAATAAAAACCGGCTTCTGAGAGCACGATTTTGCTTTTTAGAAGAAAAAAAAAGAAACCGGCACGGTGGATGACGACTTCACCTTTAATGTGGTTTTCCACCACGACGACTTGACCCTATTTTGCAAAAAAAAATTCAACAGACCCATTCTTACAAATTTGAATTTAAAACGACCCCTAAATAAAAAAAGCCTAATATATATTATTGAAAGTGATGATATATGCAAATATTTTGGACTCAAGAATAATAGTTTCTTTAATTATTTATTTAAAGCTTAGAATCACATAATTTATTTTGTTACACTTTAACATTATCTACTTTTTGTATGCAAACAATTTCAAATAACTTTAGATTCTATTTAAAATAAAAAACATAATTAATAGTAACCTATAGGTGTTCTTGAGATGAGGATGATGATGTGTATTATCTTTCACTTTTATTTGTTTCCATTTTACATTTTAGTCTTCTTATAACTGTCAAAATGGGTTAGAACCTGCGAGCTAACCCGGCTTATCACAGGTTCGGGCCGGGTTGGGTTGAAATTTTTGTATAAATTTTTACGGATTGATTTTTGACCCAGCTCATTTAGAATCCGGCTCATCCGGATTGAACCCGTGGTGAGCCGGATTGGCTCACCAACCCGCAGATAAAAGGGTCACACAAGTATTTTTATTTTTTTTATTAAGTTGAATTTTACATTTCGGTCATGTTAAGTTGTTTTTTTATCCAACACATAAATAATTTGTATTTCTTTTATTTTGGTTTGTATTTAGATTGTATTAAAGTTTATTTAGATTTTAATTAGAATTACAATTTAGTTTTGACTGAAAAAAAAAATAAAAAATTAATATTTTTTTTAATTAAGTGAACCCGTGAGCCAACCCGTTTAACCCGCTAACCTGTGGTGGGCCGAGCCGGGTTCGAATTTTTTTGCCTCGCTAAAAAGTAAGTCAGGTTAGGTTGGCTCACTAAATCATCAACTCGTGATGGATCGAGTCGAGTTGGACCGGGTTACCCGTTTTGACAGCTCTAAATCTTCTTACTTACACTATTATCACGTTTTAAATCATATGGGTAAAGAATTTTTATCTTTTAGCTCTCACTTTTAAAAAGGTTTTAGTATTGACCGAAACCAAAAATTTTGAAAGAGTAAAAGTTTAAAACAATTTTGAGTATTTAACATAAAATTATATATATATATATATATATATATATATATATATATATTAAAAATAAGTTCAATAATGCTGAGATCTCTTTAAATCCTTAAATTTGTTTTAAGTATAATTTAATATTACAAAAAAAAATCAAATAAAATTTATACTTACTTATATATTTTATATTCAGTTATTATTTATAATTAATGTATTATCTCTAAGAGATCTCAAATGAAACGAAAAGGATTTTTACGTCCAAAATTTTAGGAATTTAACAAAAATAAAGAAAATATTAGTGTTGTTTTCAGTTTTTGTGATAGAGTTAGATAATTTACATTCGCATGACAAAAAATTTGAACGCTTTCAATGTCGTCTATTTTTTTTTTCTTTAAGATTATTATTATTATTATGTTTTCAATTTTTTGTTGTTTTTATAAAGAATGGTCTTTATAATGTACGGGTATTTTTTTTTAATTATATTTAGTATTTAATAGTAAAAATTAATCAATATTGAATTACATAAATATTTTCAATTGATTTCAGTTTTCGAGACTATGTTAATGTGTAACCACTTGAAGATGTGCTTCAATGCTTGTAACGCCTTCTAACATATCTACCTAATATAACACACAAAGATAACCTATAAGGAAAACAAGAAAACCATAATGTAACACCGCATCTCATAGGTAATTTTTTTAGTATAATATAATAACAATAATACTACTTACAAATTTATTTTTCGTTTACAGTTTTTTTACTTAATCTAACAATATTATTTCTTTTATTTACTCATCCTTTTTACACAACAAACTAAATACTCATAATAAAATAAACCAAAATACATTCACAAACTAAACCTTAAAACATATTAAATTTACCATTAAAATCCAAAATTACAAAATGGACACATATTTAACAATTATTAAATGTACTTAACAAAGTAACAACAGAATAGTATGTTATTAAATAGATGGTTAAATAATTGATTAAAAAGTTATTAAATACGGCGCTAAATTAATTGTTTATAAATAAATTCTTTATTTGCGTAAATTGTTACAGAAAATATTAAAGAATTTATTACTCAGTTTAAATTAATTTAATGCTGATAAAAAAATTAATTTAATTTAATATTTTAAAATAAATTAGTGTTTTTTTTATCTAATTTATTTTCTTATTTTAATATATATTAGTAAATAATTCATTATAAAAGAGTTTTCATAATGAATCAAACAAATTATTACAAAATTTTTACAACAACCAAACAAATTATTAATTAATTTATTACACAATTTTCTTTCATACTTGTTAACAGTCATTTTTTTATTAAACTTATTTTCTTGTACAAAAGTTTATTAAATTTTTTAAAGTCATGAAACTAACAAAATAAAGGGGGAAATTATTTATGTCCACGACTTCTCCTTTAAACATAAAAATAAAGAACTATCTTTTCTAATATGTGACTTCATCCAATTACCTTTATATTAATTAAAATTTTATTTACTAAATACAAATTTTTGGATTTCACAACTTTTATTATTAATTTCTAGTGTAATTTAAAGTCTAATTTGCTAGACATGATTTTTTTTTTAATGTGAAGTCCTGCATTCAAAACACGACTTATCTACCGTAAATTTTAAAATTCTTTCCATTTTTATAATTTCAAGATAAAATGGCACCATAATAATTAAAACCCTATCTTATTTGTAGAACCTTCTATATTTATAAATCATTCCCGTCCTTTTTCAACATTTTTAATCAATTTTTTGCAGATTTTCACCTACAACAATTAGATAGTGCTCTCTAATTACTAGAAAAGATAACTAGGAATCAATAAATAATTATTGATTTAGAATTTTGGAAATTAATTAAAAAGTTATTTTGGCGTGAAAAAATAAATTTGACCAGCTTTAAGTTGATTAAAAAATAGTGAGTGTTCTTTGAAAGAAACGATATAAATATAGGTGTGTTGCGGGTTGCACAATTGTTGAAGGAAAGATTGTTGCAGGTGAGATCAATTGTCTCATGGTAGAAGCCAAGTGAGACGGATCACAATCGAATGGTAGCACTTAGGCTTGTGTTACACTCTTAAATAGAAAAAGTTACGTTCTGACTAATAGCTATAACTTTTGGCCACGTGGTAAACGCTCGATCATACTAATTGATATTAGAGCCAAGGTCATGAGGCCAAGTGGTAAGCGCTCTATCATACCAATTAGTATCAGAGCCAAGATCACGAGGCCAAGTGGTAAGCGCTCGACTATGATGCACCGATACTTCAACTTGGGTCACGTATCCGTGTCCGACACATACCTGTATCTGATACTTTAGGATACTTTATCGGTACATATTAATGAAGTATCTAGTTTATAAAGTCGTAGTACATTACAAGAAAATTTTAGTGATAAAAAATAATACTCACTATATATAGTGACCAATTTAAAAAATAAATATTATTGGCAACTAAAATAGTTCCAAAAAATTATAATTGGTTTTTAAATTGATAATTAAAATAGTTTATATTATTAATTAGTTTCTAAATCTGTCACTATTAGCTACCAAAGTTTTGACTACCAAAACAATTTATTTCTAAATTGGTCATTAACATTAGCCCATTAGCCGCCAAGGTCTTGACTACCAAAATAATTAGTCTCTAAGTAGAAAATTGGTGTCTAACATATTTTTTATTACTAAAATTGATCATTTTCTTGTAATCGTACTTTAATGATGACAATAATTTATATTTTTTATGTTGACAACTTTAGTACATATAGTTTTAATTTGGACTCATACAATAACAATTATATATTTATTATGTTTTTAAGAATTATTATATATTTTGTAATATTCAATATATCACGTATCCATCACGTATCGTATCTTATTATTGTTAGAAATAAATGTATCGATGTATCATATACATGTCGTATTCGATACGTATTGTATCCGTGCATCATAGGCGTTCAATCATATCAATTGTATTAGAACCAAGGACATGAGTTCGATTCTTGATGGGCTTAAATAAAATTAATTTTCACAATTTAATAAATAATTTTGTATTAAAAAAAGTTCAAAAGATTAATTTTAAATAAAAACTTCATTTTTAAATTTGTTTTAAGCCTTTCAAATTCTTAAGTTGTCTGAAGCTATATTGGTCTTTTGAGAGAAAATTTACTAAATAGACATACTAATGAGACCTAAATTAAATTTATATAAAGAATTAACAATATTTCTAACCCAATTTTTTTTTCTTTTTTACTTTTCTTTAGCAAGAAAACAGAAATTTCCGTGGTATGAGTTTTATTCATTAGTACTATTTACAGTGTGATCTGGGACAAAACACAACTATAGTAATACAATAACAGTGGGTCCAAAAGTTGTGATGTGTATGTCATATATCATACGTATAGATTCCTTTTACACCGACGTGCAATTTTTTAATTGAAGAGAAAAAATGGTGTAGGTGAAACTTTTTTAGCAGTCTATTGAGGAGGCTGAAAGGGTATTTTCCTTATTGGTGCGTAAATGGAAGTTGGGGATTGTTATAAACATTTTTTTATGGTATCATAAGCAAAGTTTTGTTGAAATAGCTATCGAATGGTTAAATTAAGAAGAATAGATGAATACTCCACCATACCCATCTCCCAAATTGATGCTGAAACAATGACAAATTACAGCATTTCATGTGCTAGTGGCATCTCTTTGCATGTGACAGAAAAAGCCATTGTTTTTAGCCATCTTTTGACCAGAATAATAAGATATTATGAACTTCTGAGTCGTATTCGGACACAGTCAACCAACATAATATATCGTTAGGAATTTAAGTGTGAGTCTAAGTCTCACATTGATCAGAATTGAAAAAGTAGAGCACCATATAAGGATCAAAGCTCATAAACCCATCGCCTTAAGATTTTGGGTTGAGAGTGATGTCAGTGTCTTATGTGGTTAAGCTCAGATCTTATTGGTGTTGTTCTCCTTAATGAAACCTCCTGTGTAAAATCTGACATATATCATATCTTCAACTTGATTTTTTACAACACTCAAACTCATTATTTACTAATCAATATGAAGTCACTTTATCCACATTTTCCCTACAGCTATCTGTTTTTCTTCACTCAAGCTTATTTTTAGCTATTTCTTCTATTCATATTTGAGCATCCGTTTTCATCAAATCCTATCTTTTAAACTTAACCCTTGTTAATACAATTTTGAGTCAAGGTAACCTTTCTGAACTATAAATTTGAACGTCCATGTACGTTTAAAAATAATATTCATTGCTTGGATTTGAGATTGAAGGTACCAATTACATCAAAGCCATTATTAAAATTATTTTACGACACTTTTCTTTTAAAACTATTTTTCTCAACTAAACATGTCTATTTTCATTTTACGACACTTTTTTTTACAACAAAAATTAATCGTCGTATTTTTTTCTCTTCGATTAGTCGTTCAATTACAAAATATTGTAATGAAGCTCTTAACTTATAAAAGAATTCTCAAATTTCAATTGATAACTACAAATAACTAATATGAAAATACACGCTGTATCTTCGTTAAAGCGAAATCTTTTTCCAATAATTTGATTTGATTAGCAAAAACCAAACTATAAAGGAGGAAAATGCAAAAATGTGTGCGTTACCCTAATGTTTACGTCACATTACCAGGATTGCTATAGCTAATATAAATATAATAAACTACAGAAAATAAGAAAATTTATTACTTTATTTAGGCTTAGATAATTTATTATATAGTGTAAGATTATAAAACTCAACCCATCTTTGTGTTTGACATATATATTTCATTTTTTAATATTATTTAATGTCTTTTGAATTAAAAATATTATTTAACATAAATATTTTTTTTTATTAAAAATAGCTACTAAAATGGTTGAGTTTAAATATGGAAAAAGTTAGGGGACACTACTGTTTTGTTTTGACACCCGTGTAACAACAGTAAAAACTATTGATGTATTAAGTTATTCAATTTAAATATACATTAAATGATTAAATACAAAAGTAATAAAGTAAGTGGTTGGATGAGAATGGAATGTTAAGACATCAGAATCCTTGAAACATAGGAGTAAAGAATTCTAAACTGTATTCTAGTGGGGTCACATTCTAGCAAAACTCAAAAATGCATTTGGTTCCTTTATGTTAATGGGTAGAAGTTTCCTAGGAAAACTTAAAAACTTGTTTTTATTTAACTCATTCCTCTCTATTACCTGTAAATACATATTCATAACACTTATTTATGATTACTCTGCAACACATACAGATCGAAACTTGTGTGTAAACTTGAATCATGGTTACTCCTGTCGTTCGACGCATTTCAGAATGCTTCGTCAAACCAAATGATTTAACCCAAGTTTCAAACCAAATATGCAATTTAACACCTTGGGATATTTCTATGTTGTCTGTGCACTATATTCAGAAGGGTCTACTCTTCAAGAAGCCTGCAACCCTTGTTGATGAACACGATTTCATACAAAATCTGTTGGAGAAGCTCAAACACTCTCTTTCTCTCACCCTCTCTCATTTCTATCCATTGTCTGGTCGCCTTGTTACCCACAAAACCCAAAACCCTCCCTCTTATACTGTTTCTGTCGATTGCAAGAACAGTGATGGAGCTAGATTCATTTATGCAACTCTTGATGTCACCATATCTGAACTACTCTCCCCAGTAGACACCCCACCCATTTTTCACTCATTCTTTGACCACCACAAAGCAGTCAACCATGACGGTCACACCATGCCGCTCTTGTCCATCCAAGTCACTGAATTGGTCGATGGTGTTTTCATAGGTGGTTCCATGAATCACTCTGTGGGTGATGGCACATCGTATTGGAACTTCTTCAATACATGGTCTGAGATCTTTGAAGCACAATCTCAAGGCCAAGAATATGATGTTCCAATTTTGCGCCAACCTATTCACAACCGCTGGTTTCCAAATGATTGCAGTCCACCGATCAATCTTCCTTTCAAACATCACGACGAGTTTATCAGCAGGTATGAAGCGCCCTTGGTGAGAGAGAGAATCTTCCACTTTTCGGCAGAGTCTATAGGAAAACTGAAAGCAAGGGCAAACTCAGAGTCCAACAGTGAAACCACGAAAATCTCTTCGTTCCAGTCATTATCAGCACTTGTTTGGAGATCCATAATTCGAGCATGCTCCCTAGCATATGAGCAAAAAACACGTTTCAACTTAACTGCAAACAATCGGGGAAGAATGGAGCCGCCTCTGGCTGATGAATACTTTGGAAACTCGGTTGATAAGTTGAGTGCGGAAACGACAGTGGGGGAGTTACTTGAGAATGATCTAGGATGGGCTGCAGAGAAGTTGAACCATGCTGTTACAAGGCACAACGACAGAAAGGTGTTGCAATTAGTCCAGGAGTGGTTACAGTGTCCGGTGATCAAGAAAACTAGTCAGCCTTTGGAGCCGTACGTTGTGCTGATAAGTAGCTCACCAAGGTTCAACATGTATGGGAGTGAGTTTGGAATGGGGAAAGCAGTGGCAGTGAGAAGTGGATATGCCAACAAATTTGATGGGAAAGTGACATCATTTCCAGGTCGTGAAGGAGGGGGAAGCATCGACTTAGAAATCTGCCTTTTACCGCATATAATGACCTCTCTTGAGTCAGACATGGAGTTTATGAATGCAGTTTCGGTTTCCAATTCCTTATGCTAGTTTCCTAATTTCCCACTGTTTCACAAATATTATCTCATTTCCAAAGCTAAAATATATATTCTGAGGGTGTGAAGTATTCATTTTCAAAGCAATATTAATATTATTGAAAGGGATCGTCCTTGTGAAGCTTAAATCAATAAGAATCGGATTGACTTCTCTTTTCATAATCATTGTGTATATTTTATGGCATCAGTAAGATATATATTCACCATGATCATTTTTTTTTCCCAGATGATTTTTTATTTTATTTTGTAGTCTTACAGTAGTTTTGTAATAGTCAATCATATTTTTCCCAGATGATACCAATCTTTTTTGACTCGATCAACAATCTACCAAAAATAATAACCGGATCCTTCTTGAACCCTAATTCTACTACGATAACCATGAATTTTTTTTGGAAAATGATTTTTGGATCACTAAATTTTCATAACTTTAAAATAATTTTATATTTTTATATTTTTATTTTATTTTTTTATATTTTAAAATCACTTAAAATATGTTATTTCAGATTATAAAAAAATTGTCAAAATTTTCTTAAAATATGTTACTTCAGATTATAAAAAAATTGTCAAAATTTTCTAGTTAAAATATCATTGTTTTTTTTATTAGTTCAATAAAATTTTCTAACATAATAAAAAGTAAAAATTAAGAAAATTTAAGAGTGAAAAAAACCCAGCCCATCAAAGCAACTGGAGTGATATATATAAATTTTATTTAATTTTTTCATTTTGTTTATTCATATATTTTTCCTACTCGATGCATATCGATCCCGCATTTATTTTCCGTCACTTTATTTCTCTTGTCTTTATTTTTGGTTACTAATTCAAACAAACCATGAAGGTGGTCAACATGATGGGCGTATTAGGAAACTAGGACAGCAGGGGATCAAACACAGTAACAGCACTGATGAACTCCTGGTCTGATTCCAAAGCACTCATTATGTGTGGCAGAAGGCAAACTTCCAAATCAATGCTTCCTCCTCCTTCACGCCCTGGGTATGCCGACACCTTCCCATCAAATTTGTTTGCGTAGCCACTTCTAGCAGCCACCGCTTTCCCCATTCCGAATTCACACCCATACATGTTGAACCTGGGCGAACTACCCATCATCAAGCTGTACGGGTCAAAGTAACGACCCATTTGAATTATGAAAGGAGAACCTAACCACCCTTCCAGAAATTCTACCACCACTCTATCGGTAAGCTCTGCAACAGCCACATGCAACTTCCCTGCTGCCCATCCTATACCATTCTCAAGCAATTCCCCTGTTGTCGTTTCTGCACTCACTGCATGAACGCAGTTTCCAAAGTATTCTTCTACCACAGGCGGCTTCATTCTTGGTCGATTGTTGGCGGCTAATCTGCAAGTTGTTTTCTGCTCAGACGGTGGGGAGCGCGCACGAGTTATCGATCTCCAAACAAGTGCTGATAGTGACTGGAATGAAGAGATTGTTGTGGTATTGGATTCTGAGTTGGCCTTTGCTTTCAGTTTCGCGATAGACTCTGCTGAAAAGTGGAAAAATCTCTCTCTCAGCAGGGGCGTTTCAGATCTCCAAATAAACTCCTCATGATGTTTGAAAGGAAGAGAGATTGGTGGACTACAATTATGTGGAAACCAGCGATTGTGAATGGGTTGGCGTGAGATGGGAACATCGTATTCATGGTTTTCAGCTTCGGATTGTGCTTGAAAGATCTGAGACCATGTATTGAAGAAATTCCAATACGCAGTGCCATCACCGACAGAGTGATTCATTGAACAACCTATGAAAACACCATCGACCAATTCAGTGACTTGGATGGACAAGAGCGGCATGGAGTGACCGTCATGGTTGACTGCTTTGTGGTGGTCAAAGAATGATTGAACAATGGGTGGGACGTCAACGGGGGAGAGGATATCAGCTATAGTCATATCCAGAGTTGCATGAATGAATCTAGCTCCATCACTGTTCTTGCAATCAACAGAAACAGTACAAGAGGGAGGGTTTTGGGTTTTGTGAGTGACAAAACGACCAGACAATGGATAAAAATGGGAGAGGGTAAGAGAAAGAGAGTGTTTGAGGTTGTCCAACAGATTTTGTATGAAATCATGATCATGAACAAGGTTTGCAGGTTTCTTGAAGAGAAGACCCTTCTGGATATAGTTTGTAGAAAGCATAATAATATCCCAAGGAGTTAAATTGCAGATTTGGTTGCAGAGTTGAGGCTTCACAAAGCATTCTGAAATGCGTCGAACGGCGGGGGTACTCATTATGCAGTGTTTGTGTTTCTTTCCTTTGTTGAGTTCTGAAACAGGACATACCGAAGAATCTATTATATAGATGTTAAATAAATATTAAATAAATAATAAATAAAGCAGTCATTTGCCACCTGCGTTTGACTTGTATCAATTACCATGGAGTTCCGGGAAAATAAGTATAAAAATGTTAAGAATATTTGTTTAGTACTTTTCTTATTTATATTAAATAAATATTAAATACTCTCTTATATAGATATTAAATAAATAATAAATAAAGCAGTCAATTGCGACCTGCGCTTGACTTGTATCAATTACCATGAAGTTCCGCCGAAAATAAGTATAAAAATGTTAAGAATATTTGTTTAGCACTTTTCTTATTTATATTAGTTTTTAGAAAAGTTATAAATTTTGAAAATATCTTTCGTCAAAAACATATTAAGATTAAGATATTATAAATGTTCAATATTCTGCCATATTTTATTTTATACATAAAAAACATAAATAAATAAAAAATACATTTTTATATATAACAAATGTTTTATATTTTAATATTTTTCAAAAATCCTGAAATCTTTATAAAAAATAATGAATAATTGTAATTATTATTATTATAACGGTTGGATTGACTTAGATTGCTAAATAAAATAAGATGAACTAATAAATAAGTTAAAAAATAATTTAATCCCATCTAGATTATTTATACTTTTAAAAATAGTGGGAAATTGAAAAGGCTGCTTTTGAGGAAAAAATTATGAAGAGAAAATTATAAAGTTGAAAAGGAGGGAAAAAATGTGAAGAGAAATTATAGAGAATGCGGTAGAAGATATCTCCGTAGAAAGGAATGAATCAATGTGAAAAGAATTGGTTTGTTACGATATAGTCAATTATTTTAAGAAAATTTTCTTTTTTTAAACAGTAACCAATTCTATTTTGGATACTGATTATATCATGCTAAAGTAAGTGTGCTGTATTATATTCTAGTTTTGCATGATATTTGTTTTGTTTTTTATTTTGTTTTATGTGGTAAATTTTTTATTGTTTATGTGTTCATTTGGTATCAGGCGTCTTTTTCTATTTGGGGCTCGATTTTAACTTAAATTTTTAAAAATAAATTCGTTTAATTTTTTTCTTTAAATAGGATCAAAGTTGTTAAGATGAAAAAGTAAAGTCGTCTTTCATCCAATCAACTTTTATGTTTTATTTTTTCAAAAACTGAAATTGTATCATGAGAAGCCAATTTCTACTAACGTAAAAAGTGAATTATCTTTTTATACAGGACCACTTCACTTTTCAATTTTTTTATTACAGGTTAAAATAAAGACTCATTCAAACAATTAATCAAATTTTGCAGACACGTTAATTATAGATAAGTTTATCTCTCGTTTTTTTTCTCCTTTTCTTTTTCTTCTGGCACTGTTAATTTACGAGAAAAATTAATGGTGCATGTGACGGACAATCAAGCTGCGGCTGGCAGCATAATTTGTATTATTTATTTAACATCTATGCAAAAAGACAATGCTATTTTAACTAAACTTTTACTATTCTTAAATTGTTTTTATAATAATTATAAAAGAATATTTTTTAAAAGGTAAAACGGTTCTCTATGTAGAGAGATCCATTTCTCTTTTAAAGAGCATACACTTGATCTCCAAGATATCTGCAACACGAATCTTGGCTGTGTGCGAGTATCTGCATAATGGGTACTCCGGCGGTACGACGCATTTCAGAATGTTTTGTGAAGCCTCACCCCTCCGACCACTTCTCCGATCAAATCTGCAATTTAACACCTTGGGATATTGCCATGTTGTCTGTGCACTATATTCAGAAGGGTCTACTCTTCAAGAAGCCTGAAACACTTGTTGATGAAAACGAGTTCATACAAAATCTGTTGGAGAAGCTCAAACACTCTCTTTCTCTTACCCTCTCTCATTTCTATCCATTGTCTGGTCGCCTCGTTACCCACAAAACCCAAAACCCTCCCTCTTATACTGTTTCTGTCGATTGCAAGAACAGTGATGGAGCTAGATTCATTTATGCAACTCTTGATGTCACCATATCTGAACTACTCTCCCCAGTAGACACCCCATCCATTTTTCAATCATTCTTTGACCACCACAAAGCAATCAACCATGACGGTCACTCCATGCCGCTCTTGTCCATCCAAATCACTGAATTGGTCGATGGTGTTTTCATAGGCTGTTCCATGAACCATGTTATTGGCGATGGAACTTCTTATTGGAATTTCTTCAATTCATGGTCTCAGATCTTCCAAGCACAGTCTCTCTCACGCCAACCCATTAACAATCGTTGGTTTCCAAATAATTGTATACCACCGATATCTCTTAATTTCAAACATCATGACGAGTTTATAGAGAGATCTGAAAAACCCCTCCTGAGAGAGAGATTTTTTCATTTTTCAGCAGAGTCTATTGCGAAACTGAAAGCAAAGGCCAACTCAGAATCCAATACCACAACAATCTCTTCCTTCCAGTCATTATCAGCACTTGTTTGGAGATCGATAACTCGTGCGCGCTCCATACCGTCTGACCAAAAAACAACTTGCAGATTAGCCGCAACCAGTCGATCAAGAATGGAGCCGGCTCTGCCTGAAGAATACTTTGGAAACTGCCTTCATGCAGTGAATGCAGAAACGACAGCAGGGGAATTGCTTGAGAATGATCTAGGATGGGCAGCGTGGAAGTTGCATGTGGCTGTTAAAAACCTTAACGATAGAGTGGTGTTGCAGTATCTGCAAGAGTGGTTAGATTCTCCTGTGATATATCAAATGGGTCGTTTCTTTGAACCGTATTGTGTGATGATGGGTAGCTCCCCCAGGTTCAATATGTATGGGAGTGAATTTGGAATGGGGAAAGCGGTGGCTGCTAGAAGCGGCTATGCAAATAAATTTGATGGGAAAGTGTCATCATACCCAGGGCGTGAAGGAGGAGGAAGCATTGATTTGGAAGTTTGCCTTTTCCCACATACAATGACTGCCTTGGAATCAGACAAGGAATTCATGAATGCAGTTTCTGAGTTCAATCCCCTGCTGTTCTAGTTCGCTAAATGTGGTGATGCAACCACATCTTCTTTTAATTAATGTAATATCGATTCTGAGTTTTAATAATATAGACAAGTTATTATTCAAACATCTGTTAAATTTATCTCTTCTGTTCACCAAATATAAAAGTGTAAATACAACGATACTTGCTATAAGATCGTAGAAAAGTAATATCCATAGGAAAGATCAACAGAACCAACATAGACAGAGCAGAGGAAGAGCACCAAAGCACATAAAATCCAAATTCTACAGAGAATCCGACAGAGTAACAAGAAATTTTGTACAACAGGACCATTCTAAATTACATTAAATAGCACAACCTACAAAAACATACAGGTCTCGTGAACCCTAATCTGACTCCTTCTGTAGACGTTTTTTCTTGGGCCAGCTGCTTCCTCTTTTTTTCTTACTTCCATGAGATTTCCTTCTTTATATATAAAATATTGAGATATGAACTCATCTTACATAGATCGATACTATTTCAAATTCAAAATCTTAATGATAATAAAAGATTGATATTATTTCAAATTCAAAATCTTAAAATAATAAGTTTACGAGTCTTTATCATTATATAGTGCTTAATTTCTCATTTTTATTTAATATAAAACTTAAACTTATACTTAAATTTCCAACAATCTCCTCTTTCAAAAATGAGTCTCTTCACATTGGTACTTGTCCTCGAGCACAAACATCTCAAGTCACGAGTACTCCTTACTTGTTGATGACTCTTTCACAGCAACCATTTTCGAGCAAGTCTATTAGAATGTAATATCAACAAGTGTCGTATCCACAACAAAAATTATTTCCCAACAAGTCTTTTGGAACGTAATATCAACAAGTGTTGTACCCACAGGAATTTAGCAAGTATATTAGTAGTTTTATTTTTGGGTTTTTGGTTTGTGAGAAAGAGTGCAAGTAAAAATAGATAATAGTAATTAGATAGATTAAGTGTAGTAGGGACTATGAATTGATTTCATCTCATCTTCTTCTACTATACCACTACCATCTTGTTTACATACTATGCAAATCATTCAATGTCTCGGGAGTACTATTTCTATGTAGATCTAAGTTCATCCCTAATATACTAGAACCTAAGGACTTCAAACTCGGTGTGATTCCTCAATCCAAACCAGATAAATAAATGAATCATCAAGTCATCATTAAGCATAAATCAAACCACAAACAATTGAATGAAAGTAAAGATAAATACTCAAGAAGTCGAACTGAATAGAACCAGGATTGATTACATCAAACCTAAACACGAAGGAGTTCAACTACTCATAAAATATTACAATGCAATTTCAACCGCATTTACACATAAGATTTACACTGAGAGCATCTCTCTTGTGCCTCACAAACTTTATTCTATCCTACTACTACATTTTTGGACCTCCATTGAATTCTTGAAATGAGGACCTAAGGTCTTTATTTATAGAAATTTTTGGGCAGTGCTCAACCCAACTTTTGGCGCTCAGCCATGCACTGCCTTAAGTGTTGAGCACATCCTCTTGTGGCTCAACCATGCACCGCCTTAAGTGCTGAGCACATTTTCTCGTGTCTTAGTCATGCACTGCCTTAAGTGCTGAACACATGCTCTTGTGGCTCAGCCATGCAACGCCTAAAGTGTTGAGTACATCTCTCGTCACTCAATCATAAACCGCCTTAAGTGCTTAACACCATTTTGTTGTGGCTGAGCTCCAAAAGTCATATTCTGGATCTTTCCTTGATGTGGAGCTCAACCGTGAATTTTGGGGCTCAGTTGCATCATTTTTAATTCTTCGAGAAATTGCTACAAAATCATAAAAATTCACAAATTTCTTATTTATCTTCTTTTTAGTACCTTATTATGTAATTATAAGCTAAAATTGGTTGTTTACTTACAAAATATGATCAATTAAAGCATCATAAATGTCAAGTTTATATGAAAATGTGATGTATTCTAGACACTTATCACTTGTGCTATCCTTCATCTTAATAGAACACATTTACACAACCCATCGTCAGGAACATTTTCGATACAAGCACTCTTCTGAGCCTGTCACCGCATGAACCTAACTTTTGATACCGGTGGTTAACAAAATTAATAGATAAACAAGTGGAAGCTAAATCAAGTCAAATCTTCCCTAAATAAATATTTTATTAAAAATCACATAATTAAATTAAATCAAAATTAAAACATTTTATTAAAATTATAGAATTAAACTAAAAAAACAAAATTAAATCAGAATCAATTAAAATTATATAGTTATATTCCGAAAATAAAACTTAATAGATTTAATTAAAATTCAAGATTTAATTTTGAATTTATTATATTAAATTTATTACAACATTTTAATAATTTAAAAAAACATAACAAGTGACATCATGATTCATGTCATTAGAGTTGAGTATTTCTTTTTTCAATAGTATATTTTTTTTTACTATCTATACACTTTTGTAAGATATAAAAACAAAAAACAAATTTATTCCTTTATTTATTTTCTCATCTCCTCGTGAAAAGAAGACGTCGCACTAGAGATGATATTGCGAAACAATAAAGAAGAACAGTACAAGATATATATTATTTGCTCTTCAATTAAAATGGAATAACCTTTTGCTAAAATTGTGCTTTATAACACAATTTCATTGAGTTTTCAATTTTTTATTTTATTTTTTAAAATAAATTGTGCTAGTGAGCGCATTTTTAATTTTTATTATTATTCTTTTGTTTATTATCACGTTTTTCATTACTTTTTAATAAAGCCGTACCTATTGACATTATTTTTTTTAATTCGTACCTTGAGACATGTTTTTATGTTTTTTTATTTTTTCTACTTTTATTGAAAAAAGTTATTTTGACATTGTTTTCAATTTTGACCTCCATTTGACACCAAATTTATTAATAAAATATTCTATTAATGTTATAAAAATAAATAAATATATATATATATATATATATATATATATATAAAATATTATAATAAAATAATAATATTTTGAAGCGTTAAATAATAGTAAAAGAAAATTTACAATGGCAAACTACCATTGTCCTTTTATTACCATGTGATCAGTCTTGTCATAGTACAAATGTAACCATAGTTAAGTGTTTCGTGTGCTTTTTATATCCTTGAATTTTATTCAGTGTGTATTATACAAAACCTTTATCTTTCAATAATTTAGTTTCTTGCGTTTCTCTCTGTGATAACTTTTTATAAAGTCATTCGGTTAGGGATTTTTTTTTAAAAGTCGTTATCTTGTTCATTTATAAACAAAAAGACAGATATTCAAAATGGGTCATGCTTTAATTGGTGGGAAGCTATGGACTGTGATAAATATGGAGGCTTTTGGGATTGGGACAGAACTCTCTTTCACGAGGAATGTGTAGTTTTGTACCCAGTTGCTTTCATTATTAGTGCTCTTTTTAATGCCATGGCCAAACTGAAAGTTAAAGACAAAGTGTATTAATAGGGTTTAAAAGAGGCATCACTGAACCAACATTTTTACTTCCTAATTTATCTTATCAAACCAGATTTGGATAGCAATTTTTATTTCTGAATCTGTCACACTGGATCAAACTATCCATTTTTGTCAATATTTTAACCAATCTATTAACAAACATCTTAAAAAAGTTATTAACAAATTAGAAAACAAAGAAAGTTACTAAAATCTACCACAAAATTATTTAAAGATCGATTATATTGAAAAATTTAATTATAACTGGTTGATATGTTTTTATTTACCCTTTTGTTTCAATTTGATATTTTCTCAGTGTGATGTCATTTTCAGCATCATCATAACATTACCAATTCTGTGTTATCTTAGGTAAAGCCCTCTCTTCGTCTTCGTCCATGGAACACAGCAAAATCTTTCACATCTGAGAAATATTAATGGTTCTTAAAAAAAATTCCAACAACGATTTTATATATAAAAATAAGAAAAATGAAAAACATGTTAGAAATAGGCTTAAGCCTAACTCAACCTCACAAAACGGACTTGTAAGGTGGTGTATATTCATCTCGTACGTGAGACAAGAAATTAGTGGGTGGTTTATTAGGAGCCCGATATCGGGTAGAACTAAATGTCAAAGAGAATTCGTTAGCATAGGCTCTAACTTGGCTCTGATACCATGTTAAAAATAGGCTTAAACCTACCTCAACCTCACAAAACCGACTTGTAAGATGAGGTTTGCATCTCACTTATATATTATGAATTGGCCTGATCTCTAGTAGATGTGAAACTTCTAACAAAACATGCCAACAAGCATGATGACTCCGACCAAAAATTAATTAAAAAATAAGAAGGAAGAAGAATACAAAATATATATTATAGGCTCTTCCATTGAAACAAAAAAGCTTTTTTAGTATAATGAAAATGGGATAACTAGTATTACTTTTTCAATTTTAATTTTTTTTGTAGATAAACTATCTAAACACAAAGCAACAGTTTATATAGTATTAGTTATTTAAGATTTTAATAATAAAATAAAATTAAAAAAAAATCTTCTAATGATTTATTTAGCAAAAGACACGTCCAAACAAATACATGCACATGCTACAGCCTACGAAATGAGAGAGCACACTTCGAACTCAGAGTTTGCTATAGCAATTGTCAAGAACAGTAGCTGAACGATTGGTGTAACAGTAATGTAATTACAGATTTTATCATCTCTATCTGTTACCAGTTAGGTAACCCTTCGTTAGTGAACTCTTGGGTTTTGCTTTTGACTCTGGTTAGGTTTATTATGTTACATCTTGATCAAGACTTTGCTTTTTTTCCTCTTTCTTGTATATCTTACTTTTGAATAATACTTTTCTTTTCGTCTCTTTGACTTTTTTCTTCTTCTTTTTTTTTTTTCCTTTGGTCTTATATTTAACATCATATTATAGAGTACTTTCTTAATTAAATTTGATATTTATAGATCTCTTATTTTATTCTATTTGTTATGATATTCTGTTTCATATACAAAATTTATATACGTGATCAGACAAATGCAGAAAATTTGTTCAGGGTAATGAGCTCTTTTTGCAGAAAAGAAAGTGAGTAGGATTTGCCAGAGAATAATTGCTGCATACAAAGGCAACAAAATTGAGGCTGATCTTTGACTGCATTATTGTGGTTGAGGCAACTTGCTGATCTTTGACTGCATTATTTTGGTTGAGGACGAGTAATGATTTATGAACACTAGATACCTCTTAATATGTAGTATATATTAAAAAGAGAAGAAAAATGGTAGACATATAAATCATGTGATGTAATACGAAGAAAGATAAAAAAAAAAAAATGTAATTAGAGTAGATAAAATCATAGTATGAATGAATCATCTACCTACTCAACCATTCATTGAAATATATATGTGCTAAAATCTCTAAGCTTATGCCATATAAGTTTGAGTGAGTGGTGATCTGCATCATGGCTACCCCGTCCTTTCGTCGCATTTCCGAATGCTTCGTCCAGCCACACCGCCCCACTGAAATGTCAAAGCAAATATGGCATTTAACACATTGGGATATTTCAATGTTGAGTAGCCACTATATCCAGAAGGGTCTACTTTTCAAGAAGCCTTCAACACTTGTTCATCCAAATCATTTCACAGAAAAACTGTTGCAAAAACTCACACACTCTCTTTCTCTCACCCTCTCCCATTTCTATCCATTAGCGGGCCGTTTCGTCACCCAAAAAACGCAAGACCCTCCCTCTTATGCTGTTTTCATTGATTGCAAAAACAGTGATGGAGCTAAATTCATCTATGCAACCCTGGACATGACCATATCTCACATACTCTCTCCCATGGACGTCCCACCCATTGTCCACTCACTCTTTGACCACCACAAAGCAGTCAACCATGATGGTCACACCCTGCCATTGTTGTCCATCCAAGTCACCGAACTACTGGATGGTGTTTTCATAGGTTGTTCCATGAACCATGCTGTCGGTGACGGCACTTCTTTCTGGAATTTCTTCAACACATGGTCTAAGATCTTTCAAGCTCATGATCAAGGCCGTGAATATGAAGTTCCCATTTCACAGCAACTCATTCCCAATAGATGGTTTCCGAATGATTGCAGTCCACCAATCAATCTTCCTTTCAAACATCAGGACGAGTTTATTAGAAGATTTGAAGCGCCCTCTCTCAGAGAGAGAATCTTCCACTTTTCGGCAGAGTCTATTGCGAAACTGAAAGCAAAAGCCAACTCAGAGTGCAATACCACAAAAATCTCTTCATTCCAGTCACTATCAGCACTTGTTTGGAGATGCATAACTCGAGCCCGCTCCCTACCGTCCGAGCAGAGAACAAGTTGCAAGTTGGCCATAAACAATCGACCAAGAATGGGATCGGTGGGTGAGGAATACTTTGGAAACTCAATTTATGTGGTGAGTGCAGAAACAACGACAGGGGAATTGGTTGAGAAGGGTCTAGGATGGGCCGCGTGGAAGTTGCACTTGACTGTTGCAAAGTATAATGAGAGAGTGGTAATGGAATTGGTGAAAAAGTGGTTTGAATGTCCTTTGATATATGACCTTGGTAGTTTCTTTGACCCGTACTGTGTGATGATGGGTAGCTCGCCCAGGTTTAGTGTGTATGGAAATGAATTTGGAATGGGAAAAGCAGTGGCCGCTAGAAGTGGGTATGCCAACAAGTATGATGGGAAAGTGACATCATATCCAGGCCGTGAAGGAGGGGGGAGCATTGATTTGGAAGTTTGCCTTTCGCCGGATAATATGAGCGCGCTCGAATCGGATCAAGACTTCATCGCTGCAACTTCTCAGTCCACTGTCTTCTACTAGTTCACTGTCTGTGTTAGGTTTACCGAGAGAGGGTTTTGCTTGAGAGAAGAAATGAGATATGAGTCCAATCACATATTTGACATTACTCTCAATCCAAAATCTTAAAATAATAGATTTATGAGTCTTTATTTTTATTTTTGTATAATGCTCTACTTTCTATTTTTAATACTTTAAACTCATACTTAAATTCTTAAAGCAGTACGTGTTTTCTTTGCTTTTCCTTTTTTTTATTTGATCAGCTCACTGCGTGTTTTGTGCTTGAATCTGTTGAAGAGGTCATCCTCCAAATAAGATCATTTGTATTATTTGTATTATGTGCATGTTTTTTTCTCTCTCGAGAGATGTCATTTAGCATCCAGTATTTATTTATGAAAGACAAATTCTCCTATCTTCATACTTTGAACATAGTTGGATTATTGAAGCACTAAGAATATAATCTTGGTAATCTTTTCAAACCAAAGATCTATAAATAAGAGAAAAAATATAAATTAAAGTATAATAAAACAATAAAAATATTATCTCTCAACGTACAATTTTTTAGTAAAAACTGTAAATTTTCATACAATGCTTCATAAACAAAATTATATAAGTGCTCAAGTTTTCCATACACCTATTAGACCTATTAATTTATGTAATGGTGAAAACTTCAAAAATAACTTTTTACTTTTTATAATACTTTACATATAATTCAAAACATTTCACTGAGACTGAAACTTTGATCAATATTCACTTCAAAATTACCTTTACATCTTGAACGTTTTCTGTCCGTCCCTAAAGACAATGAGTCCTAAACTTTACCTAAATTCTAGGAAGCCAAATTTAACTCTAATTCATTTTCACTCGACCTATTAAACAATAAATTTAAGTCTAATACGATTTCTTTATAATATCCACTTGTAAAGTCGGAATGAGCCTCCAAATTTAACTTTAACTCTAATGCATCTCCAACACTAAAAGCACGAAATACTTAAAATACAGTATTTGGAGAGACTAAATGTTTTCTTTTTTATTTGGCATCATTCTCGGAGACCTTCACAATATTGTAGTGGGCCAAAGCTTAGTAGCGAAACCCAAACAAATTTGCTTTGCTTTTCTTTGTTTTGCTTTGTTTTTGTACCCCGTTATTTTCAAAGACTTTTCCACTGTTCTAATGGGTAAAAGTTTATACCAAATGCCAAAAAGTAATTAGATTTGATTTGTTTGACGAGAACGAGAGATGGCTGAACGTGCACGGCAACGCAAACCTTTGGCAGCTGGTGTTTGACTGCATTCTTTAGTTACACAGAGATATATGTTAGTGTCTCCATTCACTCTTCACAAAGGAAATGCTACCCACCGACCTCTCTTCAACACAAATCTAAGTTGTCTCCGACCATCTGCATAACGAGTACTCCTGCAAAATGCAAACTCTAACCAATCATTTTTGTGTATAACAGCATACAATATGAAACATTTATAAACTAGTCACTTTCCTTTTCTTCTAAAAATTAATTTTATTAAGACTATTTTATGTTCATAAGAGTTGTGAAATGATCGATGTCTATCAACTTTTTTCCTACTTATTAATTCATAATCATTGTGTGCTCCGGTGAAAGAGCAAAGATAATTAAAAAAGTATGAGGTGACGTATAATAAAATAAAATCAAGTTTTTTAAGGGGTAGATGGCCACCTTCGTCACACCGAACTCCAAGTTGAGAAATTCAAGTGAAATTGGTCGTTTCATATTGAAACTATTGATTATGTATTGATCATACTCAGACAAACATCCCCAGCTCAGTTCAGTTCAGACATCTATAAGTTATCTGCAACAGAAATCTGAAACTTTTGTGTGTATTAGGATGATGAATTCCCCCGTAGTTCGAATCGTTTCAGAATGTTTTGTCAAGCCGTCGGGCCAAGCTCAAGAATCAGACCGAATCTGCAATTTAACACCTTGGGATATTGCTATGCTGTCTTTGCACTACATCCAGAAGGGTCTACTCTTCCAGAAGCCAAAAACACTTGTTGATCAGCATCATTTCATAGAGAATCTGTTGGAGAAACTCAAACATTCTCTTTCTCTAACCCTCTTCCATTTCTATCCATTGTCCGGTCGCCTTGTCACCCACAAAACCGAAGACCCATCATCTTATACTATTTTTGTTGATTGCAGCAACGGCAGAGGAGCTAAATTCATCCATGCAACTTTGGATATGACAATATCCGACATCCTCTCCCCCGTTGATCTCCCTCCGATTGTGAACTCATTCTTTGACCTCCACAAAGCAGTCAACCACGACGGTCATACCATGCCACTGTTGTCGATTAAAGTTACTGAACTAGTGGACGGTGTTTTCATAGGTTGTTCCATGAACCACAATCTCGCTGATGGCACTTCTTATTGGAATTTCTTCAATGCATGGTCTGAGATCTTTCAAGCTCAAGCTGAGGGAAATGAACACGATGTTCCCATTCCCATGGTCATTTCGTGTCATCCTATTCATAACCGGTGGTTTCCGGATGGTTGCGGCCCGTTAATCAACCTTCCCTTCAAACATCACGACGAGTTTATTAAAAGATTTGAGGCACCTTTGCTGAGAGGGAGAATCTTCCACTTTTCAGCAGAGTCTATTGCAAAACTGAAAGCAAGGGCGAACGCAGAGTCCAAAACCACAAAAATCTCTTCGCTCCAATCCTTATCAGCGCATGTTTGGAGATGCGTAACACGCGCACGCCAGACGCCAGACGATGAGAGAACGAGTTGCAAACTGGCCATAAACAACCGGTCAAGAATGGAACCGCCTCTGCCGGCCGAGTACTTTGGAAGCGCTGTTGGTGTGGTGAGCGCAGAGAGCACGGTAGGGGAATTGCTGGGGAATGATCTAGGATGGGCTGCGTGGAAGGTGCACGTGGCTGTTGGCGGCCATAACGACAGAGTGGTGAGAGACATGGTGAAAGAGTGGTTGCAGCATCCAGTGATTTACCAACATGGTGTGATCGTTGACAACAGTTGTGTGATGATATCAAGTTCTCCCAGGTTCAACGTGTATGGAAATGAATTCGGAATGGGAAAAGCGGTGGCAGTTCTGAGTGGATATGCCAACAAGTTTGACGGGGACGTGATCGCACATCCAGGACGTGAAGGAGGAGGAAGCATAGATTTTGAAGTCTCTCTTTCACCTGATGTAATGAGTGCACTGGAATCAGATCAGGAGTTCATGGAAGCTGTTTCCGTGCCCAATCTTCTGCACTACCCACTTTCTTGATTTGCCTTTACTTGCTTCCTATAAGCATTGAAATAACATGTATTCCATATCAGAACCGTTACTCTTCTGCTCTTCTTTACTAAGCAGAAACAATGTTGTGCTTCAGCAATAATATCCTTTTATTTAGGATTTCATGTTTCAGAGATCATGTGTTCTCACAAAGTCATGTCTCTCTTTAAAACTCATTCGTTGTATACTTCAACTAAAATTGTTTTACCCAAAGTATATCTTCTGTAAATTTTTCAAAATATCAACTGTAAAATAAAAGTGAATTATTAAATTTGAGAAACTTAAAATGTTAATTCTATTTTTGAGGAATTAAAAATGACTTTCAAGTTTAGAAAAATAAAATAAAATTTGATTCAAAGTTTTAGGGGTTAAAAAATTATATTAACAAAAGAATTAAGAAATATATTTCTGTTCCGGTCTCCGATATCAAGGAGACAAAAATCAAGAACAAATTACTCCTCTGACTCTTACACTAGTAACCAAGAACAAATTACTCCTTTGACTCTTACGCTATTAGTTATGCATTTTTTCCTTTTTGGAGTTTCGTAATTCTGGTTCCAGAAAGAGGTTTATCTATCTCTTCCTCTCTTCTCCTTTCCATAGGTCTTCTACCTACCTGATTTGTGGGAAGACTTGTTACTGTGGCAAAATATTACTAACTGATTCATATTTCTCTGTTGAATATTAAATCCCTTCTTTTTATGAACCAATTAAGCACCTCGGCCCAAATCCTGCTCGACCCAAATCCTGTTCGGTCCACATTATACTTGGTCCAAATTCTGTTTGGCTTAAATCATACTCGACCTAAATCCTGCTCAGCCCAAATGCCTCATCACCTCGGCCCAAAATTAAAACTTATAATTTTATGATAAATATTTATCAGATCAAAATTAAAATGAGCATGTTAAGGTTGATAATTTCTATTCCATTATTTTAGCGAAACATAACAACTAACATTATAAATAACGCCAAACCAAAAAATCATTTTCTAAAATTTGGAAACTAAAAGGTAATTTTAAATCTGAAAAACTAAAGAAAAGTAACTCATTGAAAAGACTAAAACTTATTATAATAATTATATTATGATTTAGGTTAGATGCACCCATAATTATTTTACGAGTTCTTTTAATTTTTTAAATGTTTTATATAGTTTTATAAAACTCATATTCTTTTTAATATTTTATAAATTATTAACAAAGCGATATGTTTAAAATAAAAGAATTTATATATATATATATATATATATATATATATATATATATATATTTTTTTTTACAAAAATTATACTTTGACAAAGAAAATATTGACAAAGTTTGTATTTTACACTGCAATATTACTGTTAATTTTTATTTTATTTAAAAAAAATCATTTTTATTGGAAAAAGGACAAAAATTGTCAAGTTTGTTAAAAAAAAATTGTAACATATTCCCCTTCTTTTTGTTACATCAAATCTTATCTATAATTGAACATATTAAATTTTATGTTAGGTGAGATGATCTTTCTAGAAACAATTCTAAAACAAGGTGTATGAACGTGATGGCCATAAGGCCATAGAGCTGAAGGGAATTTGATTGGTTCCGTTTCCTAATCATTGACTATCAACACTGACTAATAACTGCCTCTACCGGCATTCGTTTTCACATGACAAAAATATCGGCATTCAGTTCAGACAAGTCTGAGATATCTGCGAAACAACTCCGAAATTTTGGTGAGGGTGTGGACGATGAATTCCACCGTCGTAAGAAACGTTTCAGAATGTTTCATCAAGCCGTTTGGCCCAGCCCAAGATTCAAACCGAATATGCAATTTAACACCTTGGGATATTGCTATGCTGTCCATGCACTACATCCAGAAGGGTCTACTCTTCAAGAAACCTGCAACACTTGTTCATCGACAAGATTTCATAGAGAATCTGTTGGAGAAGCTCAAGCACTCTCTTTCTCTCACCCTCTTCCATTTTTATCCATTGGCCGGCCACCTTGTCACAAACAAAGACCCTTCCTCTTATACTATTTTCGTCGATTGCAACAACAGTGATGGAGCTAGATTTATCTATGCAACTTCGGATTTGACAATATTTGACATACTCTCCCCTGTTTACGTCCCGGTCGTTGTTCACTCGTTCTTTGATCATCACAAAGCTGTCAACCATGATGGTCACACCATGCCTCTGCTGTCCGTTAAAGTCACTGAACTATTGGATGGTGTTTTCATAGGCTGTTCAATGAACCACGCCATAGGCGATGGAACTTCTTATTGGAATTTCTTTAATACATGGTCTGAGATCTTTCATGCTCAAGCTCAAGGCCATGAATACCGTGTTCCCATTTCACGCCACCCCATTCATAACCGGTGGTTTCCTGATGGCTGTGATCCATTAATCAATCTTCCCTTCAAACATCAAGACGAGTTTATTAGCAGATTTGAAGCACCCGAGCTGCAAGAGAGAATCTTCCATTTTTCAGCAGAGTCAATTGCGAAACTGAAAGCCAGGGCTAACTCAGAGTCCAAGACCACCAAAATCTCTTCGTTCCAATCGTTATCAGCTCATGTATGGAGATGCATAACACGCGCTCGTCGACTGCCACGTGATGAGACAACAAGCTGCAGATTGGCCGTAAATAACCGAGCAAGAATGGAGCCGCCTCTGCCATATGAATACTTTGGAAACTGTATTAATGTGGTGAGTGCGGGGACAACAGTAGGGGAATTGCTGGAGAACGATTTAGGATGGGCTGCATGGAAGGTGCGCATGGCTGTTGCAAACCAAAAGGACGGAGCAGTGCGAGACGCGGTGAAAGAGTGGTTACAACGCCCTGTGGTGTACCAACTTGGTGTGCACTTTGATTCCTGCAGTGTGACGATGTCAAGTTCTCCCAGGTTCGACATGTATGGGAATGAATTTGGGATGGGAAAAGCTGTTGCTGTTCTCAGCGGATATGCCAACAAATTTGAAGGGAATGTGACTTCATATCCTGGATCTGAAGGAGGGGGAAGCATAGATTTGGAAGTGTCTCTTTCGCCCGATGCAATGACCTTACTAGAATCGGATGAGGAGTTTATGGAAGCTGTTTCTGTGGCCAATTTCCTACACTAGCCACCGACTTTGTTCATCGTCTTCAACAGGTAACCATTAAAAATAAGGTAAAATGTACCAGATAGATGCTCCATGTTTTTCGACTGACGATGTTATACACCGAAATATAGGAACAGATGAAAGAAAGAATTAATGTTATGTAGCAAGTTAAGTCATATATGATTAATAATGTTAAGTTCCCTTTATTGCACAACATTGTTGCTCCCGCGCCTCTCAGGTAGAGTGAAATGAGAGAATAATTAGCAATAGTATTGAGTATGTGCTTTTGTATCAAATTATGCTATTATTTTGTAAGAATTCAGAGGAAGATATGACAGATCTACATGTATATCTGGTTTTCTCATATGCAGGTCGAAAACCCTCATAACATTAAGACCAATATACGTGATAGGTCTACACCATCACACACTTTCTACTCTTTTGCACTTTGTGATCTTGGGGAGTACACTTAAAAGTCTGAATTGGAGGACAAATTTAAGAGTTTTGTTTATGCACTCTAATTTCTGCTTTGAACTTTAAAATGGGTTTTGTTTAGAAATGGTTCCTGCTTCGAATTGTCAAATTCTGTTTGGAGTTGTAGTTCTGTCTTAATTGTTAAAGATTATACTTTAGTTAGTTGCTGCGTGTTTCATTTACATTAAAATAATTTATTTGTTTTAATTTTTTAATTAAAAGTTGTTTGACAGTTTTCAAACAAACTTAGTAGTGGAGATATTTTAGGAAGTTGTTAAACATGGGATTGTGACCCGTG
>Ga0214543_1001985_pt1 | contig 40205 bp, 20 predicted proteins | sample CNSS2metaG_FD_160094 | JGI IMG/M metagenome (GOLD analysis project Ga0214543, IMG submission 160094) | Root nodule microbial communities from cowpea collected in UCLA plant growth center, Los Angeles, California, USA - CNSS2 | ecosystem: Host-associated > Plants > Roots > Nodule | place: USA...
TTTATAAATTCAAATAAAGAAAATACAATATTACTATAACCAATTCAACCATAAACCTAAATTCTACGTTCCTAAATAAAACAAGTATACAGTAATGGTAATATTACCCAATACTTACATCTTATTTCAATTCTTGTAATACATCCTTGGTTTGCGAAATCTAATTTTCATTTCACCTGCCGAATCCTTTTAATTATTTTCCAGAGCATCCAATTCTCCCAAAGAATTTCCTAATTTCCTAATTTTACCCCATGACCCTTTTAATTCATGACCTCCCAATTTCTCTTTAACCAACACCTCCGCAGATGCCACCAATCTATGAAAACTGCATCTAGCCTCAAGGAAAAAAATGATTTACAAGACCCTAAATACTTTGATTCACCTTCGCATCACAACACACAAAAATCCCACACTTTAACAGTAAAATAAAATTCAACACAACACCACCCTTGGAATAAACAAGCAGAACAACAATCATTCGAGGCTTAAATTACATACAAATTCTTAGTTGTATATTCATTCATATTCAAATATTATCATCATCACTAAACAACACATACTCAGATAAAAGAAAAAGATCTAGTCAGCTCCCCTTACTTGGTGTTTTAGCTTCAAACAATTCCAAATGAATTCTTCTTTGTTTCCCAAAGTTCTCCTTCTTGCCTCCACTCCAGTTCTCTCTCTGGATTTTTTCATCACTTAGCAAAAATATATAAAAAAATAAAAGGCCTACTTTAACCAAAACTCGAACCCACAACCTTTCAACCCATCAAATATATGCACACCATCAAACCATCACATTATTCCTATTAATTCACACATTCATACAAGGTTAAACCATGTTTTTGCATTCATAATATTTTGGTAATATAAAACACAATTAAAATGACATTAATGCCACACACTAAACTTGAACACAAGTCCTCTCAAGAGAACTAAGTACTATCAACCACTTGAGCTAGTACTATTTCTTATATAAGACTTGTCAAGAAATTCTCTTAGGTTATTCTCAACCAACAATTACTTGTACTTTATTAATCATTAATTGTATGAATTTCCTGGGTCTTACAGCGGGGACAGGTTTCGCTATCTCATACCCATCTTCGTAAAAAAAATTCATCCCCATATTCAAACTCAACGGGTATCAAAGTTTTATCTCATCCCCATCTCCGCCGGATAACGACTATAATCTTGTACCCATACCCGTACCCATTTCCTTACTACTTTAATATAAATTTTAATTAATTTTTATAAAATAATAAAAATTACGGTAAAGAAAACATAATATTATCAAATATTCAATATTAGGATGATGATTGTTTCTTCGATATCAAATACTTTGAAATAAATTATAATTTTTTATATTTTAGATTAAAATACCAAATAAAATTTCATGAGAACTAAAACATTTACTAAATTTACAAACTGCAAACATTAATGAAACCTAGTTGATAAAATTTAAAAATATTTTACAAAAAATTTAAAGGAAAACAATATTCAAATTCAAATATATTTTAAATGTTTGTTTACTTCAATTTTTTAAATTCTAATGAATCTCTTTTTTTATACACTAATAAAAATGATAATACATCACTTAATCAAAATGACGCAAAAAATAAATAATGAACATAATAATAAAATTTTAACATGGATATTGTATCTTTTGAACTCCAATATATGTTGGATGGTGATAAAAAAATATTAATGACAATTACATTAAATTTTGATATTGTAGTAAATAAAAGTTATTTATACAATTATAGTGAAAAATTACAATATAATTGATATAATGAGTTAGAAAATAAAAAATAATTGGATAAAATATATTGAAATAGTATTCTACATGATGAAAATAAACAACAAATAAAAATATTAAAAAATTAACAAATGTATGTCTTAGAAACAATTTGAGAAACTATTGAAAGAATTCGCATAAAGAAAAATAAATGTATAATTAAGGGTATGATAAGATGAAAAATACCTTAGATATCTAAGAACACTTTTCAAACATCAACATATATACTCAATGGTTGAGAAATAATTGTTTTAGTGAAACAAAAAGGTTCTTCAAATGAAACAAAAATTAATAAAAATAAGTAAATTTTTTTTGTATATTACCTAGTAAATGAAAGGTTATGCTATTAAACATTTTAAATTGAGAGTACTAAACATACTCATGTGAAAAGAAAATATACAATAAATAAAAATACTAAAAAATAATAGAAATATTCAAATATGAGACATAAAAAAATTTTAATTGACAAACATTATTTTAACATAATTACATAAATATTATGATAAGATGAACAATATATTGGAGATGTGAACGAGTTTCATGACAAACCAAATAACTAGAAAAAATAAAAAATTGAAAAAAAAAAAAAAATATATATATATATATATATATATATATATATATATAGTTACTTAATTAATTTTGAATATTTTAATAATTTAAATGATGATGAAGATATGGCGGGGGACGGGTATTATGGCGGGAATATGTACATCTCCATAACCATCCCCATACCCAATTGAAAAAGTCGGGATTCCCCATACCCATACCCAGTCAATGCGGGGATTCCCCGTCAAAATGGAGATGGATTCGGACAATACCCAAGCGGGTGGATTTATTTGCTATTTCTACCTTTAGGTAATGTTTGAAAGAATGGATTTGAGGAAGAATGAGTAAATGAATTTAAGGGAATGAAGATAATATTGTGTTTTATTTGGATTAAAGAATTTGATGGATGAATGAATGAATTTCAAGAAAAAAATATTAAAGTTATTGAATGATGTGATAATGTGATAGACAAAAAAATGTTTTAATTGATAAAAATAAATGATTATTAATGTATCACTATGTAAAAATGTTATATAAATATAATTAGTAGAAATTGTATTAATATCAAATTGATTTTTTTATTTATAATAAGAAAAATTAAAATAAAAAAATGAAATAAATTTGTATAAAAGGGATATGGACGAATAAATTTCAAATACATTTTCTTGAATAATTTATTTTTATATTATTATTAAAATTATTGTTAGTGTTAATATTAAATGTAATTATAATCATATTTGGTTAAAAATTTTCATTATTAATAATAATTGTAATTATAATTAATAATAATATAACCATTGTTATTAAATTTTTTTAATCTTGGTTTATTAAAAGTTGTAATTGAAATATAGTGAATTACACCATAGCAAATTCAACGAATAGAAAATAGATTGATTGTAGTATTCATTTTTTTTATATCTGAATTTTTATTGGATGTTTGGAATAGGGATAAATAAAAAAGCAACATGCATAATAATTCAACCTCGTTTATAGCAAATTGGAAACATCTGCTAACACAGTATCATCCATGGAAACAAACAATTTTCTACTGTTAATTGCCCAACATTTTTCTCCAATTATCATAAATAATGATGTTTCCCTCTAGATAAATAAAAATACAAATTTGTCTTTATTTATGTAAGTTAAATCATAAAAAAAATTAAGGAAAGAAAACTGAAAGTAAAATGTTTAGGAAATGAAACAAAAATATTAAAATTAAGTAACTATATTGTTACAAATAATCTAAACACTTGTTATAAAATATTTTAAAAAAATATATTACTTTTTACAGAAAATGTTTTATTTTTTGTCTCAGAAATAAATTATGTTAATTGAAAGTGGATGGCCATTGATTTATTTGAATGAAGGGGAGATGCATGGTCCAAAACAAATACAGTCCATGGAACTTTATTGGCTAGTTTTACCTCACACGGATTGATGACATGGATGAATGGTCTGATTCAGAAAAGTTGGTTGAATTTAATTGGCGAAGTTTATTGTACACGGATTGATGACATGGCATGAAAGTTCCACAAAGATTAATAAATGGAAGATAATCTCAGGGTAATAATGTTTTTCAATGATCTTCACACCAAAAATAATTGTCTCTAGTTTTACAATAAATTAGAATAATATTTATGAGATTGTTTCCAATTAAAATTATTATTTCTCACTGTTAAATTATATTTCTTATTAGGAGTAAAATTTTAATACATTCAAAATTTCAAAACAATGCGCCTAATATTAAAAAAATAGAATAATTTAATATTTGTTAAGTAAATAAGAATTTAATTTAATTTGTGAGAGTAAGAATGTTGACATAATTTTCTCTTATCATTCTAATTCATACGGAAATGTGATAATTTTACGATATACATATTTTTAATTATAAATGATAATATGTTAACAAGTGATAATTAAATTTTAATAATTTAATATATAAAATAAATTTATATTTATTGATATAAAATAAAGAAATTAATTATTAATAAATAAAAATAATTTTATAAAAAATAAATAAAAATAATAGTCAATTTTAAAAAATTTAATAAATAATTATATTAAAAAAATAGAATTGACATATGAGAGTATAAAAAAAAAATCCTTTATAGATTATGAAAAATTATTATATAACGAAAATAAATATTTATTTAAAATACCTATAATTAAAAATAGGTATTAAAACAGTCAAATATAACAAAATATTTTAAAATGTCCATAAAATTTTAATTTTCAGTTATATGACATAATTCTTTGAAATAATATAATAATTAAAAATATTTATTTATTTTAAGTTAAATTAAAGTATATATTTCCTTTTAAAAAATTTGCATCATCTGACAGGATGAAGTTTCAATGTGTTGCATATTTCGAAGTTCGCATCCTTTTAAACTTCATTATAAGGACCCACAAATTTTGGCATAGAACAACTATTCACTTATTTTCATCTGCGAAGAGAATTATATAACTACAATAATTATCAGTCTTAGACCATTTGTGATTGCACGAAAAGAAGCACCAGATATAAAATCATAGAAATGTAATTGTATTTCCTCGAAGAACTACATCACACAAACACTATCCAAAAGTATACATCATAAAAACCCTAAAAATTAGAGACAGATTCAAGAGCTAGTGAATTTGGTAACAGCCTTGGTGCCTTCGGAGACTGCGTGCTTGGCAAGTTCGCCGGGGAGAACAAGACGCACGGCAGTCTGGATTTCTCGGGAAGTGATGGTGGGTTTTTTGTTGTAGCGAGCGAGTCTAGAAGATTCCTGAGCGAGCTTCTCAAAGATGTCATTGATGAAGCTGTTCATGATCCCCATGGCCTTGCTGGAGATCCCAATGTCAGGGTGAACTTGCTTGAGGACCTTGAAAATGTAGATTTTGTAGGTCTCAACACTCTTTGCCTTTCTCTTCTTCTTCTTGTCTCCGGAGGTAGCATCCTTCGGAATCTTCTTCTCAGCCTTCGTTTTCTCAGCAGGAGCCTTCTCTGCAGGTTTTTTCTCTGCGGGTTTCTTCTCACCCTTGGCCATGGATTTCTCACAGAAGGTTTGATAAGATTGAGTAAGGTGTAAATCAGAGAATGTGAATTCTGAGTGATGAGAATTGAGAGAAAGGAGTGGTATATATAGGAATGCTGGATAGAAGCTGATTGGTTGGATTTACATTGCACGGATCGATGACGTGGCAGGACGAGTTTTCGTTTTGGAGGGAGATTTTTAAATCTCGGGTTTTGTGTTTTCAGTATGTGGGGTGCCTGCGTGTTTGAGAAGATAATTTCAATTTGGGCCAGAGTTATGATTGTTTAAATTTGGGCCGAGGTGAAAGACTGATCCGATCTAGTTTTCCAAATTTATTTTATTTAGATTTAGATAGTAATAAAAATAAAATAAAATATTACGTCTATTGCAGTGTACGAGTTTTGGTAATTTTACCCCATTATAATTTGTTATTTAAGCCGGATTTGTTTACTTATATAGACCAATTTAAAGATTAAATGTAAAGAAAAGTTATTGCTAAATATTGAATTCTGAATTTATTTACTTATTATTGATGTTGTCATAATAATATCTTTTTCTCCACTTTCTTTTAGAGATAAATTTTTTCTTTAACGAATATCAAAAGATAATTAAAAGAAGTATATTTTTCATTTTATATTCTTTCTTAGTTTTTCTCTTCCTTAATTTATTTATTAAATCAAACGTGTAATGAAAAGATTAGATTAATATAATATGTGAGACCGTAAAAAATCTTATTTTAAGAGAGTTAGCGTTTTTAAATAATGAGATCTTTGTAATATTTTAATAATAGAATCTTAAATATAAATAAAAAAATTATAAAAGTATTTCATTGTCTAAAAACTCCCCTATATCTTTCTAGAAAACCGTTTCAGGAATTCTCTCTCAAGAACTTACTGTATGTTTGTATGTTTATTTGTTTGACGACCAGAGACTATTGAGGCGATCCCTGCAAAACGCTCTCTGATCCTACCTGATCAAGGTTTAGTGTTTACGGACGTTTCACGTTTCACGTCACACGTCGCACGTCACACGTCTCACATCTCACGTCTCACGACTCAGGTCGCACGTCACATGTCTCTTACGTCTCACGTCTCTCTCATATCTCATGTCTCTCACGTTCCACATCCCACGTCCCACGTCTCTCACGTCCCATGTGACACGTCTCAAGTCTCACGTCCCACATGACACGTCTCAGGTCTCACGTCCCACGTGACACGTCTCAGGTCTCACGTCCCACGTCTCAGGTCTCACGTCCCACGTCTCACCCACGTCCCATGTCTCACGTCCTACGTCCCACGTCTCGCACGTCCCACGTTCCACGTGTCACGTCTCACGTCTCATGTCTTACGTCTCACGTCTTACGTCTCACGTCTCACGTCTCGCACGTCTCACGTCCCACGTCCCACGTCTCACATCTCACGGGTTACATCTTACATCTCACGTCGTCTCATGTCTCACGTTTCACATCCCACGTGTCACGTCTCATGTCTCACGTTCCACGTCTTACGTCTCATGTCTCACGTCCCACGTCCCACGTCCTACGTCCTATGTCTCATGTCTCACGTCTCTTGTCTCACGTCTCACGTCGCACGTCTCATGTCTCACGTCCCACGTCATCTCATGTCCCACGTCTTACGTCTCATGGCTCACGTCCCACGTCGTCTCACATCCCACGTGTCACGTCTCACGTCTCACGTGCCACGTGCCACGTCCCACATCCCACGTCTCAAGTCTCACGTCTCACATCTCACGTTTCACGTTCCACGTCCCACGTCTCACATCTCACGTCTCATGTCTCACGTCTCTCGTCGCACGTCTCACGTCTCATGTCCCACGTCGTCTCATGTTCCACGTCTCACGTCCCACGTCCAACATCCTACGTTTCACTTCCTACGTCCAACGTTCTACGTCTCACGTCTCACGTCTCACGTTTCATGTTGCACGTCCCACGTCCCATGTATCACACCCAGGTTTCACCTTCCACATCCCACATAGCACCTCCCACGTCTCACGTTGCACGTCTCACATTATTACACTGAAATACTGATTCTTTCATAAAATATTGGTGCTTTGGTTTACTAGTTGCAGTATAGCTAAGGTTCTTCTTTGTTGTTTATCCTTCTTCAAGTTTCTTATTGATCGAAAGAAGAGAAAGAACATTATTTTACCGGAAATAGGAAAGCTAACCTTATGCAACAACAATAATTTGAAGCTTTTGCAGATGTTTGCTATCATTACATGGATGATTTTAGAAAAGTGTTTAAATTTTGGCAGACAATATTTTTTTATTAGTCTTTTGTTCTGACATTCAATATGCGAAGAGATGTGTCACAAAATTCTAATCAAGGGTGGGCAAAAAATCCATTTTTTATAATTCAATCTATTTTTTCTATGATCTAATCCATTTAATATATCTATTTTATTAAAAATTCAATCCATTTAAAATCCATTTTATTGGATATGGATATCAATCTGATATATATTTTATATATTTTATGAATTGGATATTCATTCTCTCTCTAAATCTAGATTTTCAAAATGGATAATCCAAAATATCCAATCCAAATTTTCAATTTATATTTTTGGTTAGGTTAGGATAAAAGTTGAGACCGACTAGTCCAAATTTAGTCGTATTTGATTGAGTTGGCGTGACCCTGTACAAAATTTGGTCGAATTCTGTCAAGTCGATCTCGATCAGAATTTGCCCCAGCTGGTCCTGGACAAAATTTGGAAGTATTCGGTTGAGTTCACCCGACCCAATTTTGACTGCATTGGTCTGAGTCGACCTAGACAAAATTTGACCGTATTCGACCGAGACAACTGCGACCAAAATTTGGCTGTATTCATTCTAGTTGGCTCTAGTCAAAATTTGGTCGAATTCAATCGAGTTGGTCCCGATTGAGATTTGGCCGAGTCGACCCTGACCCATATTTGGTCGTATTTGGCTAAGACAACCTAGGGTGAAATTTGGTCGTATTCAAATGAGTCGGTCACGATCGAAATTTGATCGTATTCAACTGAGTCGGCCACGACCGAAATTCGACCAAATTCAGTCGAGTCGACTCTGGTCAAAATTCGGTCGTGTTGGCCTCGACCAAAATTTGACCGAGTTGGTCTTAGCCTGAATTTGGTTGTATTCGGCAGAGTCGATCGCGACCGAAACTTGGTCATATTTAGGCGAGTCGGTCCTAACCTAAATTTGGCCAAACTCAGTCGAGTTGGTCATGACCAAAATTTGGGCAAGTCGGCACTTGCCCAAATTTAGCAGTATTTGGTCGACTAAGTTTTGAACGAAATTTGACTATATTCAACTTAGTCGGTTGTGATCGAAAATTGGTCATATTCAGTCAAGTCGATCTCGGCCAACGAATTTAGTGGAGTCAACCCTGACCGAAATTTGACTGATCAAGACCTGACCCAAATGTGGCCATATTTGGCTAAGTCGGCTCTGGCCAAAATTTGGTCGTATTAGGCAAAATCGGTCCTGGCCGAAATTTAGTCGAATCCAGTCAAGTCGATCTCAACTGAAATTTTGTCGAGTCGACCTTAGCCCAAATTTGGTCACGTCGTCCCCGACCGAAATTCGTTCGAAAGTCATCCAAGTTCATCCCATGTTGAAATTTGGCCTCTACAAAAAATCTGTCAAATTCTATAGTGCCAGCCCTATCGAAAATCTAATCCACATCCATTTTGGATCCAAATAATGGATGTGGATCCAAATTTGTGTCCATAGGGCTGACACCAAAGAATTTGACAGATTTGACCGAATACTTCCAAATTTTGTCCATGACCAACTGGTTCAAATCTCGATCGGGATCGACTTGATAGAATTTGGCCTAATTCGGCCAAATTTTGTACAGGGTCACACCAACTCAATCAAATACGACTAAATTTGAGCTACTCCGTCTCAACCTTTAGCCTAACTTAACAAAAAATATAAAGTAAAAATTTGGATTGAGATATTTTTGATTATCCATTTTGATAATCTAGATTTCGAGAATGGATATCCAATCTATAAAATATATAAAATGTAGATTAGATTGATATCCAGATCCAATAAAATGGATATTAAATAAATTGAATTTTTAATAGAATGAATATTAAATGGATTGAATCATAGAAAAAATAGATTAGATCATAAAAATTGAGTTTTTTGTCCACCCTTACTTATGATACTTCCCATATTTAATGGGTTATTTTATGTCGTTTCCATAATCACAAATTCAATTAATGCATGTACTATATATACGCTTAAACAATATAATGGTGAAATTCCTCACGATGGTCATTATTTTATATAATCGCCGTCGAATATATATATATTATATTATTCGTTTTAGAAAGTATATTTCATCACAGTTTTATCGTTAAAATATATATTTCGAATAAATATATATCTCGAATAATAATGAAAGGAAAAAAAATATTTAAATAATTTTAAACTTCGAATTCTAAATGATTTGAGACCATCATTGAACGTGATAAGAACGCTCGGATATCCTGTCCTTTACAGAATACCATAGACATATGATTACTATGGAACTCAAGATATCCTGTCCTTTACATAACACCAGAGACTTATGATTACTATGGAACTCAATTAACTCGGCAAGCCAACTTTATTACTACAACAGAGATCTTGTCTGAAGGTTTTTATTCAACCTTTTATTATACAACATGTATAAGTTATTGTACTTTACATATAAACAGAGACGTGCATTGATGGGTCACAGATCCTCATCAGGACAAGCTTCAAGAAACTCCTTTATTCTCAGTCGTTCCTCCGCTGTAAGATCAGGATCATCAGAACTGAATCTCTGCCGAAGGGAAACACGATCACTGCTGCTATTATCAAGGACCTATTAGGAGAGGATGAAATATGAGAAATCAGTTAAGAGACAAATAGAATGTGCACAAACTAATAATTCACAGTCAGATGATGAAATATAATGTGATGGGCTAAACATTTTCACTGTTTTTCATAGCCAACATTTAACAAATATGTTAGTTTGGTTCTGACAGTAACTCTATTGTTTTTAAAATAATTATGTTAAAATCTGATCATTCTAGTAAGATTGAAATTTCAACAGAAGGTACCAAAAAACATTTAACCCTAAAACAATAACATGGTTGTGAGCGATAAATGTTGTGATACATTGTATTTTATTTTTATCTTTGAGCTGATTATCATGTACTAATTCTAGCTCTGAGCTTCTAGCAATTTCCTAGGATTCAAATACCAATCGCAAAATTTATTTTCTGAGCTATTTAGTTGAAGTTTATAACTTACTTGAATGAAATTATTGACATGGCCATCTTTGTTTGGAGAGGTTACAAGCTCATCATTATTGCATGTCCATACCCCATCAACAATGTACTTGTACTCATAGCGTCCTTCCTGTAAATAAGACAATAAACTTGTTTCTAATCAATCTATTGTTTTAATCATAGCGGCTGAGCCGACAAGTTATTGAACGTTCAATACTATGATCAAGTTTTAACAATTTCACTTACAGGTAGTTCCCTCTCGAGATACCACAAACCCGATTTGTCATCATAATCTAGGGGTACTCTCTGAAAAGCGATCAAGATTAAGTAAAGATTTTGCATGAATTCGTATAAACAAGGTATATGTTAAAAACATAAGTCAAGCTACGTGATTCAGATGATTTTAAAGATAAAAAGTCTTCGAATCTGAAATCAGACTATTCTTAAATCTAAATAAAATGAGACTAAATCATTACCTGCCCCCATCCAATATCAAGCCCTGAAATTTCCACCCTAGAGCAACTGTTGTCTTCCCATGACAAAGTGACAGGTTTCTTACTAAGGCCTGTAAGCTGAGTACCACAAATAAATAATGTTCAAAGGTGATATTTTTTTTTTAATAAGAGGGAAACCAATGAAAAGATAAAAAAATAGGAACAGTTTCAATTAAATTCTCATCTTGAAACATCTAAATTAATTATGTCAGCTTTTCATGAGAAAAGACTTATCAGGAAGATCACACCTATATTAATATAACAAAAAAAATCCCATTAAAAATTTAAATCACAATAAATATAGAACATTAAATTGACTCACGATGTCAGCCGTCGCACTTTTAATGGCATCTAGTTTGGGAAAGCACTCCCTTTTGCTCTGCAAGACAAAAGAGTAAGAAAGAGGGCACAAGAAAACTTGACCAAATTCCAATCTCATTTCTCTCTTTACACCAAATGCATCTAAAATTGATTTAGAAGAATTATAATACTCATATATGAAACCGCTAGAATGAAAATTCTATGACATGCAGAAAACGAAAATGATATCAAATTAGTTTCTTTAGGTATACACAACTAGAGAATAGAACGCATATTTTGAGTAAAAGAACTCAGGAAAATAAATTAAATAAGAATGCTTCTAAACTAGATGTAAGAAAATAAATCTGTTAGTAACTAAACTGCCCAGTTCCATAATTCACAGATACCAAAATTTAGAAACTAGTGATTCAACTGTAAAATATTAATATAGAACCCCCCACGACTTTAAAATGTGGAACAATAGAAAAGGAAGTATTGAGCATAGTCACCTGAAGTAGTGTATGAGCCTCCTTGAATGTATAACCCAGAACCCAAAACATGTAGGCCGTCTGAGCAAAACAAATTGTTAGCAAATAATCTTACACACACAGAGAACTATAAAACACATAACTGATACATGAAATACCAAAATATTTGAGAAAAATAAAATCAGACACCACCACCTTTTTTATCTCTATCTTTGAGATAGATTTAAATGATTTAATAGACATATCTACCACAAAATAAAAGAATATTGATTTTATGATTTCATTTCTACACTTTCTTCATAAAAACAATGGCATCTTCAATAAAAATCTGTAGATGAAATTAGGAGTGAATGTAACCAGATGGCATAGATCCAGGCTATATAAAGTCAAACGATTCTAATAGCCCAAAGCACAAACAATGGACAATAAAAAGGGCCGCCCAAAGCTTAAGGTTCCCACTATTGTGAAATCTTGGAAATGGGGAGGGTCAGATGCACATAGCCTTAATCGTGAGAAGATTTTGTTTCTGTAACCATAAACTGTGACTGCCTAATCACATGTCAAAATTATTACTATTGTTTGTTTAGACAAAATTCATTATAAACATTTCTGAAAAAATAAGAAAAAAATGAAATAAGTTTCTCTATAAGGTGAATTAACTTTTACGAGAGAAAAATAAGAAAGAATGAAATGATTTAAAGGTGTTTAAATGTAGTCCTTTGCAGGTAGTAGTTTCTAAGACATAGACAACCAACTTTGATGGGCTGCAACAAGGCGAGCTAGGGGTGTTTTCTCAACATGGGGGTTTTCAACAACTTTCATTATTGAAAATGATTTATAGGTGTTTCATTCGTACCAATATATTTAAGTCAAAACCTTTTGAAACCATTCAGTATGTGAGAGGTTAGTGAATACATTCACCACCTGCCCTTTGTGTATTTAACTCCTTAAACATGAAACTATTTCCTTTACCATACACCGAACTAACCAAAACACCGTTTCAGGTTAAATATTCTACCAGTAATAAACAAGTAACAAATAAAATCAAAGGACATACTGCAACGGCAGGAGCTCTTCCAAGTCCAGCAGTGCAATGAATATATGTTACACCTCCATTGGAATTTATTGCCTTATATAATTTGCTAACTACAGCTGGAAGCCGCATTCGTAGATCAAATGCATCAAAGTCCCTGTCACATCCATGTTAGATCATCACACAATGCGAAGAAGAACATGAAAAACAAAGACAAAGGCAACAAACTGTAAAATGCAGAATATATCACTGTATAGTTACAAATGCCATGAGTAAAGAGAAACCCTAGTATAACACAATGCACAACGCATACGTAAAGAAGAAATGACAAAATGTACCCATTTATACTAGATTAGAAATTATCATATGAAGGTGACATACCAATAGTCTTACACAAAACACACACAAAGAACTCCCCTAACTGCTTGAGCTTTTGACTCGCTCACAACCTAATACCTAAATCTTCAAAATCCCCTTTTGGTAACAATTTAAAAAACATATCTCACATTTTTTTTCTAGAATATTTTGGGGGGATGGGGTAAGTTATGAAAACATAAAACTAGTATCTGTTTGAGCATGGGAAAAAAGGAAATGTAGAATTTATATTACATGTGATGGGATATTACTACTTACTCCCAACCCAGCTCCACAATGCAAGTAGGACCACACATCCTTGCCTCACTCAGAAAAAAAAGAAAAAGAAGAAGCGTGGCATACCATTACCATATTCGAGGTTTTCTTCCAAAGTAGATGCCTTTTATAAACATAAAAACAAGTAGAATGCGTCTTAAACCAAAACTAAAAATATAGAACAGTACATGATTGTGAGAAAGTTACTATGTGTGACACACATAGGGGATGTCTTGTGAGGAAGTCATTTTTAAATGAAAACGAGAAAAGAAAATATGGATCATACAATAATACACAAATGATCGATATTTTAAACTTTAAGCCACACAATTACTTTAAAACATTGAATGAATTTTACACCTTAATCTTTTTCGTTCGTGATAAGATCTAGTGGCAATGACTAATAATCATTCCTCTTACTCTCATTTAAAATAAAACCTGTAAATGATTTTGACATATTCATGACTTGTAAGAAAAAACTATAATTACAAAATACAAAAAAAGTAACATATTGCACAGGATCTATTCCACCTATAGTTTTAAACAATTTCGTAGAAAAAAATTCAAATTAATAATAATTCAGTTCAATTTAAGTTCACAGTGGGTTTCCTCATGCAGTCATTATTAAAATATCTACAACATGTCCAAAATATCAGTACAATATATTGAAACTCGAGTAATATCATACTTTATTTTCTTTAGCAAATGATAATTGTTAATATGTTAGCTTTTTTTGTTAATGTGGGGATTTGAACCCCCGACTTATCCCACCCTTCCTTTTACTTTTACCACCTGGTCGACCTTATATCTTCTAATTCAATATCATAGTATTCAAAGCATCCTTTGTTTGTTTTATTCCTGCCAGTTTAAACATAATTATTTCTTTGACAGTTATGACAGAAATATTTGATGAATAACTAACCTTATCTCAGCTCGCAAGTGTTGAACATCATGTGCCTTGGCATATTCTTGTATGGCCTTAATATCAACTCCAAAATATCCAAGCAATTGTAAGGAAACACAATGGTTCATCATTTGCTAGACTAAGTACTTGGTCTTTGTCTAAAACGATGAATGTGAATCTAATTAAACAAATTGATTAGGATACTCAAGGTCTGGATTTTGTTGTAAGCAAAATATTGTTTTCACTCCAATCCTACGCAACTTCTCAACATCATCAGGAGTCTGGCAATTTGAGAAAAAAAAAATAGAAGTCAGAGGACCAAACAAGATTTGACATAATTGAATCAGGTATCCATAATTGAAACAAAAATACCTGTGGGCATGATCCCACAATTAAGTCTGGGCGGATGAAGTTATAGTTCATTCCTAACTCGTGCTTATAAGTCAAAACTGAGTAGCACTTTGTTAGAAAGGGTAACAACATGAATTATTCAAAGAACAAAATAATAGGATAGGCAATTGAGTGTTCCTATAGTCAATCCAAACTATTAGTTGAATATGAATATTACAAAACCTAAGAATGTTAGAATTAATTGCAGCAAACATAATGAAGGTTTATCCCATAATATGAAATATTTCATCACAACTACCGAAAAATAAAGTACAATTGACCAGGGAGCTTCAAGCTAAAGATACTCTCGGTTAACCCCATATTGTATTCCATGTCTTTTACTTATCTAGAACCACAAAGTAGGAAAAGACCAACAAATGTGAGAAATGAAGATCAAATGGAAGATATTCTGATTCATAAGGCAAACAAACAATGAAGAAAACTTAGGAGAAGCAATTAAAACAAGACCTTGCTCTATACTGAAATTTAGGTTTCTGTAGGGGCCTAAATGATGTTTGATCAATGCAGTCAAGTCTATAACAAGATAAGGCTACATCATTGTTGAACTAGAAGAACAAAAAATATTAAACATACCAGCACCCATAGCTTCTGTCATGTTATGAGAATATGTCTCAGACTTTTCCTCCTCCTTGCTGACATTACTTTTGTCTGCACTTGGTGCAGAACCTGAAGCAGCCTGCAAAAGAAAATGCCAATCAAGTTCTCTAGAAAAACAAAGGAAATATGAAGCAGAAACGACATGAATAGCAGATACCAATAAGTCCATTTACACAGTCAAGCCTAAGTGAGGATGAATATTTCACAGGGCATATAAATAACAAACAGTGTTCATCTTTTTAGAATTTTATAGTTATTTCTGGAGCAATATCTCCCTGTTTTCTTTACATTTAAATTTGCTTGCCGGAACACACCAAAATGACAAATCTTACAACTTTTAAATGACAACACCTTCATGAATTCTGGTAGATTCCAGAATATGCCGTGAACATTCCACAATTTCCATGCATTCACATGTTGTCTAATTATTCCATCCATAAGCTCATTGTGTAATCCTCACAAAAACTGAATCAGGTTCAAGACAATGAATGTATTGAGCAACAAAAAATCCAGTAATATTATCTTATTTGATGGATGTTGACAAAATGCAATATTATTCCAAGTCTTAGCTTTTGGGTGAGAACAAATTCAATACTACATAACCGACCCATAATGAGTATAACTTCCCCCATACATAGTTCAATCCGATCATATCACTAGTTGTACAACAGCGACTTAGGATTTGTTTAGACAAATTTCTTCAAAAGGACTTCCAAAAGATTCAAATTAACTTATGCATAGGCTAAAAAGTAAGAATTTAGGAAAGTTATAGCTTCTACAAATTATATACAAACTAATTCAAATTTTTAGAGAAAATCCGTCCACTCTTTCTTGTAAAAGTTGTTAGAAATAAGTTTGTCTAAACATAATCAGATGAGTATAGCTTCCCACTTTTATACTTCAATAGGGTCACATCACCAGTTGACACAGAATTTCCAACAGTAAGAGCTTTTAATAGATTGAACATGAAAATACTACAAAAAGTATACTAACAAAATATTATTAAAAATAAACTAGAGAAAGGGAAAAGCAAAGATTGTGTAGCTACCTTGAGCGCCATACTTCGATTATGATGAGAATTATAGACGATTCTCTGTATCCAGCGTTGAAAAAAGAGGGTGTGAGAGAGGAAGATAAGTATAATAATTGTAGATAGGTATCAACGAAATAAAAGGGAAAATGGAATGTACCAGCGAGAGGGGGAGATTGTTGCGGTGGCGCGTGGCAACATTTTCGAAGGGCAAAAGAGAGAATCTGAAAAATAAGGAATCTGATTCTTTTGATTTGGATAACAATAGAATGAATTGATAAGGAAGAAGGATAAACGAACCGAGAAAGATTGTGAAGACAGTTCATGATATTTGTCTGAGTTAAGTGGCACGCTGCAACACTGCACTGGGTTTTGTTTGGATTTGAGATTGATATTGTTATTTTTCTTCTTCTCACTCTATTCTTTGTTGGGAGGGAAAAGGGTCAAATCAAGAACCAGCATAAAAAGCCAACATCCTTTTACACTTTTCCTCTCGTCGCATAACTATCTTGTTGAATCACGAGAAAGAATCTAAAAACTCACGCATAAAATATCCTTTTATCTAAAAATTTATCTTCGTCAAAATTTCGTAGGTTTTCGTAATATATTTTGCACCGAGAAGTTATTCTTTTAACTAACATAAAATTGTTACTTTAAATAAATGAGTTTTCTGTCGGATTTTTTTTAGCTGTTTGTCCTTAAAAACATACTACTTTTAGTATATTGGTTTTTTTTTAACATATTTTAAAACATTAAAGTTAGTGTACGTATTTTAAAAATGCAACACAAGAAAGCAGAATAATATTCAGTGGAAAATTCAAATTCTAAATAAATATGGTTTTGTTTCTTCTCTTTACACATCTGTTTTTACTTTATTTTTCTTGAGATATTTTCTTAGAAACTAATTTTTGTTCTATCATGGTATAGTTATTACGTGACTGGGTATCTACAAAATTAATCAATGCTCCAAAAATAAAAGGTATAAAAAAACATATATAAATCATCCAACATATCATAACCTCAGAATGTTTTTCCGATTCAACTTTCGTATACGCAGATACATCTCATATAATCAAAACAAGTTAATTGATTATATATATATATATATATATATATATATATATATATAAAGATATACAATACATTTTAAATTAATTGATGAAAATTTTAATAATTTTTAAATTGTATGAAAAATAAATAGACTTAATCTATTTGATAAAAAATTGTGAAAATCGTGTTAATGAAATTTAATTTTAAGGAAAGTAAAAAAAATAATCCAATTTTCATCCTATGCCATAAATTGAATCCCTATCTGCCCTGTGTTTTTTAAATGAAATGCCAAAAAATAAAAGAGGTTATCAATACGATCAAGAAACGAAAATAAGAAAATGGAAAAATATCCAGACACTTCAATGGATCCATAACATAGCAGCTAGTACAAAACATCCTAAGTGGAATTTTCAAATTTAAGAAAGCCGTTTGATTATTCCTAAAGTTTCTAATAAAATTACATATCAATAAATAGAAGTAAATGCTTGTAATGAGTCAAGTGGCTAAAAATATACAAGGGCTTAGATAAATGTTGATACAACAGCGCAGCACTGAAGACTAAATCAAGAGTTTGAGTGTTGTCACATATCAACTGGTCCCCAAACATTTTGGTCTTCATAAGACTGGGGATCTCTTAACACAGGTTTAAACCTAGGTCTTGCTGGTTGGTCTTTGCCCATGGGAAATTTCCAAAATGAATCAGAGTTCTCAAAGAATATGTAAAATGCAACAATTGATGCTAAAAATAGTCCCAAAAGCACCAAATAGATCTGCCACTCTGCAGGTTTGAGAGGATATTTAAAATGTCAAATTGAATATAGTTAGGGTATGCCATTAGAAGGAAGAAGGGATGTGTGCATATGTGTGTAAGAGAAAACCTTTCCAATCTTTAGGTACTGTCAGCTTAGTGACCAGGGCTCCCCATTCTACCGAGGTTGTCAGCACAACCCTGAACAAGAAAAGCCCGGGTGAGTATACAAGAAAAAAGGAGGTAGATTCATTAGGTTAATTCAGTGAGTATCTTACTAATTGCCAATGATCATGCAATCAGACTTCAAGTCTGATTGGTTCTCTAAAAAACCAAGGTTCAATTTCAAGAAAGTTCACATTTACTCTGGCTAATAATCTTATGGGGGGAAAATTCATTGCTGATATTAATCATGATCATAAGGGAATTGTAAGCTATCCTAGACCCATTTCAGCTATAACCTGTCAGTTACACTGTGCCTTGCTAATCAGGATAGTCCAGGGAACAGCTTCATTGTCCAATATTATCTGCAGTCATAATTTGTTCACCAAATCATTTGTCTTGAAATTTGGATTCAGGACTAACTCAACCTTAAAAGCTAACTCATAGGGTGAGGGTTGTATGTGAGACTTAGTTTTTCTAGTATTTTGCACACCTTTCTTCGCATGTACGATTTTGTAATTCTACGCTTCTGTCTGATTTTCCTTGATCTCTCTCAAGCAAACTCGAGTCAAAACATGACCTAATATTTTGAAAACCACTTATCATGCATACTTGCTACATCGATCCAATGTTTCCTAATAATAAATATATAGCTTCTAAATATTGGATTCTTAGATTATAAAATCCAAAAATCTGAGAAGGGAGAAACTCAGATGATTAAGCATGTTCATACTATCACAAATCATCTTCTTTATGTAACCATCTATCTTTTTGGAAGTGAACACATTCTCCTTAGCCTCTAACTTTTTCTTTTGTAAGTATCACAAAGGCTAATATAACTTTCCTTTCTAACATTTACACAGTTCTTAAAATACCATTTACACTAACCACTATGTTCCCAATTTTTGTTTTAAAATTTGGGAAAATAAGGCTTTAACAATTTACTCAAAGTCTACATAAATCCGTGCCCAATGAATGTTCCAATATTCAAATGAAAAGCTTAATCCCAACTTTGTGACCAATGTTGAAAAAGAAGGAGGTTTAACCAATTTACTAAAAGCCTACTTGGATTGGTATTTATTTATTTATGAAAGGTGCCAAATTAAACAAATAGAGGATAGAGACTACCTTTCCCCAGGACAGAACTCAAGTGATGAAATATCTGTACCCAGGTGCAGTCTTCTGCTATAATGGTATATCTGCATTTTCTTTACTTCAACTACACATATGTCTCCATCTTTACTGCCCCTGGACTCAAAGAAGTTTGATGAGTTGAAATACAGGAGGCATATACCATAAAATGTAATGTGATATACAAGTTAAGTGCAAATCATATGTCAAGCTTGCAGGCCTTCAATTTTTTTAATCAAAACAATATAGTACTTTGCAGACAACGTTTCAACCACATATGCATTAAATTGGAGAAATGGTAAACACAAACTAAAAAGCTCAGCAGTTATAAGGAAATGATTGGGGTAGTTCTATCACCCAGATGACTTATGTGTGCAAAGGAAAAAGATGATTCACAAGAAAATAGATAGATATAATCAGTGCAACATAATTATAAATATCAAGCTATAGTAGATCAATAAGAGACAAAGTAATAAGATGTAAAAGCATGGTCAATATCACAGTTTTGGCAACATGGACAAAATCACTATATGTGTTAAAATAAAAGAGAAAGAGACATAGGATAAATCCCTAATGTGTATTGAGAACATAGGGTTATGCATTTATAAATAGGAAAATACAAAGAGATGAGCCTAAGCCCATTACATTTAAAACTAACACATAATATTGTAACTAACAATATCTAATAATATCTTAACCATATCAACATCGTGACTGAAGTTTTAGCTTTGATTATTATGGAGTGGTTTGTTTAACCTAGGGAGTAGTCAGGTAAACAAAATACATTCCTGGTTAAAAATTTTAGACTGGGACATTTACTTTTGAATCAGATAATGCACTGGGGGAGAGAATACAAGCACTCCTTCCAGTATGCAGAACTGCTTGGCATAACAGAAGGCAATTGAATATAAATTGTGTTGGATAAAACAAAAGAAATAAAAATTCTAAATCCTAAAGATAAGACTTGCGATGATTACATGTCTCAGACAAATTTTCAAAATCAAAAACTGACAAAAGATTAAGGAAGAATGTTGACCAATGACCACACATAAGCCCAAAATTCAGAAGGTAACTGTAGGTCTTACAGAGAAAGGTATTTCCCATCTTGGCTAATGGACATTACTGAAGCAGACTTTCTAATCAGCCTCTTGTGCCCAATTTTATTCCATGTGCTAATATCATAAACTGAAGTGACTGAAGTATCACCTGCACAAAGACAGAGATGTCTACAATGAAGGCCATGCTTTGCTGGTCAAATAGATCTGAAGAATATGCAAATTAATACCATAGAATATACATGAGAAACCAGATACTCTTATACCTTTTTGAACAGAGCAAAATAGAAATGGTTTGGTTCCATCCTTGGAAAATCGACACAGTTCGATCTTTTCATCCTAAAGAGACACAACGAAATATTTAGATCATGCAATATAAGTAACTGCTTACAGATCTTGCCACAGGTTCTTAAATCAAATATACCATACCGAACGGCGAGACAAAGTAGTCAATGGAACGCCATCTTCAATCTTCCAGATTCTTGCTGACCCATCAGTAGAAGTTGAAGCTAGAAATTCTGAGTCTAGACTGAAGTATGAGAAAAATGAAGGCAGTAGAGTAAGTATCAATGGCTTAAGATATTTACAATGTCACAAACTTTTATTATCTAAATAAATAAAAGATCATATATACACAGTCAAGTTATTGCAGGCATGAAAATGCAAAGCAAAAATTATCTTCTCTCTTTGTAAGAAGTCCAAATAAAATTACAATAGTTACCAACTATGTCAATTACTTTTAAAATTTACTAGATGTATGGATTAATGCATCTTTTAGCAGGATTCAACTAGATTTGTTTATTATACCTACCTAAAATCCATATCCCGGACTGATTTGTGTGCTCTAGGTTCATCCAAAATCACGCCCATACTAGGCCACTCCATAATTCTGAGATGTCCATCCTGCACTTGTCAAAGACAGAAAGTCAAACATACAGGATCAAACTTAGTACTGCACAGAAAATAAAATCAGTTGGTTGGATTCTAGAGCTATGCTTACCAACCCACCAGCAGCAAATTTAGACCCATCAACACTAAAACTAATGCATTTCTGGGGACCAATACCCTGTAGAGGAGTGAGTTCCTTAGCCAACAACTTCATGTTTGTTTCACGACCATACAGCTCAAACAATCTACAAGCCATAGAAAAATAATTCAATCCATATATCTATATGAATTAAGAAACATGGGAGGATCTTCTACCCAATATTATACATCTAGAGGCTAGAGCATGAAGTTTGTAGGCTGGACCAGACATGTGCAGGTGAGCAAACATCAAGACTGAATATGCTTTCAAATCACATTAGAATTTAAAATAAAATGGGTCTTAGAAAACCTCAAAAAGTTAACTCAAGTGGGGAGGATTTTGGTCATATAACCAACTGATGAAGAAATGGGTCTTAGAAAACCTCAAAAAGTTAACATCAAGACTAAGTCATTATAAAGTGTATTTTGGCCATATAACCAACTGATGTAGTTTCTTCACACAGTATCCAAAGAAGACAGACATCATATGATGAAAATAACTAGAAGAAAAAATCCAGCTATCTATACTTAAGAAACAACCATAACTACTATGTGATACATTCACCTAGTTCCTGGGTAAAAGAAGAACAAGAAACTGTGCAAAAGAAATCTGGTGGTAGACTTGAGCCTACGGTATTATTTTTCCCACTGAGTAATTAAAGGAAGATAATATGATTGACGTCTGATTCTGAGATTATTGAAAGTGGAAGGGATTGCTAATTTTAGAAATGCAAGTTGAGAACCGGCATTAAAATATTTCATCGGATTGATATATATATATATACACACACACATATATAGATAGAGATATACAAGAACAAATTTTCAATCGCAAAAGATCTGACAAAAGGGACTTACTTGCAGTTACCGTTGCTGAAAGCACACACAAAATCATCCCCACTTGGGTGAACTGCAATAGCATCAGGATCACCTTCCTCTGCTTCCAACACATAGGTGGTCTGAAATATCAAACAAATAAAAACATCAATAAAACAAAAAGTAAAAGCCCATTCGTGCTTTGCTTCCATTCAGCAACCCAGAAACTCAACACTGAAAATATTTTCAACAACAGAATTCGTGCATAATATCTACTTCCACTAATCATCTGCTTCCGGGAGGAAAACATAAACGTTTTCAGCCAAATACTAAAAGGATAAGCACAAATTCGAATGTTTCACTCCACATAATCTACATCCTCAGACATCCGCAAACACAATACATTAAGAAAATAACTTTAACTTACATTAACAAGGGTCTGGACAAAGTAAGTTAGTGTTTCAAATGATTACACTACATGATATAGGATAAATTACAGGCACAAACACACAAAAGAACACATGTTTGGTATGTATATTATACTTATACTTATACTTATACTTGTATTCAGAGTTTTAGAGATATACCAGAGGAGAGGTAGACAAAGAAATGGTCGTAGGGTCGAAGGAGAAAATCTCGAGGAGAGCAGGACAAGAATTGCCACGTCTGGACCTTCCCAACACCACCAAATTCAAATTCTCGGGCCTCCGAATCCACGACCCGCAAGTAACTGGACCCTGCGGTGAACCTGCATCATTCCCCATAGAAAGTGTTCGAAAACTGAATACCCAGATTCCAAGTTCGCTTCTTTTTCCAATTGAGGTGCGACAAATGGAACTCTTTGGAGATGGCTGAATTAATTCTTCAGCAAATTCAAATAGAAATATCAGAAAGAAGAGAACCCCAGTTAAAAGAAAAGTCAAAAAGCATAGAAAGAGGCTTTGGCCTGTTTTATTTAATCACTTATTAGCAATAAACTAAACACACATTCAAAACAGACATGTCTCACCTTTTAATGTGAGTAGTAGGTACGCGCAATTGTAGGGTTTAACGATGATTTTACTTGAACGCAATATGAAAACAAAACTAATAGAGAATATTAGGGTTGGAAAATTTGAAACGATTTGTTTAATGGAAGAAGGGTCCAGTAACAGGATGGTGGAAAAAACATTGTCAACTATGGAAATATTCGCTTAAGATTCCGCGGCATTAGCGCCACGTTGTTACTGTGTGCCGTAAGGGGACAATAGAACAGAGTGGCTAATTTTTATCTAACAAAGAAATTGTTTGGCAGTGTTTTGTGTATATGCAGAGGGTTACACTGATTTAAATGATTAATTTTCATTAAAGATGCTTAATTTTACTCCGTTCTAACCAATGTTAAGTTGATCACCATAACAAGTCATGTTAAGAATAGTACAGTGGTGAAATCGCAGATCAGTAACTAACCTCGCCGCAAAGAAGATGCGCAAAAGTGATGGCACTGCACTGGAGATTAGAGCAGTAGATTTTAATGGTGAGATTTTACACAGGATTTATTTGCTTGAGTTGGAATTTGTTTTCATTACAATTTATAATGTGGACCAAATAATCTACGCTACATATAAAGACATATAATTTGGAGAGATATTTTATCTTTTAGTAAATAAAAAAGATATGTCTACGTTTCTTTAATAAAATAAATAAATAAATATCTTGATTTATCTATGATCTATAATAATATTTTTCTTACTCTTTTTTTTAATATATTTTACTTTATTTTTAATAAATATAATTTTATTTTATATATTAATTTAATAATATTATAATATATAAAAAAAATTCTCATTTTTTAATATATTTTATTTTATTTTTAATAAATATAATTTTATTTTATATATTAATTTAATAATAATATATTATCATTATCTTATTATATAATATCATGTATATTTAAAAATGTTTATATGTGTAAGCTAGTTTTAAAATATTGACAGTTTTTTCTCTTCAAAGATACTTGTTATATACTTTTTTTTTTAAATAAAGTAATTTAAAATAAAATTATTAGTGAAAAGAAAAACATTAACTATTAAAAAATTAGTTAGAATTCGATTTTATATATCTACATATTGTTGTTTAAATCTACAACATTAAAGTTATTTTTAAAATATTATTTTTTAAAAACTTACACTTTCGTTTAGTAGGGACCAACCTACTTCAAACATTGGTTTAGTAAAGGTCGACCTGCGTGAGGCAGTTTTGGTTTAGCAGGGGTCACTTGCGTTAAGCATTTTTTATTTAACCGAGGTCAACCTGCTTAAGGCATATTTGGTTTAGGATTTAGCAAGGGCTGACTTGGTTTAAGAATTTTTGGTTTAGGAGGGGTCAACCTACGTTATGCTTTTGGTTTAATAGGGTCCTACTTGCTTTATATATTTTTGGTTGGGTTAAATATGTTTTTGATCCTTCAAGTTTCAGTGAATTTTGGAATTAGTCCCTCGTCAAAACTTTATACCAATTTAGTCATTCATCTTTTAAAATGCGCGTAAATTTAGTCATTTTAACCAAATTTTGTTAAATTTATCTGACGTTTAAAGAACATTTCATGATAGTATTTAAGTTAACATTGAAGCAAAAATGTGTCAAACAGTATAAATAATTTAAATACTATCATGAAATGCGCTTGACACGTCAAATAAACTTAACAAAATTTGGTTAAAAGGACTAAATTCACGCATTTTGAAAGATGAAGGACTAAATTGGTCAAAACATTTTATGAGGGACTAATTCCAAATTTCGCTGAAACTTAAGGGACAAAAACATATTTAACCCTTTTTGGTTTAGTAGGAACTCACATGCTTCAGTCATCTTTGGTTTACCAACTTGCATTAGGCATTTTGGGTTCAGCAAGGGTTGTTTTTCAGTTGAGTTGGAATGTCGCTTTAAGCAGCCATCCCTGCCCCCAAGTAGAACTTAGAGTCAGTCTATTAACGTCATAAATATGACAGTGTGAAACAATTTCTTACTCTGTTAGCTCTTTCGTTAAGACCGCCAACATTTATAGAGTTTAGAGTCGAAAAGTCATTAGAGGTCATCACGAGCCCCTAGTGTCGAGAATCGGAAGACCTTTATTGTCTCTTTTCATTTCCCAACTTAGACTATTAGTGTTTTCATTGACAATTTTTTATTATCGTGAATTTTTCATGTTGAGTATGGTCGAGATCTCGTTTTACTGAGTCTCACGGTACGCACCAATTGTTTCAGCAAAAAAAACATGCGTTCCTTACGGAAGACAAAGATGTAAAAAAAATAAAAAATTATATTAATCTTTTAACGATTTAAAGTAAATTATACATTATAGGTTAAAATACATTTTTTGTCTCAATTTTCGTTAAGTTTTGTTAAATAAGTCTTAAATTTGGTTGTGTTCAAATAGGTCCCAATTTTTGTCAATTTTGTTCAATTGGGTTCTTTTTTGCTAACACCGTTTAAGTCACTAACGACCATGAACAATGACTACTATGTGTCACTTCGTGTTATTTTTTTTTTATTTAAAAAAAAAATTAAATGTCCACGTATTAACCCAGCAGCGTGGCACGTGTCAAAGTCAATGTTCAATATTTAATGCGGTCCATATATTTGTTATTTTTGTTCAATCTAGTCTAATTTTTTGTTAAAATAAATCAATTTGGTCCCTCTCCAAATTGAAACCAAATTTAATTTTTATATTAAAATTCTTATTAAGTATTTTTATATAATATATTAAAATTCATATCATTATAACTTTGATATAAAAATTAAATTTGGTTGCATCTTCGATAGGGACAAAATTGGTCAATTTTAAACAAAATTAGGACTAAATTGAACAAAAATAACAAATATAGGGACCAAATTGAATATAGAACATTGGCTTTGACATGTGACACCTATTGGGTTGACACGTGGACATTTTAAAAAAATTATAAAAAAATTCAAAAAATTCAAAAAAAAGTTTTAAAAAACCACGAAATGACACATGACAGTCATTGTTCACGGCCGTTAATGATTTAAACAGTGTTAGCAAAAAAGGACTCAATTGAATAATATTGACGAAAATTGGGACATATTCGAACACAAAATCAAAATAAGGACTTATTTGACAAAACTTGACAAAAATTGGGACAAAAAAGTATTTTAACCTACATTATATTATCATACTCTTAAGAATGTTGCCACATACAAACCTGATTAATAAATTAATGGGTTAATTTATTATCAATTTTAATAATTTATCAATAATGGGTCACACACAAACTAATGTGATGATATTTGTCGGTGGAGAAAAATATTACTAATTTGAATAATTTAATTTTAATTAATTAATATATTTTCTTTAAGTGAAATATTATTTTATGATAACACCAAAAATACAATTAATAAAACTTTAAGAATATATAAAATCGATGAATTAACTTTCAAATATAATTTTATAAGAATTATTTTGTTACCGAATATAAATATTTAGTTTGGTTTTTATTAGATAGAAACAAGAGACAAATGTGGTGCTCAGTGATTTTCTATAAGATATAATAAAATAAACTTTAAAATATACATATTTAAATGAGAAGTAGGGGCGGACGTTAAAAAAGAAAAACTCTCAATGAGTGGTTAAAGAATTTGATTCCATGAGTTAAGTGTTGACACAATAGATATCATTTGGTATCATTTGGTGTGGATACACGTAAAATAATCTTTATAAGTTAAATAAAAAATTTCTAAAAACTATTAATATGATATTTTTACTTAAATTTGTTATCTCATTAATATTTAGTATGTTTAATTTAACCAAAATAAGTTTATATTTTTTATTAAATATATTATGAATGCCATCTATGATCTTCAAAAACCACTCAGGACAAAAAAAATGTCACTATATACGAAAAATCATCAAACGAATCACAATTATAATCCGCAAACAAGATCAATAATTGTTTCAAGTAAATTAGAAAAAAAAAAGGGATGATAAGAAAAAATATTAACAGTCAACAAATTAAACGTGTAAACTGTGAAAAAAAAAAAAATAGGGCAGAAGAAAGATTAAGGAGTTATTATATAGAATAATGATACTTTAACTCACTTTTTGTACTTATTTTTAATCCACCACTCTCATTATCTTTAAATTATCATATCATATCATTATAAAAAATTAAAATAGATAATCTAAGAGTGATGAGAATGATAAGTTAAAAATGGGAAAAAAAATAAATTAAAATATCATTTTTCTATTATATATCACAAAAAGATTAAACCGGTAAAACAAAGCTAAAAGTTATATAGATAGCAAACAATAATGAACTGACAAAAAATAGGCCTTATTCACACAAGTAACGGAGAATATATTAAAATTTTGGAATATTATTTTCGGGCGCTCGAACGAAACCCATTTTTACCCCAAGTTTTTAATAATATGGTCGTGATCTGTCATTACGTGCGACTATCTCCACTATAGGAAAAAAAAAACAAGTAAATCCACAAATTTTAATATAAAAAATATAAAAATATAAAAAATTATAAATAAGAAAGACTTTTTATATATATATATATATTTATCGTTCAAAATAACAAATTTTTATCGACTATAGCGAAGAAACTTCATAGAAGTAAAAATATGAAAACAAAACTAATAGAGAATATTAGGGTTGGAAAATTTGAAACGATTATTTATTTATTTAAATGATTTAGTTTAGTTTAGTTTTTTTTTTTATTTTAATTTTGATTCATTTTGTTTTTCCGATTTGACACTGGCAGCATAATGTGACTGGACAGGAAAACCATATTTAATATATTTTTAAAATTAAAATATCAAATTGACTAGTTGCATATAGAAAATTAAAATTTAAGATTAAATAATTGAAGTACAGAGGAAATAAAAAATGATTTACGGCAATATTTTTTACAATGTGAAATAACCTATTTTACTCTCTTGCCATAAGTGCTACTCTCTTGCCATAAGTGCCAGCAAACTAAACTAAAATTACCAACCAAAAAATTATTCCATAAAACATTGCCGTAAATAGTAGAAATTAGGTGGTAGACGAGGCCGATTTCGTTCAAAACCCCAACACAAAACCCTTGTAACCCTGCGACGCCGTTTTCCTCGTCTCTCTCTGTTCCTCACTCCTCCGCCGTCTGCTCCGCCGTCCAAAGAGACCGAGCCGTGCCTCGAGATGGGTAAGAATGAAGAGAACGATGCTCTTACGAAGAACAAACCTTCCACTGAAAAGGTACTTCAGCACATAGTTTTTATGGACCCTAACTTGGTTTATGAATATTTCATTATGTTATTGTCGTTTTCCCTATTATATTGCATTTATTTTGTATACGAATGCTGAAGCGAAAGGAAGCCATCTTTGGATCTGGTTTAAGTTATTCAGTACACTTTTGAGCTCACAATTCGGAATGAGGAGTCGTCATAATTGTGTTTTAATATTTTAATATAATTTTATTTCTTTGTTAATCCAGGAGCATGCTGAATGTTTGGTATTTATGCTTTGTATTCTTAGTTTTTTTTTTTTTACTATTGATTTGATAATACTGCTTTGCAGGATATTTTGTCTGAGCTTGAGTTGAAAATGAAAAAGTATCTGAGAGGAGAAAGTGCTAATTTGGAGGTACAAGTCATTGAGGTTGCTGGAATTGAGACACTGGTGCTTGATAATGGAATCTTTTAGTCTTAATTTGTAAACTGTAATTTGCAGGGTTTGAAGGATAAAAAGCTGAAGGGTCAACTAGCTATTAAAGAGCAGTTATATGGAAAATCTGCACAAGCTGCTGCCAAGGCCGAGAAGGTATTACATTGAATTTATCTTTTATATTATTTTGTTTTTACATATCATATGCAATTGGATTGTTCTCTCAATGTTGTTCATGGGTGTGGACGAAAGCTCTGTGCAAAATATCGACGTGGCATGTTTGGTTGCATGCTTTAGTTTGATATCGGATTTATCATGAGGTAACATGATTTGATGCATAAGCATGTTTGAGTGTTTTGCTTCATGGTGGATCATTGTTGAGCTTAGCCAGGTTATTAGTTCTGGCCTAGGTTTTACTTTACTAATGAATTAGTTGAAGCTTATGCTCTAATTGGTATGAAGAGAAGTTAATTAAACCCGAATTGCATGGAAATTTGAAATATCACATTAATGCAATTAGTTAATTAGGCTGTTATGTAACAGTCAACATTGATGTTTTTGTTGTCAAAATATCCTTCCTATTAAGTAAAAATTCAACTATGCAGTGGCTTATGCCTAGTGAAGGAGGTTATCTGGAGGCTGAAGGCTTGGAAAAGACATGGAGGATCAAACAGGAGACAATAGCTCAAGAAGTAGATATCTCAAGCTCACGGAAACAGTATGATATTATTTTACCAGGTACTATTAATGATTGTTTTTTTTCATTTTAACTTTTTCAATATGTTGGTAGTAATTTCTTCTCTGGTGACCTACTTGTGTCATTATATACTGTGAATAAAAAATGCTTGATGTACTTGTTAGAAAAATGTTGTAGTGAGGATAATGGTAAAATTTGATTAGTTTGTTTCCTTATTTTTTATCATCATTACCAATTGGAAATGTGGATGTGGTCTTTTCTTGATCTGTTATTGAGCCAAGGATATCTTTACTGTTTTCTTGTCAAGAAAGTGAGATCGTATAGTTTGAGAATATCATGAAATTTGTGTGTGGAAGGAGCAGCACATTGGGTTTGAATTGGTCCCTGGGGCATAGTTGTAAACTCGGACTGAACTTGCTGGTTTGACCTTGAGCTGGAACTGTTATCAGTCTGGTCTGTGATGACTTCATTGACCCTGTTAAAATGGTAACCTCATCCGGTTTAGATGTTAACTCATTAATTCATCAAACTGTGCAGCAGCACATTACCCCACGGTGTCCATCAAGTCCAGGTGTATGTGAAGTGAACCTGCTAAGAGGAAAATTCAAATTAAATTTAATAATTGCACTAGCCTAGATTTGATCTAAAGTGCACAAGTTTGGAGCTACTCTCCTGACCACAAAACCAAATCATTTATTTGGACATGTGATAATGTGACTTATATATATATATATATATATATATATATATATATATATATATATATATATATATATTATAGAAAGGTTATATATTATACAACTTTTATTTATAGACCAGTTCATACGGTTCAATTCATTGGTTCAATCAATAACTCAGACCGTTTCAGTGACCAACTTGTCTTTAAAACATTGCTATGGGTTGTTTGATTGCTCCTGCCTGACAGGCTAGACTTATGTACTATGATTTATGTCTTGTTCTCTCAGAATCTTCTCCATTCATTAGCCATAAAACCTCTATTTACCTTGTGGCAAGGAATATGTGTATACCACTACTGATTATTGCATGTAAATTATTTAATGGGTATATTTACATATATTTCAATAATATTATGGATTGATGGAGCATGACATGTGATGCTTGTATGTATGTAATTCATTTTCTTTTCCTGTTGCATAATGGAAAACCCGATTTCTTTGGCTACTAAGCCAAACTGTTGTTGTGCTAGAGGTCAGATTGACCTTTTACACTTAATTCAAGTACATACAAACTTGAAAGGAGATCTGTTTAGTTCAGTAACTAAATGAATAGTTGGGGCTTGATGTGAGATGCAGGATGCATGAACCTTATTTTCTCTCCTGTTCTGACACAATGAAAAATCCATGTTTTTGGTTTGCAAGGCCAAATCATTGTTCTGTGGGCGAGATAAACCCTCTACAATCAGTCCAAGTGCATAAAAATTGGAAACTGATATAACTTGCACATAATTGCTTGTATATTGTTATAGGTACGAGATGGTCTCCTTTGTATGCTTTTTGCTCTTAAATCCTGACTCTTATTACTGATAAACCTTTTAAGAGAGTTTTGCCCCATAACTGTCTTTCACATTAAATATTATGATTTAATGCAATGACTTCAATTTCAGTAGAAGTTATTGAAGTTGTGTGCTTCATAATTAATTGACTAGTGAGAAGTTGATGTAGTTTTTTAGTTATGTCGTAAAAATAATATTCCTTTATTTTTTACTTGTTCTTGACTTTGTTATCTTCGTGATTGGCCATTTATTGTATTTGGTTACAATCCATATTTGCAGAACTTGGTCCATACACTCTGGATTTTACTTCAAGTGGCCGGTATATGGCTGTGGGTGGTCGTAAGGGCCATCTAGGAATAGTGGACATGATAAATCTGAGCCTAATTAGAGAGCTTCAGGTATGCCCAATCCTAGTTGAGCTTGTTATGCTGGGTTTTACTATTACTAACTAATAAATTTCATAATATGTTTTATGTTCAAGAACATTGTTTGATTTGTTCTTTTCTAGTGGTAATGTTCATTGTGACATATATACATGACATCATTCAGTGCTGATATTGACCACTGAAAATAACCAAAACAACGTTTGTTGAGGTTTTTGTGAATAGCTGATTGTTAATTGCCGTAACATTTTAAAACATGTTTTTTGGTGAAAAAGTTTTTTTTTTTCTTTTCAAAAAATGATCCTAGGTTCATGATAGCTGAAAACTGTTTAAAAATATAATTGGCCGTATAAGGATATTACTGAGTTTTCCAGAAAACTGTTTTTTATTGTTTCAGGTAAGGGAAACAGTGCGTGATGTGGTATTCTTGCACAATGAGCTCTTCTTTGCTGCTGCACAGAAAAAGTAATTTCTCTTCCTTTATTTGGTATTCCACTGTTTAATCTAAGTAACAACTTGGTTCTAACAATAATTTGATTACTCTTTAATGATGTAGACATGTAATCATCCTAGTTACATGTTTGTAAGTATGTCGGCATTTGACACTGTCATAGTTCGGATGTCAACACCATTAATTCAGAAGTAATATAATAACTGTGAGCACCAGATTAACATATTTATTAAATGATGAATATCATAAACATTAAAATGTTTTTTGGAGGTATCAATTAATTTATGTTATTACAACAAATGCATCTCTTAAATCTGAATGGTGAAATAAGTGAGGTTGGGGGAGGGGTATGGTTGGAAGTTCCCAAAATAAAAGAGTGACATGAATAAACTTTAATTAAAAAATTTGGGGCAGGGATCTTCAATTTATATGACGCACCCCACCTACACCTGCTATTCAAATTTGCGGACACTTATTAACTAATTATATGTGACTTTGAAAAAAATAGCATTCATTACAACATCAATGCATAATTTTTATAAGTTTTTTCTTGCAATAAACTATAGCCAACGATGGCGGTCTTTTAAGATTGATTTTATTTTTTCCCTTGGGAGGTGAAACGAATTTTAAAACTATGGTTACCTAATTCTTGTTTTTACGTTTCTTAATTCGACATGCTTCCTGCTTAGTACTTAAACATGAATATCAGACTTCAGTTCCTTATATAATCCTTTAAGATTTTTACTTTCATCTCTGGTTGTGGTAGCATGATGAGCTTAATCAATCCATGTAAATCTTATGATATTCTTGTTGTTTTTCTGTAATTTGGAACCCAAAATAAGGTATCCATGAATTCATGTATATGATGACTTGAATATTGAATTTGACAGGTATTCATACATCTATAATCGAGAAGGCACTGAGCTTCACTGCCTTAAGGTTGTTATATTTCTTTTGCAATTATTTTTTTATAAATTTTAGCTATTAGTGTATTATCGTTGTTTGGAGTGTTTCTGCATACGCTCATACTTGATGAACAAGTTTATCTTTTGTATTTAAACCTTTCATTTTGGTATGCTTGACTTTTAAATATCACATTTGGTTGGTATTTTTATTTCCAATGTTATTTATCTGAAGATTCAATAAACTCTTTTACTACCCAGAAGCTCGGTTATGTTATGAGTCATAGGGTTTATTATAGGACATGTTATGACATGCATATCCAATACTAGTGCTGCTTCACATTGCTATTAATCTTAATTTGGACACTGTTAGGAGTTAGGAGAAAGGGGAGGGAAATTAGTTAGGACCTATCATTCGGTAAATTGAGCACTTGCTATTTGTAAAAGGAAGTATTTCTTTTGAAGAGGAAACTGTTGGAGGAGGGACCTCTTTCCTTTTTGTTCTTTTCTTTTGCAATCAGTCAAGGAATACAATCTTTCTATGTTTCTCTGTTTCGTAATTCGAGTTAGGAGGCACCCCTTCGTTTATTTGGTTAGGCTGGTTAAATTATGTTGAATTTAAGAATGAGATACCATTAGTGGAACTTAATGATGACAATTATATCGAAAATGTAACAAGTGAGGACTCGTTATATTGAGAAATGAGATCTATAAATCTGTGCATTTAGTCAAATTTGAATAGAAGGTTAATGGACATTTCTTTTTAAGTGATCATGTGACAACTAATTAACTTTTCATTTTGAATATCCAAATATGATTGTATGACTTTATAGTTTTCATTTGTTACAATAAGAGTTCTCAATTGATGCACCCCCTTATATACGAAGAAGGATTATAACTTACACCACATTACATCACCAACTTGTACACTTATGTAATTTGTCACAATAATCCATAGTTTTCTCTTGATACACCTCACACACACATATATGTATGTATGCATAGGATTTTATTTTTTTATTGATCCAATCCTTGAATTTTAATTCGATGTTACTTTGATTGTGTGCATTGATATTTTGTCAAATATAGATCATGGTTCTTGTTATCCTATTTTTTGAATTGTAGGTTATGTCAATTTTGATGTACATTAGTGAGATATGGAATAATTTTGTTGTAATGTAAGATTTTGGACACATGGGATGCTTCCTTATAAACGGTTTCCTTTTTCTCCAGGAACATGGTCCAGTGTTGAGGCTTCAGTTTCTGAAAAACCATTTTCTCTTGGCTACACTCAATAAGTTTGGGCAGCTTCGCTATCAGGACGTTACAATGGGTTCAATGGCTGGTAGTTTTAAAACTGGCTTAGGACGTACAGATGTGATGCAAGTAAACCCCTTCAATGGGGTTGTTTCTTTAGGTCACTCAGGTGGTACTGTTACCATGTGGAAGCCGACCAGTTCTGCTCCTCTTGTCAAGATGCTATGTCATCAAGGGCCTGTTTCAGCGCTGGCTTTTCACTCAAATGGCCACTTGATGGCCACTGCAGGGAAAGATAAAAAAGTCAAGCTTTGGGACTTAAGGAAATTTGAGGTTCTTCAAACCTTACCTGGTCATGCAAATACTCTGGATTTTAGTCAAAAGGGCTTACTTGCTTGCGGTAATGGCTCATTGGTCCAGGTTCTGCGAGATGTTTCTGGTACACAGAATTATTCCAGGTACATGACTCATTCCATGGTGAAAGGTTACCAGGTAGGAAAATTAATATTTCGACCATATGAAGATGTTTTGGGTATAGGGCACTCCACGGGTTGGTCTAGTATTCTTATTCCAGGAGCTGGAGAACCCAACTTTGACTCATGGGTTGCAAACCCGTTCGAAACTTCCAAACAGAGAAGAGAAAAGGAAATACGGGCTCTACTTGATAAGCTCCCACCCGAGACTATCATGTTGGATCCCAGCAAGATTGGTACGGTGAAACCAAAAAGAGAGAAGCCAACAAAGGAAGAGAAGGAGGCTGAGATTGAAGCTGCCGTTGAAGCTGCTAAGGGCATGAAACTGAAGAACAAGACAAAAGGAAGAAACAAGTCAGGTAAAAGGGTACAGAAAAAGCAAGACGCAGTTACTAGAGTGAAGAGGCCCTACTTGGAGCAGAAAATTCAAGAAGAGGAAAACTTGTCAAGAAAGAAGCAGAAAACTAGTGAGGGTGTTGAACTACCAAAATCTTTACAACGGTTTGCTCGTAAAAAACCATCATCGTGATCTAACTTTCAAGTAGCCTTGTATTCTATATCACTGTTCTCCCTTTGATTATAAGCTTGTATTTTTTGTTGCCCTTCATATTTGTAGTCCTTTAGCCTCGAAGTTGGCGTTTTTGTGCCCTTTAAGTAAGGGGCATATCCAAATTTTGCCTCAGAGACCCCTTGATTAGAGTTTTTTTAATTCTAAGAAATCTTCTTTACCTACACAAAAATCTGATCATTAATGATTCGTTTGACTAAAAGTAGTGTCTGGATTTGTGTAATAGAGCAGTGTCACTCGAGTATCTTTCAAAAAGTAGGTGACATTTACTCTTGACTATTTGAAAACTGATAGTTCAATAGCAGAGCAGTAAAAAAACACTTCCATAACTTTTAGTTATTATTGAGGATGTATGTTCGGAAAGTTTTACTTCAGCTATGTTTTAATTGATGGAAAAACATGAAATGAAATATATGGAATGAAAACATAACATGATGGAAATTTCGTTCCGTTTCTAGTGTACGAAATTTATTGTGGTTTCTTATTGTGATTTGGTAGATGTGGACATGTTCTGTACAAATTTATAGAAACAAGTGCCCCTGGAGCTGTTTATAAACCATATTCTGCAAGTAATAGGAGGTTAAAGAGCTGCTGTAAAATAGTGTACTGAAATGGTTTTCGATCGATTAGATATATATTTTGAGGTATGACAGATGAATATATATATATATATATATATATATTTCATTTGTTGTTCATAAAACTGTTACTACTAGACCTCTTTTTATTTATGACTAAAAGCAGTGCATTATTTTTTTGCTACTCAACATGTTACTGAGTTCTACACCCAGAGGAACCTTTTGCCATCGTCTTAGTCATGGTGGATCTTATTGTGTAGGTAATGAACGACTAAATCACAAATTAAAGATTATAGATATCATAATGTATGCATTTTTCATTCCATTGAACCAGTAAATGGTTTTTTATCACATGGATTAACCACCCTTAATAATGTTGTTTATTGTCTTAAATAAACAACAACAAATAAAAAACGTATAACTAAATTTAAATATAATATAATAAATAAATTATAATACATAATATACATTTAGTGCTTGTAACAGCAATTTTTCTTTTAATTTAAATCTGACTTAACAAATTTATAAAATAATTATTCTTTAAACTTTGGTACTTACGCTCTTTAAGATATTTAGAAGAAAACATATATTAACAGGGTTTGATTATATTTGGTGATTTTTTAAGTAAGTAGTATATCACAAAAGTATATTTTAGTTATTGGTTTGAGTAGTAATCATAATGATTTGTGTAATATTATTTAAAATAAAAAATTAGTTATATATAGTAATTTGTAAAACATTGCTTTTATTTTAAATTTATTATATTAAGTAACATGTAGACATAGGTTGAATATTAAGGTATTTCTTCGTATAAGACTAACAATTTGCAAAGTGAATCTCTATATTTGATGCTAAACTCATTTAATAGATAATTTTTTTATGCACATCACGATCATGGATATATATATTTTTTTAAAGTATTAATTGGATTCGAATCCAATTGTTATACATATACCATTGATATCACATAATTGTAAAAAAGTAATTTCACATTATTATTACTAGTATTAATAATAATGCTCTCATTGGATCATTATTATTATTTTCACAGGTCGATTATGATTCTTAATATTATTATTATATTTTCTTTCATAGTCACTGCCTATATTTATATCTCTAAAAAACCACTCCCTTACTATTATTATAACTATTATTTTCACTCTTTCTATAATATTGTCTCCTCTCATCATTATAATTATTATTGTTGCGATTCTTCCTCTTATAATCTCCAGGATTTCATGAATATGTATTAGAGCAAAGTAAAATATCAAGAAAGGGAGATGTTGCGTGTATTATTAAATTGATTAATGACATTTATATATTAAGATTCTATTATTAATTATTAATGTAATAGAATTGGATGAGAGCAACTCTAAACTTCTGAATATTTGAATAAAAACAAAATAAACTAAAAAAGCTGGAAAGGGAATTTGGTGAACTTTTTATGGCTGTAGAAACAAGTAGACACAAAATATTTAAAGTTTGTTGGCTTTGTTGAATAATTGTTGAATGGTTGTTGGCAAAATGAAATAAATTTATTAAGGAAACTTTGGAAGAAGGGTGAATATAAATGGACATGTAACAGTTTGGTGTTGATGATAGCAGAAAATGTTATTATTTTCTCTTACTTAACTCTCATACCAAACATTTTCCCTCTATTTATAGCCTTACAACACCGCCATTGACAAACTCCATAATATTAAAAAAAAAAAACTTATAAATTTATCTACCATTTTCTCTATTTATAGTTAACTACAATTTTTTTTATTCTTTTACGTATTTTGAGTCTTGTAGGTATTTTATAATTCTTTTTACTACTCGAAAATGAATCTATTTGGTTTAAATAATTTTAGCCTACATGATATTTGATCATGTGACTATAAAATATCATAAGCTTCTATTTAAATTCCTATAGCATGATGAGTCAACTTCAAATTGTTTCTTTTATAGCTTTTCTTTTGTCACCGTGACAACAAACTTCCAACCCTACATTTTTTATTTTATTTTTGCTAAAGTTTTAATATATTCTCTTTCATAAAAATATCTTCTTGTTAATGTTGATCATTCTGAATATTTTCATCATGTCTCACTTGAATTCTATCGTCATTTTTTTATTATTTTCCGTGTGGATAATTTCATTTACTTATAGATAAAGCAAGAATATCATATTTACATAGCCTCACTTTTGTCCTCTTGAATCATTGATCAATGAATAGCTTGCTTCAAGTCGAACTTTTTTTAATTTTAACACTTTAATTTCATTGTCTTTGCTTCAAATATTTGTGGTTGCTTTTGTCTTCAAAAACACTATTTATTAACGTCCAATCGGTGAATATTCTATCCTTTTTATGCTACAAGAGAGTCATGAAAACTCCAATTGCATTTAGGAGAACAATTAAAACAAACATTTAAAGTAAATACATATCGTATAAAATTTTCTTTTTAAATATACAAATGAAGTATACGTCGGAAGTTACACGTTAATTAGAGATAAAATCAGTTCACAATATATAAGTAGATGTAGATCTTGCAAACCAGTTTTGTGGGGTTGAGTTAGATTTAAAGTCCACTCTTAACATGATATCAGAACTAAATTAGAATCTATCCTCACTCTATAAAAAATATGTCGAAAGTCTCGCATCGACTAGATTTGTGGAGTTAAATTAGAATTACCCAAAATGAAAAGTTTGCTAAAAAAAAATGCAATCCTCTGCATCTGTATGGATTGACCTAACTACATTGAAAATTTTTAAACTGTATAATCACTTTAAACAATTAACTCACTGTTGATATGTCAGGTTGATCAGCAATTGCATAAGCTGTTCTTGGAAAAAAAAATAATGAATTCGTACGTAACTAGGGGTGGGCATGGATTGGATATTTAATGATCCAATCTACATCCATTTAAGATCCAAATAATTGGATTAGATTTTTGATCCAAATCCATTTTTTTTAGCAAAAGTAGTTTGGATTTTTTTAAAATCCATATCCAAATATTTGGATCAAGATTTAAATCCAATCCAAATATTTAGATCAAGTTTAAAATCCAAAATTCATTTTTAACAAAAGAAATTTAAATTGAATTTCTTAAAACTTGTGTCAGTAAGGCCCGATTGACTCGAATGGGATCGCGACCCGGACGGACCCGACGACCCAGATGACCCAGACGGGCCCGATGACTCGAACGGACCCGAAAACACGAACAGGCTCGACGACCCGAATGGGCCCAACGACCCGGACGGGCCAAACGACCCGGACGGACCGGTCCAAATAGTCGGGCCCAATCAGGTAGTCGAGCACGTTCGAATCGTGGGGCCCGTCTGGGTCGTCAGGTACGTCAAGGTCATCAGGCCCGTCTGAGTTGTCGGGCCCATCCGGGTCGTAGGGCCCGTCCGGGACGTCGAGCCCGTCTGGATCGTAGGGCCCGTCCGGGTCGTAGGGCTCGTTCGTGTCATCGTGCCATCCGGGTCATAAGGCCTGTGTAGGTCGTCAGGCTCGTCCAGGTTGCCAAGCCCGTTAGGGTCGTCCAAGTCGTCAGGTCCGTCCGGATTGTCGGGCCCATTCGGGTCGTTCGGCCCGTTCGTGTCGTCGTGCCCATCCGGGTCGTAAGGCCCATGTAGGTCGTCAGACCCGTTCGGGTTGTTAGGCCTGTTCAGGTTTTTGGGCCTGCCTGACTCGTTCGAGTCTTTGGGCTGCCTGACCTGTTTTCGTCATTGGTTCTGCCTGGTCCGTTCGGGTTTTCGGGTCCGCGTGACCCTTTTGGGTCTTTGGGTCTGCCTGACCCGTTCGGGTCTTCGGGCCCGCCTTACCCCGTTCGATTCTTCGAGCCTGCTTGACTCGTTCGGGTCATCGAGCTCGCCTGACCCGTTTGGGTCTTCGGGCCTGCCTGACCCGTTCAGTTCTTCGAGCCCGCTTGACCCATTTGGGTCATCGAGCCCGCTTGGCCCGTTCGGGTCATCGAGCCCGCTTGGCCCGTTCGGATCTTCGAGCCCGCTTGGCCCGTTCGGATCTTCGAACCTGCCTAGCCCGTTCGGGTCTTCGGGCCCGTTTGGCCCGTTTGGGTCTTCGGGCCCACCTGGCTCATAAGGTCATTGGGCCTGATCGACTCGTTCGGTTTGTCGGGCCCGCCTATCTCGTTCATATCTTTAGGCCCGCCCAACCTCTTATGGTTGTCGGGCCTGTCCGATCCGTATAGGTCGTCGAGCAAGGCCCATCCAAGTCTG
>Ga0214543_1001986_pt1 | contig 40193 bp, 24 predicted proteins | sample CNSS2metaG_FD_160094 | JGI IMG/M metagenome (GOLD analysis project Ga0214543, IMG submission 160094) | Root nodule microbial communities from cowpea collected in UCLA plant growth center, Los Angeles, California, USA - CNSS2 | ecosystem: Host-associated > Plants > Roots > Nodule | place: USA...
GTTAATGGTTATAATCAATATTACTAATTGGGATTGATTTTGTGCTCTGATTTGTTAATGGTTAGAATTAATATTACTAATTTGGGATTGATTTTGTGCTCTATTTACTATGATTTGATTCACATAAAGTGTTTGCTATCATAACCAATTCCTTCCTTATATTGTTCATTACAATTAAGGCTGATATTGCAAGGTGCGAGTATAAATACACACTCTATCAAGACCGAAAAAAAAAGATTCTCTACACTTTTCTAATTCTTTCCATCACCACTCCCACATACATACCTCCTTTTTTATCTCTTTCTCTCATTACCACCAACATACACAATGGAATTTTTTTAAGGTATGTCACTCTCAATTCTTTCATCTTTTGATTTAGTTTTTTTCAATTCTCATTTTTTTAAATCAAAAAATATTTTTCCCCTTTCTTTATTGTCTGCCTGGCCGCTCGCGTCGCATGACATCCAATTTAGACTTTCGAATTTTTTAATATATACAGATGATCTAAAAATAAAATATAACTTTCCTTTTTTACTCTTTTATATCTATTTGGTTGCTCACGTCGCAATGACATCCACGACTACTCTAAAATAACTTTAAAAAAAATAAAAATTTATAAATGATTAAAAAAATAAAAAAATAAAAGATTAGAAAAAAAAGAATTTATTTGAAGTGTCTATCCGGTCACTCGCGTCGCGTGACACTAATTTTAAAATAATACTAAAATTAAAATAAAAAGATTTTCAAAATTATAAAACAAATTAAATCATTTTCAAATAATTTTCCAAATAGATTTTTCAAAAAGAACTACGTAACCCTGATTCTCCATTATAAGTGGAGATACGTAGGAGCGAGGATTAACCCTTGTTGGGCCCAAAAAACCAAAAAATTATTTTTGTTTCTTTTGTATATGCTTTTATATTTTTTTTTTGGAAAAATTAAATATTTTGAAAACCACATCCTTTTGCATGTTTAATTAAAGGTACCGTCTTAGGACGGGTGTTGTGGGGTGCTAATACTTTCCCCACGCGTAATCGACTCCCGGACCCAAACTCTAGTTTTTTCGCAGACCTTGCTTTTGTTTTATGGTTTTTCATAGTTTCCTATAATAACAATGGTGGCGACTCCAAACTCTGTTTTTTTTTACAAATTTTATTTAAAATGTCTATAACGTCACTCAATTAACGTCTGTTAGAGAAAACACAAATACCAAAAATGACCAATGACATTTTTGTAAATAATGTGTCAAAAATGACGTTTGTCCAGAACTACACTGATGTCACTTAACGTCGATTTCTTTGTTATTTGTGTTCAAAAGTCTAGATTGTTTAGAAGTGTGGAACTTTTCTCTTGTGGCTTATCTTGAGAGTTAGGTTTTAAGTGAAAAATCACCATAGTTTCTTATCTTTTGGTACTTAAGCGACGCAAATTTCTTTTTAATTTCTAATTCCTTTTTAGTTATATTGGTTTGCTTTCAAGAGAAGTTAAACCTAACATAGATCAAACCAAAAGTCATCCAAGAAACCCTCAAACATTCAAATAAGAACCAACAAAGAAGCTTCCTACAATTTAAATTAAAGCATAAAGAAAAAGAGTTATATATGTACACTATGAAATCATTATTATAAAAATGAAAAGAATATTTTATTCGATGGGTATAAAATATACATAGATGTAGCATTTATTTAAACATCAAACTAAAAATGTTTAACGGATTTTTGCAATAATTTTTTTTAATGTTTCAAAATTCTCTTAAAAAATTGAAATCTAAATGATTTTTTAATTGTAGTTAGCTGACATTCTACATACTTACTTAAATTGGTGTCCTACGTAACAAACTATGCAATAAATAAATAATTTTCACGTAAACAATCTGTAATCCATATCATAGTTTTAGTTATACTGATTTAAAATAATTAACCTCTTATGATAATTACTAACAACTTAACGATGAGTTGATGAATCAGCCCTCGAAGTTCTAAAAACGAATTGATAAATGCATTATTTTTTAAAATTTTGATTTCATTGTGCACAGAAAAGGACACTATCGTGTTCTAATCCACTTTTTGCGTTGTGATATGCTTGACCTAAACGAAAGGATAAAAACCTATTTTCTTATTGTTCTCATTCACCACCTTTTGAATTCGATCAATAATGTGAATAGACTTGGAAAAGTTTGAACATTTTTTCTATGCTTATCCATTCTAACTCCACCTTAAATAACGATAAAAAGTGACCATGATTCTTTTGTTTCCTTTTATAAAAGAAGAAGAGGTGTTGTTATTTTATAAATGTATATACAAACTAATAAAAATATATAAGAATAATTGTATGGAACCCTAGAAATGTTTTATGGAAGAGTAAATGGAAAAATTGTACTATTTTTATAGGTTCAAAATTACAACTTATTCATTTTGCCGAGACTTAAAACATACTATTTTATTATCATTATTTAAAAATTTCATCCTTATGTTACTAATTATAAAATGCAAAGTAGAAGTGACTCTTGTAGCACTCAATTTATAATGATTCTTTTATTAATTATTTTTACACTAAAATGATTTAGTTGATATCACTACTAAAAATTCTCATATTACATTGTAATTTTCTTGCAAATTTGTTAAAAAAACTTGTAAGAAAAGACTTTTTCTTACTATTTTTTCTAATAATTTTAATTGACAAGTAATTCCTTCGTGGATAATTATTTCCTACAAAATTTGTTACGAAAAATGTTTTATACAAAATATTTTGCAAAACAATTGGTAGCAATTTCTCCGCGAATTTTTTTCGTAATAAAATTTATAAATATCTCCTAAAAGAAATTCAAAATAAAATTGTCATGAAATATGAGTTTATTGACAAATATTTAGAAAGGATAAAAACATATTAATGACAAAAGACTTTTATGGTATGTTCGGTTAGAAGGTAGGAAAATGAAATAGAGTGTGAAAAAGAAAAGAAAAAGGAGGAAAAAAAAGAGGGGAAAAAAAAGAATAAAATAAAAAGAAAATAGCATTTGTTTATTTACGGAGAAAGTTGAGTAGAATGAATAAAATTTGTTACTTTCAAACACAATAAGTAAATAAATTAATTGAAATTAAGTAATCAAACAATTAAAAACCTATCCATGCATTTATTAATTATTTTTTATGAACGAAATAAATTTTTAAATTAAGGTTTTATCTTTGTCTAATATATTTATATTTTAATATAAATTATAAAACACTTTTTATAAAATTATCATTTCTTTTCTAAAAGTATTTGAGTTACTAAAATTAATATAACAGTATCACTTTTTGAAATAAAAATTATCTAACCCTATCTTGGGAGAGAGATATAAGAGAAGGACAATTTTAGGAAATAAAACATGTTTTTTGCAATATTTATTCTTTTTGTTCTTTGTTTTAGTGAAAAACAAAACATGAACCCAATAAAAATGTATATCTTTTGTTGCGACTTTCTTTACTATCAAATAAAGAAAATACTTTCCTTTTAACATTTTCTTGCATCAACTATTTTTCAGTCTATTTCCTACTTAAATGAACAACCTTTCAATTCAAACTAACATACCATATAAGAAAAATAGTAGATTCATTGCTACTACTAAATTGTATTTTTTTTTAATTTTGATTAATTAAGTTTCATAAAAAATAATTAAAAATAAAACAAAATCATTTGATAAAAACATAATAAGTACATTTATATTCAAAATTAGACTTTAAATTAAAAATATACTATCAATTTTCAAACTTAAAAGCATAATATATTTTCTTTCAAATTATTATTTAGTATTTGTTTCATTTTAAGTCCTTCAAAGTTTATATTACATTTTCTTTAATATTTAAATGCATTAAAAATATACTATCAATTAAATTTCAAACTTAAAAGCATAATATTTTTTTTTTTCAAATTATTATTTATTATTCATGCTATATAGATGAACATAACTAAAATGATAGTTCTGTTGACATGGCACGTAATGTGACATGTATATCTTTTACATGTTTGTAACTTTATATAGAACCAAATTTAAATATGATTGATGTTAATATTTAATTTTTAAATAAAATTTTCTCTTTGTTTCCTTTTATTTAAATAAGACATTCTTGGTATTCATCTTCTTCAAATGCATTTCTCTGTCATTTTTTCATTCCTTCTTTCTTTTTCTTCCATTTTCCACCTTTTTTTTCATCTTTCATATATTTTTTTCTTTCTCAAATATCAGAAAAATACACTTTTAATAACCTCCTAAATTTAAAATACCCATATTCTTTAATCTCATTCTTTCTTATTCTTTGCCTCCTCTTTTAATCACAAGGCTAAGTATTATTCTCCATCATTTAATTATTTACTTAATATATTATCATTATCACCAACTATTATATCTCCCTAAAAAAAGTTAGAGAAGAGAAAGAAAACGAGAAACTATCATAAACTACCTAAAAAAAGTTAGAGAAGAAAAAGAAAAGGGGATACAAAAGAAGATAATGGAAATCAAGAAGAAGAAAACGAAAATGAAGAAAAGAACAAAACGGGAAAAAATAGATGAAGAACACAAAGAAGGAAAAGGAAGAAAAAAAAAAGAGAAAAAAAACCTTATTTCAAAATGAAGACAATTTTATTATTATTATTATTATTATTATATATATATATATATATATATATATATATATATAATTTGTGTTGAGAGAGTGTTTTAAAGAAGAATACCTCTTAAAAAAACAAATGATAGTAATCATTCAAATTAAAAAGAAGTTGTTTCTATCCGTTTGGTGAGAAATGGGCAGAAAAGGTTGAAAAAAAAAGTGCTGGAAATGAACGTAGAACTTTGACATGTAATCTTATTCTCAAAGAGAATGATTATTAAGTTTTTACACTTAAATATATTTTTATTCTTTAGTACTGATTTTGCTCTTTATATTTTTTTTTCTATTTTTTTAAAATTAGTGGTTTAGTCCTTACAAAATGTATGAATCATAATCTTTGCAAAATATTTTTATTTGTTTTCTAAAATTTAAAATCCCTAAGTGAGAATGTATTAGAACTCTAGTAAACACCATTTTAAATAATTACTTTACTTTTTTTTTCAACACAACAAATATCACATGATATATTAAAAAAAAAAAACAATGATTTTTAATTGAGGAATTAAAAACAGAAAAAAAAAACACATTTACTTTTGAGGAACTAAAACTTATCTGTGCCTAAGTTTGTGTGATTATAGAGAAAACAATTGTTAGAAAACCAAACATTAAGTTAAACATTTGAAGAATTAGTCTTCAGTTGAAAAATACATATGATATGGTTGAGTGGTGCGTGTTGACTTACAGGTAATTTTTTCTTAATTAACACAGACATGGAAAATGAACATATCCATGATCATAGAAAAATTTCTTATTCAAAAGTATCGAAACATGGTCCCTATGACAGCAAGGTACGAAGATGCTTTGTTTAAGCATTATTAAAAAACAGCAAAACTCTTGTTTCGAAGGCCTTTGAAGGATCGTGAATCATGCAGGATCATATTATTATTGTCTTGTTGGTTTCAACTCCAACCAAACCCTAACACAGAGAGATTGAAGCCTTTGTAGCAAAGAGAAAAAGTAAACCTAGGTTTTGTAGCCCTAACATGTGGATCAAAGTGGTTGGCTTGTATTAATATATGATATCCCTAAGCTCTTGGATAAATGTTTTTGCCTGTTTTAAGGAGACATCCACCATGTTTCCTACTAATGTTTACTATTATATTTCAAAGATTTGATGCTGTTCATGATTTGGTTATTCCACTATTTATTTACATCTTGTATAATACTTCTCAAACTTTTTTAATTATACTTAAGAACGCGTTTTTTTTTATCTTATATATATATATATATATATATATATGTTTTAAGTATTTGAATTTTGACACAAAATCGAAATTTGCCTCTCTCTAAAACTTTGATACATTTTAGTTTCAAATTTTGAAAATGAATGAATATAGTCTGGCATTTAAATTATTTACACCGTTTGTTACATTCTTTCTTCAATGTTAGCTGAAAAATATGTTTGATACATCAAAAACATTTAATGTAATTGAGTTAAAAGGACTATATTAATTCATTTTTAAAATTTTGAAACTATAAAATATATTAAAATTTTGAACAATTACGAATTCCAATTTCACATCAAAATTCAAGAACTAAAAACATATTTAACCCTTTCATATTTTATTCACTAATGTAAAAGAGATCTTTTACTTGAATTATTTTATCAAATTATAAGTCACCCGATTTAAGAAAAAAAATAGTACATTTATCATACAAACTTAAATTGATGTAAAATTTACTTGACACAATAGTAATTAACAGCCAAGATTTAAGATTTGGTAAACTCTACCTAAGAACAACTAATTAATATGTATGAAGGTGCAATTCCTAAAATAAATAAGGATAAATATGTAGGTTAAATATTAACTTTTTAAAAGTTTTTTTGTTTCCAATAGTAATGCGCATTTAGTTTTACTTTAAATAGTATATTTTCTTAATGTAAGGAAAAGATGTTGTAATGTAACTCAACAATTACACTATCTCAATATAGATCGTGGTTCTTTCAAGGAATTGTAGTTTATGGTTAGATATATTACGATTTTAATTCAACTGTAATTTATCTTCTTTGTAGTAATTTCAAAAATATCATTGTTTCAGCATAACCTACATTTTTATTATTTGTAGTCTATCAGAATAATTATTTCATATATTTACATTACATGTAATGTTATAAATTTAATATACTTTATAATGACAGAAACTTTCTTGAAACAAAGTATACATACATGAGATTTTTTCCTATTACCACAACTAACATGAAATCATATTCAGAAATGAAAAACATATGAACAGAATGTGAAATATGTATTACTCATATTTTTCCCTTAATAATATTTTGGAGCTTTTATCCTTTTTAAATCAGGTGAAAATAGTTTGTATATTTCTTCATGTAACTCCATGTACCAATGCATGTTTTATAAACCTTCATCTCAAAAAAATAAAAAATTGTCTCTTTATATTATTTTTTCAATTTTTGGTTCTTTAATCAACTTTTTTGTATATCATATATGTATTGCACAAATATTTGTAATATCGATGAAATATATGCATGGATATGGAATATAAAAATCGGAAAATATTCATATTGATACTTAATTGAAAACTATAATATAAAGATAATTCAGATTCTATGGGCTTTGAACACTAGTATTGAGCAACACATTGAATACGGGCCCATAAAAATCGTAGGTAGTGTACATAGCAATATTACTGTTTTATTGGAGTAAAATCCAATTTTTGTTCCTATATCTTTTTTCTTGCTGTATGCTGTATGTCATGACACAGTCATTACAAATCAACAACAAAAAGGTTAAGTTATTCACTCTAAAACATTTCTAATCGATTGCGTTAACAATTATAATCAATGGCATTCATTGTCTACCACAAAGTCATCACACACATCATTAAAATATAAATATTATAACGACTTTTAGAAAATCATATTAAGTTCAAACTAGGAGATCAACATTTATTATATATCTCTTCGTTGTCTCATAAATTATATCCACCCTATCATAGATTACATCGCCATAAATATTTCTGTCCACGACTATTTCCAACTGCGATTATCTATTATTATTTATAGATAATATATATTTTAATACTCGTTTATAAATATTTTAAGTAAAGTTATTATATTATATATTATTTGTATTTGTATGTATTTGTTATGTACAAATAATTAAAATTAAAATTTTATTTAGTTAAATTAAATTAAATTTATATTTTATTAAATTTAATTTAATTTATATTTAATAGAATTTACATTATATTTCATATTTTCTTTTAACTTTATTTTAAAAAAATTATAAAATATCCATTTTCTAATATACCTGCATGTATTCATGGATATCCGTGAATTTTAAACAATCAACGAGTATTCTTTGAATGGGTATTCAACAAGTAGTGAAATGGGTAACAAGTTGAATTTTTTTGTTGTGGGTCGGGTAGTGGATAAACATTATTTGTGTCCGACCCAACTTGTTATCATCCCTAATCACACTTATCAATCTCACTACACCAAGTGATATCTTATATATCTTATGTAGTATTAATGACTCTTTATCTCCAATTAGATTATAGAAAAATATAAATTAAATTAAATATAAATTAATTTATTTTTAATTAAATTTAATCTAATAAAATATAATTTCAATTAAATTTAACTTAATAAAATATAAATTAAATTTTATGTTTATTTTTTTGTGAGTAATAGATACCACATAAATGTAACATCTCATTTAATAGAGTAAATCTACTAAAGGATAATATCATATATTTAATATTTCAAGTACATGGCCATACCCTATGAGTTCTTATTATAGTTATCAAAGACATAAACATAAAATTAGTTTACTGTCACAATCTAAAACTCTAGCCAAAAAATGGCAAAAGATGAACCTTACAAGAATTTTTTGAAAGATACAACTTAGCAATGAAAGCACAACTAAAGAACTAAACAATTGCATTGTCGCAAAGGGGGCTAACACCTAAGTTCTCATATGCTGACACAAAAGAGGGTAAGCAAATATAAGAACAAATGTTCTATTAATCATGAAGCAAATCATATTAGGAAGTTAAGTAATTCATACCATTATAAGCAACGAGCCATATCGTAAAAAACTCATTAGACTTAATTATCCAAATAACAAACATTGAGGTATAACTACTAGGAAGTTGTGGCACTTGTGATGGATAACCTCCACCCACAAGGTTAATCTTATAGAGGTTCTTAGAATTACGAATGGTTCTTCCAACCACGATCCATTACCACTTTCAACTCCTAATTTATTATCCTCTACATGAGTTTGAATTATTAGTATATAGTGTCAAGATAAACTTCCAAATTATAAGTCCCCGTATCAATGCACACCAAAGTAAACATATTTTAAAAGGATTTTCCCATGAAAATTCATTAATTATTCTCAATTCACACTTTCATACATCATTGTATTCCAAAAGTTCATATCATCCCCATACATTCACATAATCCTAAGTAATTTACATAATAACTTAACAAGACATATGGAGATTGCTTGGCTGTTTTAAAAAAATAAAACTGCAACTTATACAAAGCTTCCAAAATTATGTTCTAACATTCAAATGAAGCATAATTGAATCAAGAACTCAATTCAAAAAGAATCAATCAATCTAATTGAGTACCTATAGAAAAAGTTATACACTAAATAAATGATAAAGGTCAAAGCTGCCAACAACCTAATCTACGAGAACCTTACAAGAAAAAATGCTCTCATTGTAGAGTTTCAAACAAAGATCACACCCGTCAGAACAAAACATAATGTGTTTAGGACCTATTGTAAAAAAAACAGCTCAATCCAACGATTAATAAAGCGGAAATTCAAAATTTCTTAAGATGATTAAGAGTTGGAAAGCCCAACTCACCTAGCGAATTGGGCTAGCCCAATGGTTTGCCAAAGAAACTCAAATTATGTGATTTAACAACGTCAAATGAACCTAAAACTCATTTTAAACCTCATATAAGTCATAAATATTTTCAATTCCACCTTACCGCCTCAATTTTCATTAAATTTATCTTATATCATATACATCTAACAAAACTTTCAAATTTTTCTAACCTGTACATACCCAAACATAAAATTAGAGATTTTTCTTCTCACACCCAAAAAGAATTACATCAATCTATTAATTTGAGTTACCAAACACAACATCAACATACAACCATACATTCATACAAAATCATCATGTAAAAATTAAAGTTTAGTTTTCCTCGCATATTAAAAAAACAAATTTACGTATTTATATTTATATTTATAAAAATAGAAAACTAAATCGTTTGAATGTTATTTATGTTTACAAAAATAGAAGAGTAAATTAATTTAAAGTTGAATGACAAATTAATTCCAATTTCACTGGTTAATGACAAAAAAAGTTTAGCCTTTAAAAAATAAATCCCAACATCTTAATTAGTCCGGTTAATTTTTTGAAATTTTTTCTCTATTTTCTTGGTCGAATCCTAGCAATTTGAAATGGTAACGGTGTGTGTGTGATGCCAATGTTATTGGTGTGAACATTTAGTACTTCAGTTTCAGTTTCACTTTCTCCTATCCTATCCCAACTTTCAGGTTCTAGGTTTTAATGGCGGAGCCACTGCGGTCGACGGTGACGCCACCGGAAACGACGATATCCGATCTGGACGAGGACTCCATGGTTCACTGCGCCACCTACCTGAGCCTCCGCGACGTTTGCAACTTGGCGATGGCATCCTCTGCTCTCAAACGCCTCGCCTATTCCGATTCCATTTGGCAACGCTTCTTCAGGTCACAATGCCTTCTTTTACATTTCCATTCTTTCAACTCTCTTCGATACTTCTTCCAGTTCGCATTCTGTTATTGAAGTACTGAAATGAAATGGAATGTCGCAGCGAGCAGTGGCATCAGCAGTTTCCATCGCATTCGAGCGGAAACGGAGCGAGGGAGGTGTATCTGGCCAGATACGCCGCGTTGCGACAATTCAAGTTTCTCGATCCCTTCCTTCTCGAGTTTCGTGAACAGGCTAAGCCTTGCAACCACTTGCTCCTCCGCAAAAATAGTCTTTTCTTCTCACAGGTTAGTTCGTGTATCAAAATTGATTTTGAATGTATTGATTAAAGGCTTAATTTAATTACTCATTTGATTCTTGTATTTGCTCAACTTTTAATTCGTTTTAGTTGTCTTCCAAAATTATGGGGACTAATAACAACATACAATTTTTTTTAATGCAATGAAATATATTATATCACCCTAAAAGTATCCTAAATTTAGTAAAATTTCTCTAAAAGTTAATGGCTATCTCACCTATGAAGACAAGTAAAATTCTAGGGATGGGTCAAATAGGTAATTCTTCATCAATCATTATTGAGAACCTGTCCAATAATTGACTAAGGGTCTTAATTGACTAAGAAGCCTCTAACATGTGCAATAACATGTGCAAGTGAAAGAGAAGAATGTTGATACAAAAGTGCAGAAGAACTTCCTAAAGAGTAATAGAAGATTTCTGAGAGATTTGTCTTTGGACAATGTCTTAGAGATGTTTCAAAAAGAGTATCACAATAAGACAATAATTCGGCTCTGGCAAGTTGGATGACATGGGGAGTGTTTTGAAAAAAACAAAAAGAAAAAATAAAGATAGACGGGTTGCTAAGGGCTATAGACAAGGAGAAGAAATAAACTATGATGAGACTTGTGTACGAGTAGCAAGGGTTAAGCTATAACATCTATAATGAATTTTAAGCTTTTCCAAACAAACAAAATAGATATGAAGAGTGCTTTCTTCAATTTTTTTTATTAAGGAAGCAAACACCAAAATCTTGTTATGAAAGACTTAGTCACTTACTTATCCAAAATAGTTTTAAAAGAGATAACGTTGACCCAACTATTTGTTAATAAATCTAATAGTGATATGTTTTTTGTCAAAATATATGTTGATGATATCATCTTTGGATCTACTAATCCTCCTAATCCTCTCTTGTGCAAGCAAGAAATTTCATAAGGTAATGCAACAGGAGTTTGGAATGTCAATTATGGGTGAACTAACTTTCTTTCATGGTCTACAAATCAAACAAGTTAAACATGACTTTTTTATACACAATCCAAATACTACGACTACAAAGAATCAACAAAACCTATGGCTACTAATTGTTACCTAGATGTTGATGAAAAAGGTAAATTTGTAGATCAAACAATATACAGAAGTATGATTGGATCACTCTTACAAACAATATTCAGAAGTATGATTGGATCACTCTTGTATTTAATTGCAAGAACCCATGATATTATGCATAATGTTTGTGTATGTGCTAGATTTCAACATGCTCATCAAAAATCTCATTTGTATGTGGTTAAAAGGATTCTTAAATATCTAAAATGGACTAAAAATCTTGGATTATGATATCCCAAAGGATCTACAATTAACCTAGTAGGCTTTAGTGATTCTGATTTTGGTGTTTGCAAACTAGATAGAAAAATGATTAATGACACATGTTATTTATTGGGATGTTCTTTAGTATTCTGGAATTCTAGAAAACAAGTTTGTGTCCACAATTGAAGCAAAATATATAGCAACAGGAAGTTGTTGTGCACAATCCTTATGTATAAAACATCAATTAGAGGATTTTGATATATGTTTGGACCAAATTCCATTGAAATGTGATAACACTAGTACCATTTATCTAACCAAAAATCCTATCATGCATTCAAAGACTAAACAAATAGGTTATGTAGCCAAAGGTGATTGTAAAATTGAATACATAGATACTTAAATTAATTATTACACTTTCACTTCATCATTATCTAAAGAATGATTCTATACTCATGTTAGGAAGGGCAAACAATATCCAAAAGTGACTTGGGGATTCTCGATATTGTTTGCACTTCCTAACATATGTATATAATCTTTCTTTAGATAATGGTTTTGGTGAAGATGTCTGCTAATTGATTTAAAGTATTTATGTATTCAATTTTACAATCACATTTGGCTACATCATCCCTAATAAAGTGAAGCATAATCTATGCATGTTTAGTCTCTAAATGCATGATGGGATTTTTGGTTAGATTAACGTTCCTAGTGCTATCATATTTCAATGGAATTTGGTTCAGAAATATATTAAAATCCTCTAATTGATGTTTTATCCATATGAATTGTGGACAACAACTTCCTCTCATTATATATTATGCTTCAGTTGTGGATAAGACTACAAAAGCTTGTTTTTTTAGAATTCTTGGATACTAAAGAACATCCCAATGAATGACATGTGCCATTAGATTTTCTATCTAGTTTACAACCACCAAAATGATAATCATTATAGCCTACAGATCCTTTAAGATACCATAATTCAAGTTTTTTGGTTCCTTTTGTATATTTAAGAATCCTTTTAACAACATACAGATGAGATTCTTTAGGAGCATATTGAAATCTACACATACATTATGCATAATACCAGGACGACTTATAGTTAAATACATATCATGCATAATACCAAAACGACTTATAGTTAAATACATGAGTGATCCAATCATACCCCTGTATTTTGTTTGATCTATAAATTTACCTTTTTCATCAACATCCAGGTAACAATTAGTAGCCATAGGTGTTGTTGATTCTTTGCAACTGTCCATGCAAAATCCTTTTAACAGTTCTGTGCAGTATTTGGATTGATATATAAAAATGCCATGTTTGATTTGTAGACCAAGAAAGAAAGTTAGTTCACCCATTATTGACATTTCAAACTTATGTTAGAAAATTCCTTGCACAAGAGAGGATTAGTAGATCCAAATATGATATCATCATACATTTGGACAAGAGGGTATTGAATTGATTGTTAAAATTGAATTTTAACATTTTTGAAAGTTTTTAATTGGAAGGATTTTAAGTGTAGTGTTTAGTAGTCTTTAACCGTAGCAACAAAATTAAAACTGAAGAAAATATCAAAGAATCACATTTTTTTTATACTAGTTTGATTCTTCCAAAATCGAAATCGAATTTAATCCAAGTAACCTTAGATGAATTTTTTACTAATTCATGATAAAAGTCTGATTACAAGATTCTCCCATGCAACTAGATCAAGGACAAAACAATTTCCTCTTGAAACACACTTCAAGAGAGAAGAAAAGAAAATTACAAGGTAATAAGTACAATGAATTACCTACAATATCACACCAAACACTGGTACAAGAATTCAAAAATACAAGAAAAGTACAGGAAAAATATCACCTGTACTGTGATTGATTTACAATGAGAAACCTATAATATTGAACATTCTACCTCGATGAATTTTGAGAAAATAAAAATTGATTTTTATAGCATTACACTCATATATCTCACTTTCGCACTTTCTAATCTCTAGAAAAGAAAATCTGTATCTTCAATTTGAGGAACGGAGTGCTTTTAAAGAAATTTTGTTGTAACATACTATTATAATGGATTAATATTTAAGGATCACCGATTAAATTGTTCATTTCAAAACCAAAAACTAGTTCAGTTAGATATTAATCGATTAATACTTAAACTAATTGATTATTTGCATAATGACAAGTTCTAAGAAATGCTTGTAATAATCGAATATCCCTTCATCTAATCAATTAAATGCAAATTTGATTATCTCTAGTTTTACTTAGATTTAATTGATTATAATTAATAAATTATTTGCACATATAAGAAAATTTTCTTAGCTCAAATATAATTGTTTATATTTTATCCTAATTGATTATTTTTATTATCAGATTAAAAACACAAGTCCTGACTTAACATAGTTGATTATGTAGTAAAGCTAATCTATTATTTTGATTATGAAAACATTTTTGTCTTCTCAGAAACACTTTAGGAGATAGTTCAAACTTTACAAATATTAAACTACCCTAATAACTATTTGTAGAAACTCTTATGAATACTTGGGGTGAGGACATCATCAAAAACTTCAGATCTCATGTATCACCAACATTAAACACAAAGATTGTGTAGGTATACTGACCAAATGAGTAGCTAAATTTGTCAGGAGATTGATTTTGCTTTAAATTGGTTTTGAAGTAAAGTGATTTATGTTTGAATGTTTTTATATTTTAAACATAAGTTAGTAAAATAAAGTTTAGTGGTTTTGTCTATCCAAAGCACAAGCTACCTAGTGTACTCAATTAATTTCTTTATACCGAATTGATTCCTTAATGTGGAATACTTGTGAAAACTTACCTCAAATTATGCTTAGATATTTCTGAGTGAATGAAACTTGTGTAGTTTTAGTTCAAGAATTGAGCATTTTCTGATGTTTGCTTCTTAACAATTTTGCTCTCTGATGATTTCTCGGGTGTGGTGTGGTGTGGTGCGGTGCACAGGGTTCACTTGTGAAAATGATGGATTTGGATGGCTATCTGAAAGGAACAACAGATTTTTTCCACACCCTAAGTGATCATAAAGCAAGAATCACTTGTATGAGGTAACTTAGGTAACCTTTGTTGCTGTTACTTTGTAGTTTTTGTATTAGGCTCGTTAGATGTTTAAATTAATTTCTATCATTGCAGAAGGTCCATTTCCTTGTAAATTAATTACCTTCTCGCTTTCCTTCTTCTTAATTTGGTGTCATAAATACTGTCATATACATGCTGGTGGTTCAATTATTTTCCTTTTCTTTCTACTTTTGGTGAATTAGCGTATTTTTTGGAGCCTAGAATAAGAGAGACTAGGATTTTTAAGAACCAATTTGGTTTTATGCCTGGAAAGTCTACAACAAAAGTTTTTCTTATCTAATGAAGATGATGGGTAGTTACTGTACGAAAAAGGAAACTTATATTTAGTTTTAGGAAAGATATATGATTAAGTGTGAAGGGAAATATTGTCGAGAATTGATAGGGAGTTGGGTTTTAAGGGTGGCCAAAGTTCCACAAGGTGAGGTCGACTCCATGAATCACTTGATGCTCTTCAGCTTAGAGAAGATGACAGAGATTGTAGAAAACATGACAAAATCAGTTAAGGTGATTTGGACATGTGCATATAAGGGAACTGAAATCACCTGTGAAGAGAGTAGATTGTAGGTTGGGCATTGGAGGAAATTGGTAAGAGGTATCTTACAGTGAATAGTATCTCCTAGATTATGGTCTTCTACAGAACCTGGTATTCATTTAGCTGATCTCACCTAGTGAGATATGACTGTAGTTGTTAGTAAATTAGCTGTACTTGCTTCATAAAATAATTTGAATGGTTTGTTGTTTAGTAACAATATTCCAAGAATTATCATCTGTTATTTTGATTTTCGAAGTTAGATATTTTTCCCTTCTAGAAACTAAATTTCCTTGGAATTTGGGGAGAATTGGCTTAAGCTGATCTAAAATAATCAAACTGCAGGTTGTTTCCCCTTAATGAAGTGACTTCATTATTTCGAGGCAAAACACTAGAGGAGCAAAGTGTTTTAGTTACCTCCAGCTGCGATCACTCCATTCGCCTGTGGTGGAAGGTATCACATAGTTTAAGCCACATTTTAGAGACCCCCAAATGTATGTCAAGTCAACGTTCTTATTCCTATTATTCCACATGCTTGGGGTGTTCCCATTAGGAAAGGAGAATGGAGAGTGAAAAATGAAAGGATGGAAATATTATAATTTTCTCTTATAATGCTTAATAAAGAAGTTGAATGGTGATATCTGTGGTAAGTATATATATCCATCTTTATTTGTATCTGTGGGATCAAAAGTAAAGTAAATATAAACAAAGACTTGAAGTTGTTTTATGTTACAATTCAATTTTCTGTCCCTTGTGTTGTATTTCTAGTATGTTCTGGATTCTACCAATGAACAAAGTAACACAATTTGAACACTTATGCTTGCTCCCAGAAACACTTTCTTTTTGTCAAATTTCTCTTGGATTCACTTTAGCAAGATGAACCTTGACACTACCAAGGCAAGTTATTCTTATTCTTTTTGTCTTGTCTATTTTTACACTGATAGTGTTTTTCATCTTTTCCTTGTTGTAGGGTTCAAGCCTGAGGTGCTTTAGAGGCCACAACGGTCCTGTTTTGTCATTGTCAAATGAATTATTGGGTGAGGATAGCAGCAAAGTTTTAGCAAGTGGAGGAGAAGATGGTACTGTTCGACTATGGTCTCTTAGCTCGAGTGGTGGACGAGGACAACGCGCTTTGAAGGCTACACTTTATGGTCATGAAAAACCTGTAAATATATTGTCCATTGCTGGGTACGAGTTGATATATTTTGGTATTCACTGTTACTATGCTTTTCTTTCCTTGGTTTTGTGTTAGGGTAGTGAACTATGGGGTCCAATGTTGGTAAAGTTAATCAAAGTATGCCAGTAACATGTCATGTCTATTTTTATGCATTTTATTTTTATTTGCATAGAACTTAATTTTTTATATAATTGATATGTATCGTGTTCAGGGAATTGTAGTCCTTATATCCAGGGGAGGATTGTTGTACAGAAATTCATTTGGATTTACTTTTTGTTTATTTATGTCTTACCTTAAAATATACTTTAATTTAGAGATGCATGGTTGGTTTAAGTTGAATACTGAGGTTTCTTATAATTTTCACCTGTATGTTTTGCCTGATTAACTTGTAGTGATGCAATTCAACTGTGTAACGGTCTTCATATTAGTCATCTTCAGCTATAATGATAGATCCTTCATGCCCTCGTTTTTCAGGCACAAAACTTCACTTTTGGTGACCATCTCAAGAGATTCTAAGGTAATCCTTATATTCCTGTCTTTTATGTTGTCATGTTAATTTACTTGTGTAAAAATTCTCCTCTATTTTGTCTTTGCAGTTTTTTTTCCTTTCATAAACCAGTATTACATGCTAGACAGAAAAAATGTTCAACTAGTTCAAACAGGATGTACTTATCACACCTTAGGAAGAAAACAACAAGATCTTGGTTAGCTTGATTACTTCTAATATTAAAAAAAATATTTAAGTTATGTATTTCAGGTAAGCTTTTTTAAATTTAGTTTTTACAGGAGATACCATTGTATCCATACATGTTGACTGTTATCGTATTCATTTTTGATAAATTTATGACACAATATGTATGTTATGTTTATCCTTTAGGAAACCAAGGTAATTAACAAAGAGATTGCTAGTATATCAAATTCATTGCCTTGGAAAGTTAAACCTCACATTCCAAACCCTTTTTTTCTGCTCAAACCGTGCGAAGAAACCTCTATGTTGCTTTATGCTTTTTTTAAGTTAATCAGGATTTGCTAAAATATGGTCTGTTGACAATTTGAGTTTAAATCCGGTGTGCAATTGGTGATTTTTTGTGTAGTTTACAGTAGCAGTTAGAGAAAAAGTGGCACATTGTTATAGTAACTAAGGTTAGGTTTTAAACCTATAATCCATGTTTTCAGATTTCTTTTTTGAAGTTGACAGTTTTTAAAATAGATGACCCTGTATGGTTCAGTGGTAGTGGTATATATTGTTTAATGAATCAAAATAAAATCTTAATATTTTTTTTTTTGAAATTTGGCTATACTTTTACAATATTGGAGCTTTTAAATCTTAATAGGTGAGGGTATGGGATACTAGTACTGCTACATCATCTGCTGTTCGTGCCTCCTGTTGTGTGGGCATGACTTCTGTTCCTGGTACGCCTGTAAACATGAAATGCCATGAATCACTATTATATGTGGCGGCTGGTTCCTCTGTCACTGCAGTTGATTTAAGGACAATGCAGAAGGTAGTCACCGCAGCTATACATCTACCAAAGTTGTGTTCATTTGATGCGGTTCCTTCAAAATATTTAATATGCACAGGTGGTGATGGCAGGTATGATCAGTTACTATTTCGAGAGAAGAAACTTTGCTGTTGTTGCCAATCATCAAAATTAGTGAATCACTCTTGTCTCTTTAGTTGTTTTTACTCTCTGAAGATCATGGTGAAACATCAAGTTATGTTTTAGTTGGTAGTATGTTCCAATGGACGGCACTGACCACAACTTCAATGCTGCAGGGCAATGCTCTGGGATATCAGGAGAAATCAACAATCATTGAAACCAGAGCCTATAGCTGAGTTGGATGGACATTGTGGACCAGTAACTTCACTATACATGGATTCATACAAAATAGTTACTGGGGGGCCTAAAAATGCTGACGTAAATGTATGGGATGTGGACACGGGTGTACAAACAAATTCCTTGCTTTGCTCTTCATCTGATGGTGCTGTATCTGGCTGTGATGCCATGGCCGTAGATGGGTGTAGAATTACTACTGCTAGCTCTTCTGAAGATTGTGCTGTTGTGTGTTTCAGGGACTTCAACAATGCTACCAATCCTGTTGCAAAACAAGAAAACGAACTGACATCAAAATTTTGGGACTCTATATCTGATGATGACTGAATCTTGGTGGCTCCCAAAATTGTATAGATGAATTTCATTTTCTTTTTCAATTTGGTTAGAAAGTTAGTTTTACACAGGATCTTTATCTTTATACCGAATTATTATTATACACAGTTGAACATGGAAATGTCACATGTGAAGTTGAGATTTTACTTTCAAATGATCTAATATGATACAGTTTTATATCTTTCTATAGTACGAAATAAGATTGGACTCGGAATGATATCATCGCATTTGGTAGTTTGGTATGTGACCAAAATCTTATATGGATATTGCTATATCTAATTCCAGTTTTAGACTCGACATGAACATTTTCTAACGATGCCAGTTCTGTTTGTTACAATTTTTTTTTTTCAATCAAATCATCAAATGCGTTTACAAGTCAAACAAATCCTCTTTAAAAATATAAAATTATGAGTAAAGTATGGTTATCCATTTCAAATGTGAGAAAGCTACTGATAATGGCATAAGATAAATATTATTTGGAATTATTTGTGTTTTTCATTATTAGATTAGAGTTGTGAGTACACTCCATGTCTTTGGTAATGGTTCAAGATAAGTGAAATATAGAAATTCAAGCCCTTTTGGTGGAAAGTCAACTTGGCCAAACCGGTAAATTACACCATAAGAGGGTTCAGTGTTGTTTGCTGAATTACGACAAGCGAATTACTTTCTTTATTCTACAAGGAATTATTAATTTCGCAAAGTAGACTAACATGATAAAAATGACTGAAGTGATTCTCAGAAAATGATTAATTAGTTTATAAAATCTAAAACATTCATACTCCAAAAATAAAGCTTAGTCTTCAAATTGTTTGAATAAAAAAATGTGATTAAATGAGAACTCTTCTTCCCATCACATTAAAAAGTAATTTTAAAATATTTTAATCAATTAAAAACACACCAGTCTAATTTTTTTTTTTAAAAAACTAATAAGAAATTCAATTAATACCAAATTCTGTCTCTCCATCAGAGTACTATCTTTATCATTCTTCCGAGTCCCTCCCCAAATGGAGCAGTGAGAGTCCACACTTCTCACTCAGCTGTCCTCCACCGTACCATGTGGCCCTCCTCCGCCGTCGGCCTCTGGGGGCTGTGCGTGATCGTGGTTCTGGCGACTGCGTCCTCCGCCGCACCAATCATCGGTCTAGACTCTTTCCTGAGCCAGCAATCCCGCAGCGACCCTCAGGCTTCTAACGACTCCTTCCTCTCCCTGCCCTCCTCCATAAAAGGCCCTCTCTCCCTCCTCTCCGACATCTCCTCCTCCTCCCTCCTCTCCCTCTCCCTCCCCATCTCCCTCTCCCTCCACCTCCTCGGCGACTTCCCCCCCGACGCCCACTCCCTCCTCTCCGACTTCCTCTCCGCCGCCGCCCCCACCGCCTTCCAAGTCATCACCCCCTTCGACTCCCACCCCCTCTCCCACTCCCTCTCCCTCTCCCACACCCTCCACCTCCAAATAACCCCCTCCCGATCCCTCTCCTCCCTCTCCTCTCTCCTCACCCAAACCCTAACCTCAAGCATTCGCTCCACCACTTCCTCTCTCCGTTCCCCTCTCCTCACCATCCCCCACTCCACCATCGATCAAATCATCCAAGACCACTTCCGCAAACAAAACCCCAACCCTAACCCTAACCAAGTCCACCTCTACCTCCTCAACCTCCCTCCCCTCTCCGATCCCAAACCCTACGCCTACACCTACTCCCCCGGAGAATCCTCCCCCGCCTTCACCAAATGCTCCGGCACCTTCTTCACATCCGGAGATCGCTACTTCTGGATCGACCTCCGCGCCGGTCCGGTCGACTACGGCCCCGCAATCTCCGGTGACGGCGTCATCCCCCGCGGCGAGTTTCACCCCCTTGCTGCCGTCCACGGCCGTCCCAAATCCAGCAAGGCCTTCGCCGCCGACCTTGCCTCCCTCATCTGGAGCGCCTACAATGTCTTCCTCGCTCCCTCCCTCCGGATACCTGTTCCGTTCGAGAATTCCCTCACCGTCCAGTTCATCCACATCCACAGCGATTTCGAGAGCACGGGTGGCTCCGGCCTCGATTGGAAATTGATCGAGAATAGCTTTAGGTTTGACACTGATAACAGCAATAATGGATTGCTGTTAGGAGATCAGAGGTTGAGTTTTAAGAATTACGGAATTAGGTTTTCGGAGTGTTCGATTTGCTCGTTTGCTATTGCGAGGTCGATTAATTCGTACACCTCTAGGTTTTTGTTTGATAATTATACTTTGATTGTGAGTGAGTATTTGGATTCGAAACGGTTGCACCAGATTTTGTCTGATTCTGGTGACGAGTTGAGGAAGCTGGCGGGCGTGCCGGAGGAGGATTTTGGTAGGGTTGTGCCTGTGTATGTTTTTGACTTGGATTACACTTCGTTGTTGCTGCTCGACCGGTATCACCAGTCGGTGGCGTTTAAGGACATGGTGATTGCGGTTAGGACGAAGAACACGCAGACTGTGAGTGATTACAGTTGCAATGGAAGGCATGTGTTCACGCAGACCAGGGAGCTTGAGCGCCCGATTGTTGGGTCGATTCTGCAGAGCATGTGGGGGGTGTCGCCGACGCATTTGAATTGGAGCCCCCAGCATAACGAGACTCTGGTGGATTATACATGGAGTATGGGGCAGACGCCTTTCGGGCCGTTTTCTGAGATGTTGAGTTTGTCCTTTGTTCAGAAGGATGCTGCCAGGAGGAATGTTCTGTTGACCTCGCTGAATTACAGCATAACCAGTGCGATTGATGTTCTTCAGAGCATCGAGACTCATGGTGGGGCAAAGAATCTGCTGAAGCAGAAGCAGCATGTGGAGTTTGTCCAGAGGTGGAACTTCTTCAAGTACAAGCTGAACAAGGCTGTTTCTGCGATGTCGCATTTGGATTTTGAGAAGGCTCTGTTTTTCTTGAGGTCTTCTGATCATGATCTCTATGCCATTCATTCCATCGTCTATCATGCCTCGCAGGAAATAGAGGCCTCCCTTGTCTGCTTCGACGATCCTCCCTTTCCCTGGGGTTCCGTGTCAGTTTCTGCCTCCGCTTTCCTTGCTCTCTCTTATGTTTATGCAAGACGGGACAAACTTTTCAGGAACAAAAGGAAGCAATTTTGATGCTCTGACTAGAGGAGGACAGAACGGAAGTTTGTATGATTTTAAGAAAACACAAAAAACAGAACATGTATTCATTGTACAAGAGAGGTATGCTGATGGTTTAAGTATTTAGATTCTTAAACTATTTACTCCAGTTAAACCATACATACGTTTTCCTACGTTTTACGTGCTGTGATCGGTATTGTTTTCTTGAGTTTATCTTCCCTCTCCCTCTTCAGTACTATGGCACTAGTTGATCATTGCTATATAACATATCATTGATATGGGTAATAACAGAACATAAGTAGATTAGACATCCTAGAATTACTTTAAAGAGAATGTAAGAAAAATAGTAACCAGAACAAAAAATGGAGGGGATATCTATCTAAAACAGAGTGAGACCCAGCTTTTTGTGGTTAGTACCAAGGTACATAAAAGAAAAACCCTTTACTTCTTGAAGTAAAACTGCATCAATTTCATAATCTTTTGTTTTTTCGTTCCTTGTTTCATGCTAGACTAGTGTTCGCAACCATCTGGCGCAGTACCTCAAATATTGTCCATGCTGCAGTTGATCACCCCCTTGCTTGCAACATGTCTTTTTGCTTTGAAGTTGTCGAGTGTTGATTGATTTTGCATATACTGGAGAAATTTATATTGTTACTGATGCTTTAGTGATAAGAATTTTGGCTAGCTGTTGCTTAGAAAGTACCGTGTATATCATTGTTCTAATGAATGATTATCTGAATTTCAGACATCCAAAATTCGTGCTTGATGTTTAGTTCTTAACTTTGGATTAATAGATTGAATTTTGTTTATGTCAGTAGAGAATTGAGGAGTGATATTTCATGTGATCAGTGTTTTGATGTTTAGTACTCGTGAGTTATTATGACTTGTAAAAGTTAGAAATGTACACTTATGATTTAGTGTAGTGTCATTCATATATGAATTGTTTATCACATTTCTAACTTCTCATAATAACTGAATGACAAACTGGTGGAAAAATATGTTTTTATAGAAGTTATAAAATCAGGAGGACATTGTACAAAAGGAAGTTACTACTAAGAGAACCAAGTTGTTCACTTTTTACATAGAAGGTGTTGTTTATATTGTATTTACCATATTAAAGTTATTAAAGGTCATAAATACGAAAAATAACTAATCGCTCATTGCAATGGGAACAGTCATTTTATTTATCCATCTCAAATATATGAATGGCTCATTGCATATGTTCAAATAAGGGAAAATTGTATGAAAGTGTAGGATGCCTTGTTCATTTACTTTTTATATTTTATTTTATTTTTGTATTTTAGATTTTGTTTGTCTCCTAAATATATTTGTATGTGCCTATTTTATGAGCATATTTTTGAAAACAAATTTGTTATCTAAACCCTCAACAGAACACTTGAAGAAAATGAGAAGACGCTGTCCAAACTGTTTCCATGTTTTTAATGAAACTTAAATGGAAGATTGATTGTTGTCTCTTAATTTTCTTTTTTACTTTTTTCAGAAATTGAATACAATTGGAAAATTTACAATAAATTTATTATAAACTTATTTTTTTAAGCATAATATAAATTTACAACAACAAGAGAAATCATACACGTGGAGATTATCACCAACAATGTCTACAAGACAAGTTGATTCGCAAGTGGAGAGGATTCATTTTGAATTTAAACAAGGTAGAAAGGTAGATGCCATTAAGTGTATTTTGTTGGTTATCTTTTGTTAAAAGTAATCACTTCTATACTTGAGTTTACTTGCACATCTTGATCGCACCTCCAAACTATAGGACATTTTCATTCCAATTTTCTAAATTAGTCAACTTTGGATTTTATTCGATTAAGATTTTGTAAAAATTCGCCTCTAACTTTTTCTGACCCCTTTTCACACGTGTTGTATATTGAGTAATTGCAGAATTTGATTCCTAAAACATACCACCTGTATTGTTTAAAGGTTATTTATTTTATGTTCTTCGGACACGTTGCCAAATGACTAGCCGAAAATCACATTACAAATATTGACCGAGATTAACACCTAGTCAATAACCCTCGCAAGAACACTAACATTGATAAATAGTGAATCATACTTGGATTAAAAAAATATATTATCCGCATAAAACCTAAGGCACATATTAGGAAATTCAACTAATTTCTGACTTCTATGTATATCGTCAAGTTAATGTAGCATACATCGTAATTTAACTTCATAATTCTTGTATTCTTGAGGGTCATAGTGCTTTTTACAGTCATCTCAATCACACTTTAGTGTCACTTAACTTCAACCGAACTTAGACTTCAATCCATCAAAGAATAATCCTAAGTCTACTTCCAACATTCTGGACAAGTCACTTCATCATTTTTAGATAGTTCAAAACCTTGATTACAGTATATCTAGTTTCTTAGTATTTGAATATGTAAAATGATGAAAGCACAATCATGCTTTATTTCTTTGTTGAACCAACTGATGCAAAATGTTTTTTTTCTTTCTCTACTCATGCAATTTGTGATAAATATATCTTGTTTTTTCTCTCTAACTATATATGAATCAATACTGACAATATACAACTATGTTTAAACTGCTGGTTTTACACCAATGCAAACTCTTCTGTCATTGTTTCTGGTATATAATATATATATACTTGACATAGTGTATCAGAAACAGAGTGACAAGAGAACATAGTATGTCAATGCCACAGGCAAGGCCATGAGCATTCCTAGCAAGACCCTGTGACCAAAACAGCAACAGTGTTGTCATATATATGCAAAGGTTGTCAAAGAAATATGCTAAGAAGTTTTACTGACCCTGTGCTTAAAATTCCTGGATGAACATTATACTCTCTAGCAAAAACAAAAGGAACAATTCCTTGGGGTAGAGCTGCCTACACATACAAAACCATTTCATATTAGTGATTATTTTTCTTAACTTTACATTTCTTTTATGAAAATAAGAGAAGAATATTCAACTTAATTGATAGTATTAATTGTCAAAGGAGTTTAAGTACCATTATAAACTTTTCTCTGATAAAGAGTTCAGAAAAGAAAGTAATGATCACCTGAATGATTGCCACTTTGAGCATTCTATCTCTTAATCCAATCACAATGGAGGCTACAGCCATTATAGCAGGCCCAACAAGAAATTTCAGGCCCATTGCCACCATTGTCATCCTTGGCCCACATGCTATGATTCTGTTGTTTGATGCCATAAATAGACCTGTTGAAATTTCATTCAAGGAATGGGGAACAAGGCTTCTGAAGTCATTATCCAACTCTTGATTTGTTATTTCGTCAGTTCATAACAGGAATCCATTGATCTAATTTCTCTTACCTAAGCTGAAAGTTGCCATGCCTAGACCTCCACTGGCCAATATTTCTATTGACTGGTTAACAACATCTGGCATATCCACTCCCCACCTGCAATAGATTTGTGTAATCATCATTAGTGTAAGAACATTTACATTGTTAATTCTATAGTCTTGATGATTTCTATTCTAGCAATATGAATTTGACTTCTTCGTGTGCTTGCCTGAAGTGTATGCTTGCCCAAATAAGACCTATGAAAGTTGCATAGGTATTAGGATTAATGATTAATTTATTCCCCACTTTCATGAGAATGATCAACATCCTCGTTTTGCTCTGTGTTCTATGTTCTTCTTCTTCTTCTTTTGACTGTATCTCCTGAGAAGTCTCAGATTCTCCTTCATGCACAAACCAAGAATGGAACACCATACATAAATAAAAACCATTTTCATAGCAGCAATAGCAATGTGCTACAACAAACATAATGCTTTTTACAGCAAAGCTTGTATCTAAATTTTGTTTCATATAATCACTCTATGGTGCATTATTTGTCTTTTAAGATAATAAACACCTTTAACCACAAATTGCAATGTTGAAATGATTTTCTTTGTGACAAAAACAATCTTGTTCAAAGAGTTAAAATGCAGTTATAAATTATTAGCGTATTAAGGTGAATGACAAATATGAAGACAATACTATTAACATGAAGCTCAGACACTTAATGACAGAACTCAGTCTAAAATGCATCTGACAGTATGATAGTTTGTCAACTTTTAATTACATTTTAGACGAATAGGTATTCAAATGGAATCTGATTGAGGAGAGAAAGAAAGAAAAGAATAGAAAAAAAAACAGAAATTTAAAATAGGTTCAGGCCCCACTTTGATTTTCATAGATTACTTCAGTTGACTGAAAAAGAATAATTTATAAATACATGTATATAATATCAGACATCAAGTGATTAAACAATGAAGAATTTATAAATACATGCAGGAAAATTGGAAGGAGAAAAAAAAAAAAGTTTAACAACAACTATATGCATTTGTTCAAGAACATGTTCATTTTTCTCATTCCTTTTTATATTCCACTCTGATGAGTATTCTGAGGGAAGATCATCATAGAGTTATAATACCAATGAGATAGAAGTCCAACCAACATATAAGTGATTAACACCACCACCAACCAAAAACCTTTAGGTAATGAATTTACGAGTCTTTATTCTTATATAATTTCAACTTTTTTCATTTTATTCGATGTGGGACTTAGACTCACACTTGAATTTCGAGCACACTCTTACCATACTACACAATCCTCTTTCCCTGTAAGATGCAAATCAAGAAAATCTAAATGTTCACCTGAGTCTTGTGATGGTGGTGCAACAACAGGCATGGTCCTTGCAGGAATTGCAGCATCCAACTCATGAAGAAACAACAACAGATTGTACCAGACCATGCTCTGGAGGAAAATAACCTGTGGAAGGAGAAGAGAAGCTTCATCCCTGTACATGGCCTTCATGAGAGGAATTCCAAGGATCAAAGTGTTGGGAAGTGTTGAGAGTGAGAGACCAGTTATGATCCACTTCAGACCCCCCCTGCCCTTGATCTTAATGATTGCTGTGAAGATCAGAAATGCAAGCAATTTCTGAACACAGTCTGCATAAACCAGTTTGAGGCTCATTTTGTAAATGTTGTTGGATGAAATGACTTGGAATGAGAGAATAGGGACTGAGAAATTGGCCACAAATTTGTTTATGCCTGAACATTGTTCTGGGGTGAAGAGCTTCCACCACTTGACTGAGATGTAGGCTAGAACCATGGTCACATATAATGGGACAGTGGCAGTGACTACATGGTAGACATCTGCTAAGGAAATCATGATGTCTAACTAACAACTGTTGAAAGATTTAGGACATGATCTACAGCTTATAATATGCTATCCTACATGCTTTTTAGGCTACTTTGCTGATTTTTCAATTACTAGGATAGAATAATCTCACTAGGAGTAGCATAGAATAATCTATTTTACAAGATGCTTCTTCACAGTGACCTATCACCCTTTTCTCTATTCTCTCTCTATTCTTCTCCCCATGCCCTCATGCTTTTCTCTACCAAAACAATCAAATATATAATAACCCTTTTCTCATACACTCATTTCATTTATGTCAATTCATTTTTGCAGCACTAAAATACAATCTTGATGGAACCATTTGAGTCCTTCAGCTAAAAAAATTCCACTTTCATCTTTCACAGTGTCTCTCTGTTAGACCAAATTGGTTTTTTCTGTAGTTTTTGTCACTAATTGTGACAGTATTGTCACAAAATTCATCTTCTTATAGTATAGATTCTACGACAATGGAAACTACTGAAGTTTTCATCTTTAAGTCGACTCTGCTAGATTCTGTAACATAGATTTTAGTTAATATTTTCCATAGTGGAATAATTAATTTCCTTTTGTACATGTCTCTCCTCGTTTTGCAGCAAACATCCTTGGTATGATGTTCTATGCTACAAGAATTCTTTTATAGTATTTCTTCAAATTGGAATTAGTTTTTGCAATTTGTAATTAACAGATAGATTGATTACTGCATATTTTTTATGCTGCAGAAGTCTGTGTTCAACCCTGCTGTTTAGAGAATCTAATTGATTTTTTTGGGGGATATAATGATTTTGTAATAATGCAATGAAAAAGAATAATAATCAATAAATAAAAGTGAGGGCATTTATGTTCACACGAGCTAAAGAAGATAGATTCTGATTTTGATCTTGACATGTCTTTTGATTCATAGATTCTTTTGCAAAGGTGGCTTACAAATTTGTACAGATTTACAATTCCATGCTCACCCAAAGTTCATAAATCCTAGCTAGATCGATTTCGAAATCCTAATGCCTTAATTTTGTTCTTTCTTTCTTCCAAAAAAATATATAAAATTTTAGTCCTTATTCAATGATAAATGATTTCACCAAAATCATTTTACCCTTTTTCTGTGATAGTATAGTCTTCTTATTTCAGACAAGGAAATATGTAATTTTAATCTAGTCCTTACTTATGCTCCTCTTCTTTGTCATATTTTAAATGTTTAAATAGCTTTTTTTTTTTTTTTTTTAAGGATATCTTGAATGAAAACATTAAATCTAAGGTTTAGTTGAGTGAAAATAATTAAATAAATATATATATGAATAAAGAATTAGATTAAATTGTGAAATTTTAAAATATTAATACTGAAGTGACATGAAAAAACTAAGTTGGTCAATATAGGATATAAAAAGAAAAAATTAAAGAAGAAGGTACAAGTTCTTTTTTCAAAGTATTCAAGTTTAATGATTATATTTTGTTAATATTATTGATATAACTCTTCAAATAATTACCATAAAAGTTAACACATTTATCATATCCTAACAATTTATGATGATTGAATGATAATAATATTCAGAGTATTTACTCAAAATATTGATGTGCCATGTTTTCCATTTATCTTCTATATAAAGAAACTTTTGAATGCAGAGAAGAATAAAGAAGTGAATTGTGAGTGAAGTAATGAAAGAAAGAGTTGGTTCAGAACAATGTGAAGAAGAATAATTTCCCAATTTTGATGAAAAGTGCAAGAATATGTGTTCCAGCAGGCAATTTGCTTTTCAGAGTAAGCTTTTTTTTCGCCACAAAAAGAGTCATCACCTCTTTCTTTACTTCTCCATCCATCAAAGTTTTTTCTGTAACAGTTCATCACTTTCCATATAATGATATCACAGATAATGAACAACAATGGAGGAACTATCATTATATGAGACTACCCTTTTTACAAAAATGTTGCTAATGTTAATGCTTCATAATTGTAATATAATAAACAAGTTTTTTTCATGTATCCCTAATTGGAGATTCTTCAATGCTGCAGCATTGCAGATTTGTCTGAGAGCATAAAAATCAGAGGAAAAAGAAAACTTATTGTCTACACAAAGTTCCTATCAGAATGCTTATGAGCCATCACAAATCACAACTTCACCATTAATCCACATTTGCAGGCTTTAATATGTTTCCAATAAAGTTTTATTTTTCTTATAAACTATTTCATTTAACACCTTTTCAGTTTTAAATTGCAAAACAAAGTCTCAAAACAAAGAAAAACAGTACTCAATGAAAATATCTGCATTTGGCAGTCTTTAAGATTATATATATGATATGGATGTGTACAGTGTTGAAGGAGAATATGAAAAGTAGAAAAAATAATGACTAATTTATATATAAATTCCTGTTCTCCATGTCTATTTTTGCTAAATTTATAAATGTGTGTATTGTATTAAATTATTATAAATTTTACCAACTATTATACTATTAAATGTTTTATCATTTTGAGATCTTTTGTTGGATTTCAAATGCTTATCATATAGATTATGTTTACAAAATCTTTTATTGTATTTTTAAATGATTATATTCATAAATATTTAATTTTAATAAAATTTAGTCAGATATATTTCTAATTTAATTATTAGATCCATATAAAGAAAAACATATTTTATACCTTTTTGTTTTTTATATTCTGCATGAGAGGCTTTTGACTATAACCCTACCACTTAGATAGATTATGAATGCTAAAATTAGTCTTTTGAAAGCGATTTAATTAATTAAAAGCCATTTTTCTCGCGATTCTGTGTTAAAGAAGTGATTTAATGCAAGGCTTTGCTTTCTTTTTCTTTGCCTATTTTTTTATTTTCTCTTTTTCCAATTTATTTAGGCTTTGGGAGATTCATCAAACCACAAAATAACATTCCTTTCCCTATTTTAAAGCTTAAAAGTTAGGAACTTAGATTTATTTTTGCATCACTTTTCTTAAGAGATATTTTTATGTTTGCAGCTAATATAAAAAACCCTCTTGAAGTCTTACTTAAGATGATCGGGTTTGGTATACATTCGGAGCAATGATTTATTAGTATTCTCTTGAATTTTAGTTCAAATACCATAGTTATTTATTAGTCTTACAAATTTTCTTCTTTTTATCAGTGAATTGAAAAAGAAAATTTGCACTATAAGGTCACATGATTAAGGATGTCAACGGGCGGTCCGTACCCTACCCACGTGATAAATATTCGTCCTGTACTTATATTCATATCCGTCGAATATCCGTTATGTGGGGTACCTGCATAATTTTTTAATAACCACAAATATCTATGGGTACCTGCGGAAATTTAAAAAAAATAAAAATAAATATTTAACAACATATTTTAATCATAAATTTAAATAAAATACAATACATAACATTCATAACTTTTAAACAAAGTTCAAATAATCCATTTAAATAGTGTTGAATGACGGGTTACAAAGAAATGAATTTTTTTTTAAAACTAATTGATAAAAAAATAACTCATTCAAAATCAATAGGTTAATATTTTAATTATATTTTTTTAATATTTTTTTAATTTAAATTAGAGTATAGCGGGTACGAATATTCACGGGTATGGATACTATGATACTCGTACCCGTCCCGTTAACATACGGGTATTAAAAATATTTGTACCCACAGGTATCCATTTACAATATTCATTTCCTACCCGTTGCGGATTTTATCCGCAGCAACTCGTGGGTACGAATTTTTTGGACTTCCCTACACATGATGCGATCGATTTGACATAACTTTTTATTTAATTATTTTCTTAATCATGGTAATATAATTTTCTTAATATTTATAAAGTCATACTAATTTTGATCCTCATAGTTTTTTTTAATAGTTGGTAGGGAAATATTTAATGAAGGTGTTAAGTGGTGCAAAGAATTCCACCTAAGCCATGTTCCACACAATGATTCCACCACATACATCTACTTGTGCCAGTTAATTGGAACACACATAGTAAGAAAAAAAGAAGTTAAACTGTGTTGTGGTGCAATGATATATAACAATTGAGTTCTTGAGTTCAAAAGAAAAAATTAAGGAAGAAGAAGTTGATGGACACTATAGAGATAAGAAAGAATCTTAAGAAGACAACGATGATTTTCCCAAAGATGAAGAAGACTTTTGTAATTTTTGGAATGACGTTTGCATAAAATGTCATGTAAGAGGAGAACAATATTTAATAACCCTTTTAAATGTTTTCCAATTGGGTGTCATGTAGGGACATTCAGATTCTACTTGTTTCATGCTTCCTTTTTATATCTAATATTTTTACCAAATAAGGGTCACATAGAGGGTAAATGAGATTCTCAATTCTGTGGTGGGATTTTTTTTCTTCTTTTTTCAACTTCTAATATTTTTTTGTGTGTAATTATTTGTATTGTTTATTTCTACATGGTGTATATACAACTCATTTTTGTTGGTTTATCTAACTCTTAGTTCATTAATTCAAGGAATAATTTTTTTTTATCCTTAAAATTTATCACATGGGAGTTATTAGTGGGATTTGGATAATGTGACTAATTGATGTTGAGGTAAAGAAAAAAAAAAGGAAAAAGAAACTTTGGTTTTAAGTGTTCTTATCGGGACTAAGAGACATGCAAACATATTGTATGTCTTCTTTTCTATCAGTTGTTTGGTTTTCTTGATGTTCTTCTTGATGGATAAGTTTTTATAACTACTAATTATTGTGAATTAGACATTTGTGTGAAGGAAATTCAAAGAAGAAGGTCCGAATGAGTTAAGAAATTTTATAAATAGGTTGGATGATAGACTTGATTGTATTGTTAAATTTGAAAATTGTTAATTGTGATGAAACTAAAAGTGCATTGATAAAATTTATATAGTATAATAAAAAATTTAATTTGAGATGAAGTTGTACTGTATGACCTATTGACACTCCCAGCAGGACCATCAGTTAGGTGGCTCAAGGATAAGTGGCTGAAGGCCGCCGCTACAGGCGGACGATCCAATGGGTTGTTAATATGGCAATTTCTTCGGAGTGATTTAAGGGAGCTCACGATGAAACGACCTCCGCCGTTCATTCTACTGGAATTTTGTCGTCATAACACAATTATGGAGACCTCCGTCAGAATGCACAGCCCTTCGGTCGGGCAGGTGCATTAAACTAAATCAATAAGCTAAAAGTAAATTAAAGTAATGCAAGTCAGTAATCAAGTTTAAAAAGCAATTGGCCATGATTAAGAAAACCCTAATCACGAGTTAATGTCAAAAACTATAAAAAGGGGCCCAGGGTAAGTTGGTGATAACTTTTACTTCGCATTTATTACAACATTAATTGCACTTACCCGAACAGACTTGAATTGACTTAAACATCGAAGCCTTATAGACAAGTATTCCGATCGTCTGGACAACTGAGCGGAAGAAAGCGAAAAGAAACCGAACGGAAAAGAGAACAAGGAGATCGAGCGGTAGAAGTTGGTATAAGAAGAGTATAAGGACAAATTGAGTGTTTTAGATAGGTGCTAGGTCCCTATACCTGAAACAGAAGTCATTGTGTTTTTTTTTTATCGATTGTCTGAAAAGAATAAATATATATAAAACAAATCTATATATAAACAATGTGTATTATTAAGTTAGTTTATTCTCTTTTTCTCTCATTCTTACAATCTTTTTATATGTCATAAGTGCATTTTCTACTTCTCTAATATCTACAAAGATATTGTACATGGCCAAAAGAAAAACATTTTGAGAAAATTGGAATTTCCAGAACATTGTGTTAAACCTGTGCATGTATTTTTATATTCATCTATGATGAAAATTCATTTGGTTTATGATGACGTCTCCTTCTGAGTTTTTATCTTTTGTTTTCTTGCAAGTATAACACACAATAACTAGCTAAAGCCATTATGTTTTTTCTTCAAGATAAACAATATAAATACAAGAAAATGATAAATTAGTAACTTAATTTTATTGAAAGAAAAAATAATCATCGGTAAATAATTTACAGAAGAATTTGAGAATTTTAACTATCAACCGATATTTTCATCGATAATAGATCCGTTAGTAACATCTGTTAATAAATTGTAACTTTTAGTACCAACGGAAATATCTGTCGGTAATTTATAATGTTTATTATATTAATATGTTTGTTGATAAATTTCGTTGGTAAAATGGATGTCAAAGTTCTTGCTTTAGGCTTTGACTATATTGTGATACAATATGATAAAATGGACACCAATTTTTTCAGTCAAATCTCATGAAATATTTGCTATAAATTAATTGAAGATGAGTGTGAAGAAGAAAAGAAGAAGGAAGAGGAACAAAAAGAGGAAGATGAGGAGTAGGCGATGACAGAGGCAGAGGTAGTGATGACAATTACTATGGAGAAGGAAGAGGAGTCAAAGGTGACAAATGTGGTGGTGATGGCAACAACACAAAGGACGAGGAGGAAGAAGAAAAAGAGGAAAAGAAAAAATCACGATATTTAGAGACAAATTTTGATCATCGATAATTATCAATAAATATTTTTATTTACCAATAAAATTTATTGACAATCATTTTGTTAATGAATTTTTTTTCATCGATAAGTCATCACTAATCAAAATTACCATGAAAATCGATGCATTTTTGTCATTGATAAAAAAAAATTCTTGCACCAAAAGTTGAATACCACTTGATTAAGAGAAAAAACTTTAATTAAATCATTCTCACAAAAGCGTCATAACAATATAAAAAATTATTTTTATAAATGAACTATTTTCTATTATTAGACTTCTAATAATTCTTTTTAAAATATTATGATTTTATTTTTATTTTTTGTTTAATTAGTCATGTGTTCCCTATATTAGTCTAAAAATGTCAAGTTAGTCTTCTAAGTTTCTAGTCTTAATTTGATCCCGATTTGTGAAAAATTGATGCAATTTGATATTTTCCATCTATAGTGCACAAACAATGTTAAAGACAATGTCACATGTCAATTTGTAGTTTTTTTTTTAAATAAAATTTCCATGTGTCATATCAACATTGTGGCACATGACACTGTTAGTGTGACATGACAGTAGCAATATGATGTGGCAATATCACATAACAAAGTCTCATTTTAGTCACTATATTTATTTATTTTATTCAATTTAGTCACAATTTTTCTTAAAATGGAGAATGTTGTCCTCTTCACATTGGGACAATTTATTTTTTGTATAAATCTTATGGTAACTTTTTATTAAATATTTTTGGAATTATATTTAAACCAACTCTAAAATTTTTACAAATATTTTTATTAATTAAAATAAATTTTTATTTACCTAGACTTGTTTAATTAGTAATTATATAAGTAAATTTTTATGTTTAAAATTTTATCTATAATTTTTATATACTTCAACTATTTTAAAAAAAATTGGGATGAAATGACTAATTTAATCTTAATTAATATTTTTTTAAAGTAAGTAATTGATTTAAATAGAATATATTAATATAGTTAAAGTTAGTTTAAAAATATTTTCAGAAATATTTAATAAAAATGTGAAATTTAATAAAAATAGTAGCATAAAATTTATACAAAAAATGAATTTGGTCTTAATTTGGATAGGGACAACATTGTTCCATTTTAACAAAAGTTAGAACTAAATTGAATAAAAATAAATAAATATAAAGACTAAATTGAGACTTTGTCACATGAAACTGCCACATCACATTGCTACTATCACGTCATACTAATAGTACCATGTTGCACAACTTTGATATGACACATTGATTTTTTTTTGTCCACGTGTCAATTTGTAGTTTTTTTTTGTCCAAAGTCTTGAACCCCATTTTGGTTAAGCATCCCTTCTCACTTTCTCGTTTCTAGTCGGCATCCCATCTCGAAACCCTATCTTTGTTCATTTCCTCCTTTTCTTGTCCAACTTCCTTTGTGCAACTTCACACTTCTGGCTCTGAATGATAACTAAAGACCTTTAACTAGCCCATGTACTAATGACACCTTTGGTGTTTAAGAGAATTTGCTATTGCATCAACCACTAGGACATGAGTAAAAATACTTCTCCTCTCATACCCCAACTATTCATAAGCATGTTCCACCATCCTTCTGTTGCGCCACTATGATCAACAAACATTCTCACATCTGGTTGTTTAGTCACAAAAGACCTCGAAGACTTACCTGTGCCAAGAATGATCAACTTTGAAACGCCAATTCTGCTTTTCTTCAACATCTTGACGAAACTCTTCATACATGAGAAACTTGCCACAAAACCTTGATAACAACAACAACCTACTTGAAAAACCTTGCTTAGAGTCACTCTTAGAACTTCCTTTCCTTCCACATGTTTCCACTCCTTCTAATCATCCATCATACAAGATTCACCTCTTTTAAACACACTTACGCTTGTATATCTTAACGTACCACCACTTCTCTTTCCAAATTGTTATGTTGTAATCCTTAAGGTGACACACTACAACTGAACCACTAACTACTCCACATGTCGTCTCTACTCCACATTTTTAGAACAAACCATCAAGTAAGGAACTATTGACACTGATTCTGCTTCAAACACCAATGCAATAACAACCTCACTGCTTCAAGGTTAGATCTAGTATCTGCTTCAGAACATAACCAAAAAGTTTCTCCAACACAAAGATCTCTCACGTATGTTCTTCAATGGCCTTCTCTAGATAAACACTCATAAATGTAACACTTTGTTTTCTCTTTTCAACGTTATATCATACTTGATTCACATCCACTTACTCACCTTCTTGAAACATGGAACATGACTTCCTTTGACATCACAATTCTCAAGAATGAGCTTGGAAAGAAACCCAATTACCCTTGAGATTATACTTCAAACTTTGCTAAGGAAACACTTTACGTTGACTTTCAGTTTGAATCCTTTGATCACCATGAGACATACCACACACCTAAGAAAAGTTCACTTATATGCAACTGTAGCAAAACCCCCAACTCAAACTCTAACTCCCCTCTTGTAGTTAACCATGACTCATTTACCATACCGACGATACTAAACGATATCTGACCCTGAGCGAAACCAAAACCTTTAGTCCAGTTACCACCTTCATACCTTGTATCCTTGAATCTGACCATTTGTGCTAACTGTTCTAGCACCAACTATAGTGAACACCATCTTGACCACTTCAGACTTTTCTTCGCCTTCACTATGCTCTTTCTTTACAAGTTTTTTGCCATTCTCGGAAGATTAAACTTAACAACGCGCTTCATCTTTCAATACTAGAATTCCTCTTCCTCATACCAAGGTCAATTTTTCTTCTCATGTGAACTACTTTCTTTGCAACATCCCTACTATACTCGACTTTGACGCTGCTACCAACTACCAAGATCTAATCATCTCTTTCTGATTTTTCAACCTAGCATAAAACTTTTATGGCACCTCTATATCATCCACATTGTTTCTCCATCTAGTTAGGAAACATTAGCCTACCTGATTGATCCTCAAACTCTACTCCATCTTAACCTCCCACGAGAGATTTGTCGTCTTTACACACATTCGGTGTGTTCACTTTTCTTAGCTCTCTCTGTGCCATACAACCTCACTATCCTGCAACCTAGGATCTATTATCTGCTTCTCTTTTACTAATCCAAGAAAATTAATGGATATGGTCATATGACTATATCAAATGACATTTCTCCTCAAACCTCTTGTATTTACATATCTCTGAACCTGAACACTACCCGAAGATAAAACCAAGTTAATTTTCTCAAACGTTGTTGCACTAGCACACGCTGATATCTTCCCCTATGCTAACCTCTAGACTCAACTCCTTTTGTAAAGCTTGTGGTATTTGATCCCAAGAACTTGTCTTAAACCTCTTTCATTCCACACGTTGTTGGTCAACTCTAACATCTTAGTCTACAAACCAAAAACATAGCTTTCCTCGCTCACCGATAAGCCTCATACAACAACTTCATATCTTTGAGGCAATAAGTTGTTTCAGAGATCCTTTCCAACCTTCATGAAGGTTAGTAGGTCAAGTTGATCTTGAATCTGCATCCCTTTATCACTATAGACACTAAACACAAACCACAGAGGTGCAACAAAGACAAACCATAACATAGAAAACAAAACTTTAACGTCTACTGACAGCCAAAACCTTTGGTCTACCACTCTTATATTCTTAAACCATTAGAATTAAGAAAGGAAAACTACCTCTGATCTAGTCATGAGTGTGCACCCTCACTACTATATCAAGATGTTTTCTGTTCTTAATACTTATAGTTTCACAAACGAATTCTACTAAACCCGAGTACTTAAACCTAAAAGACATGACGAACCCACAACCCTCAGGTCATCCTAAGGACGAACTGCTCTGATACCAAAATGTAACATCCCAATTTTAGCAGCTTAAAACTAATAAAATAGGATATTCCACCTTAATATTCAAAACAAATAAACAAGTGTATAAAGTATATTAATACAGTCTTACAAATGATCAGACTATATAAATATATCAATTATACATACCAAACCTTTCTAACCCTAAACACAAGCTAACCACTTACAACAACTTCTCATTGAGACCTCCTTCCGACCTAAAAGATGGCTCCTCAGCCTCCAAAGGTGCCTCTGAAACAGCATCCACCACTGCTCCCACCGAATAGGTGATCATCGCAAAAGGAAAACATACAACACAAGACAAAAACACAGAAGAAGGGTAAGCTAATGACTTTTAAAGATTTTTCTTAAACCATATAGCATTGGTATATCTAACAACTACAAACAAGCATATATTCACACACATATATTTCTAAACTACGACTCAACTAATTCGAATACATGCAGTGAGGTCGGATCCAGTCAATTATGCACTTGTAGTGGCATCTCATGCTCTGCAAAGCAACAGATTAAGAGTCAAAACTCTACCACATACAAGGTCAGTCCGTTAACACCTATGGTTAAGGAAAAACCCCTAGGCTAGGACCTCCTACTAAGACCTCCTGCTCCTCTCACCACATACCTCATTCCTCTCTACTTGAGAATTTGAATGGTTATTAGAGCGTCAGGATAACTGCCAAGACAATCCCTACCTCAATGCATACACTACCACAATAAATGCTAATCCTCCTTGGGTTTGCATTAACCAATCTCATGCTCGCCCAGCCACTGGTCCAAGTTTGGAAGTTCCTGACTTGGAAATTAGCCCAGCGAGTAGCACTAGCCCAGCCACTGGCCCATGCTAGCCCAGCGAGTAGCACTCACCCATCGAGTATGCGAATCTGCATAATTCTACAGATCAGTGTTCTGCATAATTTTGCAGATCAACTTATTCGCCCAGCGAGTAGGCTCGCCCAGCGAATAAGCAATTATGCATAATTCTACAAAAACTGATTTATACATATTCAACCAATCCATACAACTCCAAAACCTCCACCAAAGACCATTTGAGTATCAAACATTAATTCTATCAAAATATTCACATCAATTGCATCCAATTGCACCCATAGCATACAATTATTCTCAAACAACATATAAAACCTAAGCATTTATCGTTTTCAAACATCACAACTCAATTCATATATCAAACACATCAATCAATTATAGAATAATCATATAATAACATTCTTAACAAGTTTGTGAGACATAATAGACATTAGCTTCCCTTACCTGGTATCTTGCTTAAACAACTCTATAATCGTCAGACATCTCTAACTCCACATGATGCTCTATATACACATAGAAACATCACAAGAATGATCAGGACATATCATCATGATCACTGATCAGCAGAGACTTATATTGATACATAAAACAACACATGAAAGCGGAAGAAGGCTTACATGCAACAGAAAATAGAAAAAACCAAAAAGACAACGAAAACTTAACTTACACGAACGGAGAAACTGATCAGTCCAAATTGAAGAGCTCATTGATAGGATCAATCCTATGGTCTCGGTTCTTCAATCAGACGACCGGAAAGACAGAACTTTTAGAGAGAACTTAGAGAGCTCTAGAAAAGTGGTTTCTAGAGAGATAGTGTGTTTTAAAATAATGAAACTCATTTATAACAATTCTATTTATACTTAAACCTTTTTAATATTAAAATAATCGAGTCTCACTATTTTTAAACCACTATCACTTCTAAAATACCATTTTCTAAGATTTTACAACATAATCATAGGTATTCGATACTACAATTAAGACGCCTCCTATTAAATATTTGTTCAACATGATTTTAATAGTATACTCTTATAAATAATAATAGATATTTCAACATTAACCATCATGTCATGAACTATCACTATATTAAGATTCATATTAATAAATAAATATTTTTGTTTGACCGATAAAAATAGATATTAGGATAAACCTTTTACATACTAAATAATTTAATCACAACTAATTTTAAAAATCAGTTTTTAAATTTTATTCTTAAATTTATAAGCGCATACTTTGTAATCTAAGCTTTAAAGAACAGAACAAATCAATATAGTAAAATTTATTCTTACAAATTTATTGCTTTAAAATAGTTTTAGTCAAAATAATTCTAAAGTGACTTTCATCGTTTTAAAGTTTTAAATCAAGAATTATGATTTCAAACAAATGCAAAGATTATGAATACATACCATTAATATAAGATATAAGGTAGATTATAAATATGATTTGAGTCATTACTATTCTCTTTTGTCAAAAAAAATAAAAATCCTAAATGATAGATTCTGATTGTAAAAGGATAAATGATAAATCTTCTAAAAGCAACAAGAAAATTTAGAGTTTAAAAGTAGGCTTAAATGGTCTTTTGGTCCTAGTTTAGGACCACTTTTTTCACTTTGGTCCTACCTTTGAAAATGTTTTCAGTTTGGTCCTACTTTTCATAATTTGTTTTCAATCAAGTCCTTTTCGTTAACTCCGTCAAAATCGTTAACGGAACAGTGCCAGCGTGGTTTTTGCATTGTGACGTGGATACTGTTCAGTGAGTTGGACGTTTGCACTGTCATTGCCCAGATTTTAAATTGAATTTTAGGGTTTATGTGTTCATTGTAGTTTAGGGTTCCATTTCAGCTGAAAACCAATGTC
>Ga0214543_1001989_pt1 | contig 40178 bp, 15 predicted proteins | sample CNSS2metaG_FD_160094 | JGI IMG/M metagenome (GOLD analysis project Ga0214543, IMG submission 160094) | Root nodule microbial communities from cowpea collected in UCLA plant growth center, Los Angeles, California, USA - CNSS2 | ecosystem: Host-associated > Plants > Roots > Nodule | place: USA...
ATATATATATATATGTGTGTGTGTGTGTGTGTGTGTGTGTGTGTGTGTGTGTGTGTGTGTGTGTGTGTGTGTGTGTATGTGTGTGTGTGTGTTAATTTAATTCTATTTTGCTTTGTAGTGTTCAGTAGATTTGATTCTACATTGTACCTCGTTTTAATGGAAGCAAAGTAACTATTCTTCTTATTGACCTTTCCTTTTCTCTTGCAGTGTAAATCTGCTGCTCCAATTTTTCTCCTTCTGTTTGCTTTTGCTTTAAGGTGTGTTCCAGTCATTTTGCCTTCATAATCACTCTGATTATATGATTCTTGTGATTGCTTTAAATGTTAAACATACTAAAATTTAAGCAGCTGCATCAACAAGATAGTTTGTGGGCTTTCTTTATTAATGAAAACACACTTTTTATCATGAAATCTTGCATAATCTTGAAGGCATTAGGTATGTGCTTTCATTAATCATTACTTTCAGCAATAGTTATTTATTCCATGAGGTGGAATTCTTTTAGAATTGACATGCTAGCAATTATTTCAATTAACATTTTATTTTCTACTTTCGGTTATACTTTTTCATGCTGCTTTCTTTCTCTCTCAAATGATTGCATGTTTGGTTATGCATCCTGTAGGTGATATATATTCATTTCTACCTGTTTTTTGACATCTGTTTGTAAATTTTGGTTGGAAGGTTGGAGACACCAAGCTTTAGACTCTCAGGCATCATCTTAATCATTTCTTTTGGCATATTATTAACAGGTATTATATCTTCCTTCACTTTTTGTGATAGTAATATGATAAATACCCCATTATTATTAAATTTTTAAGGGATAAAGGGAAGGCTATTGGGATAAAGCTGATGAGAGCTGGAACAGATTGGTAAGGGATGTTAGGTAGGATGTGTGGCTCCAAAGTGACTGCTTGTGCATGGGGTGTGGTAGCAGGGAGGTGGCATTTCAAGTACATTCTGTAGGGTAGGATACATAAATGTACTGATGAGGGGATTGAGGGGTTAAGCAAGAATCGAGTGGTAAGATTTGGGAGGAAGGAGATATATTGAAGAACCTCTGTTTGTGTTTCCCTTTTACATTTCTGGTATCTATCATAATGTGCTATTTTTATATGCGTTTATTTTCACAAGCACCTGAGCCAGTTTGGCTGCCTACATGCTCAGTGATAAAGTATAGAGCATGGAAACCTTCTGAGAATAAGCAGCATAGCTATCAAGGGTTTTTCCATCTTTGCTTGTCTTATTGAATATACTTCTGATTCTTTTTTGTTTTGGAGGACTTTTCTTCAATTCCAAAATGAAATAGCATCCAGTAGAAGTTAGGATAGACATTTTATTCTTATAATTTAGTTTGAAGTTTAAACAACAGAAATGTTTTCAGAATCTAAAACAGCCAATAAAATCTTCATAATTTTGTTGGAAATCTCCACCAGTTAAAAGTATTGGTTTATTCTGTTAATGTTTTAGAATTAAACCAAAACTTGTTCAATTGCATTTTATAAGATTTACGAATTTATAGCACATTAAGAATTCAAACCTTCCATCCCTAATTTATTTTGGTGTGGTGCAGTTTCAAAAGAGACTGAGTTTGACTTCTGGGGGTTTGTTCTTGTAATGCTTGCTGCTGTTATGTCTGGGTTTCGTTGGTGTATGACTCAGATCCTTTTACAGGTATCGTATTTGCATTTTCATTTCTGTGTATATTGATATCTACATCTCTTCCTGCTTTTGTCAACCATGTATTCTGATACATTGCTTCATTTTATTGTATTGGAACCTGATTTGCATTCTTGCCATTCGTGTTGAACTGAAAACCAAATTGAAAGAAAGAAGCCTACGGTATGTGCCCTGCATAACTTCATGTCAATAATTTGTTGAGAATATTAATTTTATTAAATTGATATGATATATTGGATGAAATGTTTCGCTTAATTAAATAATTGGTTATTTAAATTTATTTATTTTTTGGTGGTTTTGGTCCATGAATTCATTAATCTGACATTAATTTCTGCCAGTTGACTATGCATTCTTTTTGCCCTTTTTGGCACGTTAATTTATGTGACCAAATAGTGTAAATTGCTGGTTCAGAAAATGGTGCATTATGCCTACGTATTTTAGACATTGAAGCTTTGAAAATACTAGTTACCATATTCATGTACAATTAATATCTTAGAGCTGCACCATTTTTGGTGGTTTTGGTCCATGAATTCATTAATCTGACATTAATTTCTGCCAGTTGACTATGCATTCTTTTTGCCCTTTTTGGACACATTAATAATTTATGTGACCAAATAGTGTAAATTGCTGGTACAGAAAATGGTGCATTATGCCTACGTATTTTAGACATTGAAGCTTTGAAAATACTAGTTACCATATATTTTAATAGCTATTTTTTTCTATGTAAAAGAAATAATTTTATTGAGATCAAGAGAAATAATTTCAAAGAGTAAAGAGGACAAGCAGTCCTCCTAAACAAAAGAGAAGAAAATATTGAAAAAGAGAAGATTAATGCTGCAGCTCTAAGATATCAATTGTACACCTATTATTGGAGTCTCCTTGCTGGATGGTTGATGATGCATCAACAATGGTGACTTCAACTGTCAGAGGGATATTGCTTCTTTTGAAAGCTTGTACTGCCCTCTCAGTTAGTTTTTCCGTCAGCTCATCAGCTAAATAGTTCTGTTGCTTCACGGTAGATTTTATAATCCAAAATTATATTTACCTTCCATATATTTTAAACCAACTATCTTGTAGACCACATAGATTGCCTACCTTGTTTAACTTGAAATCTGAATTTAATTGCAATCGATATATTTTTCAATCCTGAAATCTTCCATTTTAACACAAGGTTATTGATTATTAAGCTCCTGAAGAAATTAATAAATGTGTTGTAGTTAATAAATAGAAAAGAAGATATGCAACTGTTCATTTAATTAAGCATCAAGAAATTGATTTTTTTTTCTTTTAATAAAAGAACATAATAGAATGAATACAAAATACTGGAAGAGGATCAGAAATCCTGGTTAAAGCCAAAAAGATAAAGGAAAAGACCAAATCGACTAAAGAGATTTAGAGCACTCCAAGCATTGATGTGGGCCTTGAAGTTCTAAAATTATAGAGCCTAGTAATTATTTGAAGACATAGTAAGGCTAATTTTTTATATTGACATATTCTAGTATTTTCATCTTTTTTAATTCTCACTCTATCTAGCATTGAATCATTTTTCTTTGCTCAAGTTTACTTTCGAGTTAAGATTTTGTAAATGCTGTTCTATTTTAACAAAAGGATTTTATGCTTTTTTCAAATAATTCAGGTCTGAAAAATCCAATTACCCTGATGAGCTATGTAACTCCAGTAATGGCAGTGTCAACTGCCCTTCTTTCCCTGGCTTTAGATCCATGGGATGAATTCCGAGAAAATCAGTACTTTGATAGTTCAGTGCATATTACTCGAAGTTGCTTGCTGATGCTTCTTGGTGGTTCAATTGCCTTTCTTATGGTAAGGCTGCGTGTTCGCTTTTAAGATATGTGTATAGTATTTTTTTTCTCTTTCCTCCTAAGACTGAAAGAGATGTCTAACAATTTTATGCTCGTTAGTTATTGTTTAATTTTGCTTGTTACACCTGTCCTGAATAGGCTTTTGTTTACTGTCACATTGCTTAGCTTTAATATTTCTTCACACCTACATTTGGATCCTGATGTTCTTGCAGGTACTAACAGAATATGTTCTGATCTCAGTAACTAGTGCTGTTACAGTGACAATAGCTGGGGTTGTTAAGGAGGCAGTCACCATATTGGTATCAATTATATTTCCATTTGTTGATATTGTTATCCAGTGTCTGTCCCTCCCTCTTATTATTCAATCAAGTATTTCTATACTACCAAGTTCCACTTCTGTGTTGTAAATGTATCAGGATTACTTTTTTGCAGCGTATGCTTTCAAATAGCAATGATATTTATTACAATAGTTGCTGAGCTAAACACTGGGATTCATTTTAATAAAAAGGGGAAAAAATTAGCATTCATGGAACTGTTAGTTATTTGCAAAACAAATTGCATAAGTTTTTCTCTCTTTTATTTACTCTTGTTAGTGCATATAAGACAGAAATTGGTTACCGATCATACAGACAGAAACCTTTAAACAAAGAAGTTTCATATTTTGGTTTGACTCTGATGTTGGAATCCAGCTGTAATATTTTAAATTATTGATTAGAGCTGTCCTTTTTGTTTCTACTCTAGTTAGTTGTTGTACTTTTATTGAATTAGGGAAATTTGTCAATTCGATATTGCAGTATAATTTTTAACATGTTATTTTAACTAGAGCACTAACTGATTCTTGAGTTTCAACATCTGCTCATAATACATAGATTTGCATTTATGCGTATAATGCAACAGATATGTATTGTTCTACATTTCTACTAATAGTGCTGTGTATTGAATGAGTAGATGAATGCATATGTTTGTTTCCCCCTCACATCTGGGTTTTCTGCTTGTACATTTGAACTACTCTTCTGGTTTTATGTTGTTTTTTGTTTTTTTTTTGTGTGTGTAGGTTGCAGTATTATACTTCCACGATCAATTCACTTGGTTGAAAGCATATGGTCTATTAATTATTATTGTTGGTGTCAGTTTGTTTAATTGGTACAAGTAAGTCATCAATCATAAAGCAGTTAAATCTGCATTCTTCTCGTCTGAACTTTTAATTTATGCTCTGATAACAATAAAATGCATTATTTTCTAAGCTTTCAGCCTCATTGAGGGGAACAATTGAATTGAATAATTATTATAGTCTATATTCCCACTTCCAAAACTTGCAGGGTAGGTAGACATGGCTTAGAGCATAAAGAAGGAAAGATTTTATTACATGATATTTAAAGTTTATTTGCTTGTACTAATAGGTCGCATAGTTGGGAAGTTCAATGCCTTATCATATGTTTAGTACTGAATTTCTCATTTGTAACCAATTTAATACTCAATTTATTATATGTAAAACAATGGATGAAAGTATTTTTTTGATCTAATAATACAACGTCAGAGCTTAAACTACAACCTGCTACTATATATTTCTTCTTATACTCATACTATCTTGTTGCCATACTGGTGTTTCTCTCAAATGTTGTGATATTTCCTCTCAATTTAATGGCAGCCGTTGAGTGGTTTATTCTATTATTTTTTAAATATCAGATACCTTAAGCTTCGGAAGGGCCATGCTGGTGGAAGTGACATGGCAGAACCTTCAATAGATTCTGCAGCCAAATATGTTATTCTTGAGGAGATGGACGAAGATGTCATCTGAAACCATTAACCAGCAAACAGTTCACAGCCAAAGTAAGCCTTTTCTCAGATGCCAGTTTAATGGCACAAATCGTCACCTAATCTTTTATTCATTCACTAATGAATATATTGTCTTGTCATCCAGAAACATACATGTTTCATGTTATCATAAATGAAAATTGGAATCATGCAAGTTGAAGTTTATATCATAGGGTATTTCCCATTTCTGCAATTTCTAGGAAATATTTAGTGCATGTTAATTATGAAGTATAGATTCTATTTTGTCACTCAAATGTCCATATTTTTGAGAATTTTGCAGAAATTACATTTATGTCTTTATTGATTAAATTATTGGCTAACTATTCACTGAAGCCTGCTTTCATGACTTATATGTATATCGAAGCAATGTTCTCTAGAGACCAAAGGGCACATAATAATCTTCCAGCGACATGCCACTTGTTTTGCTACATTTCATCAAGAGACGCATGTTTATGTTCCCCTTTGGAATTGTGGTGTCCGAGTTCTTTTGAAGTTTCTTTGAGTGAACAAATTCTTGGGATATAATGCCCCTTCCTATGATCAACATCACTTATATTCTGTAAAAATATGTACTCAATCAGTGAAGAGATTTTGACACTGCTTGGTATCAAAGTTCTTTTGAAGTTTGTAAGCCAACAACTTTTTGGGATATAATGCCTTTCTACAATCATCTTCACTTATTCTGTAAAAGTACGTACGGAATCTGTCGAGAGATTTAGATATATGTTGGCAGAACACAGCAGATTGTGATTGATAAAATTTTATCATTTTTGCTTTCTAGTAATGAAATTGTATTTTGATCACATTACCAGAATTTTTGTTGTATATACTAAATCCAGTTCTTTATTTCTTATCAACACAAATTGGTCTTGAATTTGAATTTCATTGTTATGGGAAAGTAACTTAACATCAATTAGACCTTTATGCATTTATTGCAGCATCTATGTAGAGTTCCCTTTTAGGCACCTATAGGACCTCTAGACTTCCTAGTTGGAAGTAAAAGACTATGCATCAGTTAAGCATTCTTGAAATTTGGCCAACAATAGTGTTTACTTACTCTGGGATCCTTGTGTACCACTTGATTCCAATAATGTTGAAGAAATCAAAGAATCATCAGTCACTAACCAAGCAATCTTTCTCTCAAATTCAAGAATGCAACTAAATTGAGGCATAATTTGTATGCAATGAGTCGAGAAAAGTATAATGCCCCAACTCTATGATCCCACTGGGACAAAGGTAAAAAGAGAACTCTTTGATCCCAAACATACATGGGGTTCTAACAAAATCTTTTCTACATTGAAAAAAATCGGTTTTACCTTAAATCCCGAGGAAAATACTAATTGAGATAAGATGAGCAATATTAATTACTTCGATCGACAATGTCACAATAATTTCTTGAAGATGGATACTTCAACCAAAGTCCTTCAAATTCCATTAACCAATCAATAATTACTGGGACCATTATGCAACACACGCTTTTAAATTTAAATTTCAGAGACAAAATAAATAAACAAGCACTTAAATTAAGCAATGAAATAAAACAGAGCTAAGCTGCATGTGGAGGAAAGAACCACACGTACGAAGGAACTGAGACACCAAGAGGCTTTGAGATTAAGAGTTCTAGCAGCCATGGGAACTACACCACCAGCTAGCTTCCCTGCTTAGCCACTGACATAAAGAAAAACATGTATTCCTTTGAGTATAGATTTGATTTATTAAATATCCAGGGAAAAAGAGTCCAGTACTCACTGTATAATCATACTTTAATTCACAAACCATCACTGTAATTTACATCTTTGGGTTGATAAATTCATTCACAACTTGGAATTAAATCCAACAAGTTAATTTCATGCTTCATTTGTAATGCTTAGATTTCCTAAACTATAACTACTGACATTCATTAATTAAATTGATGAATGCCATTTTAAACCAGCACCGGAGAAAAATGTAGCAGAATAGTATTAGTTGTGTACCTGTGTGCTGAGGCACACTAAGTGAACCACAAATACTTGGGGCACTCTTGTATGATCAAGTGACAGTTTTGGGGTTCATACCATGGGAAAGTCCCAGTAATAGTTGGCAACTTCTTGAGCTCTAGCGAACTAAGATTTGGAAACAATAAATGCTTAGCATGATTATCATCAATCGCCACCCCTGAACCTTCTTCTTCACTTGTACCTACATGTTCAAATTTAACAATCTGCGCTAGTTGAGGGCAAGATTCTACATCTAGTAAATTCAGTGAAGAGCATTGACAAGCCACGGAATATGGGAATATAAACTTCAATTTGTTGCATGTTTTGATTTTAATGCTTCGAACTTTTGGAAGACAAACATGTTGGGAGGGATCAGATATATTTTCAACTTGTCCTTCTTCCTCTGAACCGAAAAAGAATATTTCTTTCAATTCATTACAATCCTCTACACTCACACATTCCAACTCTGGCAGGCTTCTAACAATGATGAAGGAGAAGATTGTCTTCAATTTGTTGCATCTTTCGATTTGGATATTTTGTAGTGTGGGGAAATAGATTTGTTGGGAAGAAGTTGACAGGTTTCTCAGTGGTTTTGCTTCTGAAGAAATTATATCCTCCAGTTCATTGCAGTCCAGTACAAACAGTTGTTTTAACTTTGGAAATCTTGATAAAGTGATTGTAGAGAAAAGGTTTTTCATTTTGCTGCATCTCCTTATCACAATACTTCCAAGTTTGGGGAATCTAACTTGATTTGGACGACCTGATAGGTTTCTAGATTGCGTTGCTTCCATTGAATATGGCGAAATTATAGCCTCCAAATTGTTGCAGTTGTCAACAAACAGGGATTCCAAGTTAGGTAGTCTGGACACGATGCTTAGAAAGAAGATTGTTTTCAATTTGTTGCATTCCTCAACCCAAATACTTTGTAGCTTAGGGAAACATTTGCTTTGGCAAGGATTAAGGAAGTTTTTATTCTGTCCTACTTTCTTTGAACCAAAAGAAATTATTGTCTCCCATTCGTTGCATCCCTTTACATTTAGACGTCGTAGCTTGGGTAGGCTAGTAACAACCGTTGCACAAAAGATTGTTTTCATTTTGTTGCATTTTTCAATATAAAGTGATTCCAGCTTAGGGAAAAAAACTTGTTGGGAAGCTGCTGATAGGTTTCCCTGCTTACTTGATTCCTCTGAATCTGAAGAAATTATTTCTTCCCATTCATTGCAATTGTTAATCCATACATGCACCAACTCTGGAAGGGTAGTGACAATCTTTGCTGAGAAGATTTTTTTCAATTTGTTGCATCTGTTGATCAATATCCTCTGCAGCACAGGGAAAAAACTTTGTTGGGAAGGATCACACAGGTTTCTTAGTTGGCTTATTTCCACAGAATCTAGAGAAACTATTTCCTCCAGTTCATTGCAGTTGTCGATACTCAGATGCTCCAACCTTGGCAGTCTAGTAACTAAGGTTGTGAAAAAAATTGCTTTCAATTTGTTGCAACATTCTATAACAATCTTCATCAGTTTGGGGAAACAAACTTGTTGGAAAGGGGCGAGTTGGTTTGTGCATTGGCTTGCTTCCTTTGAATCCAAGGAAATTATATCCTCACATCCACTGCAGTTCTTTACAAATAGTTGCTCCAACATTGGCAGTCTTGTAACTGTGGTTGAAGAGAAAATTGCTTTCAATCTATTGCAGCCTTCAATCTCAATCTTTCTCAGTCTAGGAAAACAAATATGATGGGAAGGAGCAGAAACATTTGTAAGTTCACTTGCTTCAACTGAATCTAAGGAAATTATTTCCTCCCATTCATTGCAATCCTTTACAACCAATTGTTCCAACATTGGTAGGATACTAACAATAACCATGTAAAACATTCTTTTAATTTTGGAACATCTTTCGATACTAATACTTCCCAGTTTTGGAAAGAAAACTTGTTGGGAAGGAGCATATGAATTTTTAAGTCCTCCAGCTTCATCTGAATCCAAAGAAATTATTTCCTCAAATTCATCGCAGTCCTTTACAATCAGTTGCTCCAACTCCGGTAGGCTTGTGACAATGGTTGTAGAAAAGATTGCTTTCAATTTGTTACACTTCTCAATTTCAATCTTCCTCAATTTGGGAAAACAAACTTCTTGGGAAGAAGCAGAAAGGAATCTATACTGTCTTTCTTCCTCTGAATCTGAAGAAACTATGCCCTCCCACTCATCACAGTTCTTTACAACTATTTGTTCCAACTCCGGAAGGCTTCTAACAACGTTTGTAAAGAAAACTGTTCTAAGCCTTTTGCAACTTTCAATTTCAATTTTCTGCAGTTTGGTGAAACAAATTTGTTTGGAATGAGCAGATAGGTTTCCAGCTTGTTTTGCTTGCTTTAAACCTAAGGACATTATTTTCACCCATTCATCACAATCCTTTACAGTCAACTCAAGCAACTCTGGAAGGGTTGAAACAAATTCCATGCTGAAGATTGTTTTCAACGAGTTGCATCTTTCAATCTGGAGGCTTCCAAGTTTAGGGAAACAGTCTTCTTGATTGTAAAGAGTATATAGGTTTCTAAACTGTCCTGCTTGATCTGAATCTAGAGAAATTATTTCCTCCCATGTGTTGCAGTCCTTTACAATTAGCTGTTGCAACATTGGTAGACTTGTAACGGTGGTAGCAGAGAAGAATGTTTTCAATTTGTTGCAATTCTCAATGCTAATCCTCCCTAGTTTGGGGAAAAATTGTGAGAAAGGAGCATTTACATTCCTGTGCTTCTTTGTTTCCTCGGAATCTGAAGAAATGATTACCTCTAAGTTGTTGCAGTTGCGTATAGACAACTGTGTCAACTCTGATAGGCTTGAAACTATGGTTGCAAAGAAAATTGATTTCAATTTGTTGCATCTTTCAATCTCAATCACCCACAATTTGGGGAAAGAAACTTGTTGAGATTGAAAAGATAGATTTGCCAATTGTCTAGCTTCCTCTGAAGAAACAATTTCCACCAATTCATTGCAATCTTGTACAGACAGCTCTCTCAACTCTGGGAGGCTTGAAACCATGCTTGGGAAGAAGATTTTTGTCAATTTGATGCATCCTTTGATTAAGATTTTCTTCAGTTTGGGAAAAACTGGCTGGGAAGGAGCATACAGGTATCTAAGTTGACCTGCATCCTTCCAATCCAAGCAAATTATTTCCTCCAATTCGTTGCATTCATAGGTACTGTTCAAGCCCTTTTGAACATCAATTGATTCAGAAGTTTCTACTCTAAATAATGCCAATTCCCAACTAGTAAAAGTCTTTCCCTTCAATGTTCTTGCCACTGCCAGAATATCAACTAGCAGTCCTTCGCATTTGTCAAAAACTCTCTTTGCCACCTCTCTCATTTCTTCTGGAGAATCATCATCTATTTGTGCACGCTGCTTGAACAAATCCCAACCTTCATCTTCATCTAGCACAGAGAGTTCAATCATTGTGTGGCAGTTCATTGAGGTGCAAACTTCTTGGTCGCGGGTGGTGAGGAGGACACAACATCTCTTGTCATTCTCATTCAATGGAATGCCAATAGCTTCCAAATCCAGCTTCTGCCATACACCATCAAAGATGATGAGAATCTTCTCAGTTTTTAACCTGTGAGATAACCGTAGTGCCCTACCAAGTTCTGTCTCTTCCACCAATGAAAAGCTCAAGTGATCAGCAATTTGACCTTGAATATCTCTCAATTTTACATCTTGAGACACAATTGTCATAACCACCTTGTCAAAAGCCTTTGATTCCTCTACTTGCTTCCCCACCACTCTTGCTAAAGTGCTTTTACCTGAACCTTCAACACCAACTACTCCAATCACATTGCTCCTCTCATCTTGGATTGCCTGCAGTAGCTCTTCATAAACTGGCTTCCTAGAATCGAATGCCACAAAGTCTTTGGGAAAGAAGTAATTCATGCTTGAGAGTTTAATGGGGTGTGAAAATGGCTCAAATTTGTTATTGTTGTTCACCACATTCATTTGCAGCGTCATGCATATCACCTCTTTTGCTAGAGAATACTTAAATGTCATGTTCAAACAGCATTCACTTTCTTCCACCCTTTCTTCCAGCCCCTGCACATCTTCCAGAACCCTTTCCACATCTTTCAGCCATTCTTCAACTGGTTGCACAATCTTCTCTGCATTTGTAGTGGCTTCTTTAACACGTTCTCTCATGTGCTGCAATGACTTCTCCAACTCTCTCTTTGATTTTCGAAGATCAACAACAGACTTTTTGAAATAGAATAAACATCGAGCACGACCTATAATTGCATCCACCACACGCTCTATTAATGTTGAAACCACAGCTGTACCTATTTCAGCCATTTCCCTGCAACCAAAAGACTTCGAGATTCATATTTTTTCAGCATTATGTAAGCCTTCATAGGTTTTTATGATAAGAAGTCTGAGTAAAAGTCATAAACATCCTCTCTTTATATTATGTTACTATAATAGCAATTAAATAACGGTAAAGTAATGTTTATATTGAACTTATTGATAAACTACAAACTATTTTCAACGGGTGGATTTTCTCATACAAGAGCTTTCTAGTGATTATACATACTCTGGAACAGCTGTTCTTGACATACTAAAATATGGTCTTTCTATGATGATAATGAAGAAAACAATGACAAAAATTACCAAATCTCTCTTCAGTTTCAGCCAAATAGCTATCTTTCTTTTCTTAAGCTTCGTTAAATTCATGTTGCAAATTTTTTCATGATAATCACTTCCAAAACCAAACAGCCTAACAGATTGAACTGCTGCTATTAATCGGTGGCTGATATTAATTATACCAATGATTTACAACGGGATTGTTTAACTTCACTTTTGGTTGAGGCAAGTTAGACAACCCCATGTAGGAAAAGTACCAGTTGATTACCAAAAGACTCGCAAATACAGGGTTTATTATTCACGTAGTGGTATGAACAATAATTATGCATACTGCAACTAATTTTTGTATTTGCACATTAAAACAACAACTATGACATAATAATGAAAATTATGAGGGAATATTCAAAGTAATGATCTCAATGAACTGCACCTTAAACATTAGGAAAGTATCAACTGCCTGAATGTTGAAGAGGTCACCAAATTATAAATTTCAAGAAAAATATGTCTGAGCTCAAACAAATTTCTGGTTTCAATATTTTAGGAAAAAACATTTCAAGAACTAAAGCCGCAGAGCCAACAGCCAAGTGATTTCGGAAAGATAATGCATGTTCCTTTGATTTTCCGCTACTAAATACACATTATTTACCAAAAACCAGAATCCAAGAGTGTAAAACAAAATCATTCAAAACATGTGTGCTTCTTTGATTCCTAAATGCTGTTTTGGATTCTATCTTTTGACATTAAATCCAATAAAAAAGAAGTCAAGTGCGTATTGCAGATATGAAGCAGTTAAACATGCAATGAATGAGGATGAAACAAACCTTGGATTAAGATTACTAATGAACCAAAATTCCCTGAACAATTGTTGCACGTTTCTTCTCCTTTACCAGGCTTAGGTTGCAGAATGAACAAAATGACTTTGAGAGAGGCTACTATTGAGAAAGGTTTACTCATCAATAGGCAAAAACTTAGTATCAGTTGACGAAGACTTGACCTTTAGGGACACTCATGTCTGATGATGGTGGGCACTAAAGTGTCCTTAACTTCTCCAATCAAAAGAATTAATAACTTAGAATAAAAAAGAGTTTAGTGACTATTTAATATTAGTGTAAGACGACATTATCCTCCAATCGCAAGTTGCCTACCATTATTATATGAGACAACAAGCTTAACATGCATAATTGTTCAAGCTGAACTGCATAGTAAAATCGTTTTAAATTACTAGGGCAAAATTTATTTTCTCATAAAAGTGTTTATTTTTCATTAATTTGTTCTATAAGAGAATTTAATAACCAAAAGTAAACCGTCTATGTACTTTGTTATTTAATTACAAATACTATGTTGGAAAAGTTCCTTAACTTTTACAGTAACTTGTTACTCATCAGTGACCACACCAATAATAACTTTTGATTGGTTGTAGAGAATTTTTTAAAGCTTTATCATATTAAATCACTAAAATCTTAAGAGTTAATTATTTCTTAAAACTAGTTGCCATTAAAAAGATAAGGCATGAATCATCATCAACAACATCAACGTAATGAGGTTTGAATTAATACAGAATGCACGGACCATGAAGCTTGGAAACTGCTTCTAAATGGTGTGTTTCTGAGTCTTACATGTATTGCATACTCACACAAGTATGACACTCGACACATATCAACGAAGTGTCCAACTCAATAAATATATATATATATATATATATATATATATATATATATATATATATATATATATATTTTGTCTGTGATATAATTTTTGAGACAATTCTAACACAATCTTAATGATAAATACAATCATTTTCTAAAAAATAATAAACTTTTTAAGTTTGTATTATAATTATAAAAATAAGGAGCAAATCATGGATTAAAGTGTTTTTTTAATGATGATGATAAAAAAAGGATGAAATATTTTAAATGAATTATATCCTCTTCTTTACTTTTTGGATGTTAGATGAATTAAGTTCATTTTTTTATATTAGGTGACAATACGTTCGTATCAATATATTTGATTAACCTTGTTTGTTTATAGATGGTTTTAAATAAATAAATATTGATTATCAGATTAAAATAATTCTTAATAATCTGATATATTGAACCACATCTTTTTGTTCTATATGCCGGTGAATACATGTGTTAAGTGTTCGTGTTATATGTCCTTATCACACCCAAGTATGCTGTCATCAGCAATTCTCTGGACTGCATACTCTGTGCTGGATATTTCCTTTTACATGCGGTCACCAGCAATCCTTTGAACCGCATACTCTATGATGGATACTCCCCTTTGCAGTATGTGGTCACCAGCAATCCTCTGGGTCGCATACTCTGTGTTGGATACTCTCCTTTGCAGTATGCGGTCACCAGCAATTCTCTGGGCCACATACTCTGTGCTGAATACCCCCTTTTGTAGTATGCGGTCACCAGCTGTCATCTGGGTCGCATACTCTATGCTAGATACCCCCCTCTACAGTATGCGGCCATTATATGGGATAATATGGGATTTTGAAACGATGAAATATGTGTTGGGTTAGAATTGATGTATTGTTTGCATGAAAATAATATTAAATTGGCTGGTAGGAACTAGAGTGATGTTAAACATTTAAAATTATACCAAAACACTTACTGGAATTGGTAATTGGGAGTTTAGGGTTCACGTAGGTGCAGAAAAATCTGGGCAGAACCCAGATTTTGCTTTGTGTTGGATTTCTTGGTAAGGTTATCTGGAAAAATTGGCACATCACACTGGGTAAATGAGTATAAGGTGTGAGGAGGAAACCTTGCGTGTGAGATAATTAACTATATGCATGACAAGTTGGTAATTGTGATGTTATGTGGGTAAAAGCAATATAGTGTTTTACTGTGATGTTGCTTAGTGACTGTGAAAACTGTAATTACGTGTCAATTGCGATGTTGATTTACAATTGAGGTGACATGTATTATTTGGTAAAGGAATGACGACATGATGAATTGCATTATATTTAAGCATAAGCATAACTCGAATTGTGAAACTACGAATGTGTTGCATTGTATTTTTGTCCTAGGGTTATGTGTGGATAAGTGTGAATGTGCTATAATTTGTGTATGGTGTGATTGGGATCCATTAGAACTTGTTTAATATGTCAAACACCAGTAGTGTTGCGCTACTGGTATGGCGCCTGGCGACGCGGGACGAGCCGCCAAGCGATAGTGACCCAAAACAGTGGCAGTGGCCACTAGATGTGTGTGGCGCCTGGTGGAAGGGTTGGTTTCGCCAGGCAAAAGCTGTGTGACAAAAGCACTGAAAGGCGCTTGGCACCTGGTGGCAGGAGGGGCCCGCCAGGCGGTCTAGAACCAAGTTCTGTCTAGCGATGCGAGAGGTGCGTTAGGCGGTTTTGGGTGCAGAGTTGGATCGTGAGGAGGATTTCTACACAGCTTTGGATGAAGGTCATGATGTGATGCTTTGGCTGGGAGCCAGTTACGAGTGTAACTTGTATTGGGGTGACACGTGGCCACTCGAGGTTGTAGCCTGGTGGTTTAGGAAGTCCAGTGGAGCATGCGAGATCGTGGCTCATACGACGAGGTTCCGAAAGATTGCCCTCTTTAGTGCAACTGAATGAGTTTGGTAGTCTGGGAACAACTATAGACTGCAGTTTGTTTTGGAGAATTCCATTTGGTGTCGTAGATTGTGGCCGTGGCAATTTATTCCCGCGTGTGGACTATTAGGTGGTGGCCTGTAGTTAGAGGGGTGAATAGACACTCGTGCAACAAAGATCGATCAGTGTAGAATCAAGAGGCGTCCAACAGAAGGTTTGGAAGTGAGGATTGAATAGTGGGGTGCTAACATGAGTCATGGTTTTGAATGCTTTATTACTGCATATCGTATTTTGTTTAATGTAATTGAGCTCACCCTATCTATGTATGTTTGGAGATGAGCATGTAACTTGTTACATGGGAACAGATGTGGATGCAGGTGAGCACGTGGATGCTTAGAGCCGAAGTAGGGCCAGCTACGGGAGTTTTAATATTAGTTTTCTTCATGAAAGTTATATGGACTATTTTGTAATGGTTTTATAACTAGTTGATAATTGTAATAATTTGAACGCCTTGGACTTTAATTATAATTGGCGCATTGAAATAAATGTTTTAAAATATCTCGTATTTTTGGAAAAGCAATTATTAATAAATGAGGATTATTATTCTATTTTCTGATTGTAATATTTATTTAAGTAATTTCCGGTTAGAACGTTATAATGAGGACCTGCCAAACCCATAACAGTCATGGGGACCTACTCAAACCGTAATAATCATGGGGACTTGCCCAAATTGTAATAGTCATAGGGACTCGTCCAAACTATGGAAATCATGGGGACCTGCCTAAACCATAACAATCATGGGAACCTACCCAAACCATGACAATCATGGGGACCTACCCAAATTGTGGCAGTTATGGTGACTTACCTAAATTGTGGTAGCCATGGTGACCTACCCAAACCGTGGCAATCATGGGGACCTTCCCAAACGTAGCAGTCATGGAGACCTGCTCAAACCATGACAGTCATGGAGACCTACCCAAACCATGGTAGTCACAGAGACCTGCCCAAACCATAGCAAACGTAAAGACCTACTCAAATGTCTGCTCAAACCATGACAATCATGGGGACCTACTGTAAGACCCTGGAAAAATTAATTAATTAAATAATTAATTAATTAATAAATGCGGGTAGAAGCCACCTTTATGGCATTAATTGTTGTTTAATGTGATGTGGAAAAGTACTAGCTCATGTGGTTGAGAGTACTTGGTTTGTGTGAGAGGACTTGGGTTCGAGTCTTATGTATGCCAATTATGTGTGATTGTTTTGTTATTGATTTTTAAGGATATGAATGAGTATGTGATTAGTATTGTAAGATATTGTTGAATTATGAGTATCACCAAATGTGGTTTGGCATAGTGGTTGTGCTTGGGCCTTATGAGGGGAAGGTCACGGGTTCAAACCTTTTAAGGCATAAAGTAGGTTTTATTTTTGCTAACTATTAGTGGTGGTATGAATGTGAAGGGGTAAAGAAAACCTAGCAGAAGGATAACCATTAGGTGCTGAAAAATATTTCCACTAAGTGACTTGAATAGCTATTAAGCCCACACTTAAGTTCAATTCGTTTTTTTTTTTTTTACATTAACCTACCATCAGCCACTTATAAAAGGCTAAATTGAAGAGAGAATAGGGTTTCTGCAATTGGTTATTGTGCCTACAGAGAGGAGAACGAATTTGAGAGAGAGTGAGTGGAGTTGTGAGTGTGCAAGGGCTGGACCAAGCGGGGACTGCGAATCAAGGCTTCTACTTTTTCAATTTTTGGTCACTAATTCCAGGTTAGGGGAGCTGAACCCAAAAGTTCATGTTGTTGTGCGTATTGCATGGTTTTGGTGAAAATGTGTGCTGAAATTCGTGATGCATATGATGGGAATTGGGGGTGGAGAAATTAGTATTGCTGTGTGTTGAATTTTGGACTAAATGCATGAGAAAAGGGGTATATACATGGTATATGCGGGAATGGAATGGGATTTGGAAATTTGGGGATTATAGGGAGTCTATATTATGCCAATGTGATGTTTTGTAATGTGTAAATTGTTTTGGTATGCTCGAATTCTGTTTGGTGTGTTTTGTGGTGCGAATTGGACATGTTTAGAGTGAACCGAGTGCGTGATCAGTGAGAGAACCTGCATTTCTTGCTCAGGCGAGCTTGGCTCACCTAGGCGAGATTAGCAGAGACGTGTACCCTAGTGCCATACGCGAGCTTCTCGCTCAGGCAAAAAGGATAGGTTTTGAGCGACATAGATTCTCGCTCAGGCGAGTAAGGGTCGCCTAAGCGAGATAGTGAGGGAGTTGCGCGTGTTGAGCGCGATTTCTCGTCCAGGCGAGGGTTTTATGGATTTTGAGCGAATCAGTGTCTCGCTCAGGCGAGATGACTTCGCCTAAGCGAGATGTCTTGATTAGGTGTGGTGTTTTGCTTGTATTTTAGCCTAGGCGAGGTGGGAATGGGTGTTTGGGCGAACGTGTCACTCGTCCAAGCGAGAGGATCTCGCCTAAGCGAGATGGCGTGTTTTGGTTGCTGAGTTAAACTCGCCCAGGCGAGGTGGACTAGCCTAAGCGAGATTGCGGGTCTAGCTTGGGCGAGGGGTCCCTAGCCTAAGCGAGTTTATGCTAATTACTATGTTTCTATGTGCTTGTGAGTGGGTTTGGTTGTTATACCATGGTTAGATTGTATATGCATGTGTTGTGGTGTGTTGGGCTTGAAGGACTAAGTCCATTAGGGGTTTGGGATGTGCTCGGTGGTTGGACACACGATGGGCATGGAACTGGTTGAGTTCCCGTCGGCTACTATTGGGCGAGGAGTTCTTAGTATGGTGATTGCATGTGTCGGGCGCACGATGGGCAAGGAACTGTGATGTTCCCGTCGGCTACTATTGGGCGAGGAGTCCATAGTATGGTGATTGCGTGCGTGTCAGGGTCCAAGTGAGAGACTTGGATGTTTTTACTACAGACGAGGAGTCTATAGGGCAGGACTATGAGCGGGATAGGCTCATAGGGTTGGACCACGAATGAGTCAGTTTCGTGGGAGCACAGGGAAGTCCCAAGACCTAGTTCATGCATATGACTCATGACGAACTACGAGGTCATGATTGGGTGATTATGAAATTAGTTATGTTATTTTGGGTTGGGAAACATATTTATACTCATGTTTCTTTATATATATGTTGTGCATAGCTCACCCTTTCTGTGTGTGTGGCGATGATCGGGTAACTTGTTATCTGGGAGCAGATGATGTGACAGGTGGGCCAGGAGCTACTTAGAGACGGAGAGCAGGGTCTACCTGGGGCTTTTGAAAGGATTTTAATTTAAAGGATTTTGATGTAAATTATGATTATGTTGAACTTTGGTATATTTTATATTAAAGTAATTGCGAATATTTGAGTTGTGCTGCAATTAATGTTTTTAAATTTCCCGTGTTTATTAGGAAATGAGGTATTAATAAATGCAGTGCAATTATTTTACTTTGAATTATTTTATTAAATTCGTAATATCCTGACGGGATGTTACACCTACCCAAACCGTAGTAGTCATTGAGACCTGCCCAAACCATGGGGACCTGCCCAAGTCGTAACAGATGTGGGGACCTGCTCTTACATCTAAGAGCACTCATGGAGACACACTCACACTCGTCTAATCATACCATCAATTCATCAACTTAGAAACATGAAATGAATAATGATACTCATCTCACAATCACATGAAATATTAACTTCCATATCCTAGGTCTTCTCTCTCTATATTTGAATCTTACTCTAACTTTTCCTTCAAGTATATTCACTTGTGTTCTTTCTCACCCAAGTGTAACACTCACTCACTCGTTTAGTTGGTATATTTTTATGACATTCACTCTTACTCTTAAAATCTTATATATTCTTAAGAGATTTTAAGTGATCCTTCTAACAATCATGAAATATTAAATATATTTTTTCCTACTTTTTTTGTTTCTGTTTCTTGGAAAATATCTTGTATATAACTAAAATCACACACATAATAAATCTTATATCTTTTTAATAAACCCGTTTAAGAAATAACTATCATAAATAACTTGTATTATAATAACCACTTTATATATCTTTTAGAAATATGTTTAATATTTTATAACTAATTATTCACCAAATCTTTTAATTTCTAAAAAAATCTTTTAAATACAATAATTCTTTTTAATTAATAAACCATTATATCTCTTATAATAATGTTGTAAATAAATCTTTTTAAAATGTTTAATTATCACTTATTGATATCTAACAATATCTTATATCTTTTTAATTAAATAATTACTACACATTTTTATCTTTTATTTAAAATATCTATTTAACCTTATTTGTTTATTTATTTTTTAATTATTATAATTTCTCAAGGTCTTTTATAAAGACCCTCTAGGCCCACATCATGCTCAAGGCTCAATTCATGACCAACATTCATCTCAAGTCCAAAGCCCACCAAGAGGCCAAATAACAAGGAACATCTTAAAGAAGTTCCAAATGAGCTTTTCTCAAAATGGTCACACTTCTCATGGGCTTCAATTACTCTTTTCATGGGCCAAAGAAGATGTGGAGATATGAAGAGATTGCATGATTGAGCATTAGAGTAGCTTTTAAAATTGGGTCCATTGTTTAGGCATTGCTTTCATAAAGAGTAAGCTAAATAAACTTGTTCATTGGATTTTAATTGGGCTAATCCAATCCCAATAGGGAGCTTTGGCCAAGACATCCACTTACCACAAGGGAGGTGCGACTTCTAACTTGCAAAGGAGTGTCATGCCACTTGTCACACATCCAAGCCATCATGAACATCCAAGGGTCGAGAGAGACTTCTTCTCTAAGACTTGCATTTCATTTCCAATGTAATTTCATGTGCATGTGCATTAGTGATCTTCTCTTTTATAAAAGAGAGTCCTATAGTAATTTGTAGAGTTTACTCTTGAAATTTTTAATAAAATGTTTTTGTTGATATCACTCCACTCTTCTATTATTTTGGGAGCACCTAAACTAGAGGTTTACCACATTTCCTCTAGCCACCTTTCACTAGCCTAGTTTCTAGTTTAGTTCTCCTTTCACCACTCCAAATATCATTACTACTAGAGTCTTAAACACTTGTCTGCCTTCCATTTCCGTTGCCTATGGAGTTTCTAGCATCCACCTCATGTTGGGGCTCCATCAGTCTTGCACTAACAATGTCACATGACATTGTATGTGGCACGTCCCAGACTTGACAATTGGACAACTTAAAAAAAAACAGAAGAAAAAATTATATGATTTGGCATGTCCCATGTCTTTAAAGTGTTGGTAACCTAATTAAATTATTTTTTCAAAAAACTATGACTTAATTAATAAAAAAAATAAGAAACCTAATTAAAATTGTTAACAAAGATTAAAGGACCAATTAAACCTATAAAAAATTGCTTTTAAGGTTTGTGGACATCGGCGTGGCTTCATTGACAAAAAAAAAAAAAATAATCAATGAAATAACATGTTAACCTGAGAATGCAGGTTGAATAGGGTTTGGAAATTTTTTTGAAAGGACAATAGAAAACATTTGGTAGAATATCTAATGGACGGATATTATACTTTAAAGGAACTTTTAATAAAAACAGTTTTCACAAACTAGCTAAAAATATATTAGATATACATATAATAAGAAAATATATTAGAATATAAATGATAGCGATAGAAAAAATTAAATAAATTATAAATTATATGCTAGAAACTATTTGAAAAAATTGTATTTTGAAACTTAAATTTGAAGTTTCTATTCTAAGATGCAATTTTTATATATTATAATTATTAGTTCAAAAATAGAATTATCATATATTGTAGTTATTTATTCAGAAAATAAGAAACATGGGTTATTGCTTTTATCTTTAGATGACATTCCCGTTCATAATATATTAAAAAAAGTTTATTTTCATTATTATTATATCTAAATTAAAATTAAAATAACTTAAAAGTTATCCGTAAAATATAACTATTTTTAATTATAATACAATATTAAACGTAAAAGTAGCCTATAAAGTTATTCTGTTTATGTTAAATAATAAATATTTCACTTAATCAAAATGTGCGTTGAAAAAGTCTTATTTGAAAAGCTTGTTACTTTAATTATATTAATTAATATTTTTATTTTAAATGATTATATCAATTATAAAGATTAAGAAAATATTAACAGATTTAAAATTAGAGATATATGATATTTACATCACTAAAACATGTTTAAATAATCATGTGATGTTTGTCATTGCAGAGAAATTTTCCAAATTGGACTGAGATTTCAAAGCTGTTAACTTTGTTTATTTCGTGTTTTGATTCAAAGCCATCATCAAGCCCGAGAGAGAAGGAAGGAAGTAAGAACACTGACCCTCACGGTCACGTTTCCGCCACCAAACCCCACAAATACAGTACTTTTCTCAGCCATTTTTTATTATTTATACGTAACAACACCAGACACCAACATCTTTTGACCAAAACACATTGTTTTTTTGCAGTTTTCATCTCATTGGAAGGTAAGATTCCAAGGAATCATTCCCTCTTTCCTTTTGTTTTTTCTTCTATGCTTTTGGGTTTTGTCTTGAATTTTCTGTTAAAAATCCTTTTTTGATATATATATATATATATATATATATATATATATATATATATATATATTTTTTTTTTTATTATTCTTTTTATTATTGTTTTGCAGGGTTTTGGTTTGACATAAATTAGCCTTTCAAGATCTCAGAGGGGCAGAAGATCAAAGCCTAGACACACTCTCACATATAAAGAGTGTCTCTGATTTGATCTTTGTTTCTTTTCTCCTTGAAAATTTTCAGCACCCCACAGGGTTCTGTCAGAAAAGTTTGAATTTTGAGCCTGCCCTTTACAATGATTTCTTCCTTGAGACAGCCTGTTGTGGGGATCAGTGGTTCTGATCTTCTTTTGAGGCAAAGACATGCAACCCCAGTTAAGGCACGGTCGTTTTTGCCTTCTTTGGCAAGGAAAAAGGGGCAGGGATCTCTGGTTTCAGTGCATAAGCCACTGCACATTGCTTCTTCTCTTGGTGGTCGAAATTTTGTGTCAGTGAAGAGTAATGGAAAGGGTGATTCGGTGAAGTGTGAGGCCTATGAGGCAGACAGATCAGAGGTTGAGTCTTCAAACACACCATCAGAGGCTTCAAAGAAGGTGAAGATTGGCATATATTTTGCAACCTGGTGGGCTCTGAATGTGGTGTTTAATATTTATAACAAGAAGGTGTTGAATGCCTACCCCTTCCCATGGCTGACTTCAACTCTCTCACTTGCATGTGGGTCTCTTATGATGTTGATCTCTTGGGCCACTGGGATTGCAGAAGCCCCGAAGACTGATCCAGAGTTTTGGAAGTCTTTGTTCCCTGTAAGTATCGAATTGGTTTTGTTTGTTTGTTTCTTATGGATGGAAGGAAGTGATGGCTTTGTTTTGTTTGCTCTTGTGTTTTTTGTTCTTGCAAAAAATGTTTTTCATTTTGACAATTTTGGACACATATCTGGATGTCTATGTTGGTTAACTCCAGAAACGTACAAAGTAGAGAAAACTGAGTATGTTCCTATCAAACCTTGTGGCTCAATTGGACTGAATTAATTTTGAGATCTTTGGTTTATCAATTCTAACAATTTTCAAGTTTTGAAAAAGTGGTTTTACTTTAGCTGGACAATCAGCAAAGTTTCTTCCTCCACCCTATAAAATTCTTTAAATTTTTGGTATGCCTGTATAATTGTTTCCAAAAAGTTGTGGATCAATTTTATCACTCTCCTTTCTTTATTTATTTATTTATCATTTTGGATGGATGGAGACCTTAGTTTTTGTTTTGTTTGTCCTTCAGGTTGCCGTTGCACATACAATAGGACATGTGGCAGCAACTGTTAGTATGTCAAAAGTTGCGGTATCATTTACACATATAATCAAGAGTGGTGAGCCTGCTTTTAGTGTTCTGGTTTCAAGATTTCTCTTGGGTGAGACCTTCCCTGTGCCAGTCTATCTGTCTTTACTTCCGATCATTGGTGGGTGTGCACTTGCAGCTGTGACTGAACTCAATTTCAACATGACTGGTAATAAATTTTTCCTTTGAAGGATTTTGTTTATCTTTAATATTGTTGTTAAGCACAGTAATAAAATGATTTGGATCTTGAATTTGACTAGAAAAAAGATAACCTGTCTGTGTTTAATTAAATTTGGTTATGTTTTAGCTATTACTTTTTTCTTTTAGTGTTAGTGAACTGGCCTTTACTACACTTTGTTGTCTATTCTTGCTTGAGTTTATCTCTCAAGAGCAAGGGTAATTTGTTAATAATTAACTTGAGTAATGGTGTCATTAGAGGTTATCTATTTGAGCTGAAATGGCTTTCTTATAAAGTTTGCTGCAAGTAGCTCTTCACTTTTCTGACTTAATTTTCATCATTCTTTTTCAGGTTTCATGGGTGCTATGATATCGAATTTGGCATTTGTATTCCGTAATATCTTTTCAAAAAAGGGAATGAAGGGAAAGTCTGTCAGTGGAATGAATTACTATGCTTGTTTATCTATTTTATCCCTTGCAATTCTCACACCCTTTGCAATTGCCGTGGAAGGGCCACAGATGTGGATTGCCGGATGGAAAACATCCATCTCTCAGATCGGAAACCAACTCATATGGTAATTTCAAGAAGACTGCATACTGTAATGATGATATCCTTGTTGTGTTGTTATCATGTTCACACTCATCTCTATTTGTATGTGTCTCCACTTTCCATGCTCTAAGGTTATATGTTGATTTTTTCTTAATATATGGTTAATGTTCAAAGTTCAAACATCTTTTATTTTATCCTTATGTGGGAATGCAACATATTTTATATTTTTCATAATATATGGCTAGTGTTCAAAGTTCAAAGTTCATTTGTTTTTGAGTGACATTTAACAACAGTATGGGGGAAGGTGTTGTTGCTGGTCCCAATTCCTGACCATCAATCTGAAGATGACTTGAGTTGTTGGTAGTTATTTAGAATACTGTCCTTTTCATCATCTTTATGTTTAATAAAGTTGAATGTTTTCTAGTTGTTCGGGGTCAACTTGATAGTTTGTAATTTTGAAGTGACTGAGATATTTGCATCTCTCCTAGTGTTGGAGATTCTGTATTAAATGCTTTATTCAGTTGGCTTGCATATTTATACCTTGGTTGATTACCTATTTATCTATCCTTATAAATTGGAGAAAATATAAACTAACTTCAGAGATTCAATCTATATATAGAATGCATTAGGACATTTACTGTTGGATAGAAGACACCAATGTCAACTTCCTTGGTCTTTTCTGCTACTAATTGATGATCGTGTCCCTATGCTAATTTAAGACTCGTAGATTGATAGATCAACTGTGCTTGCCAATGTACTGATTATCAAATACCTGATTTTTTTATTTTGTGTCGTAATCTGAAGAAAAGCTTATACCTGTTGTAAAGTTTAGTTTTAACATTTTAACCAAACATCTGACTTCAATTTCTTCATTCTTATTGAGCTGTCTCTTGTTTGTGCTCTTTGTCTTGTGATCATAAGCTTCTGCTCTCTCAATCTTATGACTAAATTTTTGGCTGGTAATTGTACACCACAGGTGGATAGCAGCTCAAAGTGTATTCTATCATTTATACAACCAAGTATCATACATGTCTCTGGATGAGATCTCTCCCTTGACATTTAGCATTGGAAACACCATGAAACGTATATCTGTCATAGTGTCTTCAATTATTATCTTCCACACTCCAGTTCAACCTGTCAATGCTCTTGGTGCCGCTATTGCTATCCTTGGAACCTTCTTATATTCACAGGTATTTTCTGTTCTTCACATTTTAATGTTGTTATGTTTATCATTGTTTATCATGTCCTTTGGCAGGTGATATTTTTACCACCAAAAGAAAAATGTTATTTATATTTGAAACATCAAACACACATTGTGTTACCTATTATACTGGTCCGAGGGTCCATTAGAGAGAGAATGTGTTTAGGTTGATTGTTGATACCTATTTATGTGAACTTGAACCCTTTGCATTGTTACTTTGTCTGATCTTCAAACTGTCAAATTTTAAAAGGGTTTTTGTGTAACCATGAAGAGGAATGATTTGGTGAGAGTTTACCATGGAGAAAAAACATGGTTCATAGGGTGGAGTTGGTTATGAATGTACCTTATGTTTTTACCTTCCCAATCTAATGAATAATATTCTGCTCAAGTTAGGTGATCTGGTTTTTATTGGTGAGTAGCCTTTTAAATTGCCACCTAACTCCTTTGGTTCTTACATTGAACCTACCCATCCAACTTCTTTTCTAAGTCAATCTTCAATATAAGTTAGCTTACCTTGTAGACTTTCCAAAGTTGTCCACACCATATACTTTACCACATGCTTTGGTTCATACCTTCACAATGAGGCTTCTAATGAAAGCATCTTAGGCATGTTCCTTGAAAATAGCTGTCAAGTGGGTGGGAATCTTAGAAAATTAAGAAAAAACAAAAGGGTTAAAGACAAAGAGAATAACAATTAGATTACCAGTTTCTTAAACAAAAACAAACATGTGGTTTTCTGTCAGAAATAATGATTTTGTTTGGTAGGTATACTTATTTCTTATTCTTCTTATATCTGCAGGCAAAACAATAGATTTGGTGGACTATGATTCCTCTATGGATTTGTTTGTTACTGTTCTTCATGCTCAACCAGGGACAAGAAAGTTAAATTTGGAATGTGTCACACTGCTGGATTTTTGTAAGACTAGGATGATCCGGTTTGTCAGTCCATCTGTAGATAGATATAATAATAAGAATGCTGCTGCTGAGGAAACATTATTATAATACAGATTATTATCATTAGGTAGAGTTTTTTTTTTGTCAATTTCTGCAATGCCTACGATTTGAAATAAATGTTTTATGTTCATGTGTTTTGAGAATAATCTCTCAAAACATTGTTTTCTGTAAGGAGCTTGCAATAATGTGATGAATCCCATGATCAATTTGAGTTTCACAATATATAAATGTTTGATGTTGTTAGTGAAGATGAAACTTGAGAGGTGCATTATGGTCCTTCCATTTCTATGCCCTTTGACCCTTCCCATGTGATGGTGTTTTGCTTTCTGTAGTGAGAAAGTGACTCTTCACTTTTCTAATGGACATGTTCTCACTCTTCATGTCTATGTTCATTGTTGATATTTCTAACCTAATTCATAGAATAATTAATCAGAGAATATTCCAGCATTGATTCCTGATGTGTGGGGTATATTTGGGGTTGTTAGTGGTTCATTGTTTCATCATCAATTATATTTGACATGCTGTATAATTTTTTTGTTTGTCTTTTATAGTTGTTTTTGATAAAAAATAGTGATGGTGTATAACTGAATCTTTTGAAGTTACTTTTTATCTAAAAAGTGAAAGTCGTTAGAATGTTCAATAAACTTAGTTGTTTGATTAATGATAAGGGAAAAATTACAATGTTTATGGAGTTGTATATAATTTTAAGTATATTAGTTTATTCTTTAATTTATTTATTTTTTGTTTCTCTTACAAAATTCGTGTATAAAGGTCATTTTTTATCCAAAAGAAAATTAAAAGAAAGTGTAAGAGGTAAAATAAATAACGAGGTTAATTAAAACAAAATGGTAAGCTTCTTAACTAGTTAATTATAAATTGAAATCAGAGTCTAAATAAGACTAACGTGTTTTTTCAATTTGATATAACAAGTCCACAGAAAGTAAAATTTTAGTTTAATAAAAAAATGGATATAATTTGAAAATACTGATAGTATAGATACACCTTAATTCAATAAGAATCAAAATTAATAAAACATAATTCATAAAATAAATTTCAATTCGTTGAAAATTGATTGTGCATGATATTAAAATCGCCGGAGAATCTAATTAACTCTGACTTCAGATTGAATTTGGATAAAAATTTCTCCAATTCGGTTTCATTTTTCCAGTAGCTTCATCTTAATTTCACTTTACCAGAATTATGCAATTTTTTTTCTTATTTTGTGAGGGTTTATAACTACCATTAAATATGTTAATTATAAACATTTTGACAACCAAAATTAAAAAAAAATGCATATTAGAGGAGAAAAAGTAAGACCAATACTAAATTTGAGAAATTGTAAAGGAATAATGGTAGAAATGTAAGGAGAGAAATGAGAGAGAGAGAGAGAGAGAGAGAGAGAGAGAGAGAGAGAGAGAGAGAGAGAGAGAGAGAGGTGAACCAGTTTGATGGAGACAATCTGTGAGCATACTTCAGTGATGAAGTTCCATATTATTGATAGTTGAGCTTCCATGGAATTGCTCTTGTTAATGATATTCTTATAAGAAAGCATTGTAGATAAGAAGAACAAGAAATGGTGAACTAAAATGTTGAAGAAACACTATTTTGTTTGTTGTGATTGAAGCCTCTAATATAAGGATTTTGTGGATAAGATTTCAATAGAAACCAGAATTAAACTTGGACAAGAATTTGTTTCACCCTCTCCAATTCAACAAATCCTGTTGCTTCCTGCTACTCCACAATTAATAACTGCACCTCCACCATAATAGGATAAATACTCAGAAAACCTCATTCTGGAAAATGTGTGGGAGACCACTCTAAAAGGAAAAAAAAGGAGAAAATGTGAAAAAAAAAATTCATTTTATGTATGAGGGTTTCAGAAAATTCATTCTGAGACATTATTTGTGTTTAAGAAAGTTTTTTTGGACATCCCATTTCGAAACACTAGGGTTGGAATGCGTTCTGAAAATGTTATTCCAAAAATCTTTCTTTTTTTAAAAAAAAATTTCAAAAAACTTATTTCAAAAATTTTTCAGAATATATAATTCAAAAATCACTTTGAATAGAAAAAATATGACCATTTTGAAAATTTGATGAGATGTGCGAAGAAAATGTGGGAGTGCAGGAAGTAAAAGCCTTCGACAACATAGCTACTGGGCCTTCACTTTTTAGGTTGGTAATTGAGAAGTGTTATTCTCACCCCTACTCTATCAAATTTCGATAGACTATTGTTTTGTAAGAAAACTATTTTAAGTATTATTTATAAGAATTCTAATCAAATTTAATGAAACGTCTATTACATCTAATAAAAGTTTGTTTCACATCATATTTTACGCTTTAAAAGCTTTAATATCATACGAATCATTACTGGTTTGGGCAACATTACCTCTCTTATTGCTGTAATTTATACATATCAGTGTACAGTGACATTCAGTAGTGTACAATGGGTTAAATTACCTTTTTGTTTCTCTATTTGTCATGAAATTTCATTTTGGTCCTCACATTTTTCGTTGTCTCAATTTGGTCCTCATTTTTTTAAAAGTGACTCAATTTAGTCCTCACTGTTAACTTTGACTAAACGGTGTTAAAGTCAATGTCACGTGTCAATTTTTAATTTTTTTAAATTTTTTTAATACTTTTTTTGAATTTTTTTTGAATTTTTTGAATTTTTTTATTTTTGACACCTATAATTTCACCGTGCCACATGTCAAAGTGACTCAATTTGGTTCCTAAATTGAAACTAAAAACAAATATAGGGACCAAATTGAGTTATTTTGACACATGACAAAACTGTGAAGTGACACGTGTCAAGAAAAAAAAATTCAAAAAAATAAAAGAATAATTCAAAAAATATTAAAATAATTCAAAAAAACCATAAATTGACACGTGACGTTGACTTTAACACCTGATCAAAATTAACGATGAAGACCAAATTGAGTCATTTTTAAGAAAATAAGGACCAAATTGAGACAACGAAAAACAGACCAAAATAAAATTTCATGACAAATAGAGAGACCAAAAGGATAATTTGACCTATATAATGTTATGGTTAAATTGTATTAAGTAATAAAATAACGTGATAAATAGTAAAATTTTACAAAGTAGAAAGTTTTAAACTTTGATTTAAATATTTTAGTTTACAAATTCATATACCTAAATTCATATATCAAATACAAAAAAAATTAATATCACGAGAATTTCATTAGGGATTTATTTTTCAAAGTAAACTGGAAGAATTTTCAATGAGATTTACAGTGAAAGATTTAAAAACTTACCCTTTTAATGGTTTCACATGGACACAACTCTAAGTTAAGATGTTTTTCTTTCTCTATTTATATTTTTATATCAATTTTAGGCTTCTATGAATAATGATGCATAGCGTTTAATATCATTTGTTTTTTTCATACATTTCGTATCAATTAGAACTGATTGGATGATTACTTTCTTTAATTTCATTTTCTAATACAAATTGGAATCTTCTGAGATTGAAAGTGAACAAAAATGAAGAACCTGAAAACATGCTTTAAGGGAAAGGAACTGAATTGAAGAATAAACAAAATTTTCTTGCACTGGGAGTAAACTGAACCAAGAAGAAGAATAACAAAAATACAACCTCATTTCACCAATCTTTCACGTACATACATAAATATAGGATGCCATACTAAACATGCAACTCTCAGCTAAGCCAAGAAATGAGCAGAGAATGGTGATATCAGTAGTGAGAACCTAAATACTTGTTATATTTTGTTTGGACAGTGGATCAGAAAAATCTTACTCAACTTCTTTGATAATTCTTCGTCGCCGTAAGGGTTGTGTTGTAATGCTCCCTGGAGCACTGTGAGCTTTCCTCTTATCTTCCTTCCTCCTCTTGGCATCAGCCATAACACGCATTAAAGCAGAAGCTTTGAATATTGGTCTAGGCAAGTGTCTATGTCTGTTGAGCAAATCAGAAAAAAGCAAAACGTGACGATTATGCACAGGAAAAACTTTATTGCGGAAATATGTAATTTATGACAATTTTTCAGGTATGGTTCATAGTATAAATGCTTGATCAAATCTCACCTTGTAATCCGGTTAACCTCAGGGAGGTGCTTATAGCGTTTCTTTACGGCCTCGTGATAGTCGTGCTTCTTACGTTCTCTTGGAAGAATCTGTGGCATGATTACGAAGACATAATCATCAGTCAATGAAGGGCTTCTAAGAACAAAAATAATCAGGGGTAGCAAATTGGAAAACAAACAAGACTCCAAATTATGATGATTTAAGGATCTTAATCATTGTTCATCTTTTAATGTACGACAGACAAGGATGTCAGGGAACAATGAAACTCAACTAAACTATAAAATGTATTTGGATCCTCCCAACTCTAGTCCAAGCATGACCTTAGCATTTTTATAGACCAGAAGGAATTTGGAACCATGAAGAGGTAAGATAGGCCTTCCCTTCCCTTGTACTAAAAAATGGTGTCTATCTCACTACTAAGATGACAATGACAGCCATGTCGGGAGATGAAAGTAGGTTCAAATTCAAATAAATGTAAAGAAAATATATATAAACAAACAAAATTGAGATTCATCTTTCTATGAAATAAGCATTGCCACATGATGCTGAGGATATGCTCTAACACGTTAATTATTTCACTCAAATCTATGTAATAGAAGCAAGGAAGATGTCTTACTACTCCAAGTTGCTCAGATGCCTTTGCCTTCCAAATCCTAAGGTTAGTATCATCACTTCCTGAAATCACATAACTTCCATCACCACTGAACTTGACACAAAATACCCTGCATAACAAAGATAAAGATCAGCCTACCATACGAAGATAGAAATCTTTCAGCAGAAAAAGTTGGAAAAAACAGCAATAGCATTTTGTTGGGATGTAGAATAAAGGGAAGAATAGAAGTTACTAATTAGAGGGATATCATGGGTAAGGCCAATCATATCTATAAATACGAGGATACCATAGCAAAGGGGGATTTTCACTTCTTAGAGTGAGCGTCAACCCTTTGTGAAAGGAGAAAGCCTTTGTGAAGGGAAACAATTGGAGGAGAAAGTGTTCTCCCATTTCTTGATATTTTCATATTACTAGATAAAAATATTTGTTTTCAATTCTTGGTTCGTAACATCTTTTGTTGGAAATAGTATCTCGTTACACATCCAAGGTTTACATTAGTTGAAAAGTGACATGGGTAATAAAGCAATATAATGTTCAATTTCTAATATAAATTAAGTGAACCTTTGCATTCTCTTAGTGTGATAAATCTCTTTGCTGTGACCACCGTTATACTGGAAAAGTCTCACCTACAAATGAGAAATCATCAATAAATAGGAAACCATTCTTAGTAAGACCAAACCTCAGATGACTGAAAACAAGAGTCAAGGAACTAACTGTTCTATCATAAGATCCAGTGACAAATTCTCGCCCAGTTGGTGAGTAGTCAATATCCATCCTGTAGAATAAAATATGATAAAGCATGCATGATAAAATTCTAGGATTACGAGAACACAACATTCAAAGAAAAATCATCTTACACTGCAGAAACATGATCTTTATGAACACATTTAGCTTCATCCAACTTCCTAGTATCATAGCTATAGCAGTTGCCGTCTTCATTTGCCTGCATAAAATTTGTTGACAAGAATATAACATATCTCTATTGAAGATGTCTCAACCCAGTAATATCTAATGTTAGCCTTAACGAAAACCCCAAATTATAGCTTGAGAACCATTGAATGAATTCATATGATCAACTTACAGCTGTAAAATTTATGGGTTCCATTGGATTCCAACATATAGAATTGGTTTTGGTCTGTCACAATGAAGCAATAGTTAGTGCAGTCATGAATATATTTGGAATAGAAGCCAAATGAGGATGGGACAACTCAGCAGAAATGATGTTGAGAAATGTTGCAATGATATAATACTATGTGCAATTTAAGAACCACAAAATATTAGGGACTTCCGTTAACAAAATATGATGTTTAGAAATAACATAATAAAAAACAGCAACCATATGTTATAATTTAAAAGCAATGAAAAAAAAAGTAATTACCATCATTATCATTTTCCTCACAGGGGAAGCCATACGTAAATCATACAAATTTATGCTCCTGTCACTGAAATAAGAAAACGGGTTAAAAAGGCAGGTAATTTACATACAAGAGTAAAGTAGGTTAAGCCACCAACATTGTCAGGACTTATAAAGTAGATTAAAGTAAAACCATTCAAAATCTAAGTAAAACCTGAAAAAAAAAAGCATACCAAAAGAAACAAAACAAAGTCCCCTTATTAGATATTCCTTTCCATTCAATGAATGAAATGCACTTTTCACCAGATAAATGACACTGTTGGAATATACAGCAGATGTCTAAATACACCCTCAGGAAAATTTTCATATATCTTTATATTTCTCAATTTCTTTCCGCACTTAGTTTAGACTATAGTGTACTATTAGTATATATAGAGCTTAGCATTGTCTTTCGAATGATATCCTCATTTCCTCTCCTTCAATACTTAAATCCCTGTAACGCCAACATCGTATCCGGGTCCTGTAATGCACCTTGAGAATGCTTTCCCTTTCCATTGAGTTGTGTTCAAGGAAATTGATGACCGCACTATAGTTTTTTGTTCATTGTTTGCTCCTACTCTCGTTTTCAAGTTTTGTTATAATTATAAGGGGTAAATCCTAAGTCATATCCTTATGACGAGAGAATATCAAATTTCCTTTGTTTATTGTATTAATTAATTCCGTTTTCTCAATATAAATAACTTTCATTCAGTCTCAAAAAAACATGGTTTCAGCTCAATGTGTCTCTCTGTATTATATTGATTCCGTTTTCTCAACATAAATAAAGCATCCATGTTGTCTCAGAAACGGTTTCCACTCAATGTCTCTCTTTTTGCTATAGTTGTAATGAGGTTTTGGCTATCATATTCTGGTATGCGTTATTTAGATCACCCCAGCTTATTTATGTAGAATGACTTTGCATCAGTCCGTTTTCTGTACATCTAATTTAGCATGCTAAGCCTTACTGTGGCTGGAGGAGTATTCAACCCCTACTGCGTTTTCTGTCCTTGGCAACTGTATTCAGTTAACTAGCTCGCTAGCTGGAAAGCTTCTTAGAGAAGCTTTCCTTTGTATCATATAAATAACAGTACCTCACCTTCAAAACTCACCTATTAACACAATTCAGAATAAAGAATTTCCCCCTCTCTCTGTTCATCTTTGTCTCTTGAAATATAACAGGATACCTTATAACATTATGATTATCTTTTAAAATAGTTTAGAGCATCTATAATCTCTAGGAACTAGCTTCCATATTCTTTATATTTCATCATTGATGATTTGTATCTGGATATAATTAGGGGCACAAGACATGTAATTACACTAAGTACTTTGTCTTTTAGATTCTATTTACCACATCATTATACACATTATATTATTTTGAATATTTATTTTTCAAATTTCCTTCTTCCAAATAATTTCAACAAAAAACAACAACCTATTAGATTAGTACCAATCTCTTCCATCCACAACAAAACATAAAATGGATTTTTCTCATACTCAGGAACCTATTTCAATTACAACTTCAATCAAGTTGATAGTACCAGGGCTTTAATCTTGGAAATGGAACATTAAAATGTGATAGTAAACAAGCAGGAAAATTAACTCATTAAAACAGTATAAATACTCATTAAATAATGGAGGAAAAACACAAATTCAATGAGACAACCAAAGAGCAAACAAGCAACACAAAATAAAAGATCAGTATATCTATTGGGTGAAAAAACCGGATTGTATTGTGATTAACATTGTAGTCCTTGACCTATAGGCAATCTCACGTACCTAGCTGAGGTGGCCAAAAGATTTGGTTCTCCAGGATTAAACCGGACAGAAATTACTGTATCTGTCCCCCATTCAAAACTATTAATTGGCTGAGACCTGCAGAAAGTTGGTAACAACAACATGAAATAAACATGAAGTTTAGAATGGTCAACTACTGTGATTCTAGCAAAACAAGTAAACCAAACAGAAATTGAGCACCTGTTGTGATTCCATATATCTACTTGAGCACCAACTGTGGCAAAAAGCTCACCATCCCACTGGTGATCAACGCCCCTAAAAATTAAGAAAGTAAAACAAGGTTCAGTAAGCATAAAAGTATAGTAAAATAACAAACTTCAATATCTTCCTCCGGGATAATTCACTCCAAAACTTACCAAAATGCATTCTTCCAAACATAAACACTTGCTGGCTGCACAAAAACAAAAAAAGGTTCATAAAATTCACACTTATACTTAAAAAAAGGTAAAAGTAAAATATGCCAGCACAAAATTTCACCTCAACAGTGCTCTTGGTTGAGTCATCTGACTCCATAAGAGAAGTAATAGGAACATTCCAGAGTCTGATACTGAATTCAAATTCCAGGTTACATCAGAAAAATAGCTATTGAAGGCTAAATATGATTGATAAATAGATATAATAGGGAAAAAGATTGATTATTACCAGGCATCAGTTCCACAGGACACAAGAATGCGTCCATCAGTAGATGCTGCCAAACCCCGTACAGCACCTTGATGACCAGGAAACTGGCAAACTGTCTGTCTTTTATATCAAATACAATGGGCACCAAATTAGATACATATAGTAGTCTAAAATGTTGTAGCATTAACTATCATGCATATTGCAAATAAATTTATCATACAAGAACTACCAGTCTTCAGTAAGCCAACATACCCCCTTAACAGAGAAATAATAAGAAAATCTCAAGTCATATTTGATACAGTAAACTACAGTTCATTCATAACTAACAAGACAGAAATTATTACTTTCCTCTGAGATAAACTTATTATCTATTGATAGTCCATACAATGCAAACAGAAAGGATATAAAGAAGTGGCTCTGTATTGTTAATTACTACAGCACCCATTTCTTTTCATATATGCCCTCTAAGGATCTAACTAAATCTTAAATACATAAAAAAATAATCATACATGACAGAAATAACTGTAAAGATCACTAGGGCGTTAACAGCAATTTTAATATAGAAGAGAATAGTAATTATACTCCTTAATATTTGTGCTATCCTCTAAGCGGACAGATGGAAAGAAATGTACAGTATACAAAGAAATGCTTTTCATTTCAAAAAGATTACTAAATACCATAAACTTGATTCAAATTCCCAATACAAATATTTTCTTTCTGTAAAAAAAACAAATTAATGAAGAAACAATTACCTTGATGCTAAATCCCAGAGACGAATATCTGTAAAAACAACAAAGACAAATGTTATAGGTTTCTTTTATATGTATGCAACTCAACTCATCCACCATTTTACAAAGATAACAATGTACAGTGGATTGAGCCAAATCTTTAAAAGGATGGTAGTGTAAGTAACGCATAAAACCTAATACCATGTAGAAGAACCAACGAAAAAGAACCAAGAAAGAAATGATAAAATTACAAGATAGAGATGAATAGTAAAAGTGAATGGATATGTAAGACATGCCCTGATAGGCAAGGGAAAAAGAAGGAAGTCTTGAAAGTATACTATAGGAAGAAAAATAAATTAGAAACAGTTAATTGGTTAACAGATAGTTGTTATGTGAAATGAGATGACGAGTTTTTGAAAAAGTGTATTTATTGTCATGTATAGGAGAGGAGAGGGGGAGAATGAAAATTTTGTAGATTGAGCTTTAGCTCTTTGTGGAGGGGAAACCCTAGGAGGAGAAAGTGCTCTCCTGTTTTGTGTTCTTTTCAATCTATTCAATAAAAAATATTACTCTTCTTTCTCTTTTCAATTCTGGGTTCTAACAAATTGGTCCGACTTGCTGGATCTGAAGAAGGGAGAATTTTGGAAAGTAGAGTAAGTTCTTTGGAAAGATTTGCCAGCAACCAAGGAAGAGTGATTGTGGACATGAAGACAGATCTATCTATTATCATAGATACCCTACGGGAGATTAAAGAACTTCTTCAAGATCTCAACAGAGGAAAGAAAGAGGTAAAGACTGGTTTGGGTATTGTGAAAGATGGCTTGCAGGACATAAAAGAGATCAAAGATCTGCCTCAAGACATCAACAAAGGAAAGAAAGAGGAGAAAATTCAATCGAACAGGAAAAGCAAAGCGAAGAGGATGCCATTGACAATAACGGAATTAATAAGGGTGAGGAATAACCACTTTGCCCTGGGGTTAAAAGGGTGGAGTTGCCCACACTGGAAGGGAATGACCCCCAAGGTCAGATCAACAAATGTTTTGGAAATTCGAAACATCAAAGGATCAACAAAAGCACACCTAGCCCTCATCTGCGTGGAAGAAAATGCAGTCGAGGGATTAAAAATCTGGCAACAAAAATTCAAGAATCCTTCTTGGGAAGATCTTTCTAAAGCCCTCTGTAGGATTTCAGGAGCAGAGAAGGCAGCACCATTTTTGAAAAGTTTGGGGGCATAGAATGCAGAGCCATTGTTGAAAAAATGGCAGCGATTAGACAACAATAAAGGGTGGAAGATTACATTCAAGAATTTGAAGTGAGAAACAATAATTGGGGTGAATTTGGTTATGCTATTGATGTGCCGCCTAGTAATAATACACAACATGATGGTTTATTAGACATTGATCTTCTCTATATCCATAAAGATATTGGCATTCTTGAGGATGGTGGATTTGATTTCTTGGTGCCAACTGCTTGCAGTAATGCACTGAGAGTTTTGCGAACTATGCAACTTCCAAAGTATGTTCCACTAGACGCTAGTCTAGGTGTAAGGAAAACCAATTTAATGATTGCTTGGGGAAAAGATTTTGGGCTCAAAGAAGCATTGGAGGAGGGCTGTTGGCTTTTGTTGGATGAGCTTCATCTTGCTCAACAATTTGTTTTAGAAGATGTGCACTGTGGGACAAGGTCATGGAAGCAAAAGCACAAGAGCTACCACAACAAGTGTTGGTGCAATGGTAAAGGAGCAAGTCCAAATCAGCCATGTGGGAAGATACAGTTTCCTGAATTCATCCTTGAGGACAAGGTTGTTTCAGAAGTACGAGTAATGATAGGCAAGGGAAAAAGGAGGGGGTCTTGAAAGTATACTATAGGCAGAAAAATAAAAATAGAAACAGTTAATTGGTTAACTGTTAGTTGTTATGTGAAATGAGATGAAGACTTTTTGTAAAAGTCTATATATTGTCATGTATGGGAGAGGAGAGGGGGAGAATGAAAATTTTGTAGATTGAGCTTTAACTCTTTGTGGAGGGAAACCCTTGGAGGAGAGAGTGCTCTCCTATTTTGTGTTCTTTTCCGTCTATTCAATAAAAATATTACTCTTCTTTCTCTTTTCAATTCTGGATTCCTAACATGCCCACACAATTATTTCTTATTTATGTTGATTATTTATACAATCTATTATGCAAAAAGAATCACGCTACTTCTTTAAAGAGCTATGTTTCATAACAAAATTTAACCACTTCCGGAATTCAAATTTTTTTATCCATCATATAACAAAAACAAATTTCTTCCTCTTCTCTATCTCCAAACCAAGAGTATGATTCAGCCATTACTTCCTACGACTACAACTACACATAGCTGCAAGGACATAACTAAAAAAGGTAAAATGAACTACCTCCATCCATTGAACCAGAGAATATCCCTTTCAACTGGCTAGGGTTCTTCGCCATACACGAAATAGCATCTATATGTCCATCTAATGCGCCAATAAATGGTCTTGCAAAAATCTAAACCCTCATAGATTAAAAAACACACAATAAGAAACAGATAAACTTCACATGCAATAGAAACACACTGATTACGAAACTGAAAGCAAAAAAAAAAAAAAACATATAAGCGGACCTTGTCCAACTTCACTGCATTAAGAGCCCGCACATACTCCACCGCCTTCTCTTGAGGACGAAGGCCGGGATCGTAATTCCGGAACACCCTCTGTACAAAATCAAAGGGGAGGTTTCAGAAAAAGAAAAAAGATTGAAAATTCGATTGAACTAAGCAATTAGAATAAAGCTATTGGTAAAGGGTCGTGTGCATTGAATCACCTGAAGGTCTTGACTTCGTTCTCGGGTGAACTCATCGACGGAGCGTGATATAACTTTGACCTTCATTGCGCGTTGAAGCAGCGGAGGAAGTGAGAACAATGAGTCACTGTGTTTTGGTTCTTCAACCTCCAAATTAGAGAGCGGAAAAACCCTAATAAGATTGGCGGAAGGAACCAAGGTACGAGGAAGAAAGGGTTTTAGTGCTCAATTTGTTCACGGGCATATGGATACGGGTCGGGCCAAAAAATAAATTTATGAGCTAAACATTTTTAAAATAATAACTATAAATTTCATTAAAACATATACAGGTATTAAATTTTATATATCGAATCAGTATATGTAGAAATTAAAATTAATTTGATAATGTTTAATTTTCTCAAATTAATTTAAAATATATAATATGTAGATTTTAGAAATTGTGTTTTGTAATTTTCTTAGTGTATACATTCTTTCATCGTTTTTAGTATTATAAATTTATTTTTTAAATACTATTTTGTACACATATTTATTTGTTATTTTTGTCTTTGTAAATATAAGTAATTATTTTTATTACTTTGATAATTTTTAAAAAAAATTACTCATCATAATATAAAATTATATATATATATATATATATATATTACAAAATTATTAAAATATAATTATTTTATTTATAACTTTTCTATTGTTTCAAAATAAAATTAATAAACAAATTTATTTTAAGTATTATTATAATAATCAATTTTGTATTATTATAAGAAAAAAAGGTAAACACGTGTGTGTATATATATTGTTTATATTTATTTGTTAAACAAGGATAACATATTACAGATGAAATCAGAGTTTGTAGTTGAATAATTGTTTTTTGGTATATAACATTAAAGTCCCTCAGCTAAAAAGAAAAAAAAAAAGAAAAAGAAAAACCTTACATCTATCCTCATTTAAAAAGTTTACTTTGTTCCACTTGATAATTTTGGGGTGAGATTAGGTATTTGTTACCTAAATAAGTCAAATTAATTACTATAATTAATAATTAATTTATTTTTTCTATTTTAATTTATTTTTACTTTTTCTAGTGGTGTAACAAAATAAATTAGTTTTATATTATAAAAGTGGAAAGAAATTGTGTCTTTTTAAACAAAAAGTATTTGATAAGGATGTGTTCTTAGGGATAGGTGAAAGAGGAACGAGAAGAAGAATTTTTGTATTTTTTTAAATGATTGAGAGGTTAAAATAAGTGAATTTAGAAATAAATTTTGTGAAAATTATAAATAATATAACTGAAATGTGATAAATAATAAAATTTAAAATTGATAAGAATATGAAATGTATTAAATTATCCTTTATGGTGAAACTAATACGAAATCATTTTTAAGTCAGTAATATAAGCAGTGCAAACAAAGTCATCCACATCACACATGCATGTTATTTATAGCTCACACTATTTACTCTTTCACCTAAATTTTTTGTCAACGTCCGCAATTTACTTTTGCAAACCAAATCAAATAAATCGTTGACACTACATGCCCAACATCATTGGCACAACCCACCCAAATCACGTTAACCGGTTTTCTTACTAACACAAACACATGAACCGATTCTATTTTTATTTATTTAATTTTTTTATATTTTAATTCTAAAATATAATGAAAGATAAAATAAGAATACAAATATATACGACTTTAAATATATTTTTAATTTTTTTCTTCAAGGTTATTTATTCTGATTTCTAAAATTGAAGTCCTAGTATCAATTATGTTTTTATCTTTTATGTTTTCTTTTTGTTCAAAAAAATTGATATTTCTTGTATTTTTAGATGTGTTGCAATACATTTTATACAAAAATTTTTGTAGCATAAAGGACAATGAGCCCTTTGTGATTTATGAAAATATCTATCACAATACTGGCAGGGAATAGATGTTGGT
>Ga0214543_1001995_pt1 | contig 40114 bp, 32 predicted proteins | sample CNSS2metaG_FD_160094 | JGI IMG/M metagenome (GOLD analysis project Ga0214543, IMG submission 160094) | Root nodule microbial communities from cowpea collected in UCLA plant growth center, Los Angeles, California, USA - CNSS2 | ecosystem: Host-associated > Plants > Roots > Nodule | place: USA...
GACAATTATTTACATTGATACTATAATTTGTCTCCAAATAGAAAATAAAATTCTCAATTGAAAATTATCTTAATGGAAATAATTGACTTGTAAAAATTATATGACTGAGCCAGATTTTTTATTGGATTTTTGGAATTGTCCTCTATTAAACATTTAAAATACACCGAGGTTGATACTTTAAAAGTCTTTTTGATATATTTCAAAACATTAAAATAAGTATTCATCAGTTTTAATGATACAGTAGAACAACAATACTGAGAAGTCAATACAAAATCCAAATTTATGACATTTTAAGGATACAAAAAATTTTAAGTCAAAGAACATTTTAGTATTTTTTTATTTAATTTCCTAAAATTGCTTCGTTCAAAAAGTTAAATAATATTTTTGGCATATAAATTAGTTGATGAAAAGTATTATAAAATAGACCACTAAAAATAAAGTGTATTTGTGGGATGTAATTTATGTTAATCATTATTTGAAAAATGTACAATGACTAATTATTTAAAATTTGAGACTAATTCAAAGATTAATTCTCTAGTAGTTATAACTTTTGTAACAAATTAGAGACATATTTAAACTTTAATTCATAAACTAATTATAGTTTTGTATTTTTAAAGACTTTTTTATATGATAATATTTTTTAATTTATAAATTAGTATTTAAATTAGTTAGTATAATAATTAATTAATTTTTATTTCTAAAATTAATTATTATTTAATAATTTTCTTATAATAGGTATGAATATTTCAAATCAAGGTTTTCTATTAAAACCAGTCTAAAAAAATATAAGAAAATATGTAAAACCCTCTTCTTTTCTGTCGTAATTTGAAAGGGATGCCCCTAATCTAATGGGCCTAAGGGCTGGCCCATAGGGTGACAAGGCATCTAAAGCAGTCAAGGCCCCTCATTCTGCACTTACTTGCCAAAACCAGTGCTATCGCTCTTCCATTTTCTCTCCACAGAAGCTCTTGTAGGGTTTGGATCTTACCCTTCTTTGCGTTAACTCAACCCATTCTTCAATCCATGTAAGTTGATTCTCCACCGTACCTTTTTCATTCCCAGCTCTGTCATCATGATTCTAACTAGGGTTCACCATGGTAACCCATTTTGAAACTATTCCACTATTTTACAGATCGTAAATCTACTCCGTGGTCGGTAGTACTCACTTGCTTGGATGTTGGGATATTCTGCTAGCTTTTTCCAAGTAAGGGAAGCTAGGGTTTATGTATTTAAAGTTATTTTGCTGATTTTTGGTCTGTTTGTATGGCTGTGATACTTGAATGAGGTTGTTGGTCGAATAAAGATGTATGGTGTGCGATTATGTTTGATTGATGTGGCTCTACTCTTTTTTCTACATTACACACTTTTAGTAAAATGAAGTATCTACAACGTTAACCGTTGGATCGAGCTGAAATTTTAACTGCTGATCCTTAACACATAATTCTTGACTTTGACCGGTCGGATCTTTAATCGGAGCTCTGTAGTGAGAGCAGTTTTTATTGCAAGGTCACGGAATTTGTGTTGTTGACAGCACTGCACACTTTTCGTAAAATGAAAGTTACTACTTCGTTAACCGTTGGATCGACCTGGTATTTTAACAGCTGATCCTTAACACATAGCTTTTTACTTTGACCGGTCCGAGCTCTGTAGTGAGAGAAGTGTTTATCGCAAGATCGTTGTAGTTTGGTTGTTTCACTAATCTTGAATGGTTATTACTGGCTTGAATCTAATTGTTATATTAAAAGTATGTGATAAATGATTATGCATGAGTGATGTGATTCATGGATTGTGGATGATGGGTTTGGTATGAACTTGGCATGTGATTTAAATGAAATGGTTGGTACCAAGGAGACATGGTATTGATATGAAATACAAATATATATTCACTGTTTGGGAAGGATGAGTTGGTATGGATTCAACATTTGGTTATGAATGAGAATGGGTTGTAAAGGTTGGCATGAGATATTGTGTATGGTAAACATTACTTGATTGATTGAACATGATTGGTCTGTGGTCAGTGCGTAATTCCTTGAAATCTCTAGGTGGGATTTCAGGGTCATGCTTCAGTAGTCAGGACGTAATTCCATGGCCCCTGTTAGTGGGTGTCCATGGTGGTGCCCCATCTATATAATTTGGTAAGGATTCAAGGTAAGGATTGCATCTTGACACTCTAAGGAGTCAGTTAGTCTCACTTAGAGCGGACTGACTCCTGTGGTGAGAGTAGTAGGAGGCCTGAAATTCATTAAGGGTTAACCTTGTGTGTGAGGGAATTGATTCATTGTAACACTTGTAACACATAACCGGGTGATTGATTGCAGAGACGCCCATAAGCTCTCATTCATATCTTGTTGTGCCTTTGTGCTTTGTGTCTAGTGTCTACGGAGATAGGGGAATGTAGATTGAATGTCAACTTGGTCTGCTCACCTTTACAAGTGTTGGATGGGGTCTCTGAGACAACGTCTTGCCTCAGAGATAGGAAGTTGATGTATGATGTATATAATTGAGCAAGAAAAGCTAAGTTTTGGGTTAATAAACCGAAGGAGATGCTAGAGTTCACAAAATAACGTTTGGCCAGAGGAAACTTTAAGGATAGACTCTCGGAAACAAATACTACAAGTTTTCTAAAAGAAGTTGAATTCAAAGATAAAGAGCACTGAAAGGTATCAGTGCATTCAAGTGCCACATCGTTTGAGGAAAGCCAACCTGATTCTACATCCCGACAATGTTGAAGTTCAGAGTCATGCAAATGCATACAATGTTAGGAGAAGTGTCATTGAATATAGTCATATGGTCACACCTAATGCTTCTTGGAGTAGTGGAAGAGGAACAATTGGCAAATTTTAGATTGCAAAGAGTGGAGAGATTGCATGGCAACCAAAAAGCTAAGGTAGGGGGAGACCATGAAGTGAGAAAAGATGGCAAACTTCTAGTGAGAGGCTAAGATGGATAAGAGTTCACTGATCAGTCAGGAATGATGACGTTCCTAAGTGGGGAAAAGAACAATTTATGGTTAGGGAAGAAGTGGCATAAGGGATTCATACTAGGATTAATAGTCAGCAGGTGAGGATGGGTCTTTTCAAACTAATAGTGGGATGTTTCAAGGAAAAGTAGTTCCCGTGAGTAGGACATTTGACCTTGGGTATAAAGTGGAAGATTTCACGTACTATAAGAAGGGGCACACCTTTAAAGGTTATTCTCGTAAGGAAGGGCAACCCAACTGATGTCGAACCACAATTATGGAGGGAGTGGAAAGAAAAGTTTTGAGTGGTTGACATGGTGTCTACGATGGTTAATGCTAAAGTGGTTAGCACGAATAATCTCCTCTAGAGATGCACCTTACAAAGTGATGCTTGGACTAAGAGCTGGATTATAGACGTGTTCTGAAACAAATACTAGAGTTTTGACCTTGGTGTGGTGGAGTTCACTTCTGCGTTGGTGTCTGAGGAAGAACCTGTGACAATAGTTACTAATGGAATGGTTACTATTGTGAATTTGAAGTAAATACGAAAGTGGAGGAGATGTTGGAGAAGTAGTGGCTTATACTATGTATAACCACAAGGATGAATGCAAGTTTGGTGAACCTTAGAGGAGAGGTAGTGGTAGGATAGACTGTTCAAGGGTAAACTTTGGATAATGGAAGATTGGCTTTTCGGCCCTATGGTTGTAAAGAGTGGAAACATGATGAAGGTATGGAATTTCAAACAGGGTAGCGGCATGATCAAGGCTTAGCGGCGAGCTTCCGAGTGCGAACAGAGTCTTTAGAATGTGCAAGGAGGGTATTGACAAAGGTTATAGTGAGTAGGACATATGGTTTAAAAAGGGTGGATACGATGTTGAGAATATGGGACGTTAAGACTATAAAAAGGTGAGTCCAAAGGGTTTTGCAAGTTCCATAGAGGTTTTGGAGGAAGGATTCTCAGCGATGATTGCGTCCTTGTCACAGAAAATATGAAAGGAGCATCATTTTGAGTGAACGAATTAGTGACTTGTGTGTTGATCATAGTGGCGCAGCGGGATGGTGGGAAGTGATACCTGTGAAGGGTAAGAGGTACGTGGAAAGAACTATCTTACTCATGACCTAGTGATTTCTATGACAACCAGTTCTTCATAAACAGTGAAAGTGTCGTTCTTATGAGTATTAAGTAAGGATGTTCAGTGATCATTTAAAGTTTGAGTTTATGGAGTTACTCAGAGAACGATGGGCAAGAGAAGTAGGAGATGGTTTGAGTTATGATTTCAAGTTAGCGTACCAACCTAAAAGTAAGGGAGAAGGGGTAGGTGCTTAGCCAAAGAAGGGAACTCAAGATCGGGGTTTAACGAGGTGAGAGTAAGGAGTTGGTGGAGAAGTAAGTGTTTGAGTTAGAAGGAGAAGATGTGAAGAGATTCATCGATCTAGTCATCTGACTAGAACTAGTGAGTCTCTCAACAAGGTTGAGGAAAAAGCAATTCAAAAAAAAATCTTAGTTTGAGAAGTATCTTAGAGTTGATATGCATAAATCACACTAGAAATTTCAAGTCGAGGAAAGACATGGTTCTAAAGCTTTTGGGGAAGGATGGTTACAAGTTAGTAGATCAGAAATGAAGGTGAGATGCCGAAATGAATTTGGTAATTGTAACAGGGGAAAGTTTAATTTGGAAATGGAATGACTTGGTTGTGGACCTTCTTACCATTGGTGGAAGTCAGTAAAGGAGGCAAGATGTTATGAGTGTCGTTATGCATAAAAGTGGTCAAGAGTGTTGATGGTGAGGCAGTAGGCTAGAACTCAATCATGATCAAGTCAGTGGAGTGATGCATAAAGGAATGAACAAGGTGACGAGAACTAATAACGAACATGCTTTAGTTTGAGACTTATAGTGATCTGAGAGGTAGTGGAAAGCATATGGTGGGTGAGTCAGTATATTAGATAAAAGTTAGTTGGGCAGGTATGAAGGAGCATTCCAGTGTTAAGGTTGCAAATTGTAAGTTAGTTCGAGTGTAGTGACTAAACCAATCTACATTGTTGAACACCTATCGCATAGCACAAAGGCAAAGTTTCTCGTGGCTATAGGTGTTGGAGTCATCAAACCTGTCATGTCTAGGCGGTGGTTGTCGAATGGCGTGAGGAAAACGTATTTTTCTTCCTATCCCATCGGTGAATTTTCGAGGACGAAAATTTTTGTTGTTGGGAAGAATGTAAAACCCTCTTTTTTTCTGCCATAATTTTAAAGGGATGCCCCTAATCTAATGGGCCTAAGGGTTGGCCCATAGGGTGACAAGGCCCCTAAAGCAGCCAAGGCCCCTCATTCTGCACTCACTTGCCAAAATCAGTGCTATCGCTCTTCCCTTTTCTCTCCACAAAAGCTCTTGTAGGGTTTGGTTCTTACCCTTCTTTGCGTTAACTCAACCCCATTCTTCAATCCATGTAAGTTGATTCTCCACCGTACCTTTTTCATTCCCAGCTTTGTCATCATGATTCTAACCAGGGTTCACCATGGTAACCCATTTTGAAACTATTCCACTATTTTACAGATCGTAAATCTACTCCGTGGTCGGTAGTACTCACTTGCTTGGGTGTTGGGATATTCTGCTAGCTTTTTCCAAGTAAGGGAAGCTAGGGTTTATGTATTTAAAGTTATTTTATTGATTTTTGGTCTGTTTGTATGGCTGTAATACTTGAATGAGGTTGTTGGTCGAATAAAGATGTATGGTGTGCGATTATGTTTGATTGATGTGGCGCTACTCTTTTTTCTACATTACACACTTTTAGTAAAATGAAGTATCTACTACGTTAACCGTTGGATCGAGCTGAAATTTTAACTGCTGATCCTTAACACATAATTCTTGACTTTGACCGATCAGATCTTTAATCGGAGCTCTGTAGTGAGAGTAGCTTTTATCACAAGGTCATTGAATTTGTGTTGTTGACAGCACTGCACACTTTTCGTAAAATGAAAGTTACTACTTCGTTAACCGTTGGATCGACCTGGTATTTTAACAGCTGATCCTTAACACATAGCTTTTTACTTTGACCGGTCCGAGCTCTGTAGTGAGAGAAGTGTTTATCGCAAGATCGTTGTAGTTTGGTTGTTTCTCTTATCTTGAATGGTTATTACTGGCTTGAATCTAATTGTTATATTAAAAGCATGTGATAAATGATTATGCATGAGTGATGTGATTCATGGATTGTGGATGATAGGTTTGGTATGAACTTGACATGTGATTTAAATGAGATGGTTGGTATCAAGGAGACATGGTATTGATATGAAATACAAATATATATTCACTGTTTGGGAAGGATGAGTTGGTATGGATTCAACATTTGGTTATGAATGAGAATGTGTTGTAAAGGTTGGCATGAGATATTGTGTATGGTAAACATTACTTGATTGATTGAACATGATTGGTCTGTGGTCAGTGCGTAATTCCTTCAAATCTCTAGGTGGGATTTCAGGGTCGTGCTTCAGTGATCGGGACGTAATTCCATGGCCCCTGTTAGTGGATGTTCATGGTGGTGCCCCATCTATATAATTTGGTAAGGATTCAAGGTAAGGTTACATCCTGACACTCTAAGGAGTCAATTAGTCTCACTTAGAGTGGACTGACTCCTGTGGTGAGAGTAGTAGGAGGCATGAAATTCATTAAGGGTTAATCTTGTGTGCGAGGGAATTGATTCATTGTAACACTTGTAACACATAGCTCGGGGGTGAGCAGAGGTATCCACCACAAGTGCAAGGATCCGTTGAATCTGACCAGATTATATGTATCCGGATGAGACGAGTCGAGTCTTAGTGTATTGATTGGAAGGTCATAACATGCTTGGATGATGTATGTATATTGGATTGTGAAAGTATATTTGATTGCACGATAAAACTAATTTTGGCTCTAGCTTACCCTTCTGTTGTTTGTTGTATGTTCTGTGGTGTGGTCTTTTCTTTTGCAATGATCATCAACTTGTTGATGTGAGCAGAGGTGAGAACTCCCCGTAATCATCAAGGTGATGGAGGTTCCGCTGCATAGTCTGCTTGGACTGGATCTAAGTTTACTTAGACTTTCCTTTAGGGCTATGGCCCGTGTACTGCTCGTCTTTAGGCTTAAAATTCTAAATGTTGTTGATTTATATTTTATACTTTGTTATGGCATCGTAGTGTGCCCTTTTCTTATTCGAGTTTTCTCTTGGATAATCGTGAGGAGTAGTGTCTACACTCCAGGACTTTATTTCTAATACTATTGCGCGTGACATTCCTTTAATTAACGTTATTAATTAAATGGGGTGTTACATTTATAGTACAATTGTTTTTAGACAGATTACAATTGTTAATTAATTAATTTATTCATTCATTCGAATCTATTATTTGTAAGAATAATTTTAATTATAGAAAAAAAATTATTTCAAATTTTATTTCAAATTTTCAAATTTTATAATATAACTAGTTTCCGTCCCGTGCATACGCACGAGTATTTTTTTTTTTAAATAGTTTAATATATATTTGAGTCAGTAATTAATATATGGTTAGATATTTACAGGTATACAGTTTTATATTCATTTTGATATATATATAAAAACAATACCTTTCGTTTTCAGTCTTAGCTTCAGTGTCACTATTTGAACCCTTCTTTGGTACGCTGGTGTTAGTGTGGAAGAAAATAACGTCCTCTTGCAGATACAGCTTCAAGAACTTGTTCCAAAACTCCATCTGTTTGCTAAGTCTGGGTGATGTAAGTAATTTTAAGTTTTGTAGTTGATTTGCGTTACTAATGGTTATTTATGTTTTTCATTACCTACGATTCTTTTCATCAATCGTTTCGTTGTCTTTCCATTGGTTTTCATAATGCCATTGATGCATTGTTTCGTTAATTTTCGTGACATGCATGTGCTATATCAATGTGTTCTTGCATATATGGTGGTTGCAGGGATTTGGGGATTTCGAAGATGGTTTTATGGTTGAATGAGGAAACAAACTGGCTATGGGAACCAACTATTTCACAGATCCAATGGGAAATGTTTTGAACTTAGAGTTTGAGGAGGATTTGATTAAGTATGGAATTTTTCGCATACCATATCATTTTGAAGAATTCTATCAACTGGAAGATTTGCACTATATCTATACTTTGTTCTGTGGTGATAGATATTTTCGAATCGGAATTTTTGACACAAAGTGGACTGAGATCGAATACCCAGGGTCAAGAAATAGTTACATAGCAAAGGAAGATTTAGTGTGGTCCAGGTTCTTGTCTTCATTTCGAGTGAAGTTATGTCCCATAGAGGTTAAGTTCTAAGCCATATTAATTTGTTATGTTTTAGTAATCATTTGTTATTTCAATCGAATATTGACTGCTTCTCTGAATGCAGTCTATCATTACCTTGGATGCATATTTTCATCTATTCTGGGAGAAGAAAGTAAATTATGGTCAAGAGATGCAGTTCATAGATCCCCGTTTTAAAACTTTTAAGTTTAAGTTTGATGTCAAACCAAATGGTACAATGGTTTCTCGTGGTGTTATTTGAAAGATGTTTAAGTACTATGATATGAAGGATGAAGTGTACTTGCATCTGAATTACGTGTCGAAGAATGTTTTCTTGTATAAGCTTTTTTCGTTAGAAGGAATGGAGATTGATTATAGTACAAAATGAGTGTCTTCTTCTGGTACTGCCAATATTGGTGCAGAAATAACTCAGCCAGCTTGTGATTTTACGTTGGTTAAATGTTTGAGTGATTATGATGTTGGTGCATTCTCCCTGGTATTGTTACTATTTTTTTTAATAACAGTATTGTTACTTGAATATGTACTTTATTGTGTAGTTATTTTGATAACAGTTTTAACACTTGTTTTCAGTATCTTAATGCTTCTTTCCTTGCAACTGCATTGTCGAGATCTAAGAAGGAGTATATTCTATCAAATGACAATGGAATGTTTTGGGAATGCTCAATTAGATGGGTTGCAAGATCTGGGTCTGAATGTTATCTAGGATGCGAATGAAAGAGATTTGTCACTGAAAATAAGTTATGCGTTGGCGATTGTATCAAGTTGGAGGTTCAAAAAGATGAAGATAGTATAATCATAATTAAGAAAATTTAGGGTGTTTTTTGACTTAGATTGCTAACATTAAATATGTACCGATGTGGTAATATTTTGTTGCAAGTACCACACAAGAACATTTTATTTTGTTTGCAGTTTTATTTTGGTATGTATGAATACGTTTATTTAGTGTATCAAGTAATGTGTTTCTAAAATTTGAATTTTATTTATTTTATAGTAATCATTTATACTCCTTTTTAAATAAACGTAAGTCTTGCATTTTATTTTATGAGATAATGAAATAAAGTTGATTTTTAAAAATGAAAAGGTTAATTTTATTATTATAATAATTAAACAATACAGTAATTGATTACAAACGTTATCATAAGCATGAAAATGAATATGATATTTAAACATTCTAATTATTCGTTACATAAAATCCATATAACAGTACTGAAAATGTTTATTTTACAGAGACATTATTAGCAACATTCATAGTTGAATATAAATGAATTAATTCATTGTAAGAACAAACGGGATATAGTTGAACAAATGATTTTGTAATGATTTCCTTTGCCAAACATGTGAATTATTATGTTTTTTATATGACTATGTTATTTGACAGTGGCTTTTGCAAAATACCATTTTTAAGAGTGGGTTTTCGAAGTAGAACATGTTTTGAATACTTATATGTGTACAGTATACTGGCAACGACATTAATGGTATTATTGTTAGTATGCAAATTGTTGTGGTGTATATAGAAATTTATTAGGTGTCATTAGGGTCAAAAGTGTAATCTTCATTGCTTCAGTGTTGGTTGTTGTTTTTTTAAATGATAGAGGATTTTTTTTGGGTAACTTTATTTATATCATGTATCAGATAAAGATGGAGAACACGAAAGGGGGAAAGGAAGAACAAAGCAACTTTACTGGTAAGCACCAAAAACATGACAATTTGTTTCTTTCAATTTCGTTTACATTTTGAATTATTAATAAGTAATGATTTGTCTATGTTTTGTTTTTATTAAAAAAAACCAATAATGTTATATAATTCTTGACATTTCTTTGTTTTGAGATTCATTCAGATGTAAAATTTTGGATATTGTAGATCTGTAATAGATATAGAAAGGTGTATATAGTAAATAATCTTGAAACAGAATACATTCATATAGATCTAAGTTGTTTGCTGTTATACATTCTGGAAGACTTCTTTGAACACAACATTTGTTGTATATGCCAAAGGTCTTTTATCTCTGTTGTGAATTAATATCTTTAATCCCGATTTACTCTGAACCCTAGAAACTGCAACATACAGTTGTCCATGGCTAAAAACTAGTATGGGCAGGTATAATCCTACAGAACCTAATGATTGTCCTTGTGATTTGTTTATTGTCATGACATAGGATAACATAATTGGAAATTGCCTTTTAATTAGCTTGAATGGACATGGAGACTGAGATAGGGACATAGACATTCTTGGTATATATACCTCATTTGTGTTGTTGTTTGTTGTAATAAGCCTTACACTAATGACATGATTTGCCAATCTTGTAATAATTAACCTGGTTCCGTTGCACAAACCCTTGGATTGATCCAAGTTTCTTAATAACATTATGGGTGATCCAACTTTGAGTTTGATGTTATGGCTTGGCAATCCTGAAATAGTCAATGAGTTTAGAAACTCTGGAGTAATGACATCCATGTCATCATTGGTAAAATTATCAAATTTATTAATGCAATCTGCACTAAGATATTCTTTTGCTTCTCCTACAAAACAATGTTAGTGTTGGTTATTTTTTTTGTTGAATGTATTAATACATATAAGGTAGGTAGGTAAATAAGAAAACATTTACATGGGATCAATGATAATATGTACTCATTGATTTCATCAACTGTCTCAATTCTATTGGCTAATATCGCTCTACTCTTGAGACAGTTTTCGTTGTTGTAATTTTCAATTAGTTCTGGATACGTAGAATCAACAATTGCTTGAAGAGGGTCATTGAATTCAGTTATCAAGAATTCATGTGGTATTTCGATATCAACTACTCCATCATTTGCTTCACACAACTTTTCATCTCCAAGTTTAACAATCCAATCAAAGAACTATTTCCAATCAAAGAACTATTGAATTTCTATTGTTGTAGATTTTTGGAGTTCTGATTGCAAAAGTCTCATGTTCTTGGTCAATGTCAATACTTGATAGTGATTCCATAGGTATGATGCATTAATGGTTGCATGGACAATGTTTGATCGAGTTCCTCTAGGAATGACAGGTAGAATCTGCCTAAAGTCACCTCCAAATACCACCACCTTTCCTCCAAAAACTAAATTACATGTTATGTGGTCTTTCATAATGTCTTTCAATGTTCTGTCTAGGGCTTCAAAACTTGTGTGTCATTGGTGCTTCATCCAATATTATAAGACGAGCTAGTCTTAATAGTTGTGTAGCATCAGAACCTTGTTCGATGTTGCAAATCGAATTTTCAAGTATAGAAATCAGAATTCTAAATTTTGAATGTGTTGTTCGTCCACCAGGTAATAAAAGTGATGTTATTCCGCTTGATGTCACTGTCAGAACGATTTTTCCCTTTGATCGTAGTGCTAAAGACAATGTTGACCACATAAAAGTTTTTCCTGTGCTACCATATCCATACAAAAAAAACATTCCACCATTGTTCTTCATAACAGCCTAATTTACCTTTTCAAATATGTTCTTTTGTTCAACTGCACAATGAAAAAAGTCAATTGTCGATATGATTAGTATAGGACAAGTCATGTTAAATATTTCGTTAAAGCATTTACATGAAATTATATTTTAACTATTCACCTGTTAAATGACAATGTTACTTTTTGTGAATATATTTAATTTACCTAGATTTGCAGCAGTTATTCTTTCCTTGTATAGTATATCATCGGACAACTAATGCCATGTCTTTTCTCATACCTGATCTGGTGTATTAAGACTATCAGAAACTAACATAGTTACAAATAGTTTCCTTAGGAAGTGAGCACTTCCCCAATCTTTTGCCTCTATTATGGCTTGTATGTATTCATTATCATCTGCTAAGAATCCAGAAGCTTCATAGGCATCTCTAAACGTTGGATACACTATATTGTTAATTGTCCTAATGTCTTCGTAACACAATGGGCCTTTGACTACTGTTAGCATTCTCCTAAGATATAAAAGTTCTCCTGCTGTTGGTGGAACCTAAATGAGTCTTGCAATTGTGTTGCCCATTTTCCTTGGTTTTCAACATCTATCCTTTTTTACATATACAAACTTTGAAAAAAAATGTGGATATGTCAACCTTCTTGCAGCTTCATGAATTTTATTGCATTCCATCCAACTTGTAAACATGGATTCTGCAACTGTAGGTTTTCGTAGTATATCGTCAATATAGTCGTCATCCTTGAAGTACATTGACTGCTCACCAGGAAGATGAAAAAATAGTCTCTCTACAGCTGGATTTCTTCCATGAATGTGAAATGAGAATATTCTCCAACATGCTTCATTCGGAGATATATATCTACAATCAACATATTGCTTGATTTCATCTACAGCTTCCTATGAAGCAGAACATTGATTGTTGTTATCCACTATAGTTGTTGTTATTATGTCATAACCCTTGTTAATGTATTTGAATAAGTACTTGATCGAGGTACTTCTATTACACAATTCCACATTGATATGAGCTTGATATTTAAGCAACAACTTGGAGTTGTATGGAACTACTGAACGGTTGTCTAAACAAATATCATTCTTCACAATAGATATTGAATTATTCCTTCTACGGTAGTGTGGAAATCCATCTTCAAAAATAGTAGTTGTCTCTTGAAACATCTTTGGATAAAACCTTGAGCATTTACCATTTTTCATGCAAGGTAGAGATTTGTTTGCTAATCCACATGACACATGAATCATATGGTCCTTCACACATTCGTATAGTTGTGGCTCTTGTTTAGGACATGGTATTTCAGCTGATATCACCCTATCAATATCATCTATAGTTGGATATTTGCAATCGGAATGCAAAAAGAGTAGTAGATGTGTATATGGCAGACCGCGTTTTTGGAATTCAATAGTGTACATATCTGCATTCAAAACATATAAAAGTTATAAAATCACAGAATGATATATTAATACGTATTGGTTATAAAAATTGTTTGTAATTCTTACATGCAATAACATTTCCAAGTAAATGATTTTTGGTTAAGTCTGTTAGAAGTTGATCAAAATTAATTTGAAAGGCCCTTGAGATCAAGTCTGGCCTATCAGAATGTGTCAAGTTTAGATTACATAGTATCATGCGTATCTCAGGCCATTTGGGATTGCATGTGAAAGTTACAAACAGATCTGGAAAACCAATATAACTACAAATCGTCATTCCATCAAATTATAATTGATTCATAAATCTTGTGCCTCCAACAAAAGTCGATGGTAGCACAACTCTTTTTCCCTTGTTTGATCCGTCTTCTTGCATATTTGAACTTGTTTGACAAAAATTGTTGTACTTATCCACTATAAGCTTTGATTGGTTATTCCTAATAAAAGACAACCGTTCAGACTCTATCATAGTATAACCGTCAACGACAAATTGTTGAAACAATCTCTTTGATCTTAGTAGTGTTTGGGCTTCATTTTGTCTTGTCTGAATTCTAAAACAGAACCATTCTCTGATTGTTAGCCGGTTTCTCTTTGTATTGTTCCCAATCACGATATCTCGATGGCTAGCATCATGTCTATATCCATCTTCACCATATGGAAATAGTAAAAGATATTGAAATCCTAGATAACTGGTGTGCAAGTCATTAATTCTTTGGAGCCTTCCCACTTCTATTTTCCATTATAATGTCCCTTGGAGAAGTAGTGTCAACGTCACCAACTATTAGGGCTGCTACTTATGAAACAGTAGGAGTATTGTATATCCTCCCATCCTTAGTCCTATCAGCAATAAGTCTTAATTTCATATTCGTAAATTCTTTTTCCCTGTAGCGATCTCTTGCCATCCTAAATGATTTTGCATGAACATTGTGTTCATCTAACATGTTGCTTAACTTCTTCACAATTTCGATATCTACCTTATTGTCATACCTGAAACAAAAACTATAATTTTAAATTCTGTTTAATTGAATAAGTCTTTAATTGAAGAAGATTTGTTAAATACACTTACCTTAATGATTACATTCTATTGTGAATTTCATTTTCAGTGTCGTAGATGTAGAGTTGGGCAAATTTTGGTACTTCTCCTATAGGTGGTAAAAGACTTCCAATTTTATGACAAGCTTGGCCTTGTATTCGTAAGTTAGGAGGACCATGGCCATTGTTGTAGCTGTTATCAATTTTGGCACTAGGTGATGTAAATGCAAACATCATATTATATGTTCTAATATGCTGTTGAAAATTTCTTGACTCTATTGAATTGGATTCAAATAGTAATTGTTACATCACAATAGGCGGATCATTCAAAAAGGGTAACTGAATTTTTCCATTACCACAACACAATTGAAACTTTGGATTAGCAGAGTGTGCATGTTTGTCTATTCTTTCTTCGTACCACATTTGTGCTTTATAGTGTCTACATATGAAAACTGGATCACCTATATTTGCATAAATAGTGAAACATTAAGTATTTCATCAGCAAAATGATTTAAGCATTGAAAGAAATAGCATGTTGACAAAGGATTAGATATCATATATGTGTGGTAAACTACTAGGATTTTCAGTTGCCATAGCAGTACCAAAGTGTGATTAATTTTGGAAGAAATGACTAATGAAAAAAATAAAACCTGTACACATCTTCTAAATGAGTTCGTGATTCATAGCAGCTTTGAACTTCTTCTATTCAATAGCTCCTATCTATTACATTGCCATTAATGTTATGTTTCCAGGTACTTGGATTTATTTTTATCGATGAATTATTTCATTGTGTATGTAGGAATAATGGCGCCAAATGAAAGACCATTAATTTTATTTCTAAAGATTTTCAATGATATGTCTTGTCTAATTAATAAAAAGTGGTTTATGCAATGAGTATAGTAGCATGATTATAGAGTAAAAGTACATGGTAATATAATATAATATATATTAGGTCATTTATCGTTGTCGTGTTAATTTATTCCTGCCCTATTAACTGTCGTCGATTCAAAAGGTTAATATATATATATATATATATATATATATATATATATATATTAATGTATGGATACAAAAAAATATGTTGGCCGTTCAGATTCAGAGTTGAATTACAATAATGATAAGAATATACATATGAGGTCAATTTTTTTTATTATATATATCTCTGCCGTTTAGTTTTGAACTGAAACTACCAAAATCAAAGTCTAAAAGTTCTGAAGTATCGAATTGCAATGGCTTCATCTTCTGCTCTCAGCGTTAGCAACTTCCATCCCTGTTGGCTTTTGATACTTAATTCTATAAAGGTAAGTCGATTTGCAATATTTTTAGTCATTCCATCTCAAATTTTAATTATCCGTTCAGTTTATAGGGTTTTTAACCATGATCTTCGATTTATGATGTTAGATTAAAGGTTAATCTGCTATTTTTTTCTCATCCCTTATTGTTTGATGGATTTTAACAAAAGCCACTAATATATTTTTAGTTTTAATATTAATACATTCTTCCATTTTGTGTGTACTTTTATAGAATCCCAGTATATATTTTCATCTTCTTTAGTTCTGAAAACTACTCAAAAGAAATTTGTTTGAATAAGTTAGATTCAGTTAAATGTTTGATTGAAAAAATAAATAATGTTGTGAGTTTAATATTCTGAATATGGTTTAAGTTATAGAGGATCCATTTAGTCTATAGAACCAAATGAATTTGCAATAGAATGTTGATACATTTGCTTTGCTGAACTTCATACTTGGCAGGAATATGTTGCTTTTGAAAAACCATTTTTTGTATATTGGGAAAAGGAAATTGGTGTGCAACAGTGCAGCTTTATAGATCCAGAAGGAAATGTATTGGAGATACATATGGATGAAGCATTATTGGCTGAAAGGAAATTCCATGCAGGTTTTCTGTTATAAAAAATGTATAACTTAAGGCTTCTATATTTTCTAACTATCCGCTATATAGGAGGTAACTTGTTTCACTTAAGGATTTTCGATTGGGATTGGACTGAAATTAATTACCCTAATCCAAAGAAAGAAAGTCAGTTTACTAAACCTGTGAGATCAGTGAAGTTCTTCACTTGTTTCTGCGTGGATTTTCCACTCAACACGGTAAAGATTTAGATATTGTTGTTTTTGAACAATTTCTATTTTACCAAATTTTGGTACTTAAATTTATTTGATCATAATCCTTATTCCATTTATGAAACAACTTACTATACTATTTGATGATGCGTTTTCCCATTTTTGGGGACCAATATTTGACTCCTCAAATGTTGACATGTATCAGAAAGTTGAGATGATAGACCCTATGGGAAAAAAAATTATGAAGTGTTCATTGAGGGATTTTACACAGGAAGGATATTTGCTAGACATGGATTACCATAAATGGTAACTTATTATGATCTACGTGAGGATCAGGTAATGCGTCTAAATTTTATCGGGGATCACAAATTCTTGTTTAGGATATTCTCTTTGATAGGAAATGAAATAAATTATTGCAAACCATTGATCGAAAATGAACCTACCATAAATGAGGACGATGATTTACAAATCCAATTTTACTACACAACGATCAAAACTTTAACTGACTATGATGTTCAGTTCTCTTCACTGGTATGGTTTATTAATTAACTTATATTTTGCTTTATGTGATTTATTCCGATTTTTTAACACATTTCAAATTAATTTTTCAGTATTTGGATTCTCAATTTGCTGCAAGGGCCTTGGTAAAGAACAAGGAAAATCATGAACTTCGCAATAGCAATGGTTGTTCGTGGTCATGCACCGTAAGATGGGCCAAAAAAAGGACATATGAATGTTTTTTAAGTTGCGGATGTAAGTCATTATGTGCTGAAAATGGATTCAAAGCTGGAGATGTCATAACTTTCGGGGTGGATAAAATGCGATCACCTACTATTAATGTTAGGAAGACTTAAGTTGAAAATGTTATGTAATAGTATTTTGAGGATTACATATGTTTTGGAAGTACTTCTTGATGGATGCTTTTGGAATTTAGCACGAATGGATAACTTATAACTTATTTTGTTTCCAATCAAGCTTATTGTTTATAGTAGATTTCTGCTATCATCATTAAACCCATTTAAATAAGTATTTGTCATGTAAATTGTATTATGTGCACAGTGATTACATCACAATTCATCAAAACAAAAGTTATCATTACTCTTACTAAATAAATGACGATGATGAAATAATAATATAACTTAAACATAATAACATTATGTTGCAAATGAAACTAAATACAACAAAAGTTTTGACACGTGATATGTTTGATAAAAACTAAAGCAGTTTATCAGTCGTTACGATAATTAAGATACATTTATCAAAAGTGATGAAATTAGTAATTCATCATAATTCCAAAAACAAAACAATATAGTGTAGTCAATCGATCTCCTTCTTGATAGTCTTCAGCGACTTGGTAGCTGATAATTCGCCAGAATCTATGTTCTGAGAGGATTCTACATAAACACCACTATTTGGCAAAATTCTCTTAGATGGAGTACCGAAAGAAGAATTACCAGGATCATTGTCAGTTTTTCCACTCAAACTCATCTGCATCAATTTATAAATTACATGTATATTAATTATAACTTAAAAATAAATTCGAAATACATAATTCAATAAATAGAGAAAGAATTACAAAGTCATTATTAGTGTCTGCTGCTAAATTACAAACACCTTTGGAACGAAATTTAGCAATCTAACCAAATAACATGACGAAAGAATAATATTAAAATGTAGTTTATATGGCTGGAAAATTAGAAAATCAATCAATAGATGTAACAAATTGAAGGTAGATTTAAAAGGACTTACCATGCCACTGGAACTATCAGCTCCTAAATCAATTATGTTCTTATGACTGGACTCGGCAAGCTATCTAATACAAAAAAATTAGAATAAAATGATATTCAATAAATTGTGTATTTTAAAAGCAGATATGAAGTCTACTAAAGTAATATTAATCAAATAATTACTTGTACGGGTTGTATAAGTTTTTTAATGTAATTGATTATTTCAGGTACGTCAGACACTTTAATGACAGAGGCACATCTGTTCCTTGGTTGGGTTCAAACTTTGAAGGCAAGAGTACAACCTAACATTACATCCAAGTCATCGAGAAAGCACTTCGGATCATCTTCACCCACCTAATTTACAAATGAAAACAAACAAAATTTAATATGCAATGACAAAGGAAATAAAGGGAGTGATGTTGAGAATATTAACCTTTATCATTTTCTTTTGCAAATCTTCAGCGGAGATACCAATAATGTTTCTACATTCTTGATCCCACACGACAAAGTTAGCATAATTACACGCATCATCACAAACTTGTAATTGAAGTCTATACCTATAAAAATTTCGAATATTATAACAAATCAAATACAAAAAGGTGATCATACTAACTTGAATATAAATAAAATAACATACTAACTTGAACATGGGAATGTTATTTTCCTGATCACAATAGGTGCATTTGAAAGGACCAATTTCATTAGTTGCAATGATTACAAACCAAGTAGTACCACCCATCGTTATCAAGACTAAACCTAATAGTTGTGGCCACAATTACACATATGATTTCCTAAATGAAACAAAATGAGTCAAATACCAAACAATCTACTATATAATCAAAACAAAACAATATCTTTGTTTATAAACATACCTTTTTTATTAATGGAATTTCAGAAATGCTCTTCACTAAACATTTATAAACAAACCTTTCAACAATACTATATTGGGAGCACTGAGTCAGTTGACTACCAGATTGACTCATAATTGTTAATTCATCAGCAGAAATTCTAAAATATAAGTAATCATAAAACATTTGTTTAGAATTCTATTATTATATGACTCATACATAATCATGTACATATTTTACAAAAAATTGAAACAAATTTACGAAAATTACCGATTTAATTGTTGTTTGAATTGGTTTATTTCAGGAATATCATCATCCATAATTATTTGGTGCCATTCCATGTATTTGACACAGACACTGGCCATTCCCCTATTGAAACAAAAAATGACCAGGAATATAATTAAGATCTTTTGACAAAAAATTAAATAAAAACATAACTACCTGTAGCTGCTTTAACCTTGGCTTGAGTAAGAATCATAACCAACTTGTTTGAATTCGGATTGTCATTATACCTTTCTAAAAATTTCTTGCAATATTCATCCCATAACGTACAAGAAACTACACCACCACTGCATATGAAGAATTTTTTTAAAATAAATAATATGTGGTGTAAAAAAAATAATTATGACAAAATTACCTCAGGTCCATCAAACTAAAAACAACATTTTTAGACTACGCCTTAGTTTTCACGTTATCTACCCAACCGATCAAATCTGAAATCATAAAGATTATAAATTGAATGCATGAATAATTACAACATCATACTTGGCTTAATAAATGAAATAAAATTATTCTAATTGTACATACCAATCAACAAATCCGGAGAGAAATTACCAGCCACTACCTCTTTTATACTTCGAAATTGGTAAACTTTCTTAGGTACATTTGCAGTAGGTTGGGGACGGACGAAAGTGGCTCCGATGAACAATAATTTAAATGAATGTTCACACACTCTATATTGGCCATCATTTTTCCCAATTTTGAAAGTGTGCATGATATATGTATCACCTTCCTTCAACTTCCCATCCCAGATATCAAATTCGTCCTTCTTAACTATGCAATGTATCTTGTCCCCCTAATAAAGGATAGTGGAATCCAACAACTAATAAATACAACATTCTAATAAACGATAAAGGATAAAACAAAAATTACACAATTCTTACCTTTTGATCAATCAAAATCATTTCCAAATGCACATTGGAATCGCGGTTATGAATATACCACAAATCAAGTACTCTCACACCAAGTTTCAGGGTCTCCTTCCTGCCATCAATATCTTTAACCTTATCGAACTTCTTTGCCATCAAAACCTTCGAAAAATGAAAATATCAGAAACAACAAAACACATCGTCAATACAAATACCATCCACTATGACAGAAAACATATACAGCAAAAGCAAAACACAAAAAATACTTTAAGGAAAAAATGATAACAAAAGGAGGTTCCAAGTACCAAAAAAGGTAAAAGGGAAATGAAAACGTAAACTTCGACAAAAACCTACATGGTAGTCATAAAAATGAAAACTTTAACAGAGATAAAATAATAATGGTGAAGAAAAAACAAAACAATCATAACTAAACTGGACTTATAACAAAACAAAACGACAAAAACGACCAACGAAAAAAAAAACAAAAAAATTAGATCATGAAGCACACAAAACAAAAACAGTAAACGTAAACTTGAACAAAGATCAACAATATGAAGAAAGAAGACAACTTTAAAAACAAAACCAAAAATAAATAAACTAAAGTTGGACTTACAATAAACCAAAGGAAAACCTAGGGCAACAAAAATTAAAACACAAAAAACACCTGATGAAGCAGAGAAAACCCAAAGGGATAGATAACAATGAAAAATTTGAGTCCTAGACTTTGACGAACCAGCATGGACAAAGATTATCAAACAATGTTGAAGAAAAAACAGAACTTTAACATGATGAAGCAAAAAAAAAGTTGTACTTACGATGAACCAAACCATACATAAAGCAAGGAAAAATAAAACAAAGATATCACCTGATCAACCAAAGACAACCCAAGCAGCAAGTTCACAACTAAAATATGCAGTCATAGACTTTGACGAACATAACCAAAGTGAGAGAGATAAGTCGCTGAAAGAATGCAATGAAAATACGAACTGAATAAATTAGTAGAGTGTAATGGAAGCTGGCGCAAAAGATTATCTGACTTGAAATGAAAGATTTCAAATCAGCTGCAGTATTAGGCGACACTGCATTTGCACGTAAAAAAATTTTTAAAGATGAATCTGTAAAATGTCAATAAAACCAACGTAATGGACTCTGTCGAGAAATTAAATAAGAGTAGAAGATCCCTACCAATTTGGGTTCTTATATTTATAGTAAATTGTTGCTAACCACCTTTTAGGAAGAACCCCGCTATTTTAAAATTTGCTGAATAAAACTTGTTCCTGCAAAGAACAATTAAGAGGTTAGACACAAGCGTCACCTTACCATGTAGTCCGCTATCCCTTCAGTTGGCCTCTTCCCGGTCGATACATGTCAGCTTGAACCCAGGAGGGGTTACCTGCAGAAGAATCTCCGAAGCTCAAGTAAGTCAAAGCTCTCAGAGAGTCAAATCAGTGGTTAATGAATGCGTACCTTTAAATGATGGGGTCCACGTGTATTTATAGAACATTAATGGCGTTTGACCATTTCATGGGCTGGGTCTTGACCTGGGCCCTAGCTTGGGCCATGAGTGGGCCTGGGCCCCAACCCAGGCCCTTGAGGCCTATTGAATGCGGGAGTCCCCTTAGCTTTTTGGAAAACTTAGCAGGTGTGTTCGGGTAGTCGGTCTTGACCGACTATTTGGCTAGGTGGCTTATATTGGTGATGTCCGAATATTAGGTGATCTCGATATACACTACTTTTACTTGGTTGGTTTCGGCTAGATACGGTACAAAACTATTTCTTTTTTTGTTTTTTCATCATGTTTGATATGTTTGAATAATCGATTTACAAATATTAACTATAATAGAAATATTTAAGAAACTTAATTTACAAATACTAATTACTTAAAACTAGTAAATTGTAATGAATTAGTTAAAACACTAGTAAAAATAACATTACATGTTTTAAATTAATTAAACTAATAAATTCACTTAGCTTAGACTTATTTTATAGTTTTATAATATATAGTAATTCTAAGAGTATGAAATTTATTAATAATTATGAGAAAAAAATAAAATTATGAATAAAATCATCATTATAAATAAAAAATTGTAATTAGTCTAAAAATAATTGTACTAAAAAAATCATAATTATTTTTTAAAGTGGTTGATTATTTTACAACAAAAATATTAATAATTATAAGATTGTATATTAAATTAAAATCAAACTATCCTATATTTATTTAGACTGGTTTTTAATAAAAACCCTTAATTTAAAAATATCCATATCCATTACAAAAAAATAATTAAATAATAATTCATTTTAGAGATAAAAGCTAATTAGTTATTATAATGACTAATTTAAATAATAATTTGTAAACTAAAAAATATAATCATATAAAAGGGTCTTTAAAATCTTTAAGAATACTAAATTATAATTAGTTTATAAATTAAAGTTTAAATAGGTCTCTTATTTTTTACAAAAGTTATAACTACTAGAGAATTAATTTTTGAATTAGTCTCAATATAAGCACTTAAGATCATACTCAATATAAGCACTTAAGATCATAATTTATTATGAAATTATAATGTTTCGTAACATATAGTATAAAGCTAAATTCTTGGTTGTACATTTAAGGACAAGAACTCTGTGTTGAAGTGGGGTTGAGTGAAAATTGATGGTCCCAAGCATACTTGAATCTAACAACACCATCTTTATTGAGAGGTTGACCTGGTGTGAGAAGACAAAAGTCACCACTCGTTGAGACCGTCAAAACTAAAGGATCTACATATTCAACTGATTGAAATCCAGTACAATTCAGAATCACATTTGTTTGAGCACATGCACACTTGCTGGTCACACTAACACTCCATTCTGGTTTTCCCTTCATTGTAACTCCTGATCGACTTTGACTTATAGAGATATCGCTCGGAAGACATTTACCATAACCTGTCATCATCATCATGCATGCAAAAGTTAAGAACAGTTATTCACAAAATTTTAATATAACTCCTGCTTTGAGAACACACAATACCTTCAGAAACAAGAACAAGGAAAAGAATTATAGAGAGAACTTTCATGGTTGAATAAGCCATTTTAGATAACACAACAAAAATGTCTAGCTCATTATATACACATTTAAGCAAAGACTAACACTTATTATTTATTAAATATTACTAAGAACAATGTTGATAGTATTTAGTACTTTCTAAAAAAGTCTAATGAGTTATTATGTATATAAAATTTTAATTAGTTTGTAAATTAGTGTTTAACATAGTTACCAAATTTTTAGCTACGCAAAAATTAATTTCAAATTAGACTGCAATTTTAGTGATTATAAAGATTTTAAATCATGGCTAACGTAATTACATCCCATAAATACACTTTAACCTTAGTAGTTAATTTTATAATATTTTTCGTTGATCATATTTTTAGACAAAAAAATTATTTAACTTTTTCAACAACAAGATTTTTAAAATGAATAAAAAATAAACTAAAACATTGTAAACATAAAAAATTTCTCTATCTCTAAACTAGTCATTCGTATAATTTGTTAATTGAACTGTTTCACTTACTACCTTAGATCATTTTCACTTTGAGAATTTTATTTTCTATTTGGAGGAACATTATAGTATTTATGTAAGTAATTGTCTTATTATTACAAAAAATCTTGGAATTATAAATGAATATTTACAGACAATTTTACTTTTGTCGTTAAGTTTGATTTAGTATCAGATTTTATCAACGAATTTTAGAATTTTAATTACAAATAAATCTATCGGTAATATATATATTTCGATTACTGATAAAGATTCTTGTTGATAAAATTGGTCAATAATTACATATCTTAAAATTTGTCTATAACTATGTCAATAATTAATCCCATAAATATTTTATTATATCTTTTAATTTGATTAATTAATTAATTTATTTAAATTTTATTTGTAGAGATAATTTTAATTATAAAAAAGTAGTTATTTTAAATTTGTTTCTTTTATAATACAAATATTTTATCACTATTGATTTTTGATATTTTGTTATTCTACTCATTTGTATCTTAATTAACTAGTTCATTCGTTTAAATCTTTTATTTATAAAAATAAGGTCAATTATGGAAAAACATTTGTTGTACTTTTTTTCTTCTTCTTTACAATATAAGACTTTTATCCATCTTAATTACTGATATTTAATTATTCTACTATTTTTTATGTTAATTATTTAATTTATTTATTCAAATCTATTATTTATAAAAATAATATTAATTATAAAAAATATTTATTTTAAATTTTTTACTTTTATAATATAAATTATGTATTAGTATTAATTAGTAATATTTAATTATTTTTCTAATTTTTATGTTCATTAATAAATTCATTCACTTAAATTTTACTGATAAAAATATATTTAATTATGGAAAAGAAATTATCCCAAAAAAGAATATTTTATAATATAAATATTTTATCACTTTTAATTATTACTATTTTATTACTTTTTTAACTTTTATGTTAACTAACTAATTCATTAAATCAAATCTATATTCATAAAAATAATTGAATTATAGAAAAATATTTATCTCAACTTTTTTACAATATAAGAATTTTATCACTATTAATTATAGATATTTAATTATTCTTCTATTTTTTGTTAATTAATTAATTTATTCATTCATTTAAATCTATTATCTATAAAAATAATTTTAATTATAGAAAAACTTTTATTTCAAATTTTCAAATTGTATAATATAATTGTTGCTAACCATCTTTTTAAGAATAACCCCGCTATTTTAAATTTTGTAGAATAAAACAATTTCTTTTTTTATTTTTTCATCATGTTTGATATGTTTAACTTTGTTAAGAAATAAAAAATTATTTTACATCTTAGCTTAATCAATTTACAAATATTAACTATAATAGAAATATTTAAGAAACTCAATTTACAAATACTAATTATTATAATACGAATATATGAGAGATGAAGTGTGATAAGTGCGATAACGCATGTTTTAAATTAATTACAACTAACAAATTTAATTTGCTTAGACTTATTTGATAGTTTGATTATATATAATAATTCTAAGATTATGTAATTTATTAATAAATATGAAAAAAAAATTGAATAAGATAAAAATTATTATTGTTCCGAAAACAATTATGCTATAAAATATTTCATAATTATTTTTTAAAGCGGTTGATTATTTTATAATAAAAATATTAATAAATATAAAATAGTATATTAAATTTAAACCATACTATACTGTATTTATTTTCTCATATTTGTTTAGACCGGTTTATAATATAAAAGCTTGAGTTGAAATTATTAAGAGATATTTAGAGACGAATTTATTTTCGTGATTAAGTTTAATTTATTGACAAATTTTATTAACTAATTTTCAAATTTTAATTATAAATAAATTTGTTAGTACTATATATTTTAATTATTGACAACTACAGTAATTACATATTGTAAAATTCGTTTATAAATTTGTCAATAATCAATCTGATAAATATTTTATTATATCTTTCAATTTGATGTGAATTATTTAATTCGTTTAAATTTTCTTTTTAGAGATAATTTTAATTATAGAAAAAATATTTATTTTAAATTTTTTTCTTTCATAGTATAAATATTTTTATCACTGTTGATTTTTGATATTTTGATATTCTAATCATTCGTATATTGATTAACTAATTCATTCATTTAAACCTATTATTTATAAAAATAAGGTCAATTATAGAAAAACATTTGTTGTACTTTTTTTTCTTCTTTACAATATAAGACTTTTATCCATCTTAATTATTGATATTTAATTATTTTTCTATTTTTTATGTTAATTATTTAATTTATTTATTCTAATCTATTATTTATAAGAATAATTTTATTTATAGAAAAATTTTACTTTATATTTTCTTTTTTTCATAATATTATTTTTTATGACTATTAAATATTAATATTTTATTATTTTTCTGAGTTTTATGATAATGAATAAATTCATTCATATAAATTTACCGATAAAAATAAATTTAATTATAGAAAAGTGTTCTTTCCAAAAAACATTTCTTTTATAATTGAAATAATTTATCATTATTAATTATTACTATTTTATTATTCCTTTAAATTTTTTTGTTAATTAATTAATTAATTCAAATCTATTATTTATAAAAATAATTTAATTATAGAAACACAGTTATTTCAATTTTTTTACAATATAAGACTTTCATCACAATTAATTACTGATATTTGATTATTTTTCTAATTTTCGTTTAATTAATTTATTTATTCATTCACTCAAATCTATTATTTAAAAAAAATTAATTATAGAAAAATATTTATTTAAATTTTCTTTATTTTATAATATAAATTTTTTATCATTATTAATTATTAATATTTTAATATATTTTTTTTAATTTTTTATTAATTAATTAATTCATTCATTTAAATTTTATTAATAAAAATAGTTTTAATTATATAATAATATTTATTCCATCTTTCTTTCTTGTATAATATAAGTTTTTATCGGTATTCATTGTTGATAGTTCATTATATTTTCTAATTTTTGTGTCAATTAATTCATTCATTCAAATATATAATTTATAAAATTATTTTTCTTTATAATATAATATTTTATTGTAATTTTTGTGTTACTAAAATAATTTATTTATTCAAATCTATTATTTTTATTGCACACTTATTTTTATTTTTATCTCTCCATAATTACGTTGTAATAAAACCTGATGGTATTATAATTAGTTTTAAATGATATAATAAAAATTTTAATTTATAATTAGTTTGAAAACCTGTTAAAAACCGTAATTAAAATGTTGGCCCAAATCATATGCTAGCCCAATTCATCATTTGTGATCATGGAAAACCCTAACAGCTCCTCATTTTCCAAACGCTTTGTGTTGCTGTTGCTTCTTAGGACATGGATTTGTGTTTATTATGCATGTGAATGGTGTTGGGTGGCTTTATTTGGGGGAACTGCAATGGTTGCATATGGACGGCGACAAGGTGCAGGTGGGTTGTGTTGTGCGATGGAGGTATGCACTCGCGTGGTGCTGTGTTTTCTCTAGCGACCCTTGCGTCGTGATTCTAAGTGTGGAATTATTTTTCCGTTGGTAAAGTTCACTGATGATAATTTTATCGATGAATTTTTGTCGTTGATAATTTTATTTATCAATGGACTTTAAACATTAACAATTAATAATCCATTATTTCTATAAAGCACTACTTCTTTTTTTGAATTATTAAACCCCGAAAAAAGTCTCTTTCATGCTTCAATCGAGAATGCTTACTGTCAGGCTTTCGTACCAAAACAGCTGACTTGCTTGCATCCCTTTGATTGTTTAGTCTCTCCTCCTTGCTGTACTATTATGGTACATCGGTCTAATCCTCTGATCTCGTGACTTGCCTTTCATTTACTTGTCTTTCTCTTTCATCTTTCTATCCTATGCAATAAAAAAAAAATAGGAAGATTCTATGAATATCCCCATCCATAGTTGGTAATATTAATTTTTCTTGTAATGTATGAAAAGAAAATGAGAAAAAGATAGAAAAACATACTCGAAATAAGCACTTAAGATAATAGTTTATTATGAAATTATAATGTTTGTAACATAAATGCTAAATGTAGTATAAGACTAAATCCTTGGTTGTACATTTAAGGACAAGAACTTTGTGAGAAAATGGGGTTCTGTAACATCCCTAAGGAATATTACTTAAAATAAATAATAAAAGAAAATATTGAATATCAAAAGTCGCATTATTATTACTCCCAAACGCGGGAAAAAATTTAAATTATGCAAATACGTGCCAAAACTTATAACATAAATAATAAACGTGTTACAAGTTCCAAAATTCTTATTCATAAATGAAAACATAATAAAATACATATGAAAATCTCCTAGCTCTAATCCCAAAGCTAGCCCTCACTCCGTCGCCTGAGCGTCCTCAGCATCACTGTATCAACATCTACTCCTGTGTAGCGAATCACACAATCATCGCCAAACACACACAAAAAGGGTGAGCTGAGAAAATAAAATCACATATATAGCCTTCAATCACACAAATGGTTAGCCTCAGACTCGGGAATACGATGCTCACACGAACCTGCCCGCTCGTGGTCCTGCCTCTACGAACCTCCCCGCTCGTAGTCCTGCTCTACGAACCTCCCGCTCGTAGTCCTGCTCTACGGACCTACCCGCTCGTAGTCCAACACATGTGATCCACCAGCCCCGTACCTCTCCGCACGTGGCATCTCTCAAACGTGAGCACGGAACATACGAACCTACCTCACTCGTATCCCCACGTGAGAGTAACTGGATATGAACCTCCCCGCTCATATCATCACATGTTAACCACCATCCATGAACCTACCCGCTCATGGCACAACATCTCTTGATCCAAGCATAGTATCGTCGTGTTAAAACATCACACAAACAAACCATAGTTTGCGAGATTACCGCCTGGCGCAGCTCCAAGCGCCGCTTGGCGAAACAGGTTCAGACCGCCTGCGGTTCACGTCATGCCGCCAGGCGCCAGGTCCTCGAACAGAAAGCTCACTGCTTCGCGTCCGCCTGGCGGATCCCACCTTACCGCCAAGCACTAATCTCTACAGACCCCCTTCTAGGGCCTTCTACCGCCTGGCGCACCCGTTCCAACTGCCAGGCACTGTGACAGTACCATACCAGTTACTGATTTCACATCTCTTTTCAGATTATCCCACACTTCCCTAACCTCTCCAAGGTCGCAAAGCAATCTTGATTAACCCCGATCTCATTCTGGATTCCTAGGCAGCCTCTTAATTGATCGCAATACCTATAACTCACATTCCAAATTCCCTTTCAACACCTATGATTCACCAATTTCTTTCGACATTATACCATAATTCATGCTATTTTCCTAATGAAACCACACAATACATTTCCTCATAGCACATTCCCTACTCTAATTGCATTATCACAGTACCACACTTCCTATTCATTTAATTTACAATTCATTTTACACAAATCATAGGTAATACCTTGAATCTTAACCCAAACTATCTCTTATCCTAGTGATGCGACCCCAACAAGTATGTTCTATCAAACCTGAGACTTGACATTAAAACTCTTGTTCTTACTATCTTGAATTAACCTTTTTACCACATTACCATATCATGATCATACCTTCACACTTATTCCAATTTACATAATTCCATACTACAGATTATGTTGTCCCTTACAGTTTTATCAATAATTGTCTAAAACCATGACTCATCCAAGTTCTACTCCCTTCCATTCTTTTCTCCCTCTGTTAAACACGCAAAACTCGGACCTGCATCCAAACATCGCCTGGCGGCAAGCAGCACGTCGCCAGGCGGTACACCAGTATCCAGCAGAATCGCAGGCTTTTCCATTCCTATGACAGACTCAGTCCATTTTCTAGTATCCATTCCTACCAATTTCAGTCACCAAGACGCAACAATACCTGTATAACGGGCTAACTTTCTACTCTTAATTTGATTCAAAAAAGTATCTCTATTTTCATCCTCATGAGTAAACCCAAATCAATTCATACTCTAGCATCTCTCAAACCTTGCCATACCCCAATTTGTAATCAATTTCGGACCAGCAAAGTATCCAATAGAAACCACTCACATCAATTACAGAAACCATATGCACACTTGTACGAATAGCATCAAAACATAAAAAAGAACGCGAACAATGTCGCGCCGCTTGGCAGGAATTCATCGCCGCCAGGCAGTTCAAGCCAAAACAATAACAGGGATCATCTCTGATGTGCCGCCTAGCGGTAAGGATTGAGCCGCTAAGCAGTTTCTAGGAAAAACCTAGAAACTTCGATAAAACAGTGTGAAAACTAACGGAAAACATGCAATTTTGACCACGCAGGCACAATATAAGTGATACAACTAAAAACCACACAGAACAACTCCCCTTACCTGGGATCCTTGCTCTCAATTCGAATTGGTGTGTGTGCCTCGAACCAAAACCTCCTTGTCTCTTCGTTTGCACCCGTAAAAGCTGTTCTCCCCCTCCAACTCCTCTCTGCAGTACGCCAAACACCAACCCTTCTCTGCCCAACGTTCACACTCCAATTCTAATACCTCTCCTCTTGCTAATTCACTCTCTTTCCCAAGTTACTACCTCTCTGATTACCCTTTTCTCCACCAAACGAAAATTAATAAAAGAAAGGGTTAATGGTTATTAAGTCTCTTAATATAATGTTTCCAGCCCTCTGAATTACCTCTCCATTGGCTGCTAGGGTTCCTAAACCCTTTCATATTCATGTCAACAGAAAATTTGGCAAAAAAAGAAAATTAGTTAGTTCTCAATAAGGTTTGAACTCACACCCCTCCAATCGCAAAGCAAGTACACAACCAATTCAACCAATTTACAATTTTGTTAATTCCTTCAATTCTAAGGTTATGTGATCACATCATGCATTCAAATATATAACATAAAAATTCATAAATTAAAAAACATACAAATGGCATATATAGAACTTGAACCCAAGTCCTCTCACACAACCAAAGTACTCTCAACCACTTGAACTAGTACTTTTTCACGTCATACCTATCCGCATTAAATACCTTAAATGCTTCTATTACCCGCAATTATTAAATAATTATTTAATTAACTATTTAATTTTCTCGGGTCTTACAGGTTCAGTGAAAATTGATGGTCCCAAACATACTTGAATCTAACAACACCGTCTTTATTAAAAGGTTGACCTGATGTGAGAAGACAAAAGGCAACACCCTTTTAGATTGTAAAAATTGAAGGACCTACATATTCAACTTATTGAAATCTAGCACAATACAGAATCACATTTGTTTGAGCAAATGGACACTTGTTGGTTATAGTAATATTTCATTCTTGTTTTCCCTTCACTATAATTCCTGATCAACTTGGTCTTATAGAGATATCACTCAGAAGGCATTTACCATAACTTGTCATCATCTTGCATGCCAAAGTTAACGACAACTATTCAAAAATTTTGATATAACTCCTCGCTTGAGGACATACAATACCTTTAGAAACAAGATCAAGGAAAGAATTATCGAGAGAACTTTAATGGTTGAATAAGCAATTTTGGATAACAAAAAACAAAAGTCTAGCTTATTATACACATTTAAGCAAAGACTATTACTTATTATTTATTAAATATTATTAAGAAAAATTTTGATGATATTTAAGACTTTTTTAAAAAGTATAATGAGTTATTAATACAATGTTGACCAAAAAAAAATTAATAAGACCTTAAATATTTAATAAAATTTTAATCATACATTTTATTATATATTTAATAACTTTATTTGTAACTCGATGGTTGCCTGATTCAGCACAGGCCTAAGGCCGACCCAATTAGATCAAGGTCGAAAGTTAAACAGAGTTAGGCTAAAGGTTATAATGATTCAAACAAGGCCAAAGGTCGACTTGAGACGAAGGTCAAGTCAATTTGGCCAACATGTATAAAAATATTAATTAGCCAGATCATTTATTTGAATAATTACCCATTGGAAAATTCTTCTTCCTTTTTTCTTTCTTCTTTGAATTACCCATTGGAAAATTTGGGGTTGAGTGTGAAGGTCGGTCGTACAAGGGGTATAAGGATGGAACACACGATATATAGAAAGTGGCATTGTCTATGATGGTTGTAGGTATAGCCAACATAGAAAGTCACATTATATGTCGGTTCCATAGTCGATATAGGAAGTGAAAAACTTTCTATGTCAGTTGTACCTATGTCAGTTCTAAAATTGGCATAAAAATCCTCTTTTAACTTGCATAAAAAGTCTTCGTTGCACTAGTGAATCTAAGATATTTCAATTATTTATTTCAAACAAACTATTTAAGAAATGAAGAGAATTTAATTATAACTATTTCAAATACCATGTATATCAATTTCTTGAAATTGTTAAAATTCCTTATCAAACATAAGATTAAGGTTTTGGGTTCAAAATAGTGTCTTGTTTTTTTTTTATATGGAATGCTTATGACTCATTAGTATTGAATCTCCCCTACATTTCCCTCGTAAAATGATTATAAGTAAAACTACATAGTTTTTTTTGTTACAAAGTGAAATGCTTACCTAAAACTCTTATTAGGAATGACTTTCAATATAAGAAATTCTAACAATACACGATTCAATTACTCAAATGTGCAATCCACACTCACCACACCAGTTTGTTGGGTTTTCACTAAGAGAAACATCAGGAAGATTTGGCACCAATGAGCCATAAGCATTCCTAATATAAGAAAGTCAAGACATATAGTATAAGGCTAAATCCTTGGTTATATATTTAAGGACAAGAACTTTGTGAAAATTGGGATTGAGTGAAAACTGATGGTCCCTATAACACTCGAGAAATTTAAATAATTAAATAATTAATTATTTAATAAATGCGGGTAGTGGAAACCTTTATTGTAATTAATATTGGCTTTTATGATGCGAAGTAGTAGTAGCTCACATGGTTGAGAGTACTTGGTTGTTATGAGAGACTTTGGGTTTGAGTCTTGTGTATGCCAAATTGTGTGTTATTTTAATTGTTTATTATTTTGGTAATATGCTTGATCATGATGAGTGATAATATAATCCTAGATGTATAGAAATTATCACGAAACATGAATTGGTTTATTGGTTGTGCATTGATTTGACAATTGTGTGGTTATGTTTTCAAACATTGTTAATCACGAATTAAACTTTCTTTTTGTTAAAATTCTTTTTGGCATGAATGTGAAGAGTTAGACCAACCCTAGCCATCTTGAGGAGTAGATGGATGGGCTGCAAAACCATCAAGTAATGGCCTTGAATGGCAATTACCAAAATAAAAAAAAAATCCATTTTTTTTTGTCATTAAGCTTAATTAAGGTAGAGTTAAGAAACTAATTAAGGAAGAAAAAGAGGGTTTTTGAGACTACCAATAGTGAGTGTTGGGAGGAAAAGATTTTGAACACGTAAACGTGAATTCGTGAGACGTTGCAACAAGGGTTGAGACTAGTAACAAAGGAGGCTACAGTTGATCAAAAGGAGACTCCAAATTATCAAGTTTGAGCAATGAATCCAGGTAAGAGGAGCTGCAATTATGTGTATTTCATAAAGTATATGTTTTTGTGGTGCTTTGCATGTATGATAGCTTTTTCCACTCTCGTGAGCGCAATAAAATCGAGTTTCTGGGTTACTACCCAAAGACCACCTAGCGGTGTTCTTGAGCCACCCGGCGACACATGCTACTTTGAACTAGTTTTTGGGTTTTTCTAGAAATCGCCTGGCGGTATTGGAGGCCCACCAGGCAGTGCGAGCAGTGTTGGTAATTTTGCAATTGTGGTTGGTTTTTGTGACATGTCTTGGGTTTTGAGGAGTTATAAAATCTCTTTATACGTATGCTTTATAAATTGTATGAGTAGATAATGTATTTGGATGATTGAGGTCTATGAAATAAGTATTTGTTCATGAAAAATGTTATTTTTCGTACTTTTCACGCTGCAGGAACCGCTAGGCGCTGGTTTTATACCGGCGCCAGGCTCTTGACTTCTAGGTGTAACATCCCGTCAAGATATTACAGATTTATAAATAAAATAAAGAAGTAAATTAATAACACAACCTTTAATAATACCTCATTTTCCCAAAACGCGGGAAAATTTAAAATTTATTAAATAATTAAACAACGTTCATAACCATCAGTCACCAAAACAAAAAAATATCAAATGTTATAATAGCACCCATCCGGGCTTACAACTGATCTCAAAACCAAAGAAAATAAAACATAAGATTTCCCCGAATCTATCCCCTCTCCGTGACTAAGCTTCACCTAAGCCACCTGCATCAACAACATCTGCTCTCGTGTACCGCGTACACGATCATCGCCAAACACATGCAAATAGGGTGAGCTTAACAGATAAAACATATATAATTTTACAGATATATATATACATATACACACATCACTATGAATAACATAAACATCCCACATTGTTCCATCTTTTAATTCATGCTACCTGATCCCAATCAGATTATTCGTGTTCTACATCTTCTAGTGAATACTTCAAGATGACTTACTGCCATACCTATCGGCCACAACCGATAGAGCATGTGCGGGTACCATTGCTACGGATCATACACCGTAACGCCAGGTGGAGTTTCCAAATGCGAACATAATTCACAACATCCCAAGACTACCAAACTCGTCAGCCAACCACTAAGGAGGGCAATCTATCTGGACCCATCCGTACTGGCCACAACCAGCACACTCACACTAGCAACACTCGCTAACCCGAGCCACAACTCAAGGGTTCCTCGTGTTCATCCGCCATCCTGAGCCACAACTCAAGAGATGCTATTTCGAGCCACAACTCAAGGAATACCACGTGCTTAACCCCTATCCCGAGCCACAACTCAAGGGATACGTTCCGAGCCACAACTCAAGGAACACCAGCAATCCCACCTTTAAAGCACCACTAGAGGCCTTGTAGATCACACATATGAAATCAAAATTTCCAAGCTGCAGCAGTACAAACCGCCTGACGGGGGACACGTGCCGTCAGGCGCTGCCAGCTCCCAGACCGCTTGGTGGGTGTCGCGTACCGCCAGGCGCACAACGCCTCAAAAATCCTCCTCGCTGCAGGTACCACTTGGCAGTATTACCCTCACCGCCAGGCACCCACATAACAGTGACTCTCTGTTGGATAGATATCGCCTGGCGTCACAGACCCAACCGTTGGGCGCTACGCTATCAGGCACTCTCTGATTTCCTCTCTATCACCTGGCGGAACCGTTCCCTCCCGTCGGGCGCTATATCAATACAACAATCTCTTCTGGTTTATGTTCTCTATATCAGATTTTTCTCAATACTAATAAGTTTCTGGTACCAAATGTAAAACTTACCATATGATCATACCATATTATTTCTTAAGAATTCAGCCAACAACAATGTACTCTAACCATTTATGTTCCCAATTCCAACAATCCCTATTCTAAAACTTTATTATGAGCAGTACTTGAAATCCCAAGCTTAACAGAATTGCTAATTCCAATTAAAGTATTTTGTTCATCACTCTAAGCACTAACAGTTCTCTGATTAATAGCTTGCTCTTAGGTTCTCTTTTCAAGGCTTACATATATGCTAAACCAACGCATCCTCTCATGCCCCTATTATATTAAATTCTTATACTCACTATGACAATCAACTCACCCTATCAAAACCATACCATCTGATTAAACCAAATTTAAGCTTTTCCCCAAGGTATTGACAATTCTTGTGTTCTAATATTCACATAACCTAACCCAACATACTTGACCACAATTTAAGTAGAACAACTCATGACCTCTTAATTTCACGACCCCAATTTCCTCATAATGAACTAATTCTTTCCAGATCAACTACCCAGCCCCTCAACATTCATCTCGTCAATGCAGCATTGTAACTTTCGCATCGGCGCCTGGCGGCAAGCTGCGTGCCGCCAGGTGGTACACACCATCTGCCAAACTCTAGCTTCTTTTCCAGAACCCGTGCCCCTACCACTTATCCTTCTTTGCTAATTTCCATCATTCTCCATTCAGATTCAAACACATTCAAAGTAACCCAAAACCTAGTCACATTAATCATTAATTTCTATTGTAATTCATAACATTCAGTGTTAAATCATACCACGGGATACCACAACATTCAACCATAACAGGATTTCATAGCACTTTATCACATTGGCACTCGGCCTATGGATTTCTACAATATAACGACTTAAATCATCAACCATTCAATGGGACCACATTTTTCCCCGATCAGAATCACTCTAGAACACCTGGAACACCAAAACTGAATCAATTTGACTTGGGTCGCCTGGCGGGTATTCATCACCGCCAAGCAGTTCATCACAAAACCCAGAAACTGGGTTGCAGGTTTATGGCGCCTGGCGGTACAGGGATTCACCGCCAGGCGGTTCCTCAGGGAACCCAGAAATACACTAAACTGCCATGTGCTGCCTGGCGGCTATGAACATCCCGCCAGGCGGTTTCTGAAAATTTTCCAGAAATGCGCAATTTCACAAAATTTAACAGATATACACCTCCAATGGTTCATGCTTTCATACAGAATAAATAAATACATGCAAAGAAGCGGGTTCAGCTCCCCTAACCTGGTTTCCTTTGCTAAACTTGGAAATTTCAAGCTCTTCCTTTGATCACCAATGGCCACCCTTGATTCTCCTCAACCCAGCCTCAATAATTCACTCACTACACTCCTCTCACTCTTAATTTTCTTCTCTGTTTTGTAGGTATATTTTTCAGCCTTGTAAAACCTTTTCTAAACCCTCACTTTTGCCTTTTAAACTAGTGCTTTAAGCTAGTCCAAAGATCAAAACGAAAATGCACCTAATTATGTGTTAATGACCATTCATTTCCCTTTATGAATTGTGGTTATAGCCACTCTTGGCTGCTGATTCACGTTAGGGTTTCCTATACCCCTTCCAATTCCATCCAAAGTTAACATTAGCAAAAGAAAAAATAAAGTTTAATTTGGGTTTTCCAAGACTTGAACCCCCAACTATGAAATTTCCATATCAATGTCAAACTATCACAACAATTCATGTTTCATGCTAACAATCATAATCCAATTATCATATTATTTCACAGCATGATTAAAATATATTAAAATAATAACGAAAATAACTTAAAATTGACATACATAAGACTTGAACCCAAGTCCTCTCACACAATCAAAATACTCTCAACCACATGAGCTAGTACTTTTCCACATCATACATATCATAATTTAATGTCATAAATGATTTTCCCACCCGCATTTATTAATTAATTAATTATTTAATTAATTAAATTCCACGGGTCTTACACTGGGCATTGGGCACCACCGCTTTTTCTAGTCTGCCTAGTTTTCGTAAAATTGCATTTCCTGGTTTGTTAACCGTCCGATTTAGATGAAATTTTGACAGGTGATTTATAACATCTTGTTCTTTACTTTGAATGGTGGAGATTTGAATTGGAGTTCTGTAGCTAGAAATATATTTTACTCATGATTGTTGGTTTGAATTCCCTAAGAGTATGATTAATAATGAATGCTTAATTATGCTTAAGTGCTGGTATGACCTTGATTGGTGAATGTGTGTGTGTGTGTATCTATATATATATATATATATATATATATGTGTGTGTGTGTGTGTGTGTGTGTGTATGTGTGATTGATGAGTATTTTTTGGTAGTACTTGCTTAGCCATGTGGAATATATAAATCTATATATGTTAGCTCGAATATATGATGTTATAAGTGTGTGAAAAAGGCCATTATTGATGTTACCACTATGATTGAGTGTTGCATGATCATGATAGGTTTTGGGCAAGAACAGGAACATTATAATCGTGCTTTAAATGTAATAGGATTGTGGAGGCATGTGGAATAAGTATATAGCGTTGATTGTGTCATATGTGGTGTATGAGTTGTGTAATTGTGCAATGGTATCAATTCAAATATATGTGAGTTAAATGACTAAGTGTTGATGTTAATCTTAATTTGACATAAGGAATTGGTAAAAAGGGGGTTCTGTAGTTACTGATTGAGGTAAGACTTATGCTTTATATGAATAAATGAGTTATGGGCTTGCTGTCTTATTATTTCATAATTTCATATGAGCATGGTTTACTCTTGGGTTCAAATTGAATGTTGGTATTGATTTAAGATGTGAGTATATATGAATTATAAAAGAGAGGAATGCGTGATTATACGAGCAAGGAGGTTCGTTGTTTCGTGCTTACAATTGAGAGTTGCTGCGAGCGGGGAGGTTCGTAGCTAGATGAATCAGGCGTGTTGGACTACGCGGGGGGGGGGGAGGTTCGTAGAGTTGGACTACGAGCGGGGAGGTTCATAGAGTTGGACCATGAGCGGGCAAGTTCGTGGAAGCATTAGAATCCTTAAGAGCAACTTGAGTATGTACCTTGTATAGTGCAATGTGCTTTTCTTAATTTCTTTTTTATGTGTAGACATGTGGACTTGGACCAGAAGATGTTTGACAATGTCATGAGCAGGTAATGATGAGTCCATCTTCAAGAGTAAGGAAGCCAAGGAGAAGCCATGAGGAATTGATGAAGCTTCCATGGAGAAGGATGAAGGTGTGGAAGTTAGAAGATGAGAGGAGAAGTGGTGCGGCAATGGTGTTTGGAGAAGCTCTCAAGTGAGGTTGGGCCAACACTCGAGGAAGGGGGCTAGAGGAAACCAAGAAGGAGAACTTTAGCCTAAGTTGATTCACAAAAAGAGAGGAGTCTGGAGTCATCTCAACAAGGTTTCTCTACTATATTCATGAATGAAAATACAAGGGTCCTAAGCAAGTGTGACTTGCCACCTAAGCAAGTCACAAGGGACTTGCTTCTAGGCGCATAGGAGAAGCTTGGTGACCAAGCTTGGAGCAAGAAGGATCTAGATCCTCTCACAAATGTGTTCTCTCTCTTGTTGGGCCAATTTCAAGCCCAACTCTTCTTTGGTCTAATTCTCTTCAAAGCCCAAAAACCCTCCAAGGCCCAATACATGACCCAAACAAAAACCCTATTCTACAAAGCCCAAAATACAAGGCCCAAAAAGAAACCCTATTCTAATATTTACAAACAAAGAGTTTTAGGCTAGGTCTTCACATCTTCCTTAGCCCATGTAAAGTTCATCTTGGGCCTTGTATGTGCATTGGAGGCCCATTCCTCTTGTATCCTCTAGCCATTGCTCTTGTTGTGGGTCCCTTGGTTATAGGCATCTCATCATCCCCTCCCTCTTGAGAAGGATTTGTCCTCAAATCTAAAATTTCTGCCTCATCATTTGTACCACCTACAAAAGGTATTAAGTCAGCAACATTAAAGGTAGCATGTACATCATATTCCTCAGGCAACTATAGCCTATATGGATTATCATTGACTCTTTTCAGCACTTTAAAGGGACCAAGACCTCGAGGGCTAAGTTTAGACTTCCTTTTCTTAGGAAATCTATCTTTTCTAAGGTGTAGCCACACCCAATCCCCTTCTTCATAAATCATTTCCCTCTTCCCCTTATTTTTGTACTTAGCATACCTCTCAATTTGTTGTTGGATTTGTCTTTTAATCCTCTCATGCATTTTCTTAACAAAATCAGATTTTGCCACCCCTTCTTTATGAATGAAATCAAAAGATGTAGGAAGTGGTAACAAACCCATAGGAGTAAGAGGATTAAAGCCATAAATAGCTTCAAATGGAGAGATCTTAGTAGTCCTATGAACTACTCTATTGTAGGCAAACTCAATATGGGAAAGGTATTCATCCCAAGATTTGTGGTTTCCTTTCAAAATTTCCCTTAGCATAGTAGACAGAGATCTATTAACAACTTCAATTTGCCCATCAGTTTGTGGGTGACATGAAGTAGAGAAATTAAGTTTAGTTCCTAGCCTTGACCAAAGAGTTTTCCAAAAATGGCTAAGGATATTAGTATCTCTATCAGAAACTATGGTGCGGGGTATACCATGAAGCTTGACCACATCTCTAAAGAAAAGCCGGGCAATGTTGCTAGCATCATCCACTTTGTTGCAGGGTATAAAGTGTGTCATTTTGCTAAAACGATCTACCACCACAAAAATGGAATCAAAACCCCTTTGTGTTCTTGGGAGTTCTAAGACAAAATCCATACTTATATCTTCCCAAGGGGCTGAAGCAACAAGCAAGGGGGTGTATAATCCATGAGGCATTGTTTTAGACTTAGATTGTAAGCATGAGATACATCTATTACAATGCCTTTGGACATCCTTCCTCATATGGGGCCAAAAGAATTTCTCTTTTAAAAGACCTAGGGTTTTTTCTACCCCAAAATGACCCATTAATCCCCCTTCATGTGTTTCTTGAACAAGGAGTTTTCTTTGTGAACATTGGGGAATACAAATTTTTCCTTCTTTAAACAAATACCCCTCATTCACATAGAAACCTCCTTGAGGTCTTTCCATACATTCAGCATAAGTAGAGGAAAACTCAGAATCTTGATTATACATTTCTGGAATGTGATCAAATCCAAGAATTTGGGCTCCCAATTTTGAAAACAAGGTGTGCCTTCTAGACAAGGCATCAGCCACCACATTACTTTTGCCCTTCTTGTACTTTATCACATAAGGAAATTGTTCCAAGAATTCCATCCACTTAGCATGTCTTTTATTCAGCTTATGTTGGCCCTTCAAATATTTTAGCGACTCATGGTC
>Ga0214543_1001997_pt1 | contig 40094 bp, 17 predicted proteins | sample CNSS2metaG_FD_160094 | JGI IMG/M metagenome (GOLD analysis project Ga0214543, IMG submission 160094) | Root nodule microbial communities from cowpea collected in UCLA plant growth center, Los Angeles, California, USA - CNSS2 | ecosystem: Host-associated > Plants > Roots > Nodule | place: USA...
ATGTTGCTTAGATGCTTTATTTCTTTATTTAATGGTATCCCAATATCCATTGCATCTAAATATATTTCAACATTTAAAATCCAATATAAGGAATTCTTCCTTGTAATATCAAGGGTCACAAATCCAAATTTTGCAACATTTCGTGTGTTTAGAACTAGCACATAAAATAATTATATTAATAATAATAATAATAATAATCACCGTCAAAATAAAAATAAAAATAATAAGACAAAGATGAAAATTGATAAAGTTAAATAATTTTTATCACAAGAGGACGAATATAAGGTAAAATTATAATTTGAGAAAGGATTAGAAAGAGCCTGGATTGAGACACGCATAACACTGTCGTTATAGAGAAAAAGCTTCCACTAGTCCTCAATTGGTTGGAGCATCGTGCTGATAACGTGTTATGAAATAAAGTTAATGATATAGAGAATGACGACATAATAGAGAAGAGAAGAAACAATAGAGAATAGAGAATGAGAGAATAGGGAACAACTCATCTGTCTATTATTATTGATAGGAAGAGTCTTATTTATAGATACAATATGTAATCCATAAAAGAAACAAATCAACTTAGTTAATACAAATATTTACCATAAAGAGTAATAAATCATATGAGTAAATGTATCAAATCAATGGACAATCATTAATTCATAACACTAAATTTGTCAAAATTTTTGAAGAAGAACTGCTCTTAATTTTCAGTAAAAAGACAAAAAAAACGTATATAAGCCTTAAATAACCATCTTATTAATTTTATTCATTAATTGATATATTTCTTTTAAATTTAATCATTTTTTACAACTTAACTATATAATAAAAAATTACTTATAACAAATAAATTTATAAAAAATATTTATTTTTATAATTATGATTTTATTATTTTTTATTACTATTAAAGAAATAACTCAATTACATAACACATTTTTTCACTAATATTTATCATTTCCATAACCATCAATAGTCATAATTTTTGAATCAGCATCAATTATAACCAGGTCAACAAGTTTCCTATCTAGTTTTTATTTTTTATTTTTTTATATATATAAATAAATAGCATTAGAATGACTACATGAAAGAAGATAAATTTATACAATCTTATTATCTTACCAAATGATATTAAATTAAACGCCGATCCTATATCTTTCTTATCTTCCTCATTTTGACCGGTTACTAGTGTTGAAAACGTGGTATCTTAATATCTAAGCTACCTACAATTTAAATTCTTAATAATTTACAGTAATAGTTGTTTTATTTTATTTATTGTTAAATTTAAATCCTAATCTAATAATGGAAAAAAAATTGGCAGCATTCTTAAAACTGAAAAAAAAGAGAGAGAGTATTGTATTAATTGAAACGCAGGATATGGTTATTTATGAATTATTAATTTTTATTTGCTTTTTTTTTTCTTTTTGATAAACTCGAAATGAATTTGAACACGATATGTGGTGGAGCACATGACAGAAGGAGGCAAAGAAAAAACCGAAGAAGGGTTACCACAAGTCCAGCTGGACGAGGACATTTCTGTCATTTTCTAATTAGGGTTTCCATCTTTTGCCCAAACCCCGCATCTACAAGATTCACAAGGGGAATTTTAAAGTCACTCGTGGTCACTACCCAGCGAGCGCGACAGACCAATAATGACGCGAGAGGGAAAATAATTTAGAAAAGGGAAGTCGAATGGGAGAGCGACACGTGTGGAGAAGTGCCAATGAGAGAGAGTGAATGAGATCACGGAGTGACCCGCGGGTGAGAGTGGAGAGTGCGAAAAGAGAGCGTGGTGGTGCTATTTGAATCACTGCTTTTGGAGGACCAAAACCCTCTCTCCCCAAAAACCCAAACCCTTGGCGGCTGCGAGACCCGTTGTGTGTTGTGTTGTGTTTAGTTCTCTCTCTTTTCTTCTCTTTCCCTCTCTTCTCTCTCTCTCTCTCTCTCTCTCTCTCTCTCTATCCTTTTCTCTCTCTCTGTTTCACTCTCTTTAGGGTTTCTCGACTCTTCGATTTTGGGGCTTAAACCCTCGATTTCGATTTGGATTTAAGGCTTCCGATTTTCGCTTCTGTGTCCCAAGGAGCACCAGATCTCGTGCTTGATTTGACATGGCTACCGTTGCTAATCCCGCGGATCGTATCCTTTTTATTTTGTGCAATTTACCTTTCGTGCTTGCTTTCTTGATCTGTTCTGTTCTGTTGAATCGCTGATTGGATCTGTTACGTTTTCGTTCCTAAACCTAATTTTTGGGCTCTGCTAAGGGTGATCTTGTAGGGTTTGGTGGTCTGCTTGCTGATTTGTGATAGTTGCGTGTTGGGGGTTTTTGTGCGGTTGAGTGTTTTAGGTGAAATCTGCTTGAATTTTTTACGTTGTTGACTTTGTGGTTTAAATTGACTCGTCTGAGTGGTTGGGTATCGGGGTTTTGAGGTCTTTTGAATTTTTGTTGTTCGTGTGATGAGTTTTAGGTTTTATCAATGTTGAGAACTTTTATTTCGCGAGAGCTTTTTGGTATTCCTTCACTGATTTGCTACAGAAGCAACTGATTTGCTGCAGAAGCTAACGCTAGAAACTCAGCCTAAGGCCTTGGAGATGCCTGAACCCACCAAGAAGGTAGAAGAATGTGTTTTTTTAAGTTTGGTGTATAAATTTCACGATTTGCCTCACTTGTATCAATCTTGTAACTTTTGACATGTTAAATGAGATGTTTGTAACTGTTATATGTGTTCTTTTAGTGAATTGTGTGTTTATTGAGTTGATTTGTACAATTCTGTAGGCCACTGGGAATCAGTATGGATCAGTTGATTCAGGAAATGCTGCAAATGGCCAGATCCCGTCGTACGATCGGTCTGTGACCCCAGTGTTACAAGATTTCATTGATCCTACTGTGTGTTACCTCCCAAATGGTTATCCGTCTACTGCATATTATTATGGTGGTAAGTTTATGGGTAAATACCGCAAGCGAAGATGGATTCCTTGTAACTGAGTTCTCTTAATGCTTTGCTTAAATCTCGTGCAAGCTAAATTATTTGTTTCATTACAGGTTATGACGGAACTGGTAACGAGTGGGATGATTATTCTAGATATGTGAATTCGGAAGGAGTTGAGATGACTTCGGTGAGAAATTTTACTCTACCGTTTTCCACTTTCTGCAGCCTTTTGACCCAATGCTAATGCTATTGTCTACGCTGCTTTTTTGATTTATTTTCAGGGAGTTTATGGGGATAACGGGTCTCTAGTTTATCACCATGGGTATGGATATGCTCCCTATGGCCCCTATTCGCCAGCAGGGTCTCCAGTTCCAACCATGGGTAATGATGGTCAGTTGTACGGGCCTCAACATTATCAGTATCCTCCCTATTTTCAACCGTTAACACCAACAAGTGCGCCATTCACACCTACTCCTGCTGTCCTTCCTCAGGGTGAGGTTTCGACCTCAGTTGGTGCTGATCAAAAGACTCTCCCTGTCGAAGCAGCCAATGGAAATTCTAATGGTGTAGCAAACGGTGGCAATGCTAAAGGTAATAATTCTGTTGCTCCTGTTAAACAGGCCAATCAGAATTCATCTTATAGTTCCAAAGCTTCAAATGAAAGGGTTCCTATGCCAGGTCGTGGTCCAACTTCAGGTTATCAAGATCCAAGATTTGGTTTTGATGGAGTACGATCACCAATCCCATGGCTAGACGCCCCACTATTTTCAGATGGGCAGCCAAGGCCTGTGAGTAGCTCAGCCATCACTCCCACAATATCAGGTGGCAACAACAATGCTTCAAGGAACCAGACTTTTCGTCCTAATTCTCAATTTATGGTATGCACAATATTTTGGATTTTTTATTAGTTTGTTGTATGTGATGTACTGTTGTCTACCTAGTCTGCTGTTATGGTTATTTATAAGCAAGTTTTGTTTTGACAGGGCTTGCACCATCCGAGACCAATGCCTGCCATGGGTGCCACCCATAACTTCATAAATAGGATGTATCCAAACAAGTTATATGGTCAATACGGGAGCACTGTCAGATCTGGAATGGGTTATGGAACACATGGGTATGATACCCGCACTAATGGAAGGGCTTGGTTAGCTGTTGACAGTAAGTACAAAACCAGGGGAAGAAGTGGTGGTTACTTTGGCTATGGCAATGAGAATGTAGATGGTTTGAATGAACTAAACAGAGGACCTAGGGCTAAAGGTGGTAAGAACCAGAAGGGTTTTGCACCAACTGTTCTAGCAGTGAAAGGCCAGAATTTACCAGCAACTCTAAGTACAGATGAGGAGAAAGACAAAACCAGCACTGTTCCTGACAGAGATCAATACAACAAAGCTGATTTTCCAGAGGAATATGCCGATGCCAAATTTTTTGTCATCAAGTCTTACAGCGAGGATGATATTCACAAGAGCATAAAATACAACGTGTGGGCCAGTACACAAAATGGCAACAAAAAGCTTGATGCTGCATACCAGGAGGCACAGCAGAAACCTGGTGGCTGCCCTGTATTCCTATTCTTCTCAGTAAGCATCTCTCCATATGGTGTTGATTTTTTCTATTTTCTTATATGGTAATTTTAATCTAATTTGTTGTGTTTTTATTATGCAGGTTAATACCAGTGGCCAATTCGTGGGGCTTGCTGAAATGATTGGTCCTGTTGATTTTAATAAGAGTGTTGAGTATTGGCAGCAAGACAAGTGGAATGGTTGTTTTCCTTTAAAGTGGCACATTGTTAAGGATGTACCTAACAATTTGTTGAGGCACATTACGCTGGACAACAATGAGAACAAACCTGTCACAAACAGTCGGGATACCCAAGAGGTAATTAGGTCCCGCTCATATTTAGTTGCTGTTTCTTTTAGCAGTGCCTCTTACTTTAATCTGATCCACTGTGTTTATGTTGCAGGTAATGTTGGAGCCTGGGTTGAAATTAATCAAAATCTTCAAGGAATATACCAGCAAGACATGCATTCTGGATGATTTTGGGTTTTATGAGGCCCGTCAGAAGACTATTTTGGAGAAGAAAGCAAAGCAACAATACCCAAAGCAGGCAAGTGATATTTCATGTATCCTAATTATGTGAAAGTATTAGATTGTGTGCTGATGTTTATTAATTATATGTTTATGTAGGTGTGGGAAGGGAAACCTACAGATGAGAAGGTTGAGGTAAATGGTGAAGTTACTATTCAAAAGTCTGAATCAGAGTTGCTGAAGGAGTCTAACCTTGCTGAAAAGGATGGCGAAGAGCCGAAAGTTGCCGAGAATGGATCTATTTCAAAAACTGGAGAGGCCCCAAAGGGTGCTAAACCAGTTGTTTCTGAGGGTAAGGTTGCGTTAGGCAGCAATGGGATTGCTAATGGTTGCTAAGGTCAAGTGTATGAAGAAGGCGGGTCCAATGCGCAAATATTGGTTCTTAGGAATATATGTCTCGGCTACTGGGTTCCGCCTGTTTTGATCTGTCTTGCCTTCTCTTGCAGTCTGAATATAGTGATTGGTTGCCTAGTGAAGATAAAGATCTGTATATTGAGATTGGCTGGGCGGAGTTAGTTCATAGAATTCTAGCACCAATCCCTTCTCATTGGGTTTTGTTTACAGTGGTTAGCTCCTAACAGTCTTTACTCCTAGGGTTTTTGGGTTTTTAGGGTTTCTGCTTAAGATGCTTATATCTTTTTGGTTTTTGTTCGGGCTTTTATCCTTCTCTCTTTGCCTTTTTCTCCTTTCTTTCTTTTACTTGGTTGGTGGTTTCCTGTCTTGTAAATTTAGATCTACTTTGTTGCAGAGCAGCTTTCTTTGTTTCTTTCAACAGGGGTAGAAGCAAGGTGGGAAATACTGAAATATAGTTGGTTTTTATGCTTTTTTAAGTTTTTCGTCTTAATTTAGTCTGTTTATTTTCTATCCGATGATTGACATGGGCATACTGGAGAAAGAATTATATTTGTGGACAATCTTTTATGTAATAGTGTTTTCTGTCTTGTGAAGATCACATATTGTTTACTTCATTTACCTTTCCTCTTCTGCTTTGATTTCTCAATCATTTAATTCCTTCCGTAGTTGAACTTCATTTGATTTCATCTAGAATCGAGAAGAGTTGTTGAACTATTCGCAATGAAGTTATGCATCATTTTACGTGTTATATGTTGCCGTTCCTTCTGTATATGAAATTGACTGAGAATTAATTTTGAAGTAGTATTTTTTACTATTGAGTTTTTCGAAGTAACTTGAGTTGAAATGAATACTTCAAGCAGATATAATTTTTAATTTGCAATTCTTGTAGTGTTTTAGTTTCTATCATAGTGTTTTTTTTTTTAAAACAATAGTACCTATTATTTACTTTTGATCCTAAAATATTTTTTATAACATTTTACTTTATTATTCGAAGCACTGTTTGAATTTGTTAGGAGCAAGAAATTAAAGAAAAGTTATTCGTTAAATTATTTTACAGAAACTAAATGCGTATTTAAAATAAATGAAGGAACAGTTCCATTGTCTATTGAGCTAATGGCGTTCATCTGATAACATTAGTTACTTGGGCATTTCAAGGTCTGGTCTCCGATCATCAATCACTTCGCCCGTTGAGTCTTCAGGAAATGCATCAGGATAAGTTGCCATAATTTTTGATTTCATACTCCTGCGAACCAAGCAGAAAAATAAGTCACCAAAAAGAGAAAATTAAAGATGTATGTGGGTGGTTGTAGCAAGCAAAAATAGAAGGTTCTTCGCTACGTTTTTACACATTTATCACATTTCTTATACTGTTGCCTAACTTTATCATCTGTTACGTTTCATTTGGCAATCTTAAAATTCGGAAACATAAAAAAATGTACTACCAATTAAGATCAGGATTACTCAACACTTATGAGAAATCGAAATGGTGTATCTAAACACAAGACCTAATTCCATAGTTATCACCAGTTTCATGGATTTTCATGGATTCGTTTATTAGAGGAAAGCCACTATCAGCTTTGGCTTGTGCCTTTCTGGCTTCACCAGATTTCCTGTCGTTTACCAATGTCATCAATACTTCATTATCTTCAACATTCTCAATCAACGCCCATCCTAGGTTTTGCTCTGTTGTGGAATTCTCTCTTCAATTTTGGATTGTTTAAAAAAACTCAAAGCAACTGAGTGAAAGGCCCAAAGGTATGTTTTCTTTCATCATTCAGCATTCGTTATTACACAACGAAGAAAAGGTTGATGATAACCATTATAGGGAGGGAGGGAACACGAAAAAAAACACCACTTTGTCTACATATGATGTCAATAAACACACAATAATAGGAATTCCATTATATTGTATGGGTGTGTATCATATGCACTGGTCTTTCTTCGTCAATGGCTGATAGATATAATTGAGTAATCTCTCTATACACACATATAATTGAGTATTTCCATCTACACCTGAGTAGACTCTGCCAATCTTGTCTAAAATCGTAACTGTTGATTGGTTTCTGAACCTACTCACCAGCTAGCTAGTCGTCAAGCCATATCAAGTCCACAAACAAGGAAGTGTTGAAAGCCAAAAATACATAACTATATGACAAAATAATGAGGAGCCAATAGCAAAGTGGTGAAACCTTTAATGCGATCACAGCAATCTTATAACAATTCAACTAAATCTATGTATTTGTGATATCATTGACATTCAAGACACTAGACTTAAGACAGATATAGATGATAAAGGCCTTAGATGGAACATCTGTCTAAAGATTTTGATACAGAAGAAAAGTGTACCACATGCACATATAAGAGAAATTTCCCAAAGGCTTAAGTTGTTTGGTAGAACACAACACACAAAGGACTTCATATCCGACATGCGCTCCTTCACAATAAATTTGAACTTGGCATACATGAATCACTAGTTCAATATATAAAACAAAATCATCCACCTGCCTCTTCCTCCCTTCTCTCAACTATCATCTCCAAATTGGGAATCTTTACACGTAGATAGTCAAAATGGTTGGAGAAAAAAAATTTAAGCTATATTCATACACTAATACGGCAATAATCTTCAACAATGGAGAATAACGAGGAAGCCAATATATTATTCCTAGAAGATAGGGATTATCTAAATCACTAACATTTAAAAATTAGTTCAAGACAAAAATAATTCAAATATTAATAACTTAATATTCTCCCTAAGACTGAATAGCAACTTATTCAGTTTTCAATTGGGCCAACACATAGTCCTAATGGACCTCAAAGCATTACAAGGAAATCATGCTATACTGGGTATGTCATTATATCCACAAATTGTTCGTGAACTAACTTACAAACCTTGTGAAAGAGCATCTATGTATGGGCATGAAAAATATGATTCTTTGAGAGCTAAGAATCAGTATCACAGAAAATTGTTGTGCCACCACCTTCATGCACATGAATTGACAGGTGCAAGAAACTGCAGCAACATATTCAACTGCAATGGAAGACAGAGTGGCTAACAGCATCTTTGTCCAAAAAAAGGAACATACGTCTCATATAGTATAAAACTGCTCTGTAATCAATCCCCTTGATTCCTTAATAGACATAACATAATTGAACCTAAGCATCATAGATCTCAATATTTTCTCAATGACTACAACATTGTTTACCTTCGCCTTACTGAGTGGTAGCTTGTCAACAATGGCAAGGGTGTGTTAAAATATTATTGACAAAGTTTCCTTCAGGATCTCTAACTCCCCCTTAAGTGTCAGGCATTAGGCTTGATAGATAAAGAAGAAAAACCTTGCAGACAACGAAGATTGATGATAGGATCATGCAAAAATTCCATTACTGATAGAAAAAAGCCTAAGACATGTAATTTATGAAGGTTTGATACTATTTGCTTACATAAAAAAAACATCTCAAAAAATAGGCACAGTTGAAGACAGATTTTTTTGGACGAACTTGAGAAAGCTCTCCCCAAAAGTTTATTACCCTACAAACTCGAGCCTCCCACTTAAGAGTTAAAAAGGAATGATATCATTTTCACTCAAAAGAGATTTTCTAATATCTACTATTTAGAATTTTCTTCCCTTCACGTCACCCTCCTTCGAGGAGGGTCAGCTTTCCATTACATCTTTGTTCAAAATGGTCTCTAGATTTCATCATTAATTGGAAGACATAATCTTTTGCCTTCATATCTTTAGGTCTTGCATTCTCAATGGCTTTCTTTTCTGCTTAACTATTTTGAACTCCTTTTCCCTTCATATCTTTGAGTCTTGGAATCACTAGTGGCTCAAATATATTCTTAATCATCGTGACGGAAGAAGAATATTATGCCCAAAGATAACGAGAAGGACAAGCACAGGACGAGGATTGTCAACATTATTTCCTGTCATTTCTCCCCCAATCCCACCATATAAAGCACGCACCCAAAAACCAGCCTCCAATCCCACCCTTCAGTACACTTCCTAATTAACACCTACTTTCCCAGGTAGGCTAGACACATGTACAATCATGAAAAAATCCAAAATCCAGCCCAACAATGTGTTGTTTGGATTATTTTGTCAGCTTGCTCAATGCTCAATATTATTGGTATCTATAGGAGGAAAGAGCCTGTACTTCCCTTTTGAATTTTGAATTATATACCGGCCAACTTTGCAATTGAAGTTGTGGGTTCCTTCTTGTCTTATGGAGAGGAAGTCCTGGCTTTTTTCTCAAAAAAATCTCAAAACGCTCAAAAAATTATAAAGAATAATGCTGACAAACAAAAGGAGATTTGATGCGGAATATTGAAAACAAAAGAATCAATACAATAAATAGAGGAGTTTTAAAATACAATGATACGAAAATAAATAAATATGTTCCTAATAATATGTGGTATATAATCTAGATATGCTTGATTATATAAGATCAATTCCTTAGTTCTATAATTATTATCTTCTCCTTCAAGCTAGAGCATGTAAATTGTATGTGTCTAGCTTGTGACAAATATAATCGACCTTAGGTTTTTAGAGACGGTGAATATGTCATCTAATTGTTCACTAGGGTTGACAAATAGAGTGGTGATGCCTTCGTACTCTAGTTTCACTTATAAACAATGACAACCCAACTCAATATGTTTGGTTGTCTCATGAAAATCACGATAAGATGAAGTGTAGTGTTGTTTGATTGTTACATACAAGGTGCATTTGGGATGTTTTATCAAATTTGAGCACTTTAAGTAGTTGTTGTAGCGATATAAGTTGACAAGTGACTAATGTCTATCCTATAATTTGGTTTTGAACTTTCTTGCTTACTTTTTTATGATATTAAATCACACCTTCAACAAGAACACAGTATCCAACTTCTTATGATGTGGTTGCAACTTTACACACCCAATGACCAAGAACAATATTGACATGAAATCTTGATGGGGATCAAGCAGTAATCATTCGGCCGAAAGAAAGGATTGTCCAACAAGCAGTCACAAAGCCCAAAGAGTGGATTGTTTACAAAAGAGAAGGGAAAAATGAGCTGGCAAAATAATTAGTTATAGAGAGAATAGAATCCCTTTTATTAAGGAGTACAAGAGTATGGGAAAGGGGGAGGATTGACGTATTATGGTTGGACCGAGTAGTTGTTACGCTACTCTGTAAGGAGTAGTTGCTCTCTCGGGTGTTGCTCTAGAGTATTAGAATGAAGTATCATTTCTAGTGCATGTTCTTCTTTTTGCCCATTTCAGCAATAAATAATACTATTCCCGTATATATTCCACCTTTACTAGTTATTTTCTATCTTTATATTATTTGATTGTGGAGACTCTTTTTGCGAAAAAAAATCAGGACTTCCTCTCCATAGGAGGAGAAGGAACCACAACTTCAATTACAAAGTTGGCCTGTATATAATTCAGGAGGGAGGAGTTCTTCCGTGACTGTAAATAGAGACATAAATGTAGCAAAATGACATTGAGCATATTCAGCCAAGGCAAAAACTGACCCTATGAAGAGGGCTTATGGTGAACCGTGGCCTTAAAACCTCAGTTCGTCCATCCAACTAAGTATAGTATGGTAGGCAGAATTCATACCCATCAATTCACGCCAGAAATGGCTGATAAAAGCTGGATAAAAGTCGGACAAAATACTCTTACTCAGTCAGTCACTTGTTGTGAGGCGGTGAAATGACAACATATCCAAATGAGCAACAAGTGATCCACCGTCCTTGGAATGACTATTAGTCCTAAAACCCTCCTGTCAACTGTCAATGATTGGTAGTGGCTGTAAAAGGCGTCCACGTTTAATGGCGACTTGACATATAATAGAGGGCATTTCATGCATAGAGCCGCCCTCATATTTGGCACTCATGTAACAATTCATCATGAGAGCTGTAGTCTGAAAGAAGGCCTCACATTTCGAATATGTTAGGACATGTGCACAAGGGGAGATTCCAACACAAAAAATTAAAAATTAGTCATTAAGTGAAAGAATCTCACAACTAAATTACCAAACTAAGCATTTAATTCTACTTAACGTGGTACAAAACCCACTTCGTTCTTCTAGCCCTCGAATATCCAAAATGCGAAAACAGGGAATAAATGATGAAGCAGTAAATACCAAACAATTTTGAAAGGCGAGGCAGTAATAGCAACAGAAAAAAAAAACACGATGACACAAAAATCACCTGAGTTTCTGAAAAATATAATCAAGATCAGACTTGACAGATTTCAATACGCGCGTGTTTCTAGCAATGTCACCGGAAATCTCAGCAATGCAGTTTTGAGAGAAGTCGTTGAAGTGTGACAACACGGCATTGCTGTCCTGCAACCTTCCCAATCTGAAACACGCTTTCAATCACTCAATCAATCAAATTAATGAACACACATATACACACAATATTATTGCATAACAGCGAAACTGGATTTCGATACGCACATGGTGTGTTGCATGTGGCTAAGGGAGTGAAGATCACCAGAATTAACCAGGGTTTTGAATTCGCGCGAAATCTCTTCCGAACTCGATTTCCGAGACTCCGATTCCTTCTCTGACGACATTTTCTACCAACAGAACTGCATAGTCTCTAACTTCTTACATGTTTTTCTTATCAATGCCAAAAACGCATCGTTTTGATAAGCCTAAGTAGTATATGACCAAATTGGGCCCACGGGGCTTGTGGATCTGGATCTCAATCTTATAAAATTATTTATTTTTTTTTTCTTCCGGCACCCATGATATTTTATTATATCTTCAAATTTTCATTATTTTTAGTAAAAGTGATTTTCAAATTATATGTTTAAGAAATTTTCTGAACAAGTTTAGTTTTTGAAGGAAACCTTTCAGAACACATAACGAGTTTTTTCAGAAAACATAATGGGTGGTAGTTGGTGTTTGTTTAATGCTTGTTTGAATTGGACAAAATTTGAGTGGACAAAATATTAAGTGGACAAAATTTTAAGCTCACCCTGATTCTTCCCAATTTAATAGTTATTATGGGACAGGTCCTCTTTTCTCAAAATTTTAAGTGGACAAAATTTTAAGCGGACAAAATTTATTTCATGTACCATAGTTGGTGAGTTCAGACATTCCCTTTCATTTATTTCCTTTCCGTCTTTTCCTTATTCTTAAAAATATTTTTATGATTTTAATTCTTTTTTTTTAAGTAATGTTTTTGTTAAAAACAACTCTTAAATGAATCTAATAAAATATTATTTTTTTAAATGAACATGTTTATTGTAGCAGTTCATAATTCTGTTATTAAAGTCAAATTCTAATTATAAATTTTGAAGGAGAAAAAATTTAAAAAAATTAAAAATTAAAATTAAGAGAAGAGAAAATTAAAACAAATTTGAAAATTACGTTCTGATAATTATTAGAAGACGAATTCTTATTATACCATAAATTATAATAGTATATATATATATATATATTGTAATGAAGACAAACAAGAAAGAGGAAGTGTGATGAAAATTTATATGCTAGAAGTTTTGTATTAGGATTGACATAAAGAATGTTTGAGGTAATTGCATTCTGATAGAACTTGAAAACCTTGATTAAGCTACGTACAAAAACTGTTCTAAGTGAAGAGAAAGTCCAAAAACTGAATACACTAAAAACTACTAGCTCCTTTGTTAGGTCACTACTTCCATTTCTTAGCTATTCAGAGCTGTCAAGGGAGCATGCCTTGACAAAAAGAATTTTGAGTTATATTCAATATGAATGCATGAAAACTACTAAAATTAACTGGTAATGCAGGTGAAATATGAAGAAACAGAAAACAACATTACAAACTTAGAATCACTCCTCAAACCAGTGTTACGTGACAGCACTTTTGACAGCAAAAATTGAATCACCTAATCTACTATGCAACACTTGTTAAATTGAACATAAGATGATGCAAACATGTATATATTGATCCTAATTGACTACCGGAACAATGAATTAAACTAAAACTACACTAGAATTGAATATTCTATTCCTAACCAAGACTAGAAAACTAAAATAACTACCTAAACTACCAAAACCACAAAATATGAATTGAAACTGAAAATTAATGTTTGGAACATGTTTCTAAGTATGAAAACAATTAAAGAAAAGTAGATTGGTGCAAAACAGATCAGGGAACTAAAAATCACTGGTTGAGGAAGTAAATTTGACTCTAGACCAGAAACCAGAGTTTCAATCGTGTTCACTTTCTAGCTTTACATGCTAAGGCTCATCTATGAAGTCCTTAGCGCATAGATGGTCACTTTGTACTCACTAAACTTAGTATGAATCCATAACTAAGTTTTGGAAAGAGGAGAAGAATCAAATAGCAGTGCATTAAAGCCAGAATTGTAAAAGCAGATGAAAGTAAAAACAAGATTGAATTGATCTAACGAAATTTGGTTACAAACACTGCAGCTCTTGATCACCTAGCTAGCTTTGTAGTCAAGGCCTTCAAATGCTCCAGCAAAATAAGAAAAATCAGAAGAACCAAAGCCACCCAGCTCACTTTGTAGTCAAGGTTGCCTTGAACTTCAGAGAAAACTAACCCAAAAGAGCTATAAACTTGTGTGAACTGAATTTTCAGAATTGCCAAAAAACTCTTTTGAGTTTTCTGATTCAAGTCTTTTATAGTCTAGCCTATAGATAAACCTACAAACTGCCAAAACAGCCCATAACCAGTCACCTTGACTGCCAATTACAAGTCAGCTTCATGTGCAATATGTTCCAGCCAGTTCAAATGCCTTTCCAGGTTCTTCAAGTGTCCAGTCATCCAGGTCAACTTCAAGTCTTGTTACAGGTTGGATTAGGTCATTCCAGCTCTTTAAATCCGTCGGAAGCAGATTCTTTGACTTATTGGAGGGAAAAGTCACCTAACTTTAGTTCACTTTTATTTGTTTAGGCATGAAAATGAACTAAAGTTACGTAACTTTTCTCTCTAAAAAGTAAATGAATCCGCTTCCAAATCTGTCCAGTGAACTTCCTCACAACTGCTAGCAGGTTGCAGCACAGGTCTATCAAGTTCCAGGCACTTGGCAGCTGATTAAAGCTTCTTTATAAGCCTCTCATGTACAACACTAAAATCACCAGCTGGTCACATTCAAACGCAGCTTCAGTCAACTTATCCGCTTATCACAGCTAGAGCTTTGACACATGGAGGTCCAGCAAGTCACTCTAAGATGATTCTCACATCACGTTCACAGCTTCTTCAGTTTGTGCTCAACTGGATTGGTTCATCAATGTACACTAATTCACAACACCAAAGTTATCAAGTGGACTTCCTCTCAAGTGAACTGCACACACATAACTCAGATACTATTGAGAATCTCTTAGGACAGTAAAAGATTGATACTTAGAGAAACAGGACTTATGGGAGACAGAAGTGGTCTCTTTACAAATGGATGGTCTAATAGCCGGGCAGCAGTTGGCCGTTTGTTAGGGTTCACTTGTAAGCATTTAAGAATAAAATCTCGGGCATCTGTTGACAAAGATTCCGGAACAGGTGGGGGTTGACCACTGCCAATTCGGAATATCGCTTGCATCTATCGTAACAAATGAAAACAAAAAGCTACTTATTTAGCATCATTTATCTAATTTCAAAGGGCCACAGAGAAAAATCAGTCTCAGTCATAAATGAATCTGGAAAAATATAGTAAAAACTGTGAAATGTTAAGACATACTCCTTCCAAATGAGAATAAGGAGGTTGCCGCGTCAACATCTCTAACACTGTACATCCTAAGCTCCATATATCAGCTGCTAACCCATATCCACGGTTCCTCAAGTTAACAACCTATGATCCAACAATTCAAACTCATTCTAAGCACATCATGAAATTACAAATACTGAAAATGGTGATTCTGCAGTCTGATATAGAAAAACTCAGCGAAGCAAGTGAGAAATTATTATGAATTCTAAACTGAATAAGGAATAACAAACCTCGGGGGCCATCCAGTAGGGAGAGCCTTTACTTGATTTAACATCATTCAGCTTGGTTGCCTACAAAGGAAGAAATCAAGTTGTTAGCATTGGAATTTGCTGTGATAAGATGCTGACTCAAGAAAGTTTATTTTGTCCAAGAAATGTACCTTCGCCAATCCAAAATCTGCAAGCTTGACGGACCCATTTGCATCAACCAATATATTGGCACACTTGATGTCCCTTCAAATTTAAAATTTTCGATGAAGAAAAGTTAGAATGTAGAAGTCGATGTAAATTTGAGATACTTCGGTCATCAATTTCCAACCACTGCACCCAACTTTGACTACTTAGTGATTTCAATGGTCATATAAAGTGGAAATGGCTCAAAATAGATTATTGAGGATACCAGAAAGAAGAAATGAAAATCCAAAATGCCTAAGAAAGATTGCACTTATTATGGTTACAATCATTGCATTGAATCAAGATAGAAATTTTACTCGTGTTACCTGTGAACCACATTACGATCATGAAGATACTTCAAGCCACTCAAAATCTGTCTTGTGTATGAAGATACTTGAGAGTCCCCTAGTCGATACTTTTGATAGAGACTTGCCAATGATCCTTTTGTTACAAGTTCGAGGAAGATATACAGCTTGTCATTGTCCTGAGAAATAGTAAGACGTAAATACAGATAACAAAAATAATTCAAGGAGCATCACCAAAACCGGATAACAAAACATAAGGAAGATGCAGTTTTCAGAGCACACACACATTCTAAGAAAGCAGCATACCTTGTCAGTGCCAAGATATCGAACTATGTTGTCGTGTCGGAACTGACTCAAAAGAGAGATTTCCTGGAAGAACAAAAATAGTTATGTATTATCAAATGCTTATGTATAAGATGGATCAAACAAATGAGGAATATGTGCCTCTCACCTGCTGAAGCTGGAAAATGCTCTGTTTTCCCTGGCTGCCGTCATCCAATAAAGAAACCTCCTTTACAGCAAAAAAGTTCCCATCGCTGCAAGGAAAAGAAAATGTATGTGTTACATCAGCGACAAGCACATTATAAAAATTGTGAAATTTTATATCAACAAGATAAATAAATACCAATGTATTTATTATAGTATTTAGTATTATTATCAAACTAGTTATAATTCGTTGATGTTCTCCTTTTTTCAAAACAAGTGTGTGAGTGTGACACAGAAAACATGTCAAATAGTTGGTGTACGAATTTGCAATCCTTATTTTGATAATCTCTATGCATGGGAAGCTCAAGAAAGGAAGAAAAAAAGAGAATGAAGAGCAGTGTAGTGTAGTGTACTGACTCCGTGAAGCCTTCATAAACAGTTCCAAAAGAGCCCTTTCCCAAGATCTCGCCTTTCTGCCACGACCCGAAATATCCGGTTGCATTCAGCGACAAGTTTTGGACATCAAAGGTCTCATTCCCGACCAAAGCAGAAACCTTTTCAATTTCAGCTTCAACACCAACAACACTGTCTTCATCACGTGACACGGAATCAGAATCCGTTGGTTGTTGGGTGGTCCAAGATGAGGTAACCTGCGTGGGTTCCAAAATGGGAGGCCTAACGCCATTTATTCCCCCCTCTCTCTGCTTTTTATTTTGTGGCGGCGGTTCGTGTTGAAGGTTCACGGTGCTGCGGGCCTTCTGGGCCTGGGCTTCTTTCCAAGCCGCCGCCGGGATGGCAAAGTCCTCGGGCCCGGACAGGCCCAAGCTCCGAAATATCCGGTCGAATTCGCCGTCAATTCCTTCCACTCGGAAACTCCTTTCATCCAAACTACCTATGTCTATGTCCGTGTCGGTGTCTGTGTCTTCATCCTCCTTCAACCGGTAATCGATGTTCTTCATGGCGTTCCGCCGCTCAAGGCGCGGCTTCAACGGCTTCCGGTGACCTTCCATAATGTTCTGAGACGCACACGCGCACAACGCCACTGACTCTTTCTCTTCCAATCCAAAACATATTATTAGCCAAAGACGGCACTGCACACAACGCAATACAACACATTTATATTCTTTATTCCTTATTTTAATACTGTTTGCACAATCATTGTACTTTTTGTAACATAAGGAAACCTTTCACGCCACGTGGCAGTTGATGCAATGTCTTTCTTTTTTCTAACCTCCAAATGTATAAAACATAAACAAAACATGTTTATGTTTATCTTTATCTAAAGTTTAAATCAAAAATATTAATTAAATTATAAGAATGTATTTAACTTTAATTTCATTTTTCATTCTTCTGTTTAATTTTTCTTTTGCACGTAGTACGGCATAATTCTTTACCGATAATTAAAGAATTATATCCTTTGAAACATTAAATCATTCAATTCACATTAACATACATAAGTCCTATGTTTTAGGTCTTACGTATTCATTTTGATATTAAACGAATTTATTCCTGTCTCTAAAACTGTAATGAATAAACTAAAACCTGTTATTTTTAAGTGTATAAATTAAATTAAAATGATATATAGTTATCGAATCAATTAAGTGAGGAACGAATTCGATATATTTTAATAAATGCTCGTCTGTATTTTCCATTTTACACAATTTTAAATTTAATCCGTTGTATTGTTTTTTATTTGCTTATGTTGTTTTCATTTTATTTTATTTTGGAGGATTGAAGTGTAAAACATAGAGTATTGTTTACAATTTATTATGTATTAGCCCGGACTCCAGTTTATCAGTTTTAAAAATCTAATTAAAATTTAGTTATTATCAAAATAACTTGATTTAGGTTTAAAATTGAATTCAAACTTTTAAATTTAAACCCATACAAAATTAAATTATTTTATTTCGACAATATAACTTTAGATTTAGTTTAAATCCAATTAAAATTATTTAAATATAAATTGAATTTAAATTAGATTTCAAAACTTTTAATCTGTATTAACCTCTATTTATATAACATGGATGATTTACTTAACGAGTTAAAGGTAATAAATGAATTAATAGGATAAACAAACCTGAATAAAAGAGAAAGTAAATAAGGAAATTGAGTTTATTATGGTTAGATAAAGTAAAAGTGTTAGAAATTAATATTAATGTGTTTGATAATAAATTTCAATAAAATAAATATTGAAAATTATCTTTCTCCTTTTACTCATAACAAGTTCAGGTAAATTGTTATTGCAATACTTTTGTAAAAACAAGTTCATGAACAGTGGAAGATCTTCATAGGGGCGGAGAAAGTTCCTAATCTTATTGTTGGATTTACTACATTTAATGTGTGTTTATTAGTGTTATTATTGATTATGAAAAAATAGTTCTTTTCGTATCCTTGATTTATGTGAAAAATAAAGGAATTTATATTTTCTTTTAGAATTTTTTGTTATTTTTTTTACTGTATTTTCATAATACACCAATTATAATTAATTTTTTTAATATTCAGCATAGCACTAAAATTAATAAAAAAATCTAAACTCAAAATAAAGATTACTCGTTATGTGAACTTGTTTTACTTTTATATAATATAATAAATGACTCATGATGTGTGAACTCATTTTACTTCTATATAATATAATAAATGATAAAATTAAAATATTACAAAGACATCCACCTAAATATCTTCTAACACCAAAATTATTTGACCATTGTTTTCGTGGCGGCCAACACAAAATCTAAAGAATAGTTTCAATGTTATCAATTTCATAACCAATTTATTTGTCAATGTCAACTTTTATTGCTCGTACCCAATGTCAAAATATATGTTAGCCCGTTATTTAAATATATAAATAAATATTATTCACTTTTTTTCCATGTCCTATTATTTCATATTTTCGACCCCGATTAAAAAAAAGAAAAAACTAATTTTTAAATACATCTAAATGCTATAATAATAATAATAATATTATTATTATTATTATTATTGGTAGCTTGAAGACGAAGCCCACGCAGGCTTTGAATTGAATGGTTCTTATGCATCATAACACACCCAAATTTTGAATGTTATACCACTTATTATTTTAAACACCAAGAGATTTGCAACATTAAAAGTTAACAAATGTGTTGTATTCAAAATCAAATTTTCTCACCCTCGTTCCAAGGATGAGAACACAAAATAAAGTTTATAACATTCAATAAAAGGTTATTATATGTTTCCGTAATCAAATCTTCCTCTAGGGTTTAGCAAAAGTTTAGCCAAAGCAGTGTTTAGAATTGAGAGTGTTTTACGTCTTTGTGTTATTAGGTAGATGGTTTTATGTTTGTTTTCCAAATGAAATATGTATGTTTAATGAAACTTTAAGAAATTATTATTGTTATCATGTTAAAGGAGTAGTAGTAAGTTGTAAGATGAAAAATTGTTAGAGACAAAAGTACCATCAAAATGGTGTATTTTAATTTTGAAGTTCGTATCTTTTTAATTTTAATTAAAGTTGAATTAAACTGATATACCTTTAAAATTAAATCATTCTAGTAATTTTAGAGTCAAAATTACATAATTTTGAAGATGTTGTCGAAAATTAGAATATAAATGTGATCTACTTAGACCATAAAAGTAAAATGATGTAAAAGAGTGAGAAATTATGTGTATAAATTATGAAACCAAATTAATCTAATTACCGAAAATAATGGTAAGTATTTCAAGGTAACATTAAATTCTAAAGATTTGTAAGTGTTTTTTTTTTTCTTCTTGTGTGTACAAGTATTTGAAATAACTTGTGAAAACCATGTTTAGAGTTTTTTTCACAACACAGGTAACTTACAAATAATGACGTTTAAAAATAATATTTGACGATAAAAGTTTAACCACATTTTTTTCTAAAAAAAGTTATACAAAAAGGTTATAGATAAATTATTCATGTAAGAAGCAATTACTCAAAGAGCGTTCAGTTAAGTTGTTTATTACAGTGGGATTTTCGTGTCAAACAAAAGTTATATTTTATCCAATTTTTTTTTTTCACTTAAAAACTGCTTGAAAGTATATATTCAAAACAATTAAAAAGTATATTAGATTTTGTTTGATATTGCTTTATTTTAAAACTAACTTTAAACTAAATTTTGTTGTTTTCTTTTAAATTGTCTAAAACTAATATTTCTCTCAATGAAAGATATACATCTAGGAGAAAATTTAATGAACATAAATTAGTTATTTTTGGAAGAAGGACGTTCGAAAAAAAAGTTTTCATTAATAAAAAAATGGAGGGTCATAAATGTATTATTGATTTTATTATTTTATTTTATTCATGATTTGAATACCTCAAATTTAATCCAAAACGATCTCCGTACATGCTTAATAGGGTATTTCATTTTCGTCCCAACATTTAATATTAAATATCCAAGCATTTGATACAATATCCATTTCTACTTTATAGACTAATCTTTTTTTTTTTTCTATTAGGTGAAAAATACAAGTAAATTCAGCCAAAACTAATAAATAAATTAATATAAAGTTGATAAGATAACTATACGTATTTTATCTTTTTTATATTAATCTCTAAACTAAAATTTAATGATATAGAATATCAAATTGTATTTAATATATTTTTGTAACACATGTTTACCTATAACAAAAGATATATGTGAAAATTATTAATTTATTATTTAAATTTAATTATAAAAATATTTATTATCACCTGTCTATAATCTATAAATTAAAATACTAACTTAAATATCGTCCCTGCACTCTGTGGAATCGTCTGCGCTTACACCTTGAAAATTTTACTTTGAAAAATATGATTAGTCATAGAAAATTTAGGACAAATTCAAATAAATGTGAAATATAAATACACATATACACATGTGTGTGTGAAATGCTGAGAACTAGATATTAGAGGAGTCAAAAGCAATACAACTTGGTAAAGTGTCCTTTTTTGTTTGTTTTTATTTAAGGTGGTAAAATAAAAAACAAGATTGTTGTTAAAGTTGCTTGAAGCACCTCAACTTGGAATGAAAATGTAAGGTAATGCTTGAGAAATGTATTATTTTTCAACCACCACCAGGTGCTGTCGTATACTCAGCAGTAACAAACTTTGCAATAAACTCAGTGTTAATATAGAAGAAGGAAAACAAAATAAAGTGTGAAATTAGGTTACCGATAAGAGATACACAATAGAGACTTCATTAATCAAAATGAATTTGAAGATGACAGATTCACGTCTAGCTTTTTCGTTAATCAAAATCGATTTGGAGACTTCATTTTTTTAAATTTATATTTTTTATCTCTTGTTATTGATTATGTTGATATTCTTTACTGTGCGGTTTTGCTTTTAAGTCTTTTGTTGTTGCAATTGTGATTTTTTGAAGTCTAGATTTTTTATTGATTTTTTTTGTTGTTCTCTGCTGGACATTAAAAATATATTGTATCGATATTTTAAATTATTTTTTTAATATATTTTAAAATGTTGAAATGAATGGTAATCAATGTATTATGAAAGTACAATAGAAAAACAACACAAAAAAACTTCAGAAAATCCAAATTTGATTTTTTCAAATTTGATTTTTTTCAAATTTGATTTTTTCTTCTCTGACTTCTATTTTTGGTTTCAATTTCTTTAATTTTTACAAATTTAATTTGTGAAAGATTAAATCTTTACGACAATTTTCTTTATGGATCAAATTTATTTGTATATCATTGTGAATTTATTTGTTATTCAAAGTGTCTGATTTTTAATGATTGGAAATATGTTCATATTTAGAATTATGAGTATAAAAATAGGAAAGGAAGATTAAGATCTTAAAGCAAGTGAGAGTTTTATCATATCATGCTTATAACAAATAAGAAATAGAAAACTTCTTGGCACTAGTTTTACAAAAAAGGGATAACTTGAAATTTTAATCAAATTTAAGAAGTTAACCGAAAGAGATTATCCAAAATCAAGACTTAAAAATAGGTATGATAACCATAAAATATATTAGAGATCAAGGTATAAATTATTTGGTAAAGAAACTTGAGATGAGACAATATGAAAACTAAAATAGATACACAAAATGATTGGTGGGAGAGACAAATATTGATGTGCGCTAATTAAGTATGAATTTTAACACATATTATGTTTATGTTTTAGTGTTGTTATTATAACGATTATTCACAATTTTATTCAAAGAAATACCAGACTGATTTACAATTCAGTTAAAATGAAAATGAAGTCATTCTCTTTCATGATTAATCTTGTCACAATGAAGTTAATTTAGACAAATCCTAAACTTTTGATATAAATTCTTGAATTGAGATGGATTGTATTTGAGACGGCATACAAGGTAATATTGTACATTTGAAGAAAAAAAAAAACTAGATCGCAATTTACCATTATAATATATTTTTATCCTATTTTTTGCATGTGGATGTCATAATTTTGTATTTAATATATTGTAGGTATTTTTTGTTGTTAATGTGCTATGTTAGAATGACAATAAATATGTTGGATCTAATACAATTACTAACATAATTATATATATATATATATATATATATATATATATATATATATATATATTTTATACACAAAATTTAATGAAGTTAATTGTGCATGTTTTTATTTTTGTTGATTTATATGTAACTTGAAAAATTATTTCTTACAGCAATTTTAGAGAATCGGAATATATAAGTATGAATGTTTATACATTTAAAAGATAATCACAATCATATTTTATGTTATTCAAACAAAAATCACCTTACTTTTAAATCACTTTCATTTAAAATCAATTTTACAAATTCACATAAATTAAAATTAATTCGGTCAATACATATTCTCTAGTAACCTTTATAAGAGAAAAAACCATTTATTTTCACTAATTTTTGTCTAGAGTAAATTTAGTTCCAAACTAATAATATCACTCTAATAGAAAACAATAACATAACAATTAAAAACACCAAAAGTATGAGTGAAAATACTTTTCCTGAACTTTCAAGAACATTTAAGAGCAACAACCATTTAAAATCACAACAACGATTATGAAAAAGAACTTTACTATTTTTAACGTATAAAAACTATAAAAACTAAAATTTCTCAATATAATAAACAAGAACTTATAGGCAACTATCAATCAAACTTTGTTAATATCAAACATTACATGAAGTACTTTTAACCTTTAGTAGTTGTTTTCTAAAAATATATATTTTTAGTTAATATGTAATCTTGAATTTATTTTGTTAACCATCATAACTAAAAATGAAGACATACTTGAATTTATAATTATAAAAAAATAAATTGACTTGATTTTCTAGATCAATATATACTCTTTTGAAAAAATCTTTTGATATATTTATAATTTTTTATTACATAAAATCAACATTTATCATATTTATTAAATTTATACTAACACGTGAGTTTACCATTATCTTCACAGTGATTACTGTTCTCTTGCCATTGAAAATGCGGATAAAAGAGAAATGATCAGCTTCTTCATAAATTATGAAAAATTAAATTAATGACAACACAGAGAGTAAAAAAAAAAAAAAATATTCAAAACAAGGACAGTTCATACATAAGAAAAACAAAGTAATTATTGAAAGAAAAAAAGAGTTAGCTGAAAAAACGGGGTTTTTTCTGGTTGGTAAGGAAACAAGGTCTGAGTGAGAGCAAGGGTTTTTGTAAGGCAATAAACGGCGGTGCAGTGCTGACGCCGATGGGGACCGCGGCGGTGGAGAAGACGGAGGAAGTACTCCGCAGCGAGATCGACGAGCTTCTTCGCCAACAGCGCGAGGTTTTGTTTTGTTTTTTTTTTTGTTTTTTCTACACAGATATCTTAAATGTGTTGAATTCTTTCTAAAGTTTGTTGATTTTGTAGATTACTGAGAGGCTTCGAGATCCTCGAGGTCTTCGCAGAGGTGCCTTGGCGGGGCCTGCTCTTCGAACTAACGGTGCTGTTCGCCAAAGACCCTTCATTCGCTCTGTTAGTGTTTCTGAATTCCCTCTCTTAACACTCTCATTAGGATTCTTTCCCAATTTCTTCAATTTTTTTTTTCAGTACTGTACTGAGTGTGAAAAGATTATTATCATGGTGTTAGATTTAATTGTGTTGATACTTTTAATTTACTTTCAGGGAGACAGGAATGATTCCGAAGATCAACCTCCTGCGAAACGTAGGCTTTCATCAGCTGTGGTTAAGGTGTTGTTACTTATTTCTTGAATCTAGTTGTGTCTGGTTGGTACTTTGATTTTTAAGTTTTTTTTTTCCCTCTCGTGTTTTTGGGGCTTTATTTTCCCATATTGGAGTAGTGGGTGGGTGTGTTGCTTCAAAATTCGGCTGTGGTGTTAGCTCAGGGAAAAACCATTCCCACAATATAGGATGTGTTTTTAACTAAAGCTGTGTTTGGGAGTGAAGGTGGATGATGGCGAGTTACCTGAAGATGCTGATGCAGGACAGGATGGAAAGGAAAAGGATTCAGCTATTGAAGGTGTGAATGGGACTGGTGCAGTGATCCAGAGTGATAGGAACCTTTTCAATTCTCACCAAAGTGGATGGTCTAAGAGAGATGGCAATCAAAGAACTTCCAAGGTGGTAAAGAGAAATGTGTTATCTTCCTGATGATTGTTGGTTTAAAGTTGTATATCTAAAACTTTAGCTGGTCGTACATGCCAGGTTTCTGATATTCCCCCCGCGGAACATGTTCCAAGGGTACTGCCGAAGAATGAGGATCCCAGTTTGGTTAATAGGAATAAAAGAATGTTGGGTCAGCTTCTGGGAACTCTGGAGGTATGTTAAAATAGTTGCTTGGTTTTAGGACATCTCTATAAGCTCAAATCTGTTGTTTATTTGTAGTGCAGATTTAAATTCTGTCACTCATCGCTCTCTCAGTAAATGCTTTTAACTTGAATTTTCTGTCTCACAATGTTTTAATGTCACTTTTAACGTTCTTACTAGTGTTTTTCCGTTATGTAAGCATGTTTCTCTGATTTATTCATCAACTCCATTTGTTCATATTATTATTTCTATATTTTACATGTCCTGTATTCTGAACTATTTCAGAAATTCAGAAAGGAAGACATGCAACTCTCGGGAACAGAGGCATATATGCGAAGATCCAACTCCTTGCAAAGAGTAAGTTCTTTGCAGTGCCCAATGGCATCACTGTCTGTAAATATAATAACGTCCTTGAAAAAAAAATTCAGTGAGCCTATCTTGTTTACAAGGTTATGTATAATTTTGAACTATACCTCTGGATAAATTGTGACTATCACCTTTGTTAATGGCAATATGATTTGATATTTTATAAAATATTTACTGAAACATTTTGATGAATGAATACTTTTAGATCTTTTTGGTTTAGATAAATAATCATTTTTAATGTTCCTAATATGTAGATATTTTATGCTGTCAACTGGGTTTTGTTATGTTTTCATCTTTTATTAAGCCATTGCCTTGCATTGATAGCCACGACATGAAAGTGTGTTCATGTGTTATTATACGACATAGAAATACACATTTATCTTTTATTAAGTAATCGCTTACATTGATAACAATGGCATATCTAGGTGTGATCATATGTAAGTCAATTTTAAATAATGCTTTTTATTAAATTTTCTCTTTATTTCTGTCATATGCATGAAATTGATGTTGCCGTTGACTACCTCAGATTATTGGACCCAGTTGCAGTTTCCTTCTTTAATCTATTGACATTATATCAATTTTTCACCCAGCCTAACCAAATTTGCCATCAATCTTAGTGGTTAGTGACAGTGTATGATGCTCATATGACTAGCGGCTGGGATTATAATGCCACCAATTGAATGGACAAGTTTTATATGGTCCAAACCAAAGTCCCAAAAAAGGCTGTTACAACATCTTTTAATGGAAACGTGTACATTCATGTGATGTGACTGTGATATGTACCTGAAAATGTAGCCAGAGTTCTTGATTAACTTAAGTTCCAATTTGGTTGACCAAGGATAAAATTAACGAAGTAGTGAATCAGTGACCAGATTGGGTGCAATGTGCCATCATATAATTATATGAGGGATTTTTCAATGGAATATTTTATGTTATGACGATTTCAAGCTGTCTGAGCAACATGTCAATCACTGAATTTTTCTTGCCACTTTATCTTCTCTCTCACTTATAATAGCATCCAAAGCTCAGAATAATCTCATATACCTTGAAATTATTTCCTAGGCGGAGCAAAGGGCACGTGAAGAAAGTGAAAGGCTTAGGAAAGAAGAGCGTGAACAACTTGCTGAAAAACGAAGGAGAGACTTGGTTGGCTTTCGATGATAACTATTATTTTGCTATTCATAATAGTCAACAAAGTTCCATGTTGATCCTCACTAACAAATATATTATTTCCTTTATTCTCATCAGACCCTTAGGGCTCGTGTGTCTGCTAAGACAGAAGAAAAGAAATTGGAGTTGCTGTTTCTTCGCTGGAGTGAGCATCATAAAAGACTAAGCAATTTTATAAGGTTTGCCCTATTCAATTGTAAACTAATGAGGCATGAGTCTATATCATGTAGTATCTTCCAATCTGGTGTAGTTATATCTGACATCAAATCATGTATACCATGCAGGTTATTTTTAATTTTGGTCCAAAAGTGTCCATATTCACATTTTATTCAGACGAAGATAAGTTTCTACTCATGTGCATTGTAGTGTTGACTCAACTTGATGACTGGATGTTTCCTGCTAATTGCAGGATTTTAGGTAGACATGTGAAAGTTTTTATTTGAACTTTTTCGTTCTTCTTTGATTGATTATTTCATGTATGTTTGTAGGACTAAAGCAGAACCTCCAATCTACTATTTGCCTAACAAGCCCTTGGATGAAGATCCAATGTCACTGGAGAAGCGCAAAGAAGAGGTTCCCAAATTTAGACATTTGATTTCTCTTGTTCTTCATCTTAAAACATCATTTTTGAGCACCATGGACAGGAACCATGATTGACCTGTTAAATCTCAAACAATGATGTTATTTTCTGTTGTTAATTAAATTGGGGTTTACGAGTGCTTGCTCACTATCACACTAGATTCAGGATTCTGGCATTTTATAACATATCTTACTTTTCCTTGGTAATATGTATACCCTTTTCAATCTGCAGGCATTCCTAGAATGGAAGAATGCAAGAAGAGAGGAAGTGTCTGAGTACCAGAAACAGATTGGGGAACAGTACGTTGCCAATGTTGAGAAGGATTTGGAGAGATGGCAGAATGCAAGGAACGCAAGGAAAGCAAACAATGACCAGAATTTACAGGAGACTATGGACAAAGAGTTGGATACTCATAGGTTGGAGCATGGTCCCAAGAAAAGAAAGATCCCAGATGGAAACAATAATGAAGATGATGATGATGATGTGGAAGATATAAATGTGGGAGAGGATGACATGATGGATGATGAATTAGACGATGACTCTGGTAGAAGGATTGATGAAACAACAAAGTCGGAAGCAGGTAACGCCATTGTAGATCCTGCAGCTGATGCTGACAACGCAGAAGGGAAGTGATCACGCACAAGGTCACAATTTTCATTAGTTCTTCTGAGTTATTTGTTTTTGTATTTTATGTCTTGCTATTTAAGCTTACGTATTTGGACTTTGCAGCCTTCTATTTTCTGGTATTAACCTGAACTTTGTACACTTGTTCTCTCTGTACTGTTAACATCCTTTAGAAGCAGTTTGAAGATTTAAAAGCTTGGTGTAGTTTTCTTCCCTTGGGCAATTGCTACAAAATTGAATTGTAGGGTGAAACACCCCTCATGTATGAAGTAAATATTTAGATGTTGTGGTTTGATTCTTAGTGACAGAAGTGATTTTCAGTGTTCTGGTACATATCATTTGTGTTTGGCTTAGAATATTTTACCTTCAAGTATGTAACTAACTACCAAACTCACTAATCTCTGTTTCTTGTCTTATAAAAAATAAAAATTCTTCAACTAATCATTATATACATCATTTTTGTACACATCTTTGTTTCAAATACTAAGCTAGAAAGAGAAAATAAAGGAAAATTAAAAAATTACTAAAATTATACATCACACACATTAGGGCTTGATGGTAAGAAGTGGATGACCAGTGCTACAAATAATTGGAGCTCTCTGATCTTGATTTTTAGAATGCAAATAATCTGACTTGCTCTACCAGTTCTAATTGCTATTGTTTTCTCTCTTTCTTTTGATTTCATTTGGTTCCAAACCATTTTTAAAAGTACCAATAGAGACTAATTTAAAACTTAATTATTTTCGTTCAAAGTTTTATAAATTCCCAATCAACCAAAAACCTAAACACAACAACACAATTTTCTTTTACCTCATTTATCAAATTCAAGTTCTTAGGCAACATAATTCCTTCAATTAAGTATATAGTTTCGTCATATACCTAGATAAATAATTTTTAAGCAATCATACATAATAAACAGCTTAATTTCTAATTTCCTTTACCTTGAACGATCTCCTTCATAAAATCAAATCACTTCTTCAACAACTCAAACTCACAGGTGAACCTATTTTCACACAAAACTTAAGCTTAATGATCTGAAAGTACCTTTAGACAAATGTTGGTAATGGTTGGGGAGCCACACCTCCCAAAGTTTTTCATTTTATTTTTTATATATATTTTAAAATTATATTAATATATTATTATATTATTTATATTAAGTTTAAAAAAGTTTTCTTAAAACTTGTAAAACCACAAACATCCGCCCTATCTCTTTCTCGCTTCTACAATTTTTTTCCTTCATTCTTTTGTTTCTCTCTCTTACCTCCATTTCTTTTACACTCTTTCTATCTCAATTTCCATCCTTAATCTCTCATTCTTTTTCAAAATTAAATTGTACCACAGTGAAATTGAGAGGCCAAAGAACATTTTGGATGGATCAACTTCTTCTTTTGACTAAGTTCATTTTCTACCTTTTTTAAGCGATCTATTTTTTTCTTGTATGTGTGACTTTTCTACATTTTAAGCATATCTTCATGTGTTAGAGATAATCAAATCATGTTCTAATCATTAATTGAACTCTTCTTTATGTAGATAGAGCTATTTTAGGATTTGAAATTGTGTAAGGAAAAAACATTATTAGGAATCTACTTTTTAAGTTAAGGGACGCAAATAATTTAGAAGTTGGTAATTTTCTTGAAATATTAAGTCTTGGTTTTGAGATTTTATTTGGGTGTTGAGAAATTCTCCAATTGCCTAATTGCATGAAAGAAAACACACTTGTCTACTGTGTACCAATGGGCAATGATAAATTTATCCTTTTCTAAATATATGAGATTTGATAAATTTATATTAGAAATATTGTGATAAAGAATAAAAGAATTGATTCTCTTTTCAAGAAGAAGGTTTGTGATGAAGATGTAAAGAATGCATCTACATCAACTAAACTTGAAAATTTTATGAGAATCTAAGAATTGAAGCAAATGAAAATCAAGTCTCTAAAGTTTCTAGTCTTACATATAACAAATTTGAAAATTCTTAAGATGTGATTCGAGGAAACATCCTCCAATTTGACAACACCTATTAAATTAAATTGATGAGGTACGAAAGGTTAATCTAAAATGAAGTCCATAACAAGCGCATCTAAAAAAATATTCGTGGTTTGGTAAAGATGATCATTAAAGAAAATTTCAATATACTTAGTTTAGCTTATTTCTTTCATGGTTAGAGTATTTGCCATTTAAGGATGTCATATTGCTTATCTTACTGTCTTTTTAGTAAAAAACCAAGTGGGTGCCTTGGTTTGGATGTTTGGATTCTACTATCATAAATGATATATGTTTGTTTTGAGTAGAAGAAATGAAGATTTTTTTTTAATTAGAAAAAAGTAATTTATATATAAAAAGTCTAATTTAGCACCTCTGATTTTTTTTATCTAAATTCGATCACTACTCTATATCATAAACACAAACATTGGAACAATTTAAGTAGGAGTCACATGTAATCAAAAATACCAAACTTTAGAAAAGAATAAAAAAGAAAACTTACTTTATAAACGATTTTAATCGGATGAGGTTGGAGTATTTTTTACGGTAATTCTAATAATAAGCTCTGATAAAAAAAATAAAGATGAGTTTTATATTAAAGAAGTTTTTATTCGTTGAGATAATAAAATAATTATATTAATTATGACATCTAAAATATTATCCAATATAAAATCTGAAATTTTTATTACAATTTTATTTTTAAAAAACGTTTTCAAAAATCGAAAAATATATACTTAAATCATTCTGAGATTGAATTATAAACAAATATAAAATTCTTCTAAAAATAAATATTAGTAGAATAAGTAGATACCGGAGCAAAGAGAATTGACTTAACAAAAGTCTTCAAAATAGTGAAAATCAGAAATGATGAGACAGGAAAGAGAAGAATCCTACCCCACTATTTCATTTCTTCTTCTCCGGTGCTTTCATTTGTCAAGTCTTTTGAATCCTGCTTGCAAAGCTGCAAGACAACGATGTGTGTTTTCTTTGGCATTTTTAATCTCACTCAAATTTATATATATATATATATATATATATATAAGAGGAGATTTTAATCGTCAAAGTGTTCACTTTATTTATTATGGTTAGTTATGAATTAAAAAGTTTTAGAAGAAATTAAAATATAAGTAATTTTTTTTATTTAAAGTTAAGTATCTAAAAATGTACAAACAACTATGAATATGTTACTACCATTCATTAGAAAGTAAGATGCTAAACGATGCATGTTTTGATAATTTAACTATTTTTTTTTATGTTTAACTATTCCACTTTACGGAGGAAAAAAGAAGAAGTTATGTACAAAACATGAGAGAGGTGTTGAATTATCATCATTTAATTTAAGGATAATGATAATATGATTTTTATTTTTTAACTTTTATTTTTTATTTTTTAATGTAATTTAGTGTCAATTATTATTAATATATCATTATATTTGTTAAAAAATTAATAATTCACACTAAATTATATTAAAAAATAAAAATAACAGTTAAAAATTGATTTTTTTTTAATTTAAGGATGAATGAAAAAATAGGAAACAATTGCACCATCTAAATAAATAGAAAAGTATAGAAAAAGACAAGAAAAGCATGAGCATGAGTGAGAAATTGGAGTTACCTGTATGTAGTGTTGTGTAAAGTTTAGTGCGAAAATGGTAATGGCCCATGCAGTGTGTAATTATTGAAATAAGGTAAAATCATGAATTGGATATCATATGCTCAGAATTTCACAGTCTTGATTTGACTACATAGATAAGAGTAATAATGATACCTATACACTTTGAATTTCTCTTTTTTTGTCCATATCAATTAATTAGGTTATGCTGTAATTTTGTTATCTCATTTCTCATTTAGTTTTTTATTTTAATTGTCAAAATTTTAAGAAAAGTGTGGTAATTTGCATGACAATGGGGAGATTCTATTGCCTCCACAATTTCAAAACTCAGATTCATTCATCAAACGTATATGAACAAATGTGTTATATAAATTGTGGAAATAGTAAGAGAAAAAAAAAGTGCATGAACATTGCACTCAAATTGTAATAAGTTAACAAAGTGATGAGTTGATTTTCTAACTTTCAGATATGTAACAATATTAAACTAAAAAACAGTGATAAATTTTCTAAAGAAAATAAAAATTGAAAGTTTCAAAAATTTTTTATAGATATATAAATTTGAGGAGTCAAATATATAAAATATACTAATTTAAAAAAGAAAAAAAATTTATATACTACTTTATATATACAAAAATTGGAGAGTCAAGCTCTTCTTTAACCACAAAGAAGAATTAGGGAAGATATTTGCTTATTAAGTGTTTATTGTATCTTGAAGAATATTTGTCTTAGAAATTGAATATATCATAAATATGAGAAGTTAATTTTTTATAAATTAAAATTAATAAGAGGTAAAAATATTCTTGATGAATACTCCAAGGTTTAGATTTTAAAATTTAGCATTACTAGATTAGACATATTGATAAGGAGTTAAAAGAAAACCCTTAATAATACGATAAATGATGATTTCATTTCTTTTATTGAGAAATTCATTTATACTTGGTATTTTATTACGTTTCGAACATAATCTTATGCAAAGAAAACAATATAAATGTTTAAAATGATGTACAAGAGAATTGAGAAGACTAGTTAACAGCTAATGACTTCGTGGAAACCAATATTTTGTATTTATTTACTTTAACCGAAACGAATGGGTAATAAATAGTTTAAAAATTGAATTGAACTATTATTTTAATTTAGTTTTAAAAGTCAAGTTATTCTTGAATAAAACTAAATCAAAGAGCAACTGAAATATATAGTGTAAAATAAAACGTTTATTATTAATAGTTATAAGCAATCCACTATTACAATGTAGTTGTGACTACTTTTACCAAATTACATTTAGATTTCGATTTAGTTTTACAATAGGATGTTAATTCATATGATTTACACATTCTTAATTCTAGGAAAAAAAAATCATAGGAAAAAAAAAATCTAATTTTTATAAATAAAGTTCTAGATCTCTATAGAATGTTGTTCAAGTGGGTTCACATCAATTGTGTAGAGAAAGAACAGTGATAGAGAAAAGTGGATTTAGTGGGACTTAAAATAGATATACAAACCATAAATTGATAGAAAGTTGGTCATAAAACCTTCCTTATAAGACCTCACTATAGCATTGATTTGTGTCGAGACAAAGGCAAACTTCACAAACAAGTAAAACACAATCATAACATTGACTTGTGTGTGTGTTTGAGAGAGAGAGAGTGTATGAAATGATTCATAAAAGTTCTACATAAATTAATAACCAAATGCAGATATCAATGGCAGATAAAACAAAAGTGTTGATGAAATCCAGACATTAGATACTACGTTGTTGGGAGTATATGAGTACAGTAGTTGACATAAATTAGTAGATGTAATAATATAATATAAATATCTGAAAAGACGAGTTAGACAAAAGACCAGTTCATGAACACAAAGGCAAGGCAGTGATTGGAATCATTATCATCCAAAACTTTGCATGCAATGGCCTGTTCATACGACACTGGTCGATTCATACTTGATACACATATTCCACCTGGAAGATATGCAAAACCCTGAAATGAAAAAAGAAAAAAAAAACATCATAAGATAAGCACAAATTAAGTTTCCTTCTAAGAAAACACACACACTAGTTGTAGTTACAAGACTAATAAGGAATATGCAGAAAAGTTTGTACAAGTACCAATAAGAAATACCTGTTGCATTATCTTGGAGAACTCAATGCAGAGAAGCTTCCTGCCAGATTCATCAAGAACTTTATCCAGCATTATGTCTTGAAGAGCAACAAGAGTGGTTTCAAGCATATCAAGTCCAGCTTGGTTGGCAAAGGTGAAAACTGGAGATGCCTGCATCATTTTCACAGTCAACAACATTATTTGATGGAGTTTGTTGGTTCAAGAGAAGAACTTGCTCAAGAAAGATTACATTAGTTTTTACAGAACAGCATAATATTGCATCTGAATGGTGCCAAAGTTGCTTCAAGATTGCATCCCCAGATGTGGACTCAACTCTGAAAAGCTCTGTGCAGGTGTGAAGCCTGAAAGAAACACTCTTTATCTCAAAATAAGCTTTTTTCAGAGAATAACAGAACACAGTTAAATCACAGATTATCACATTTTTTGGTGTACTTTTACTGATCCTAAAGACTAATCAAGACAAGAAAATGAAATGGTAATAGAAGAATAGAGACCTGTAGCTTCTGCAGATCCATCTTGCCAAGGTAAGAGCCTCTGGTGGACCAGTAAGTGATTTTGACCCTAACTCTGTATTGAGCCGGGAGGGTGCAATTGCCATGGCAACCCTCTGAACTGATCTCACAACATTGCGCACATATTGGCGAGCCATAACCGCCACATTGTCCCGTACATGGTTCTCAAAAGTAAACTGGAATGCAATTGTGAGCACTGACCTAAGGTTGTAGTTGTTAGGATCAGTTTCACCAGTAGCACGAGCATTACCAGATCCTATGTCTAGTGCTGATGCCAAATCCAATGTCCTAGTTGAAGCTGGAACATCCTGAAACCAAAAAATATTCATGTTAGACAACATGTTCATGTGTAAGACAAAACATGTTCATGAATCCCTTCAAAAAGCTACTTAAGAAAATGACTACAAGACCAAGTCATTTCAAAAACATATGCAGCATCATACAGTTTTAGAATCCAGTGGTATGATGCGGAAACCAGAAGGAAGTAACAGAGCATCATCTGCAAAAGATTCATCGATAGGTGCAAACACAAGCTGTGCGCATGCTCCAATTGCATTTTCATCAACTCCACTGCAAAGCTGACACATCAAATTGCATAATAAGTAAAAACATGCACAGAAAAAAAAAAACAGTACCAGTGCCTGCTTAAATAAGATAAAAAAAATGGCTTTACCTGCAATAGATACATATCAGACGCCAAAGCTACATCATCAGGGGGAAATGCATTACCCTCAATTCGAACTACCTCCAAGAACTGCACCATTGCAGTGGGTGGCGTGAGAATATAAATAGGAAATATAGAAACAAGTTCATCAATCATAGATTCAAAAAAGATGAATACCTCTTCATGCTCAATAGTATGAGCAAGTGGCAAAATCACCTGGCTGCTTGGGAAGCCACTAGGTCTTGCACAAGGAACTGCATAAGGACTAGCTTTGAGACATGCAGCAGAGTATGCATCAACCCCATAATCAGCCCACTCAGAACGATGTTCCCTCAAAAATCGAACAAGCAAAGCAGGAGGAACATTCTGCAAACCATTAATGTAAATTTAGTATAAAGGAGATACATACTCCAAATTCCAAAAGAGTTCTTTGAATTGATACCAGATTTAATTTAGTCAAAAATGATAATTTCGCATGAGTTTATATGGGATATATCATCATATACCTGCAGGAGCATTGATGCCTTGGCACACAGAACCCCACCTCCAAATGTTGGAAGCATGGATGTATTGTAATGGGAACCAAAAAACTTGTTGGGAGATGAGTTTATGGCTATGGTCACATCTTCCACCCCATCATTACCTATCGGCGACCAACCATCATCCACAAACCCATTGACAGCATCATTGAACCCTCTGAATCAAAATACAAACAAATAATTGGTCAATAAGGATTGATGAAGATAGAGTGATTAATCAAATACAAAGTGCCTTACTTGCAAAGCCTTTGACTAAATGTTCTCAAGACAGCAGGTTGACGACCACCACCATAATGAACTTCTCCACTTGATTCTTGTGCAATTTGTTTTACATGTCGCAAAGCCTGTATGTACAATAAATTTAAAAATTTTAATTCATAAATGTTTACAGAATCAAATATATAAATCAGTGTTACTTGTAAGAATCTCACAGCAGTAGTCAATTTCTGAGCTAAGAATTTTGAAGATTCATAGAGGGGTCTCAGTACTTCAGGAACACTCCAAACCTACATCATTAAAGAAGTTAACATACTTGAAAGATGGAGTTCAAAGATATGGAAAATTCAAAACTGAATTGAACTGCATCATTGTCCTTACATCCAGATCAATGTGATCAACAATGTGAATAATAGACCCACCACCCTCACAGGATCTAATTAGATAGCCACTAGGAAGCATTTCAGCTCTCACAAAGTTTGAAGCAGAAGGCCCTGTTGGACCGCCGGTTGAAGAAGTCAAAGACCTCTCACAAATCTGCAGGGCAAATAATAAATAAACAGTTTTGTCAAGACAAATTCTCCCAGTGAAAGAAGTCACGTTCTAAATCAAGAAAAACAAAAAAAATCAAGATTCATCTCAGTTCAGTACCACAAGACTTCCATCTTCCAATGTTGTAGTATATCTTAGAGTCCAGAAGTCTCTTGCAGCTGCCAAGGTTGTCGGTGCATATGTCTGATAAAAATCAATTTCATAATATCAACAGACCAATAGAGGAAGTAATTCAAAAGTACATTATAATGCAATTATACTTTCTATTTGCATAAAACAATCACTAGACCTGCATGTACATGAGCTCTATTGTGCCCCCATTCCCTGTGGGGAATACGTTTAATACATTGAGGCATCGACAGTCACGATACCATGATGGACGATCTTTGAGAATCTCAGCGACCTGAGATGATTTGGAATGCAATTAGGCCAATGAAGCAATGTTTCATTGTTCAGCAAAGAAAATAAATCTTCAGTAGAAATGCATTATGGTTAAAGCTAAATACCTTAGCGGGCTCTAGGCTCACAAGGCCACATGCTCTTGCTGCTACCCCACTACAGTTGGAGGAAACAGCAACGATTCCAATAGAATCCGGACCAGGCTTCAAAAGAATGAAAAGCAAAAACATAAGTATACAAACATACGAATTTGTATTTTCTATTGAGTTTTTCTGTGTTGTTCCTATGTTGTGTTTTCAAAATACACTAATGGCCTTGAAATTTTAAAATATATTAAAAAGATTTTTAAAGTATCAACATAGTGTATTTTTAATGTTCATCAGGGATCAACACCAAAAAACTCAGTAGAGAATCTGGATTCACAAACATAAAAATCATGAAAGCTATGGCCATGAAGAGTTATTGAGTAGGTCACACCTTCATCCCAATCATTTGAACCCAGTTGACAGCAGTTCCAGTAGCTTTGGAAAGAAAAGCTGCCAGGGTCTCTTGAGCAATTGCAAAAAGACTGGCAGAATACAGAATTAGGAACTACTCATGAAACAAATGAATGAATAAAAGTTTGAACAAATTTGCTTGCATATATGGAGTACTTACCCAGCTGGGTTGTTGGCATCCCACTGAGGATGCTGAGTTTTTGGGTTTTGCTGTTGGTTCTGACCACTCACTACCACAGACTCACAGCTATTGTCAGTAGTAGTAGCAGATGCCTGTTAAGAAACCACGAAAATGAGATTCTTCAGCAACAACAATACAAAACAGTACACTACAAACACAATAGTGTACATAGAATGGAACACCAATGAACATTCAGAATGAGAATTTAGAAGGGCAATCACCCAAAGGTAAAGTAAAGTTACTAACAGTGTGTATTTGTTGTTTCATGTATCCATTATCATAAACCAACTGTGAGACCTGCTTCTGCAGACGGTCATTTTCTTCCATTAACAACTTGTTCATCGCCGACAGCTTTCTATTCACTGTCTGAAGACGAGAGGCCTCCTTCCTCTGCTTTTCGCGACATCTAAAGAACAACATCGACAAGTGTAAGCAAGTAACAACAACATTGCATGATGTTCATTCATCGTATACTCACTTCACTCTTTAAACTTTCCTAATATATATTCTGACAGGTCTTCAGAGACATGTCCTCAAATCAAAGACATGTTAAATGAGAATAACGAGAAGTGCATACTAAATTAGGATACCATCCACAGACCAAAACATTTTGCTTAACTTTGTCATAGCACATGACAAATTGGAAACATGATAGATACACACACACACATGTGTGTGTGAATGCATTTCAATTTTAAAGAACATTAATGCAGGGATAAAAAGTAGTTCGAACAAAATTTAGAGTGTACAGAAAGACATAAAATTCTCTCTGCCATAAAAATTATTACCTAAATGAAAACAAAAAGGAAGTTAACGGTGAAAAATAATTAATCTAGAGGGAAAAGTCATAAGAATCAGCTGTCACATTCCTTCGCCTTATCCATGACCAATACTAAAACTAAAGCCAAATGATTATATGAACATTTCTGTCAAAGCACCCTCTACAGAAACATCATGAGATGGTCTAAATCAAAAACAATAGTGGTCAGAAGAGAGCAGTTAAGCGAACAAGTAGATGTCGTTATCTCCCATTAATCAGCTCAAAATAAAAAACATTTTTATGAACAAAAGAATAAAAAAAGATCGATCTTCACAACTGGGATATCTACAAGTAAAACGGCAAAAATGGAGTAACTTTTCATGTACATCTTTCCCTCAAAAGGGGATGCTCAAAGCTTTTCGCAACGGCAAGAAGGAATCTTTCTCTAAAATTGAACCCACGTAGCACATTTCGAAAAAAAAAATGCAAATAACGAAACAGCAAGTTTGCAGAAAGGGCAAAAAAAAAACTCACTGAAGAGGAAGTATACTATGAAAGAAGCTCAAAATCCACCTTTGAGCATTCCCAACAAAAGAAGAAAAAAATGAAAAGAACAAAGGGAAGAAGAAGGGAGAATGCCAATCAGAAAAAATAAAACAAACATAAAAAGAAAAAAACCACAAACAATGAGTGTTTATCTGTCTTCTTCTCTACCTGCGATTCTGGAACCATACTTTGATCTGCTTCTGTTCAATGTTGGAAAGGATAGGGCAATCCCTAATGAGTTGTTGCCTTCTGGAAGAGCTAGGCTTGGGACACTCGGCATACACCCTCTCCAAAGCCTCTACCTGTTCAGGAGTGTACCTCACATACTTGCCACAATCCATGAGCCTGTTCAATACCGAATCTCTCTGCATACAAAGTGCCATAACGACAAACCCAAAACGTTCTTCGATTCAAAAAGACACCTTTTTTGAGTCCTCTTCTTCTTTGCCCTCTTCCCCCAGAGAGCCTCCACACTCCTTCATAGATGTTGCTCCCTCAACTCCCCTCAAAATCCAAACTTTGAACAGGGTTTCAAGAGTTAAAGAAGAAAAGTGAGAGAGAAAGCTTTATCTTGCTGCTTCACACACCAATCTCGAGACAGAAAGAGATGGAACGAAAGAGCTTTTTTTTCTTTCGTGTGGAACAGTGAATGCAAAGACGAAAAAACAAGCAGGGTTGGAACAGTGGTGGCTCCTTAAATTCACTTGGATTTTCTGCAAAACCGCTTTCTCTTTCTCTCTTTGATACTGTGTGATGCCAAAATGAAAAGCAACAAATTATATGAAAGAGAGAGAGAATGGCAAATGAAAGGACATGGAGCTCATTTTTAGGCCCTGCCAACAAAAGCACAGCAGAAGATGCAAAAAACTGATTTTTTTTTTGTTTTTTTTTTTTATATTTTAACTTATGATGACATGTTCTAATTGTAATTGTAAGTTTTCTATACAATTTAGTTTCAACACATATTTCATTTCATTTGTTTGTTTATTTATATTTATATTTATATAATTAATTATTTAAACAAAAATGTTTTATTTAAAAAAATACAAAACCATTAATGTTTTCTAAACCAAACACCTTATAAATTAAAAAAAAAGTGAGTGCGAATTAATTAACAATCCCAGACAAAGATGTTGGCAAAGTACATTTTGTCATTGGGTCGATTAAAGCAAGAGTTGGTACAATATATTCACTAATTTAAAATATGAAATTCAGAAATCATGATAGTAAATTTCAGTACAAACTCTATAAATGAGAAAAAATAAATGGTTAGAAGGGAAAGACTTTAGTGAAAGTAAATGCCAAATTTTTAGATGAATATTAGTTATGAACCAATTTGATAAATGGTTGTTACTTATAAGAAAATGGAAGAAATATTTTAATTTAGATAGAGGGGTGAATCCATGATTTTGTGAAAAAGGTTAGAAAGCGAATGGTGATGTGATCTTATGATGCATGTGATGCAATGCATGTATGGTAGATGTGCATGGATGATAAGAGATGGGGATGTGCATGAGTTTGAGTTGAAAGCAGCATGTGAGGGTTTAGGTCAAATGCGGTGCGGAACAACAGAAGAAATATTATTAAAAATTATTTTCACTTTCCAACCCGTTGTTAGTCCTAAGAAAATATTTTGAGATCTCAATGTTTTTTTTTTTTTTTAAACATAGAAGGTAAGGTGGTAATACGGACGGTTCATATATAGTCGGTCAAAAATAAGTTAGATTAAGCTGGTCTATCACCAACAAATAGGTTGGATATTACAACTCGTCCCGTCTTAGACGGACTAATGGGCCGGCGGGTTAACATGTCTCTTCTTTTCTTTTAAACTTTTTTAAAATTTTGTTTATAAATCTATTATAT
>Ga0214543_1001998_pt1 | contig 40089 bp, 16 predicted proteins | sample CNSS2metaG_FD_160094 | JGI IMG/M metagenome (GOLD analysis project Ga0214543, IMG submission 160094) | Root nodule microbial communities from cowpea collected in UCLA plant growth center, Los Angeles, California, USA - CNSS2 | ecosystem: Host-associated > Plants > Roots > Nodule | place: USA...
TGGGTATGGGTATGGGTATAAGAAAATACCCGTTACCCGGTGGGGATGGGGATGGGTCAAAAGTTGTATACCCGTTGGGTTTGGGGATGGGGATGGGGATGAATTTTTATTATGGGGATGGGGATGGAATCATGATACCCGTACCCGCCCCGCCCCGTTGCCATCCCTATTCAGAATTGTGTTTAAAAAGGGAATAAGGAGTATCGTTAAATTTCTGGAATTTACCGTATAACTCATCACATTTATGATTTCTGGAGTTTGAATAGGGGAGGCTTGGAGATCATAGTGTATTTTAATGAGAAAATTGTCGACCAAAATAAATTATCAATTTTAAGTTTTCTTATACAGTATATTCTTTTAGTATTGTACTATTTATGTTTTCATACTATTTTTATTTTTTTATTATTATTACTATTCCAAAAATTATTGTAATTAAAAACTAAAAACAAAAACGGATATCGTGTTTATGTTGTACCATGATGATGCTCTTTTAAAATAATTCCTTATATATATATATATATATAGTAGGATACAATGACCTAAAAATTGTTGACATGGAAAAAGGTTATCAGTGTGATGAGTACAAATAATTAACGGTAAAAAATAAATACTTAATATCTGTGAAATTTATATGATAACCCAACTTCTTCTAAAGAGAATAAGATAAGTTATCAGATGCATGAATAAATTTACAAAGAAATTACAAAAATAGTTGGTATAAGCAGTACCGAATATATTCTATAAATAGTGTTGTACTTTTCTAATAAAACAACTTGACCCCGAGGAGGTCTTGTGTTGAAGTCAAAGATATTTTCAAAAATAGAAAGTGTAATAGAGAGTGAGGCTCTGGAAACGCCGGGTTCGTTAGATTGTCTGAAGAAATGGTTGCAATATACTAAGTTAAGAAAATGAAAGAGAGGTGGAAAAGTTGCCTATAATAATGGTTAGTTGGAGGTCAAAGTCTAAACCCCACAAGGCAATAAAATTTAGAAAACAAAAACTGCCAACCAACCCCAAAAGCCAAAAGCCAAACCCCTTTGGAAATTCCTTCCACCACCAAACCAAACTCACTCATTTTGTTCTTCTTTTCTAATTCCTTTTTTATGGCTACAAACTTCATGGAATAAGGAAAGGAGAAGCATAAAACAAACCAAACCATTTCCCCCTCAAAAGCCCTGTCTCCCTTCCAAAACTAAAATTAAAGCTTCAACCTTTTCACCACAACTAATTCCAATTCTTAAAATTCTCTCAGTGGGGTTTTAATGCACAGGAAATTATCGAGATACTAAATTTCCCGACATATATATCCAAGGTACGATGAAAATAAATTCTGTTATTTATTTTTATTTTTTGTGTGTATACATATATTTGTAATGCAATTTTACGAGCTGGTTTCGTTTCTTTCTAGCAATGAATGTTGATGGCACTTGGTTTTTGTGGTGTGTTGATGAAAACCCATTGTGGGTTTGTTTGTTTGATGATAGATAGTTAATGAATGGGGTCTATGAATTGATTGTGATCTCAAATCCTGGTGCAGGTTGTGGACAGTGCAATTTGATGGTTTCGAGTTTTATGTATTATGGTGTCAGTGTTTCTTAATTGGCATTTGATTTGTGGAGGTTGTGAGTTGGGGTCAGTTACGTAGATGGTGTAGATAGGAAAAGTAGGCGTTTTGATATTGTCATTGACTTTGATTTGATGAATTATTTGTTGGTCAGTTGTGTGTGTGAGACTATGTAAGGGATGGTATCAGCTACAATTAGGCGGATTGTGTCACCCTGTTGGAGACCATCTGATACGGGTGAAATTTCTGGTAGGCATGGAGATTCAAATGGCCGTGTTGATGGTTTGTTGTGGTACAAAGATTCTGGAAGACATGCGCATGGTGAATTCTCGATGGCAGTTATTCAAGCAAACAAATTGTTGGAGGATCAGAGCCAACTTGAATCTGGACCCTTGAGTTTAACTGAGGGAACTCCTCTTGGAACTTTTGTTGGTATCTACGATGGCCATGGAGGTCCAGAAGCTTCCCGCTTTGTCAATGACAGTCTCTTTAAGAATATCAGGAGTGAGTTTTTCTTCCTCTCTGCATGATAAGACTACGGATTAAATATAATTTTTGTCCCTTCAACTTTTAGGTCTATTCTGGAAACTTGGACACAATTTTAGTTCATAACTTTAGAAATGCGTGAAATACGTAAATTTAGTTTTTTAACCAAATTTTGTTTAATTTATTTGATATTTTAAACATGTTTCATGACGGTATTTGATTTGATTACATAATTTGACACATTTTCGCTTTAATGTTAATTGAGAAACGCGGTTAAAACGTCGAATAAACTTAACAAAATTTAGTTAAAAAGACTAAATCCACGTGTTTTTAAAGATGAAAAACTAAATTAGTTCAGTTTTGAAAATTTCAAAAACATATTTAACTCTAAGAATATCATCACTGATTGAGTTAAGACATTTACTTACTGGTAGAAGAAAAGGGGTAAATTGTTGTCTTCATTCACTATGATTTTTAGCTGGTTGTGATATGTTTTTCTGACTTAATGGGTTGATCTTAAAGCAGAATTTTCTTCTGAAAACGATGGAATGTCAGCTGATGTTGTCCATAGAGCATTCTTGGCAACTGAAGAAGAATTTCTTTCTCTGGTAGAGAAGCAATGGCTGCATAAGCCGCCTCTAGCGTCGGTTGGATCTTGCTGTTTGATAGGCATAATATGTTGTGGGGAGCTCTATATTGGAAATGCAGGAGATTCTCGTGCAGTGTTAGGTAGAATGGATGAGGCTACTAAAGAGATTAAAGCTATTCAACTCTCCGAGGAGCACAATGCTAGCATAGTATCTGTCAGAGAAGAGTTGCGCTCATTGCATCCTGATGATCCGCAGATAGTGGTTATGAAGCACCAGGTCTGGCGCGTGAAGGGTCTCATTCAGGTCACTACTTTCAAATTTTATCACTGCTTTCATTGTGTTTTGTTGGAAGTCCTTATCTCTAGTCGACATGAGACTTCAAACATCCCCTCATGCCAAGATATATGTATCTTGAATGTGAAACTAGACATTAATAGATGATCCGATAGCGAAAGAAACAATAGACCCAATAAACAACAAATTTTACTAAAATAAACTTTAACATACCATGTTAAGAATAAGTCGATTTTAAATCTGACTCAACTCTACAAAACGTGTTTATTCATGCAAGACACATGCAGACATTCAATATTTGTGTTAATGTCTTTTGCAAAATATTAACAATAGACACAATAAACAATCAATTTCATTAAAATAAACTTTAACCTGACTCTAATATCATGAAGTCGATTTTAAATCTGACTCAACCCTACAAAACATGTTTATTCATACAAGACACCTGCAGACATTCAATGTTTGTGTTAATGTCTTCTGCAAAATATTATTAACTGTCCAATTCATGCAGTGTTCTATTCATATTTTGTTGGTTTTGTTTGGATCACAATTGATCTTTTTCTAATTTCACTTATCCCTGCTTCCAATCATGATTATTTGATGGCTCAGCCAAGATGGAATGAAGAAGAACTGTGTTAATATGTGGTTTATTTATATTGTAGATTTCAAGATCCATTGGTGATGCGTACCTAAAGAGGGTAGAGTTTAACAGAGCACCATTATTGTCAAAATTTCGACTCCCAGAACCCTTTGAGCAGCCAATCCTTAAAGCCGAACCAGCAATACTGGTACAGAAATTGTGTCCTCAAGATCAGTTTCTCATATTTGCATCAGATGGGTTATGGGAGCATCTGAGTAGTCAAGAAGCAGTTGACATTGTCCAAAGTTGTCCACGCAATGTAGGCTTCTAATTTACCTGTTACTTGATTAAACATTTGATGTTCATTGATTTGAAAAAATGGACTGAAACATTGAAGAGATTATTGTGATGCAGGGAGTGGCAAAGAAACTTGTGAAAACAGCACTTTGTGAAGCTGCGAAGAAAAGAGAAACGAGATACTCAGACTTGAAAAAGATTGACAGAGGGGTGAGGAGACATTTCCACGATGACATCACGGTTATAGTTTTGTATCTTGATTCAAATTTTTTGGCCCGTGCCAATTCTCGTGTACCCTTGGTTTCTATCAAAGGAGGTGGTGAAAATGGTTATGGTATTGGAATTATAGATGCCTAGTTTTCAGGAGTTTTGGCACCATTCCTCTCTTAAATTTGTTTTCCAAATGTGTATGTATATTTCCCCCATGCACCTGGGATCATACTAATACAATCTCTCACAAACACACACTCTTGCTTCTCTACTCTCTTAATTACCTCTTCAGACTCACTCACTGGGTCTAACAATAACACATGCGTCATGTTCTTCTAATTATTCACAACATTCTATGTATGCATCACCGTTGTTATTGTTGTAACTGTTGCCCCATCGAAACAACTTTTATCTTTCAAGACAAATCAGAAACTAAATTGTGAAGCTTATTAATGGAAGATTGGAAACCCACAAAAATCAAATTCCTGCATATTGATATATAAAATAATCCCAAATTGGAGTTCCAGAATTAAAAGGCAATAGTAGAGAACTTAAAAGAAACAAAAATTATTTGAACCTGCTGTTGCAACTCTAAAATTGCTTCACTGTTTTAATGTTTATGCAAGTAAAAGCACAAAGTGTCTCCCTATAACAGAATAGAAAGAACGCTATAAATATTTGTAAAATTCCTTTTGAACTTTTGAAGATTAAGGCCAATTTCATCAGCACTGATGTATCGTAATATGCAAGAAGGGAAATACCCTATAGTCCATGTAATTCCAACATTCACGGAGAAACTTTACTCTTAAGTAAGCAAAACGAGAATGAGAGTCCACAGTTAAGATTTTAACATCATTTTCGTGAAACCAAACCTTCATGGTAGATCTGAATGTTGAACCAAAGGTTGTAACACAATCTTACCTTGTGCCAAGGCAAACCCAATCCAACTGACCTAGCAAGAACTCTAGAACAACAAATCATCACACATTTTTGTCACCCAAGTTCAACTTCATAATTTCCTTGAATGTGGCTGAGAATTCCTCAAGATATGAACAACATTGAACACCGAGAGATTTTGCCAAAACCTGAAATCAAATGAAGGTAAGAACAATTATATTAACAACCACCTAAGCATAAGATCCCAATCAACAACTTACAGCAAAATAATAACTAACATCAGATTGTGGATGTTTAAAAAAAAAAAAAAGTTTAGACTGAAATGTAGGGGCCGCGCGAACGCAGGCCCCCTCTGCCACAAATTATGACATAGGCTCTGCCACTTGGGCAGACCTTAGAGCAGCACCCCTCCCAAGTGCAATGGAGGTCACTGTCCTAGACCATGGGCCTTCTTGATCACCCATTGATCCTGTCCAGGTAAGTATGTTACAAAATCATACACACTTGTCTTTTGTAGCACTCCTTCCACACCGCACACTCTTCTCTCAGCGATGTGGGACTTAGATGTGGGACTTAGAACGCTACTTTTACATCTTCAAAAATACATCCCTGATCATTTGAGTCACCTATGCTACCAAATATATTAAGATAGAGGAGTGAATTTGTTGTAAAATAATTAATTAATTACCATAGTATGCATCACCGATGTCCATGTTGTGACTGTTGCCACATCGAAACACGTTGATCTGTCAGGAGAATTCATTCCACATCTTAAACATTCTACCTTTACCTATAAAAAAAGCTAAAAGCTCTCGACTAGTATTAAGGATTTCGTATTACCTATATATATATATATATATATATATATATTTAAATTATAATATGTAGAGTCCAATCCGAGTACAAACACTAATTTAAAAATTGACTTGTGGGATTAGATTAGACTTTAACATTTTTTCTTGGTCCGTAACATAGCTTATGAATCTTTATGTGCAAACATTACATATTTTGATTCAATCGTTATAAATAAACATCAATATCAATCTTCCTAATTTAGACATAAAAGATGTTTCTGTTAACATTTTTCATAATTCATGGTTGGAATAAAAGGTAAAAACTAAAAGTAAATAAACTTTTCTATAAAGTAAAATCTGATTAAATTTATGTATAAATTGATTTTAAAAATACTCTATTGTATTCTTTCTTCGTCTTGACCGATCAACAAAATCCGATTCATCTGATTTATATATATATATATATATATATATATATATATATATATATATGAGTACTAAAAGCTCACGCGTCAAATCGTGTGTTGTAAGGATTGAATTCTTAATAAAAAAAAACAAAGTGTACACAGCTAACAAACAGTTACAATAAATTGATACCATTTCTATATTATACGAATGATAAAGAAAAAAAAAACTCGCATATTTATGAACCCTAAATTGTCTGAATTTCAATGCCGCTCAATTGGTAAGTTTTTCTTGATCCCATCTTTCAATGAATCTAATAATTGGTGTTGTCAAACAGTCAAAATCGATTAGAAAATCACCGAGCCACATGCTTCAATGAACCAATGATGCGTATATGTTCAATATTTTCTATTCATGCCCACTATTCATCATCTTGAACATTAATCTTGAGGCATAACCAATCAAATAGTCAATAGCGTATGTGATGGTGAAATCCACCAAATCATGTTCAGTGTGAGTTCTGTTTATCACTTCCCACATTATTTCATATACTCGCTGCACCAAATGTGTTGTGAAATTTATCTGGCTATTCACTCATCGTTAGATAAGAAAAAAGAATTAATAGGTCAAGTATCATACAATAATAATTCCAGCTGAATTTTCTCTGCTCGTAATTAGTAAACTTACAATTGCTCTAAATTGTATTTAGCACCTAAAACAAAATCCTGCTGTAACGTTTAAGCATGGCTAGTGACCCTTATTTTTATCTTTCCTAGGGTGAAGGAGGACCAAAAAAGTATGCAGAAAAATATAAGGGAGTAGGAGAAATGGCACTGTATGGGGATAGAAATTGCTTAGAAAAAAAAAAATACATTTACATGCGACTAAAAATGCAAAACCCCCTTCAGTGAAAATGTTAAATGTTTTGCTGGTATCAAAGCCAAAAGAGAAGTACGTGGATGTACTTGAATACATGGAGCATCAGGTATGCTACCTCAACAGCACCCTCCAAATTTTCTTCATATATACAACCAAAGACCATAATGCTAGCCCTGCTGAAGTATAAAGCAAAGCAACACCAGAGCCAACTAAAATGGCAGCTCCTCCTCCATGGCTGAAAGAAAATGAGAAAAGACATTCAAACTCAACCAGTTAATAACAGCTTGGAATAAAAAATTTTGAGGGACAAAAATGAAAGTTTATTACAAAAACTGACGATGACATGCTGCAAACTTGTAACAAGTTTAACACCTGAAGAGACTTTTCAAAACACGTAAATTTAAGCAGTACTACATATAGAAAGTTTAGAGATTAATATTAGTAAAAGGTTAATAGAAAATCAAGTCCTATGGAGATGAGTTTTTCACCTAATTTTTCTTTACCATAAAAAAATCTAATGATAATTGGGCATCCACAGAAAGTAAAAAATTCAATAACCTCAAGTCCCGGGTGGCAAGAAGGATTGTTAATGCTGTCATCTGTGAGGCTGTTTTCCACTTCCCCAAGTTATTTACCGCAACAGCCTATCATTTAGAGTTTCATGATATAAGCTCAAAATGTTGTGCTAATAAAGTAAGGCAGTTAATAATGGTGTTCAGGAAGTAAAACAAACCTCTAAAAGCTTGCTATCCTGGGAAGCAGCCCATTCCCTGACTGCAGACATGGTTATCTAGATAGCAAGTTACGAGAGAAAATTATAAGACAAGTTTGTTTGAAAACAAAAACAAGACCAGTAAAATAGACATGGTGTTATGCTTTAAACACAAAAGGAGAGACAAGTGAAAATATGGCTAATTATGAATCTCGGTTAAGTGAGTTTTCGAGGTTTCCTTAATGACATATAGTAACAACATGCTAAGGGAATTTGCCAATGTTTTACGCACAACGATGACAGAATGATGAACATAACTAGACCATTATAGCTTCAACCAACAAAACTATAAGAAAGAATAGAGCTGCAGATCTCAGATCTGAATTCTCCTTAGGAACATACATCATCACCTTCACAATAGTCCTATGTTAAAGATTATGGTTACTAATAGTCCGAGAAAACAAATAATTTAACCAATCCTTAGGCACGATAGCTTCATTCTATAATGTGAAAAATATGGTTACTAATAGTTCAGATTCCACTAGAAATACAAGAAAGTGTGCTTGGTACACATGTTACAAACCAAACCAAACATCATAGAACAAATGACAGTCAAGATAAGGAAAACGAGTATATAACTACTATGAGTTTGGACTTTGGTAACAAATGGCCCTCGTTAAGCACCCTTAACCAGAACCTTCTAAGTAACGCATGCCTTAGAAATCACGGTGCGCCTTACCTCTCTACCAATTATGGCAATTGCAGGTATAGTCAGCAGCCACGGCACTTGTCCAAACACACCAGCATCCAAAGGTCTAGTACACAATAAGACCAGTGTGGCAGCCACCATAAGCTGCACTCAATTCAATCGACATTATTTTACATTCAGTCAGAAAATAACTTAAGTTGCACTCGCATCACATGTACAAACCAAAAAAGACTTGAATTCATGAAAGTATGTTTGTGTGAAATAGGAGAGGAAAAAATACCTTGTCAGCTACAGGATCTAAGAATGCACCGAATGAAGATTTCAACTTCATCTGCATGGCAAAATGATGATAATTAATAAAATAATAAGGATTGGGTTATAACTTGAAAGGCTGAAAACAGAACAATGTGGTGGTGCTTGGATTCAATTGGCTTGGAATGAGTAAAGAGTACCTTACGAGCAAGATAGCCATCAAGCCAATCTGTGATTGATGCAGCGACGAAAATACTCGTAGTAGCCGCAGTTCCAGGCCAACCATCCATGTAGAAAGCTACACACACAAAAAAAAAAAAACATCACATTCACATCATATTACAATACAAGTGATTTTTTTTCTTAAATGTGCAAAGGGGGCAAAACAAAAAACACGAAACGCACTAGCAACAAGAAGTGGCACTGCGGCGACACGACCCAGAGTCAGAATTGTTGGCAGAGTGAGCAATTTGGAAGATTCTGGTTCAGGCTCTGGCTTAGACTGAGCTTGAAGTTGAGGTTGAGGTTGAGGTTGAGGCTGTGGTGATGGCACTGGCGAACCTAAATCCGTGACAAGACCAGCTCTTCCCAAACATGGCAATTTGTGTGAACGTGAAAACCCTAGAATTTGGTTTTTGGAAGGGGAAAGGGAAGGGATGTACCTGCGGCGGTGTTGGGTTGGGGTTGTTCTTGTGTTAGGGGTCCATGAGAGGGGTTTGGTTTTGGTGGCTGTGCGAATGTAGATGAAACCACTGGTGCTGAGTTTGAAGCCCGACATCATCGATCACCAATCACTTTGTTCTTTCTCAGGAAACTTTGGTCCCAATTTCAGTAATGGTTGGATCACGCAAGAGGGAATTCAGAATTTGGAGGGATTCGTAGTTTCTAGTTGATGTTTGGTTCCGTGAGGCACATTCTTGTTTTAGAATTGATCGATCTCACTTGCTTTTCAGAAAATTGATGTAATGATGCGTTAATTATGTTAAAATTTAATTGAAGTTTCAAGTCATTATATATGTTTGTGATTGATTCTCAATTAAATGTATTTGTAGCAGTAAGTAGTTTAAATGTTTATACTTTTATTAAATATTTATAGTTTGACATTTTTAAAATAAATATATAGAGTTGTCAAAATGGGTTGAAACTCGCAAGTTTATCCGGCTCACCATGGATTTGGGTTGAGTTGAAATTTTTTTACAAATTTTAATACGAGTTGATTTTTTATCCGACTCATCTAGAACACAGTTCATCCGGGTTGAACCCGTGGTGAGCACCAACCCGCAGATCAAAGGGTCATATAAATGTTTTTTATTAAGTTGGGTTTCACATTTGGGTTAGGGCTTTTTTGTAGTTAACACATAAATAATTTGTATTTTTTTTAATCTTGGTTTATATTTGGATTGTATTACAGTTTATTTAGATTTTAATTAGAATTATAATTTAATTTTGACTGAAAAAAATTAATAAAATTGTATTTTTTTTAATTAAGTGAATCCGTGAACCAACCCGTTTAACCCACCAATCCGTGATGGGTAGGACCGGGTGTTCAAATTTTTTTAACACGTTAAAAAATGAACCAGATTGAGTTACCTCACTAAATTATCAATTTGTAATTGATTAAATCGGATTGGACGAATCATCCATTTTAACAACTCAAATTAAGTTGGATTTGAAAAAAATAGTTTTTTTAAATACGCATCGTATTGAATCCAAACTTAGAAGATCGCGATAACAAAAGATAAAAAAATTTGAAATTTTATCTTATCTTTTATCCTAAGAGAAAAATAGAATTATAGAATTGAATAAAACAATTTCAAACTTTTTATTACAAATATCTTTTGTTACCGTTAATATTTGATATCTTTGTTTGGACCTTACGAGATAAAATTCGCATATATCATTATCTAAGAGTCCCTTTGGATTATCTTTGATTAACAATTTGATTTCAATTTCATAAAAAATGTATTGAGTAAATTCATTTTAATTATATTACGATAAATATATAAAATAAATTATAAATATAAAATATTTATGAATAAGTCAAACGATTAATCTATTAATATATAAAATAAATTATAAATATAAAGCATTCATAAATAAATCAAACTATTAATTTATTAATATATGATAGGTCACACCAAATAAAAAAATTAATTCATAAAAAGGTAAATTAGGTTTCCGACTATCTTTTTAGCCAACCATCATGACACGCTTGTAACATATAGTAATTATGTAATCACTTTGTTTTAACGTATTAAACAAATAAAATTGTATAATTGATATAAAAATAGTTTGTTTTATCGGCATTAATATAAAAATAGTATTATAATATAAATAAGGGTTAAATACCTTTTGATCCTCATTTTTGTAGTGTTTGTTGCAGATGGTCCTCATTTTGACACAATGTTTAAAATGGTCATCATTTTTACCGAATGTTTAAAATGGTTCTCATTTTCGCAATTCGTGTTTTATTTGGTCCTTTTCTGTAACGTTGTTTAAATCGACACGATTTGTATTAGGGTGTGTTACGTGTACTATACAAGTGTGGTAATTAGATATTTGGGGATAAATAAGTGAGCGAGGGTTTTAGTAAGGAATGTTTGGACAGTTGGTGAGTTTTGACAATTTTGTTCCTCCATTTTCAATTAGTGTTGCTGCAATCTTCTTCTTCCTGCAATCTCATTATATAGGTATATTACAGTCTCAATCTTCTTCTTTTACCTCTGGTTGTAATCGTTGAAGGCAATCGTGTTGTATCACTTCATGCACTGTTGGTGGTTCAACGAGAAATGGATTAACCCCGATTTGTAGCTGCGGAGAGATGGCAGCTTTGAGGATAGCAAAAACTCCAAAGAATATTGGTAGAAATTTTTGGGTACAATTTGTTTTTATTTTTGTGTTAATAATAAATTGGTTTTAATTTTTGGTTTATTGATTTACAGAGTGGTGGTTCCAATAAGGTGGGCTGCAACTTTTTCAAATGGTGGTGTTGATGAAAATGATGTCATCATCATTACACAAATGAGGCAGATTAATGATTTTGAGAAGTCACTGAAGGTTGCTGAGAAGAGACTGCAATTAGTAATAGAGTTCACTTGTGTTGTTATTGTATTATTCGTACTATTATTGTGTGTAATCTTTTAAAGTCCAATATGTTTTGTACTATTGTTAAATGAAGAAATGAATTAATTTGATTATGTTGATATTAGTCCCAACATGTTCAAAATGACATCTTAATCTGAGCATTGAAGTAAGTGACATTGATCTAAGCTTAGGAAAAATTAAATTGATCTAAGTCTGGAAGAAGTTAAATTCATAACATTAATTCATCCTCATCAAAATGCACTACATCAATGTTTGACAAAAGTGAAATTGAACGAAGTTGAAGGAAAGTCAAAATGCAGTACATCAATAATGAATCAGAAATTCCAAAAAATAACTAAGACGTTTGTAACTGTTATCATGGCCTCCTCCTAATCTGTAATTTCATCCTAAACGGTTAAGATGGTTCTTCTGATGTTGATAGTGGTGCTGCTTGACTCTCCACTTCATTCCTTGGTGGTTGAGTCGTTTGAGTTTCAACAGTTGGTGCATTCACAGCAGTTTGGACATCTGTGCAGTCTCTCAGCAGGTGTTGCAGTCTGCTCATCCAGAGGCTTATCTAGGTAATTGTTCCTGTTATGTCCAATCTGGCGGCATATGCTACATTTTTTTCTATGATCTCCTTTGCTGATTTGTGTGTTATTTTTTCTCAACTCCCATTCTTCCAACCTTCTTTATTTCTTGGGTCTTCCTGGTAAGATCCTCTTATGTGGTGGATGGACGTCAGGGTAGGGTTCTTTTCTATAAGACTTCACGATTGACTGGAAAGATGATTGATTGATATATTTACTCGTAGATGGATCTCCTGAAACAGATTAGTATGAAGTCCTCAGCATTGACATTAATGAAATTCATTGTTGTAATAGCATGGCAGCAAGGGATAGGAGTCAGAAGCCATTTTCTACAACTGCAATGTTGAGCATCCACATTCACTATGTTCCTAGCAGCCTTCCACATGAGTATCTTTAATTTTTGGCCAGGGAATCTTTTTCTGAAATTTGCATACAGATGTCTCATGCAAAACCTGTGCTCAGCAGTGGGTAATAGGTCCTAAATGGCAGGCACTAATCTCTATGCAATGATAAGATTATTAGTACTTACAACATTAAACAAAAATTAATAAATTGAACTTATATTAAATATACCTACATACCTTTTGTTGGTCAGACATAAAGGTCATTGTCCCACACACGTCAATACCTCTAAGATCACCATTAAGCAATTACAAGAACCATGTCCAAGTTTCTTTGTTTTCAACCCGCACAACAACATACGCTAAGGGCAGTAACTGATCATTAGCATCTCTACCCACATCACTCAACAACTTACCTCTGTATTTTTCTTTTAAAAAACAACCATTATGGAAGTAATTTAGAAACCATGCAGAACATCACAACAATCGAAAGACAAACAAACTCAAAATAGAATTACGAAAACCCTAACCCACGAGCAAACAGAACCCAAAAAACCCTAAATCCACTTACCTCGTTGATGATGATTAACTGAAAAATTGAAATGAAGAGCGCAACTACAATCCAATGATGAAATGACAAGTATTAGCTGTTTCCTCTGCAAATCCGAGCTCAAGAAAGACGAAGATGGAGAAATTTCCCTAATTGCAAAATTCTTCCTAAATTAAAAAATTAACGTTAATTATTAATTAGCCATATGTAACGTAACACACCCTAATACAAACCGTGGCACCTGTACAATGTTCCGTTAATGATTTAAACGGCGTTACAAAAAAGGACCAAATAAAACACAAATTACGAAGATGAGAACCATTTTAAACATTCTCTCAAAAAGATGATCATTCGCAACCAACACTACGAAAATGATGACCAAAAAGATATTTAAGCCTATAAATAATGAATAATATTTGTTATTTTTAAAACGTGGATTGATTTTTTATTCATATAGCTTTAAACAAATATGAAAAAAACAATAGAATAACTAAAATATAATTAATTTTTTAAATATTTATTGGAATTACAAATAAATGGTCCAATTTTAAATAAATCTTTTTACAATTAATTTAACTTCTTTTACAAACTATTTAAATTGATCTATTTGGGTTGAACAATCATATTGGGCCCATTTTGATAGTTGTATTGTGTAAGGCATGTGAACAAAATTAGCTTTAACTATAAATATTAGCATTGTTATTATAAAAAAACGTTGGATGTTTAGTGATTATATGTATACGACATCTAACCCTAATAATAACGACATGATTTAAGTTGTTCATAAGGTAGAAACATTTAGTTTTGACCATTATATGTATAATTTTATCAAAACACACTTTTAGATTGTTAATTTTTAAATCATGTTTTTTTTTTTCGTTTCTTGTTTTTTTTTTCTTTATCACTTTTTCATACTTGTAGCACTTATTATTGAGTAAAGATAACAAATTAAGAGTCCTTAATACAAAATCTATCACCTATAACACTAAAGCTGAAAAAAAAAAAACAAATATGTTGTATGTTAAACCTACTCTACAACTACTAGCCAGAACACCCAACACTTATGATCAAAGCAAAATGAACAACACGTGAAACTTACAATGGAAATTGAATCAAAGTCATTTTTTGTATCCACATACTGCACTGTCTACATTGATCAGAAATTTTCAATTCATTATTTCTTTCATTTTCTTATGATTTCAAATCAGCTAAGATAATATTTAGAATCCAAATTATTTACTTAATTTTTTTATTGTTGATATTTTAAAATATCTTTTTAATATATTTTAAATATCAAAGTTAGTGGTAATTAATGTATTATAGAGAAACAGTAAAAAAATAACACAAAAAACCACATCAGAGAATCCAAATTCTAATATTTATCTTTTGACTTCTAGTAAATTCAGACAACGTTATCAAAAATAATTATCATATTCAAAATACTATTTATTTAAAAAAATATCAGATGTAAATATATTTAAATTTTCTTTTATCTCTAAACTATATTTAACTATTAAATATTTCAAAATAAATCTCACATCAACTCCTAAATATGAATTTACATGAATAATAACCAATAAATTTTTAGATTTTATTTTATTTTATTATCACTTCTCATAATAATAATTAATAAAATTTTATTAAATCACAATTAAACTATCATAATATTTTAAATTAATATTTTAAATAAGTCACTAATAAAATTAATTCATCAATTAATTACGGTACAAACTCCTCAAATCTTTTAAACAATATTAATATACCGGAACAAATCCCTGTCAAAGTCTAAGAATAACCGTGACTCATCTTTGAAAAAAAATAAATTTTAGAATAAAAATTCTATAAAAATAAAATATCAATTTTGTTGAAAGACAAATTGAAAAAAAAAGCAAACGCTAAATAAATTTAACCATACATTTAAAAAGCAACACATTATATAACTATAAACAAGTTTTAGATAATGAAATATTATTTCATCTCCGACCCTAGTGAAAACGTTAAAAATAAATGTTAAAATTCCTTGACTTTTTGTGGGTGTTTTTTTTTTCTAGCATTAATCTGAATTAATCATTGTCAAACTAATATTTGAGCACACATGTAATGTTCTTTTAATATAATTTACTTTTAAGTTATTATTTCTTTAATGACACTCATTTTTATTATTATTTAACTGTTATTTTACATGAAAAATCAAACCAAACAACTATAGCCATAACTTTAAGAAATCTTGAGATAAGTTAGAAGAGAAACATGCCTAGAGATCCGAGAATAATAATTGTGATCGTAACGTGGCATTGTAAACTTCTGACGTGACCTATTCACGTTTTTTTTTTCTTTCCTTTGTTAAATTGTAGTTAATCTATTTCACTGCAAGTAAAATTTTACTTTTACTTGTCACGATAATATTTAAAGTCTCGTAAGTAAGGAATGATAAAAAAATGTTATAGACAACATTTTTAACGGGTGAATTTTGTATAATTAAAAACTAATATAATTAAATTTGGTATTAATATTATATTAAACCGTTATACATGAATGTACGTTAATTATTTGTTTGTCATCAATGAAATCTAAAAAACATGTTTAAATTAAAAAAAGAAAAATTTAGAAGTTATGACTTTAGAAAAATAAAAATTATATGAAGTTGTTTTCGATAATTTTAGGGAGACACATAACATATTCTATACTTAAATAATCATTGCTTCATATCAGTTATAATTTTAAAAATTCAGTATTCCATTGTAGAAATTATAGATGGTATAATTTTTTTTTTTCACAATGCATGGATGTCAGTATATTTGTTTATTATAGCTACACAAAATTCATTTGTTTAAGACATGACTTTAATATTAGAGAATACCTTAAAAAAAGTGTTACACTTTTTTTCAAATTTAAGTAAGGTGAAAAAAAAAATGCATAAAGTAATGTGTGGTGGAGTGCGTACATTGCCAGCGTGGTGCATTACACACATCACGGCATGACCAGTGAGGTGCCGACAGCCATGGAGGGGTGAAATGGTAAATTCACAATTTAAATGTTTATTTTTTTAATAAATATAAATATAAGACGAAAAACAATATTAGAAATAAGTTTTTTAAACTGAAGAAATAAGTACCATATAGAACAGTAAATTCAAAATTATCTTTTAAAGTTCATTAGAACACGCAAGTTTGACTTTGTTTGTTGTTTTATTTAAAAAAATCGCAAAACAATGGGAGGATGACTAGAAAAGTTCGTTTGCTTTTTGAACATTATATGGTTTTATAAATTAAACATTTCATCCGTTAAAAATGATTTCAAAATTAATATTTCTTTTATCAGAAATGCACTCTCAAAATTAAACCTTTATAAAGTACTTAGGACAAAAGCAAACATTCTACTAAAAAATTATTTACCATAATATATATATATATATATATATATATATATATAGTTAGATATTTAGATATTTAGTTAGTTAGGGAATAATATACATGTCATAAATAAATAATATTAATAAATATGTATAATTCTTGCATTAAATATTTTACATAGGATAAGGATATCAATATGTAATATTTCTATGTAAGTTAAAATTTATTAATCAAATATTAAAGATCGGTAGATTAAATAGGTCAACTAACTTAAGTTATATTTTACAATTTATAATCAAAGTATTCACATATATATTATTAAATTCATTATAAATATATTAATTAAAAATCATAATGTCAATCTTAATACTTCAACAAACAAATAAATTAAATATCCAAATCATTTAAAATATTAATATATTATATAACTAATCAAAGTATTAACTTATGTTACTATGTTCATTATAAAAATATTAATTAAAAATCATAATGTCAATTTGAATATTTATGCAGAAAAATAAATTAAATATCAAAATCGTTTAAAGTGTTAACTTAATATATAACTAGTAAACAATCATGAAAAAACAAAAACAATTAAAATAATAATAAACTGTTGCTGTTGGTAGATTATGTATTAATCTACCTCTAATCCGAACTTATTTTTATTCTATAAAATTTATGAGTGCAATAAATTAATGATTTCTTACGTGGCGTTCCACTGGTTTAATTTAGTTTGAAAAGATTTTTGACGATTTTGTATTTAAGAAAATATTCTTGAACTGAAAGGAAAAGGAAAAATAAACCATGTTCGGAATGATTTAAAAACGAGTTTTGGTATATATATTAAAAGGATCCAACTTAGTTTAATGCACGTATACTCTTAAGAAATGTAACTCATCAAACAATTTTTTACTTGATTTCTTTTAAAAAATCATGAACTCATGAATACTATTTTTCCTAACACGATGCCACATGTATATACTTTTTAATTAAAAAAAAAACTGGTTTGTAAATTGTGAAACAGTTTATGAATTAGTTTTCTCAAATTTTAATACTTTATAACGGTGTTATTATTATATTGGTAGGGCTACTATTTATTTTGCTTATTTTTTTATGCTATATTGTAATGATGTTAGTTAAATCTTTTGGTATTATTATTCAATGGCCTCAAGGGACGAGAATTTGGAAATCGTATTCTCGGCATTCAATAACCTCAAAAGACGAGGGATTAAGGAATTAATATTTTTACGTATTTTATAAACTTGTCATATAAATACAATTTCTATCTTCACACACCACATGTAACAAACATTCAATCCATTGATGAAAAATTAAAGCGTCTAACTCTTCAATTAATCTGCTAATCTTCCTGAGTTACTGTATATATTTGATATTTAAGTTTCAAATCGTGTTTAATTTTGGGTTAAATATTTTTTTTTCCATCTGTGAATTTTGAAATTAATCCATTTTGAAATTTTAGATCAATTTAGTCTTTCATCTTTCAAACTACATGAATATAGTCATTTTAATTAAAGTTTGTTAGGTTTATTTGATGTTTCTTAGATACACAATTCAGGATTATATTTGAGTTGTTTATATTATTTGACACATTTTTACTTTAATGTTAAGTTAAATACTATAATGAAACATGTATAAAATATTAAATAAACTTAACAAATTTTAATTAAAAAATTAAATTCACGTATTTCAAGAGATAAAAAACTAAATTGATTTAAAATTTTAAAATAGATTAATTTCAAGATTCATTACAAATTAAAAACCAAAAATATATTTAATCCTTTAATTTTTATTAATTTTTTATTATATAAAAATAAATCCTCCATAACAAGGACGGCTTTAAAAATCTTTTTTGGCCATTGCACAACCCAATCGTAATCTAGAAAAAATAGATATATCGAAAATATTTTATACAAGGCTGTTATATTATATGGTTTGGTGTCGGTGTTGAAATTATGGCATGCGGTCCACCCGAACCGCACCACATTTTAGGTTAATAAGCATATAGTAAATAAATTATTATTATTATTATTATTATTATTATTATTTAGTATTATTAGAAAGGTGAAATTGATTAGGAAGCATTAGAACCTGGTCAAAAAAACTGAAACAGCAATCGTTGATGGATGAGGAAAGAAAAGTGAAAATGTGAAGAAGGCAACCGAAGCATACCACACCACACCGAACCTTTTTAGCTTTTGGAGCGCTGTGTGAGAGTATCACGCAGCACATGTAATAATAACGTGACGCCATTTTCGCTCTCTTCTCGCACAGTGTGCATGTGCTCTCTTTCTCTCTCTTCTTTCTCTCTCTTCTTTCTCTCTCTTATTCTCTACTCTGCTTGTATTTGTAGCATACTGCCACTAGCTTGCACAAACTAACTGCACAAAGACGCATTCCTTTGTTTGCTCGAATTCCAGGCGAAGAAGATCTTGTTCTCAACCTTCGCCGATCCAATCTGTAAATGAAGCCTAACAAAATCGTAAACCCTCTCATCACCTTTGAACACAAGAGGTATTTTCCTCCTTCATTATCGTTTTATGTTAGATCCGTCAATTGGCGCTTCATTTCACTCTTTAGTTTGCTTTCTAAATTCGCTTGGACCACCACGCGACTTACCGTTGAATTGGTGTTTTATTTTGTTTTTAATCGAATTAGTGGATTGTGAAGATCGATCTTGGTCCTTTGAATTTGAGTTGACGCCGGTTGCGTCTCGTTTGGTCTTCTTTCTTCGTTTGTTACTTAGTAGTGAGTAGTGAATAGTGATAATCGTTTGAGGTATTCAATGCCGACTGCTATGGACGTGCGTTGTGTGCGGAATGTGTCGTCGTTTTAACTTCGGAGTGGACGACTGGCGATTTGAGTTGCTTTTTGCTTAAATTTGTTGTTAGAGTCGTACCTATTGTATGTTTGTGGTTATTTCTTTTGGGTGTATGTTATTTTTTTTGTTTTTATCTGTTTATTATTAGAGTTGATTTGTTTTTGAAAATTAATGCGTGTTTGGTGTGAACAGGGACGCCTATGGGTTTACTGTGCGGCCTCAGCACCTGCAAAGATACCGTGAATATGCTAACATATACAAGGTCTTGTCATGCTTTGGATTTATGATTCCAGTTTAAGCGTTTTAAGGAAGGATTAGGAGAATGTTGTGAAGTAAATTTTACTTCCAGTAAAACTGAAGAATCCAACTAAAAAGGATTTAGATGTCATTTGTGCGCTACCTGTTGGTGGGAATTCTTGCTACCTTGATGTTGTTCCAAGTGTAACACTTTTTACTGCAATTTCAGGAGGAAGAAGAGGAAAGGTCAGAGCGGTGGAGCTTGTTTCTTGAAAGACAGGCAGAGTCTACTAAATTGGCCACAGACAGATTAGTTGTTGGGGATGGTGAGAAAGTTTTGGGTGATGAAGTTGCAGAGCCAGAAGCTGATCCTAGCTCAGAGAAGGGTTTTCATGAAGCAAGCAACCGGATACCAGATGATTCTGAGAGTGCAGCTGAAAATGATAGTCAAAAGGAGGTACCAGCGACGGAGGCAAAAGTTCATAGAGTCCAGTTGTGGACTGAGATAAGACCAACTCTTCGAACTATTGAGGATATGATGAGTGTTCGTGTAAAGAAGAAAGGCGGATCAGTAAAAGATGAAAGGGTCAAGAAATACGTGTTAAAAGATGACGAGATTATTGAAACTGAAAAGTCACCATTGCATTCTGATGATGTTAAATCACCAAAAGGAGTATTCGAGGAAGACTCTGAGGAGGAGTATTATGATGTTGAGAAGTCTGATCCTAGTCCAGATATGCCTCTTGCTGATGGCACAAATGCCTCTGCAAATGGTATTACAGCTGATGCTGCACCACCAGAGGCTTCGTTTCCTTGGAGAGAAGAGTTGGAAGTTCTGATTCGTGGCGGAGTACCGATGGCATTGCGGGGAGAGGTATGAATTATATGTTTGAGAATTGCATTTCTTGCAAAGTTTATCTTATTTTTGTTTGTTATTGTATTTCAGCTTTGGCAAGCTTTTGTTGGTGTAAAAGCAAGGAGGGTGGAGAAGTATTATCAGGATCTGCTAGCCTCGGAGAGTGATTCTGAAATTAAAACCGATCAGCAAAGCTTGCAGTCAATTGACAGTAATGGGAAAACAGGTGGAGATTTTGTACGTATGCCAGAAAAATGGAAAGGGCAGATTGAGAAGGTACTTGCATTTGATATTTCGACCTCACTGTTCTAAATACTGTGACATTAAGTATAAATTTTTTGATAGAAGTCTGTGATTATTTCTTGTTTGTGCAGGACCTGCCTCGAACATTTCCTGGTCATCCTGCTCTGGATGAGGATGGTAGAAACGCTTTGAGGCGATTACTTACTGCATATGCTCGACATAACCCCTCAGTTGGTTACTGCCAGGTCCTTGCTTCTTTAAATTGTTACATTTCTGTTTAACCACTCTTTATATATATATATATATATATATATATATATATATATATATATATATATATATATATAAAGCTGTTTTCCCTTTCAGTCAATATCACGAAGTGTTTATATTAAACATACATACAGCTGACAAGACATAAATAATTGATTCAAGTAACTTGTAAGTTAATGAGATACCACGGTCCAATGAATCAACGACAACAGGCATCTAGGTTACCTTATTTACACCATTTTCAAAAAATACAAATTGCCTGCTTGAATTTCATAACCTTTAAATGATGAGTCAAGGATTTTCCAATGGCAACTTTAAGAAAAATTTTCAAAGTCTTGCAAAGCCAAATTTGCCACTGATTTATCCCGCACTACTATCTGATGTAAAACACTCGTATATATAAATTCTATAAAGTGATACTTTGGACCAATCATTATCCTTTCACTCTTTCTCTTCCACAAAATGTATTGTTTTGGTGGTCTTTGTGTAGTTTTTTGACTTTAAACCAACGTGTTTCTCAAGGCTTGTACTTGATAATATGAGTTGAAGATGATCTGTGTAACTTGTATAGTATTGAATTAACAAGAAGAATGATTTATTACTTTGAGAGAAAGTACAAATGACTGCTGTTCATTTGTAACCAATAACCGATTCTGTAACTACAATCTGAAAAAGAACAAACTAGATATTACACAGTTGGAAAAAAGTATATCTCACGTACAGAAATAGTATACTTGATAATGATATCCAAAACACACTGTTTATTGAGAAAGAAAGACCTTTGGTCTTGAAACATGTACAAAGCACAGCAGGACTGGTTGATACATGTGCATTCTCTTACTGAAACCTTTTACTGAAATTGTAAATTTATTTGAAGAATTGGGAACTATTTTATGCGTAACGCCTCCAGCAAGAGCTGTTTAGAGGTGGCATGCCTGACTACAGTTGTAAATTTCCCTAAGGCCTAGCAGTGAGCTGTCCTGTCACATAGATACTTAGATAATTTATGCTCATTAGTTACTATATGCACTCTCACATGTACATTTCATGTATTATCATGACATGTATAGCCCACTGATTTAACTTGTTGAAATAATTTATATTGCAGGCCATGAATTTTTTTGCTGGCTTATTGCTACTTTTGATGCCTGAAGAAAATGCCTTTTGGTATGTCCCTAAATGACTTTAAGAGTATATGGTGAACTTTTCAAAGTAAATTATGAATAGAGATCATCATTGTTATAACTGTTGAATGTTTGGTGAGCATCGTCTTGAAGGAATACCTGACCGATTGCTTTATGGTTGCAAAGCATTTTTAGCTGCTATTCATTTGCAAATTGAGTAGATTTATGTTTAACCACTGATTACGGTTTTCCCCAGGACCTTAATGGGCATTTTAGATGATTATTTTGATGGCTATTATTCAGAGGAAATGATAGAATCTCAAGTATTGTTTCTTTACTTTATATACTCGTGATTAAATTAAATAATATATGTAGCTGTTATTAAACATTAACATATATTCATTATAATATGTTATCATTTTATCAGGTGGATCAACTTGTTTTTGAGGAGTTGGTGAGGGAGAGGTTTCCCAAATTGGGTCTGTAAACTATCTTATTTCATTTTGAATTTGAACTCACCAAAGTGAGTTTTGTTTCTAGTGTTCCCTTTCTTAATTGATATTTTCTTGTGTACCTAATTTGCAGCCAATCATCTAGATTATCTGGGAGTGCAGGTGGCATGGGTTACTGGTCCTTGGTTCCTGTCCATTTTTGTGAACATGCTTCCTTGGGAAAGTGGTCAGGTTTAATGTTCTATCTGTTGAGTAGTGTGGCTTAGTCTTATTTGACAACGTTGCTATTGTCAAATGTACATTTCTATGCATTTGTTTGCCCTTCCTTCTCATCTATTGTCATTATTTGGACTTCAGTTCTTCGAGTGTGGGATGTGCTTCTTTTTGAGGGAAACCGAGTCATGCTCTTTAGAACTGCTGTTGCTTTAATGGAGCTATATGGTACTGGCTGAAAAATGTTTGTTATTTCAGAGTACATAGAGTATTATTGGAAAAAGCAAACTAGCATTTCTTAAACCATACATATATTAGCAGATCTTAAATTTATCGTGTCCTGTAGGTCCTGCATTGGTAACAACAAAGGATGCTGGAGATGCTGTTACTTTACTTCAGTCATTGGCTGGCTCCACATTTGACAGCAGTCAGCTTGTATTGACGGCTTGCATGGGTTACCAAAGTATAAATGAAACTCGGTTGCAGCAGCTGAGGAACAAACATCGGCCTGCTGTAATAGCTTCCATTGAAGAAAGATCGAAAGGGCTTAAAGCTTGGAGGGATTCTCAGGGACTGGCTTCAAAGCTTTTTGGTTTTAAACATGACTCTAAAACAGAACAATCAACCGATATGCAAGTGCTTGACAGCTTATCTCGTACAGAATCTGGTTCCACTAATGCAGATGAAATTCTAATTAGTCTGACTGGAGAGGGTGAGATAGATTCTGTTCCAGATCTTCAAGAGCAGGTCGTTTTTGTCTTTCCCTTTTACCCTTCTCACTTTCTATTAGACTGTGATATAGTTAACGGTGCATTTACTGCTATCTTTTAGCACATATACCGTTCTCAAATTACCAACACTGAAGTTAAAACAATCTAAGTTTGATAAAGTGATAATATTACTTTTGGGTACCCACTAATGAATGCATTCATCTTAAATGGCCCCTTAAATTCAGTGTGGTTAACAGGTTCTTGAGTAGGACTTTGGTTGTCCTAACTGGTGTCTAGTTCAATGTCTATATATCTTATCAGACTTGTACAGGGTTTAGTATAACATTGTTCATGCTATATGTTTGGATATAGTTTTTGGTTTTGTTTTACTTTGCAACACCACTTATTTATTATCACTCATCTAATTTTAGGAAAACAGTAAAGGGATTACATCCCGCAAAACTAGGACAGTGTGATAGTGAGACTTGCTGTATGAATTTCTCAATTCGCCCCTCCTCCCTCTTTTTCTGTAAAATAAAAAGTAGGTTGAAACCTTTATTATCAGTGAATGCTCATCTACCCCAATCAAAAAGGCGAGCAGCTAATTAATTACAACATAGCATTAGTCTGACATTTTAACTCTATGCAGGTTGTCTGGTTGAAGGTTGAACTTTGTCGACTACTAGAGGAGAAAAGATCATCCATTCTTAGGTACTTGAAATCTGAGTTTTCTTGCAGTCTTACAACTGTTTTCTTTTCCCCCTAACTAGCCTACTCTAAATCATTTACCCACCCCCATAAAGTATTGGATATATAATTATAAAATCGAGTATTTCAGTCTATTTATTACAGCTCTTGATTTGATGTGCTGAGCGAAGTTTAAGTTTGTAATTTCAGTTTCAGAAATTTTTTAATTTGTCTAATCAATCTCTAAATTTTGGAATTTACATTATCTCATTATAAGGGTTATAGTAAACTATTATATTTTCATTTCATATTTCTGTAACTCTGAGATTCCCAATTATTTCCGGGAATGTCATTATTTCCATTTCAGTTTTCTTCTATATAATATATCTGTGCACATGTGAAATAATGCAGAGATGAAATAATTCTCTCCATTATAGTTTGTTGTTTGGGAAAATTCATTTTAAGGCTCTATTCTTTTTGTCAACGTAGTGTTGGTATCTGTTTTTTAAAATTGACAAATTTGATCTTTGCATTTATGAAATATGGTGGAACTAGTCCTTGGTGTCGCATGTTACTTTAAGCATTACAGGCTAGGGACCGATTCCATGAATTTCCATATAAATCCAAGGGCCATTTTGATTGACTTTAATTACAAAGACTACGTTTGACCGCAAATAAGGGAGCTGAAACACATTTTCCCTTGTTTTTTATATGTTAAGGGTTGAGGCATGGACAGAGTGATTAATAATGTTAATGGATTTTATACATATAGCATTTAGTCCTTGAAATTTCTTCCTTTTTATCAGGGCAGAGGAGCTGGAAACAGCATTAATGGAAATGGTCAAGCAGGACAATAGGCGGCAACTGAGTGCAAAGGTAAGTCATGACTGCACATGAGATTTTTTCTTTCTCATCATGCTGTTATTGCCATAGTTACTATACAAGGCAACATTTTACTATGAAGTTCTTGGATATTGTATTATGCAATCACATCTTAAGGCTAATTGGTGAATTTTCTGAGCGAGATCTACATATAGAGTTTCTTCACAGCATAATAAAACACAATACCTGTTCCTTGGTTCATGCAACCATTCAATTAAATAGTACTAAACTAATGAGTAAGGACGTGCTAGTAGTATCTTATTGTTTACTGATATCAAAGCTGCAGAGAGTATTTCCTTTCTATCCTTCCTCTGAAGTTGTTCTGAGTTCTACCCATTGGAGAAGAGTCTTTCCTTTCCCATTTAACAATTAGAAGGTGCTCAGGAAGAGATTTGTTGCTCTTGCTGCCTGGAATTTTCCATGCCAAAGGCCAAACTGATTTTTCTTAGGTATTGTAGATTTCACAACTGTCATTTTGCACAGGCATTGGTGCTTGGTCCAATTACAAGGTATGAGACTTGTGTCTCATGGTGCTTGGTCCAATTTAGCTTTTGTGGTTTGGTTCCACCGAGGTTCTTGTCAATTGGTATTAGAACTTTTCACCATATCTATCGACTACCAACATGCAGCAGATGGTAACGCTGCCATTTTAATGTTCACCAGAGACTAGTTAAAAGGCGAGTGCGTAGCCAGCCATGTTTCTTAGCTACAAATGAGCTGCATGGTTGGTGTCGCTTGCATTGTAGCGTGTGCCAAAGACTAGTCAAAGGGATAGTGCATGGTGACACTGCATTATAATGTTGTGCCAAACAAAGACTAGTTAAAGGGATAGCGCATAACCAGTCTGCATGAGCACCAAGATTTGGTAGTGTGATGGAATGTTGGGATTCAATTACAAGGGATGAGACTTGAGTCCCACATTGGAAGCGTGTAATGCTAGTATGTGATTTATATGGCCCTAGTCTCTCCAATTACATCAACTAGCTTTTATGGTGTAGTTCTCCAAAAGTTCTTATTATCACACACAATTGTATAATATTCCTACATCTATTTTGTGATGCCCTTTCCTTCCAAAGTGCGGGTTGAATCCAGGATACAGATTCAGGTCCATGGTACACAGACAGGAATTTCTAAAACTGGCTGATGTTTATATGGTTGAATTAGTATTTGTGTGAACTTGGTTAATTAGATGTACCGTGATCAAATGTAATCGTTTTAAACTAGAAATTGATGGAACGAACTTATCGTAAGTCTCTCAAAACAATTCCTTTAGTTCCTTTTCCATCTAATGATTTAAGCTCATTCATTTTCAATCTATTTAATGAGAATTATTGAAAAAAAAGAAGATAAAAAGGTGAAACACTTATTTGTGTGATTCATATTATTGATATAGATTCATACAAATCCGTCCATATATCTATACTATTCAAAGACATCTACATACTACTTATCTATGATATAGAATTGAGTGAAACGGATTATGTGATTCTAATTTGCGAATCGTAAGCATCTGACAACTATAGATTAGATGTCCTCGAGATTGAGATGTAATTTGTTATCGACGATTTAAAGCATCCAATTCTTGTTTTCTTCAGGTAGAGCAACTAGAAGAAGACGTTGCTCAACTTCGGCAGGCACTTTCCGATAAACAAGAACAAGAAACTGCTATGCTTCAGGTATAACTTTTGTCTGTCTATATTCATTATTGTTGAGATAAACTATGCTGTCTCTTTCTGTGACTGAGAGTTTGCTGCTGATAGGTGTTGATGCGAGTGGAGCAAGAGCAGAAGGTGACTGAGGATGCTCGTAGGTTTGCTGAGCAAGATGCAGCCGCACAAAGATATGCTGCCCAAGTCCTTCAGGTTACCCTTTTCCCTGTTTCATCTTGTATCTGTCTAGTAATACAATCTCTCTCTCTCTCTCTCTCTCTCTCTCTATATATATATATATATATATATATATATATATATATATATAAAAACATAATATTTTTTCAGTAAACTGTTTCTGATTTGGACATCATTGTATCATAGTGGCTATATTAATTATTCTGGCACGGGCTATAGTTGAATGCCACCAGTTGGAAGAAATTGCATCCTATTGTCACATTTTAGTCAAATATGCTGGATATAGTTGATCATGTTTGTTTCAGTTTTTTTCTTTTTTTTTCGTTTACGATGGGGGAGGTGGTGTTTGTGATTGCACTGTTCTGAATACACTGATATTTGTAAATTGCTATTATGGTCATCTATGTCAAGACCAATGCTTTTGTACACTGCTATATTATATTTTGACTGCCAAATGGTGAATTTTGGTACTGCAACATCTCACAGTGATACATATTATACTGGCAGGAAAAGTACGAAGAAGCAACTGCTGCCCTTACTGAAATGGAGAAGAGAGCAGTTATGGCAGAATCTATGCTAGAGGCTACATTACAGTATCAGCACGGCCAAGTTAAAGTGCTGCAATCTCCCCGGTATATTTAATTTTTAAGTTTTTGAAATATCTCTTTACTCTTTATATGCGCACCTACAGTAATTTTTTTTTTTGTTTCAACATGGTTTTCTATTTAATATTTTTATTTCAAAGTTTTGTCTCCCCACCCCTACCCACCCTCCAAATAAAGCAGCTTTCCTTCCTATTTGAGGAAATGTTGGAAAGGATAATAAATGTTTGATATTACTTATGCACTGTATGACGAACTTTATTTGATGTTATCTTGATTTATAGATCACAGTCTGAATCCCCAGTATCGAGAAACAGTCAAGAGCCTACAGCGGAAATCCCTGCTAGGAGGATAAGTTTGCTTTCTCGTCCATTTGGACTTGGATGGCGTGATCGAAACAAGGTTATCTTCATCAACCATTGTGGAAGACACAATGTTTTATCAAAATATTACACTTGTACGATCACTATTTTGTAGTTGATAACCTGAATTTGTTGTCTGCAACAGGGAAAACCCTCTAACGTAGAAGAGCCAGCTGAGGAAAAACCCTCGAACTTAGAAGAGCCGGCTGAGGGAAAGCCCAGCGTTGAGGAAAAAAATACGATCTACGAACAAGAAGGCATTAAAGTACAGCAGGATGGGAGTAGGAGTGAAGTGATTGCCTAGATTTTCTGTATGTCCTTCTCAAAACGGTTTGACGAGCAAGAAGTTAGTTCCTTCTTCCTTGTCTGTAATTTTTGTTTAGGTTGAACATATAATTTCATATTCATTAATTGTTTGTTCTTTATGATGTCATCATAGAATAATAGTAATTGCAAAGTGAACGGGTTTATCTATAATATAAACTTTCTTGTGTGCGTGCGTATGTTGAACCTGGATTCCACGGTTGTTCCATAGAGTATATTGTATGTTCGGATCGAGGACTGCTTTTGAAGTAAACCTGACCTATTTTTGGATAAAAGAAAATGATATAATTAATTTCTTTTTATGAACATTTTTAGTTTTCTCAAATTGAAGAGTGTAGAATCTGATCAGAATTATAAAATCCACATCACACGAAACCTTTAGTGAACATGAAGTAAATCCTTATTGTATTTAGTTTGCGATGCCAAGAACAGTTTAATACACAATTGATTAGTCTTCACTTACAAAACATCTTATGCTTTATCCTTCTAGACAATAAGACGTTAATTCATCTCAATGCATCCGTACGAACATGTACGAAAAGAATATTATTGTATCCCCGGCTAACTCTGAGCTTCTCGTCGCTGTATCTGCAAAGGGTAGAAGAGAAAAAGCCAAATCTACTCAGTTTTTAGTTTTTAAACGCTACTTTATAAATCAATTTTCTAAAACTTGAGGGAGCTTTTTGGTTTAACAAAGAATATGCCATCTTACAGAAGCTCCAATATGAAGTTGTTTTTCACTTCTAGGGGATATCCGAATGGACCACCAATTATCGCTGCATCATCCATGGTAACGTCATACAGTCTGGAGCCAGTTTTTCTGCCAAATTCAGGGAAAAATATGAAGCATACATTAAACATACCCAGTTCTAATATTATTTCTACTCTCTCTCAATTCTTGACCTTTAAGCTTTATACTTATCCAAGGCTGAATCCGAAAGTTATCCACTATTGCTCTACACCGCCACCGGAGGATGGTCCATTCATAACCACTACATGCATTCCTATTTTCTTTGTTTTGAGAATCCTCTCACATGAAAAAAAAAAAAAAAAAAAAAAATTTAAAAAAAAATTCAAATAAAAGAACTTACACAAAATTTCCAGTCATGGAAAACTTAAGCCCAAGCAAGATATCAACCAGGACCTTTATTCTTCCATCCTTCCTGATAATCTGCAACGCCCATCATTACATATAAATCTGAATTTGTGGAGAACAGAGGTAACGTAAAGGTGCAAGATGAATACGATACCTGCTTGCCCATCAGCCCATTCACTGCATTCTCTATCCAACTATCTGTTACAGTCTGCAGATAGTAAATTGTTTCAATAGGAAAAGGCACTTTGCAACAAAAAATGTACACATTTTAATGAGCTTCAATAAGTAATGACAAAAAATTTACCTGTGAATTCCACAACATCTGCCACTCACCCTCTTCTAGTTCTGGTTCTTCTTGACCACTGTTCTGCTTTAAGGAAATAAGTTCGTCTATTGCCTGATGGAATTGAGGATGTGAAAAGCATTTACAATTGAAATATCCCAGTTGTGTTTATAAAACTACACAAACAACTAAATCAGCTTTCTGACCTCGTTAATACCCTTCCCTGAGGAAATAGCTGTCAATAACTTTTGCCTTGGTTCAGTTTGCTTCTGTAACACAAATGTTGTTCCCTGCACTAAAGATATGTTGCTAATAATTCTTAGAAATATAAAACAAATATAGAAATACTTCCATGTTATTGACAATTAAGCACTTTACTCGAGGAACGGATTAAAAGACTACTAGAACGATGTTTACACTGAAAATGCCTAATCACCTTATTTCCTCTCGAGATACGAAGGTTTCCCGAATTCGACAAATATGTGGTGTCTAACCAACCTTTTGCTTCATCTCCAAGTAGCTTAAATGGAACTGGATACGGAACTTTAAACGGAAGAAATTTAAAAGAAAAAGCAGCTCTGTCAAACCTAAAAAGGATTCTTTTTCCATCTTCAATTGAAGCTGCCGCCTATGTAAATTGAAAGACATAAAACAAGAACTAAAACAACTAAGGCGCTGTTTAGCACGATTAATTTACGACTATAGGCAAAGCCTCTTGAGCTAAAGGGCCTCAATGAGTGTCATAGAGTTACCAAGTGTTATAAAAATAGATCAAAAAGTTAAATTTTACTCAGAAATGTGTATTAAATTTGTAACTTCAATTTAAGTTATTCCGTATTACCTCCACTTTGAGCTCACCGATAGCATCAGAAAACGACACAATATTGCATACGCGTGGATCATTTGTTCGAAGATAAACCTCTTGAAATACACTAAAAAAGTCAACCCCTACGAAGGTTCTCTGAAAGAACAATATAGAATACCACATTGAGACGCATCATCAAGCAATTTACAGAGTATGTCTTGAACAGGTCATGTCACACACTTTTTCTGGTGGTAGATGAATTTCAGTTATATGCCTAAATGTACAGAATGGATCCCATGTAGTGAAGGATAAATAATATATGCTGCCTTCCCGTTAGGGATTTAACAAAATGTCTATCAATATCTATGAAGAGTGTTGGATAATTACCTAATGACATGGTCGTTCTAAGAATCAAAGATAAATCCATGTATTCCGAAGTGAGGAAGCTTTACGTAAGATTTATCTTTCAAAATAATAACATAACGTTTAAACGATGAAAAATACTCAAATTGTTGTCATCGTCATAATAATACTAATAATAATAGTATAATAGTTTTTAAATGAGACATCAAAAGACTTTAATTTTTTTAGTACGATCCAAATCACACAATCAACAATAAATTCACCTTGGAAAAAGACGGAGTGAGCCAACTATTTGCTGAAATAGCAGCCAGTTATAGGGCCTTGATGATTCGTTAATAATTTGCACTCAATTCAAATATCATTTTATCCGACTTCTGTATTTCTTTTTATAAAAAACCCAAGTTACCATAATGAAGGCATTAGACAATTATAAAAATATAAGTCGAAGCCAATAAATAAACCATTATTGCGATATCCAAGAAGCAAAGGCGTGTCAGAACCTGAATCGGCGATGCTGCTCCCGGTCTTGTGGTGAAAATTAGCTGCCAGCGACCCTCGATCAAATTGGAGTTTGTCTGCATAATTTAATTTCATGGATCAACGGAGAAAGACACGATAACAGAGAGTTTGCTTACAGATATTTACAGAACAAAAAATGATGAAGAGAAAAAAGTATTGAAGTATTGAAGAATTGAAGACGAACCGGATCGGGTACACCTCCCAAACGTTCGAGGACTTGAACAGCACGCTCAACAGCCTGATAGAGCAAAAAATAAAGAGAGAGAAAAATGAATGGTGAACGGTGAATTGGGAAAGGAAGTGAAGAAAGGTTGAAGAGAGTGCGACATTGAGCTGCTGAGGAGACGAAGAACGCCCGCGTCCCTGGATGCCAAGAAGCGCTTCGATGAGTGAGTTCTCAGATTCAGTAAATGATATCTGCTCAACCCTAGAACAACCAGGCACGAACCGATCCTTCAATGGCTTGGGAGAAACAAAAGATGAAGGAGAAGATGGAAGAATCGAAGGTTGAAACCCTAGATTTACGACATTCAGAGCCATTATTATAGTTGCTGTATTCATAAGAGAGCAAGCTCGAGCTTCCCCTTGTTCTGTTATGTGCCCAATAACTTGGCGCCAAGAGCAACTTGCATACGTGGCAAACCAGCAAGGAAGATATAGATAAAATATCGCTTCGCTGCACCGCTTCCACTATCCACACATCCAGATCACTGCACTTCATGTTTCTTACAAAACCATTCATTTTTATTACAAAATATCTGTATGGATATTCTAATTACAAAACATTATTTACAACTAATTTATTTAATCTTAAAATGTTAAATGTTATAATCAATAATCTATGATATAATAACTCCTTTTGTTTGATGTCGTTCAAAGGGATTATATATGAATGATTAAATAAATCGTCTTTTAAAAACCGTTTTTAAATAAAATATTTATTTCCTTGCATATATGAACTATGTTTTTTTTTGGGGGCTACTCGTCCCTTTTATTTCACGACCGAAATTGAATAAAAACTGCGTAGCAAAAAAAAAACAATATTTTGTGATCATCTGAAAATATAGTAAAAGAATCTTAATCCAGCAACAACCAAAAAATTAGTCAACACTTTAAACACAAAGAGACGAATTGAGTGCGACAGGGCTTAAAGAACGCTTAAAAGAAACAATACTACCGGGCAGGGTAAAGAGTAGAAAAACAACATCAACATTAACAACAGCATGAAAAGGCAGGTCAACCATGGAAATTACGTGGATTCAACAAAATTCATGTTTTTTTCCATCCGTCAAACACTTGCTACTGCATTTTGAGTCTTGAAACGCGTTAACAAATATTAGGAAAATTTGCAGAGGTCAAACCAAACACACGAAATCAGCTCCTTGGCCATAAAAGCATCTCCTGGACACGTGACATGCCAAGTCCAACTCGTGGATCGGAATCTGCAGACAACAGGTAGCAGTTGAAGTGGCAGCTGTTACGTTTATCCAATTCATAACTAGGAAGAGATGGCTCTAACTCTTACAACCGTGTAACTACAAAGTTAGCCACATACACCTCTATTTTACTCCTTTTGTCTTGTATGGCCTGGCAGCAAAACACTAATTTACCTGTAAACACAAGAAACAATGGTTAAATATATATATATATATATATATATATATATATATATATAAAAGAAAAAAAAAATAAAACAGATAAACAGTTAAGAAGGGAAACAGGCACGACAAAAATGATCACAACTCGTCATTGTATTTAATTGAGATTTAAAAACTTGAAGTTCAAGGAGAATAGGAATAAAAGAATTATTAGAGAAATTACCGGCAAAGAAACTTCCATTTTCGCTTTTGAAGTAGAACCCCCGCATCCTTTTTCCATCTGAACCCTTATAAATACTGAACCCCTTCATCATCATCAATCATCAGCCATCCAATTCCTTGGGAAAGTCCAACGCAGTAGCAATTCTAACACCAGATTGCGAAACTCCATTCGTAGTAAAATCTGGCAGAAATACTGCTTTCTGTCAAACTCAAGTCCAAACCCACTAAAACATTTAAGGGCATTACCACCAAGTTTCACATCAGACTCTATACAATAGTTCTCACATTTGCCACAAAGCAATCACTTATGGATTATAAGAATCTATCCAAAAACTAACTTATTTTATAATTACACGACAATATGTTGTAACAGAAGGCTATAAACGGATTGATTCTATTCAGCATTAACTGAAGAAGTTCACCGTGATAAAATAGTGAAAATTTCGAATATTTATAATAATAAAAGAAAAGAAATTCATCAAAAGAAACTGAGATAAACTAATCATCCTAAGCAAGAGTAAATAGAAATACCAACAAAATACACAATGGCAATTGCATGAAATTAACTAAAAGTAGAATCAGTACACACTAGTTCTCCTAAAAAATTTGCAGGTTCTTTACATGCTTATAAGAACGCTTTGGAATATACTTTAATCCCTTGTGTACATTAAATGAACCTGCAAACTTAAGGATCTCTCTTACTATTTTACTAAAAACCTACCCTACTATGGAAGGAAAAAGAAAAAGAAGGAAACTCAGGTTCTAGCCCTTATGGTCCCTCATTAATGTCCATGAGATATGACAACGAAGAACAAAACCACTAGTCCTCCCAGTCTTTCATTTTACCAAACCATACAAATTATAAAAAAAAAAAATAGCGACAAAATAAAAGCAAACTGCTAAACTACGATCTACAAATTCCAACATCATTTATGCATTAAAAAGTTGTAGAGTTCATTTTACTCTAGCCTTCCCCTCAAAAGCATTCAGATGAACAAGTCATGCTAACATGAGACAGGTAAGTTATCATCTCTGGAAGTCTCTGAACTTGTTCCAACTACTTGACTCTTGCTTTCATCCTTCTCATTTAAGACTAAGTCCTTTTTATTTTCATCCGTTGCTCCTTGACTTGTTGATTCATCATTTCTGTCCAGCATTTCAAAATCACCACTTTCTTTGTTATCCATTACATTATTTTCTTTTGCAAAAATTTTATCAGCCGAACACTGTTGTGTCACCCCTTCACCCTGCAGCTCGTCCTTTTCCCTCACATCATCAAACACACAGTCATTCCCCAATTCATTACCTCTGATCCCATCTTTCCCCGCAATAGCCTCGTTTGGAACAGACCCTTCCATAAAAACATTATCTACACCTTCAGCCTCTGAGACTCCATCATTGTCCAGCTTAGCATTGGCTTCAATACTTCTATCTCTTACACTGTCCATCACTGAGTCAACCATCACCACATTGTTCTCAATTCCCATAACCGGAACATCAGATCCACCCTCACTCTCATTTTCAGACCCATTCTCCACCACTTCCTCATTGACATCTTCCACAGCTTGGTTCTGCCTCTCAAGATACATCAACCTCCTTCGCAGGTCGCCCAACTCTCTCTCCATCAGGAAAAGCCGCTCCTTCAACGTCAAGTTCTCCTCCTCTAACTGAGCTATATGGGAATCTTGATCATCAACCCTATTCTCTAACACATTGTTGTAATCCACTCCATAATTAGGGTATATCATCTCAAACCGACTCAAATCGTGATCCAGCCTCCTCTCCACCTCCACATGCTCCTCCACGTCACTCTCACTGGAGCCACCGTCATCCTCCTCCTCGTAATCATGGACATCAGCCTCATTCCCCGGTGATCGAAGTCTAATCAGCCCCTTCATCGACCCATATCCATCAACACCCCACTCCTCCTTCGCCATATCACCCAACACCTCCCTCGACGGAGACAATATAGGCGTGGGAAGCACTGCGGGGGTCACAGGGCAAGGTGACACAAGAGATGCTATGCCACCGGACTTCTTCGCACGAATAATAAACGAGGTCGTATTCCTAGGGGCGTAGGGAGCAAACCTATTATTAAACTTCTTCTTAGGATAGAACTTACGCGCTTTTAAGCGATTTTGCGATTGCAACTCGTTCAGCGTTGGGGGCTGGTAACCGACGACACCTGTGTTCGGAACACTAAGAGTCGCGATTCCACTGGGATTGGGTTTTTCCATTCTCCTAGGGTCCTTGCGTTTGTCAGTGACCTTCTTCCCCTTCCAGTTACTCCGGTAATTCTGTTTCATAGGGTTCTGGAACTTCATGCTAGGGTCCAGAGGAGGTTGCTGAGACCAAACCTTGTACCCGCGATTCATCATCGGAGGCTGAGACTGATTCATCATAATCTGTGCTGTCTTCATCTGAGGCTGCGCTTGTTGATTCATTCCTTGATTGTGCGAGAGCATCTGTGGCTGCGACTGACCTATTATCTGCACCTGATTCATCATCTGAGGCTGGCTCATCTGGTTCAAATTCATCATCATCTGCGATTGGTCGTTCATCGCAACGAAAGTACGAAACCCTAGGCTTAACGTTGAAATTACAAACGTAACGGTCAGGAACAAAAATACAATCGCCGATCGCGAAAACAGACAGCGGAAAAATAGAGACCGAAACCCTAAATTCCTTTTATCTCAAATTCCAAAAGGAGAATATTAGGGTTTGATCTTTAAGGGAATCGACCTAAGGCTGAAATCGTATTCCTCTTTCGAGATTTTCACGAATCTGAAAGAAAACCCTGATTCCGAGTTCTTGATTTTCTTTTTCTCGAAAATTCTTCTATTATCGCAGAAAATTTTGCTTCTGTGAGGTGCTTGTCTCAACCGAAGAATATTATATAGTGGGACAGGAACGTTTCGACGGCTAGATGTTGATTTGAGTAATGGACGGTTTAGATTGTATATTCGTGATGAACACGTGTCCCTCGTCACCGAAAAGGTCGATTCTTGATTTCCCGTTTCAAGGTACGACTGCTAAGGGAATTTCAACCTTGCCCCTTTATGTCATTTTCATTCTCATGCATTATGTGTACTTAGTGTAATATTTAATTTTAAAACATTAATTGTGTAAAACTATTAATTAATTACATATTTATTATATTGTTAGTTGTTATTGTTAATAAATTACAATTTCAAAAAATGCCTTGAATTAACTATGCATTTCTTTTTGTTAATCAGGGCTTTTTAAGCGCTAAAATAATTTATTTATTGGTTTTTAGAAATATTTAATATCATAACAATTGAAATACTATATCAATACCAAATATTAATAAGAAGATCAAATTAGATGCCTGATAACTGAAATGAATCAGTTAATTTTCAGCAACCATTTAATGATTAAGGTAAAGTAGAATAAATATTTTATCTTTTTTCATCATTTGTTTGTCAAATTCTTGAGTATAATTTCCTCTAGAATGAATTAAGAAAATAAATCATTATTTTTTATGTTGATTAAGAAAGTTAGTTAATACTATTTAATAGTATTAATCGTATATAAAAAAATAAAAATAAAAACTTCTAAAATGTTTTCCGTTAAAAAATGATATAAAAATAGAGGATCAATTAATTAAAAAAAATTGAAACAGTGTCGTCAAATAAGATTAAAAGTAGTTGAAATTTGTTTTTGTATATGTCTATTGTTTTTTTTAACTTGTAATTGAACTGGTCCAATGTAAATCTATATTGATCCAGTGCAAGTGTTTTTATAGGAAAAATTAGTTGTATCAAAATTCAGTTTCTTATTATGCAAATACATAAAATATTTAGATAAAAGAAAAAAGTATTTATAGCGGTCTTATCTAGATCCAGTAAAATTGAATACAATACTTTTGTGATCCTAAAAATAAATAATGATAAGGGTGCGTTAGAAAAAAACAATTAAGTATATGACGACATATAAAAAATAATCCCGATTTAATATTAGACGTATAGACACGTAAAAAAAAGCGAAGCGAACACAGGTGCGGCATTGTGAAGTATTTTCGCTAATTATTATTAATTTTATTTTCGTAAAAAAAAATAGCTATAGTCTCTATCCCAATATATTTGTATGATTTATATTCGTCGGAAATACGTTTATTGAAAATAAAATTGATCTCTCAAATCTTTTACGAGATATCAAATTAATACAAAAGACCTGCAATTAATACAAAAGACATGTTCTGTGCAGTTAATTTAAATAAAAATCACCATAAAAAATAATACTTATATATATATATATATATATATATATATATGCCATATTTAACTACTAACACTACACAATTTAACACATAACTATTTTTAATTGTCTGATAAAGTATTTTAAATATTAAAAAGGCAATTAAAAAAAATTAAATATATAGATGGTTAAAATTTTTGGAATAGGAAGATGAAACTTGAGCTAATGATTAAATTAAGTCACACTTAAAATTAAAACTATAAGATATATTTGTTAGGAGTAAAATTATATAGAAAAATAGGGAGTTAAGTATATTTTTATATATGAAAATATATGATGTTATGAAAGGATTAAGATTTATATGTGTTTATTTAATTTATACCTGTACTATATATTAATTGTTGTATAGGATGAACATGGGTTTGAGGCGGTGGTGTAATTAGTGTAAATGTTTGGAAAAATTTAGCTTGACCTTAAATATGAGTTAGAAAAGGTTGGAATTAGCATAAAAAATAAGTGTCTATAGAAAGTAAAATGAAAAACACATCCTCTCTTTCGGTACAAAACAAAAAGAGAAAAACAAAAATTATTATTTTTCTTTTCTTTTTGTCGTCAACTATACATTTTTGTTTACCGTGAATTTCTTCCATCCCAAGCCAAAAATAATAAGAATAGAAGTTTAAGACTAACTTTTGTTTGAGATAATTTAAATTAAGTTTCTATATTTTATTTATTTATTTATTCTTAAATTACATGCATACTTGATTTGTTAATATATGATCAATTTTATTTTTTGTTAATCCTCTAAGATAGAGCAAGATTGTCTTTTTTATATTCTTTAAGACCTTGAAAGAGAACCTAACTAAAAAAATATATGTTGCAGATCAGAAAATTAATAAAGATATTTGTTGTTCGTAAGTGTACATATAATCTATAAAGTTTGATATCTTTTATTCCTTAATTCTTGCTCTCACTGTACTTATGAGAAAAAAGAAACATATTTATTTATTATAACTACACATCTATATTATCTATACTATTAGACTCTTAATCTGGTGTACAAATTTTATTTTTAATTTTATTCGTATTCTTTTAAAATTAAAATGATCATGTTATCAATTATTCTTTAAGTGATTTTTTTCTAAAATTTAAATATCTTTTAAACAAAAATAACTATTTATAATAAAAAAATAACTAAAACAATATTATGTATTCTCACCTGTATATATAAACATAAATTTACTATTTTAGATAATTCTCACACGTAAATTAGATAACTTAGAAAAAGAGAATTTATAAAAAGATAAAATATTTTAACTGATGAGACACTTCTATAAACATTTTATGTATGATTAAGCATTTTAATATTAAAATAACAATTTCATTATATTAAAACATTATTATTCTTATAATATTGTTTTATAAATTTGTCATATAAGTACAGTATATAATTAAAATAAAATATTATCATTTTAATAATTTCCCATTTTAGGACTATATTGTCGAGATGTTTTTGTTAAAAACTTGTACTCTCAATTGTTTAATATTCAAAACAACAATATTTTCACTATAATAATGTTATTTCCTCCTTTTTTATTTTCCTGTTTTTTATCTATCATTTTCTTTATTTTTCTATGTTTTTTTATTGAATTTCTTTTTTTCTACCGATTTATCGCTTTAATTTTTTTTCTCTCAATTTTAAAAGTGATTTTTTTTCCTTAATATTCAAACAACTATATTTACATTATAATAATGTTATTTCATCTTTTTTGTATCTCTCATTTTCTTTATTCTTTTATGTTTGTTTATGTTTATTGATTTTTTTTTTCTACCGATTTATTGTCTTTGATTTTTTATTCTCTCAATTTTTTAAGTATTTTTTTCTTTTTCCTCTCATCACAAGTACAACATTATTTTATCAATACTCATCAAGCATTTTTTTTTATTTATATAATTTTTCAATATTCACCAAACATTCTCTTTTATATATATATATATATATATATATATATATATATATATATATATATATATTAAAAAAATGATAGCCTTGGGTGAGGAAAAAAACATGATAGAATAGATAACAAAACTAATTTCATCATACTTGTTTTTTAAGTTCTAATTTCACCTTTAACTTAGTTAAAACCGAGCAAGCTAAAAGCACAACAAATTTAAAGGATTGTTTACCCGTTAAAATTATGTTTATGGATTAAAATTAAAATTCAAAAACACTTTAGTAACTAACAAAATACTAAATCTTTCCTTTTTTATTACTTTTTTTTCATTTCATTTATATTTATTAGAATATTCTTCACATTTTCTCTTTTACCTTTTTTTGTTCCACTTTGTTGTTTGCTTTGCAATTCATTACAAACTTTACAACCTTTACAGCTTTATACTTTATCTCTTAAGTTCCTCAAATCTTCTAGTATTTTTATTGTATTTGCTTTTATACATTTAACACGTTTACATAAAAAAAAAAAAAAATATTTCAAACCTCAAACTAATTAAGTTGAACATGTCATCCAAATTAAATTTCACAAACTTAACTACTCTTAAACTAAGAACTTTATCACAGTTGAATCAGAATTCAACTAACCTTACATCACACCGTTATTTTTTTCTTTTTTTTTTTTTTCACATGCAATAAACTTTAAAATCGTTGTAGGTTTAATAAAAAAATGTACAAGATATAAGTTTTACAAATAAATAATATTTGTTAAATAGCAATGAAATTTGACCATTTTCAT